>QWCH01000052.1_pt1 | contig 184017 bp, 165 predicted proteins | sample 1972671 | NCBI WGS metagenome assembly QWCH01 (sample SAMN09866713, study PRJNA288562) | Human gut metagenome isolate term3_stool, whole genome shotgun sequencing... | isolation source: gut | host: Homo sapiens | place: USA: California | reverse complement strand
TATCATGCAAGTTATTTTGTTCTAAATTAATGTTTGCTATGGGGTGTCACCACGTAAAAACTCGTTTTTACCGTGTCCACTTTATAGGTAGTAGTTTAACAAGAGATTTACGGGCCACATTACAAAAATGGAAATTATACCGTAATCTACGCAAAAAATTACGGGCCAAAATGCAAATAATGGAAATCTTACCGTAACGACGGTCTTAAAATTACGGGTCAAATCGCAAAATTTAAAATTATTACCGTAATAGTTGTATATATACTGGACCCATAGTTGTGGACACTCATCTAATTCATTTTGTATGTATTTTAAATGTGAAATCCAACATGTAGTCGCAGGTTTGAATGTATTTTAAATGTGAAATCAAAAATTTGGACACAGCTTTGTATGTATATTAAATCTTCATTCCTCAAAATTCTGTTTTGATAGAAATAAGATATAACACTAATCCGCCTTAAGATTTCAAGGGTTTCAAGCATTTTTACCAACTCTTTTTGTCCACCCTATATCTTCTTAAAAACAACTTAAAATCGCTATAAAGACTGAAATTTCAATCTTTACAGCGACTTTTACCAACTCTTTTTGTCCTATAAGCCTAAATCTGAAAAGGTTTGCTCCAATTTTTTTTATGTTTAGTAAAGCCTGTATTGCAATATGCAATACAACATTGCATAATATCTTCAAAGGAAGGTGATTGATATGGCTATTTCAAAAACAGCAAACGTAAATGTAAGGATACAAGAAAATATAAAAAAACAAGCAGAGCAAATCCTTGAAACAATTGGAATTTCAAGAGCTACAGCAATTGATATGTTCTATCGCCAGATTATCCTAAATAATGGAATTCCATTTGCCATAAAGATTCCTAGACATTTACCAATAAGAGAATCTATGGATGATGATAGCTTTAATCTTCTCATGGCTAACGGATATGTACAGGCAATTCAAGGAGAATCATATGATATAGATGATGTTTTTGAAGAACTTGAGAAAAAGAACTAAACTGTACTGCTTAAATATTTCAAATCTGCATATTTAACTCATGGCAAAAATCTGATAAAGTAACAGTAAAGCAATATTAAATTAATATCAAATTAATATTCAAGCAATTTTAAACGTATTTTTATTAGATTTTGGAGGAAATATGCAAACTTCTCAGAAAACAGCAAATGACAGGAATAACACAACTTATATGCTAGTCGTAAATGGCGTTTTTATTGCCCTAACGCTAGTAGCAACATATCTTATTCAGATTAGACTCCCATTCATCGGAGCAGGCGGTTTAATACACATGGGGAATATACCTCTATTTATAGGCGCTTGGCTATTCGGTAAGAAAACAGGAGCTATAGCAGGTGGCATCGGGATGGGGCTATTCGATCTTCTAAGCGGCTGGGTATCCTGGGCACCATTCACACTTGTGATAGTTGGACTCATGGGATATGTAATAGGGACGATTGAGGAAAAACCGTTAGTAAAAAACACTCTTGCAAACCGTATAATCAGTATAATACTTGCAATCATTATTAAAATAGTTGGGTACTACATTGCAGAAGTTATTTTGTTCGGAAACTTCCTTGCACCAGTTGGATCAATTCCTGGAAACATAATCCAAGTAGGTGTTGCAGCAGTTATCTCATTGTTCTTAATAGTTCCACTTAAGAGGATGGTAAAATAGAATTGAATTTCTATTATCATAATTTTATCTCTACTTATAAAAAAGGAATATGATTTATCATATTCCTTTTTACGTCATAGTTAGGTTTGTCGCTACTTAAATCCCCTCATAGAAAAGATAAAAACCAATTAAAAGCATTAGAATCGAAAGTGCATATTTTGATAGGTTGTAGAATTTTTCGTATTTATTTGATTGTTTTAGTGATTGCACGAATCCCACAAGGCTACCTGCCAAAATTGTAACCATGCTATACCCTATGCTGTACAAAATCATCATGACAATTCCGAACAAAATATTTTGTTTGGACGAAATAATGCCAAGTATAAATATTAAGACGGGAGTTGCACATGGAGAGCTGAAAACTCCGCTCACGGCACCAATTAGGAAGGCTCCAAGATTACCTCTGTTTTTGATCCTAGATATCATATTTGATGTCGGAATAATGGAGGTTATCTCGCTGGTTTCAAATGCCATGAAAATCATCAAGATGCCTAGGAATATGAGCCAGTACCTGAAATATGCACTTAAAATCCGGCCAATACCACCTGCGAGAATGCCTAGAAGGGTAAACGTTATACTTATGCCCAGAGCGTAGAAAATAGAGGCTTTGATATTAGCCTTATTGGAAGAGCTACCTGCAGATACATAACCGATTATGAGTGGCAACTGAGAAATTGCGCACGGCGTTAGGCCTGTTAAAAATCCTGATACCAAAGAAAGCAGGGGTGCCAACCATGAATATTCACGCATAATAGATATTAAATTTTGTAAAACTACATCCATTAAATAAGCTCCTGTATAATATCCTCTAAAATCTCTTTAGGTAGGGCACCTTGGTGCAACGTATATTTAACATTGTCGGAATCATCTTTTGGCATTTCAAAATTATACTCATCAACATATTCTTTAGATGGGATGTATGGCGTGCCATCGTTTTTATAGAATATAAGGGATGGTATGTATTGGAATGTATAATTGTCGTAAGAATCGGGATTTTTTACAATATCAACGTATTTAATATAGATTTCACCATCATGTTTGTCGCTTAGTTTCTGAAGAACAGGCTTGAGATTACGGCAGGCGACACAGTCCTCACTTCCAAATACGAGTATAAGTGGTTTGCCTTCCTTAAAAATAGCATCGTAGTTTATAGGCTTTTTGGTTTCTATTGATTTACCGGAAGCATCGCCATCCTTGTTAGGTGAGCTTCCTTCGCTGCTATTTTGTGCTTCGGACGACACCTTGTTAGTATCAGTGGAGCTCTTGTTTAAATTTTTGTATGTATAGAGTCCGAATAAGATGCCGACAACTACTAGTATTAATATAATTGAGATGATTTTTTTAATCTGTGTTTTGTTCATAGTTCACTCGCTTAAAAGAAACGGTTTCAATAATGAAGTGTTGGACTCAAGATTGAAACCGTTTGAATTCGTATTGAAATTAATTTATATTTTAAAATCTAGAATGCTTTAGTTATTATTTGTTTTCAAACTTTGCTTCTCGTTTTTCTAGGAATGCGCCCATGCCTTCAGCCTTGTCGTCTGAACCGAACGCAGCCGTAAATGTTTCAATTTCAAATCTGCTAGCTGATTTAAGATCCATATCATATCCGTTGTTGATTGCAACCTTAGCAGCACCTACAGCAATAGGGGCCTTTGAGATGATTGTCTGAGCAACTTTTACGGCCTCATCGATTAAAACTTCAGGCTCATATACTTTTTCGCAAAGCCCGATTCTCATAGCTTCATCAGCACCGATTATTTCAGCAGTCATAGTTAAATATTTTGCCATTCCCTTGCCAACTAGCCTAGGGAGTCTTTGAGTACCACCAAAACCAGGAATGATACCGAGTCCAACCTCAGGCTGACCGAATTTAGCCTTAGTAGATGCAAGCCTAAAATCACAAGCCATAGATAATTCGCATCCTCCGCCAAGTGCGAATCCGTTAACAGCAGCAATAATTGGCTTTTCAATAGCTTCCATATAGTTCATGAGTTTATGGCCCAGGATCATCATATTTCGTCCCTCTAGAGCATTCATCTTGCTCATAGCGGCAATATCAGCACCTGCAACAAAAGCTTTTCCTTCGCCTGTCAGGATTGCAACTCTTGCAGCGTCATCACATTCAAATTTTGAAAAAGCATCATATAACTCTTTGAGAACATCTTCATTCAAAGCATTGAGAGCCTTAGGTCTATCAATAGTAACAAATGCGATTTGATCCTTCACTTCATACTTAATATTCTGGTACATTTCAATCCTCCATTTTCAGTTAGCCCAAAAAATCGTTTTAGAAACTGGTAGCTAATCGTTTATTTTTAACATCGTTAATATTGTAACATACATGCAAATAATTTCAAGTGGTAGAGATATAAATACTTCAGGATAGTTTAATTAGCAAAATATTCAGTCATTCGACTGGCAGACAAGCAGTTCGCCATTTTTAAATGAAATTTCGCATATGGGTGAGGATTCGCCTGATAACTTGTCGTCTTGGAAAGTGCCTAAAATTTCGTTGCTTATTCCCAGTGTGTTCCCATGAGTCAAAGTAGCATTTTCAAGAGTGTATTTGGTGCCACTTATACTTAGCTCAGACACTGAAGCAGAAAATGGGACTAGCGATATGTATTTATATTCATTTTTTTCAACAAAATATTTTCCTGGTCGAAGCAGTTTTACAGAATTTTTTTCATCCTTTATGGTTATTGGCAAATCATATTTGTACAAAAGAGATATGTTTCCCAAGGTGTGATCTAAACGGCCACCAAGACCGCCAAGGAGTGTGATCGAAGAAGGCTGTTTTGTTGCTGCTAAATCGAGGGCTGCCTCAGTATCTGTCATGTCTTTTTCGGCAGGAAGTGTGATTACCTTTGAATGGGCATCAATTGAGGCAGGAAGGGAGGCAGTGTCAAAATCACCGATGATTAAATCGGGGGAAATGCCAAGTTTTAATGCATATTCATAGCCCTTATCGGCGGCAATTACAAAATCGAATTCTTCTGTTTTAATTTTTATTTTTTCGAAATTTGGGATAAAACCAGTAAAAATAAGTATATTCATTTATTTCTCAATTCCTTAGTCTATGATAGAATCCTTGTATTCTGATTGGATATATTATATAATATCTAGATGAAATTTAAAAGTAACTAGAGAAGAGGTTTTTATGGATCATGTTAGAATGATTGTCGGCTCAGGACCGATGAAGAAAATTGCCAGACAGAAGTTAAAGGGACATTGGCTAGAAACTGCCGCTGTTTTCATTATATACTCGATATTTTCAAAGGGGCTAAGCCAGATATTTCTTAATAGTAAAAGTGATGTTACGTCAGATGTAGTAACAGCGACAACTGAAAGTTTTGAAAATGTATTCACTATAGCTGCTGTTCTTGCGGTTATTTCATTCTTCCTTGCACCGCCTATATTAGTTGGCTGTACAAAATATATTCTTAAACTTGTGAAGGATGAAGAGGCAAAAGTTTCCGATATACTATACGGATTTAAATGTTATTGGCGAAGTTTTAAACAATACTTCTTGTTTAATTTAATTGTAGCATTACCAATTTTGATTTTAATAGCTATTGCTCTTGTGATCAGTTCGGCAATTTCGCAGAGAGTTGACTCACTACTTCTATCATTTTTGGTTATTATCATAATATTATTATTAGTCTGGTTTGTTTATGCAATAATTATGCAGATAGGATTATTTTTCAAATTCTTTGTAATTGCTGATGAAAAATTTCAATATAATGGAGCAATTGATTCACTGAAAACATGTTTTTCGATGATGTCAGGTAATAAGGCTCACTTGTTTGGAGTTATGATCTCTTTTATAGGTTGGTATTTACTCGCCATTATTCCAGGGTCAATAGCTGCAGCCGTTTTACCACCTAATGCTTCGCTTATATGGGGAAATGTTATTATACTTATTCCATTTTCATTTGTAAGTGCATATGCTTATGCTACATTTGCAGTTTACTATAGAATTTTGAGGGGAGAACTCAAAATAGATATTGTAGATGAAGAGCCGCATGAGGTTAATAAGGAGTTTTTTAAGGAAGCAGTTCATCAAGAAACCACTCAAACAGATCAAACAGAAACTACCGTTGATATTTCCAAAGATGATAATGATGAAACTAACGCGTAGATAGTATAGATAAAATTATAGGTCAGTTAAGCAATTTCATGCTTTAGCTGACCTTATTTTTTTAATTAAATTTTGAATGTCCTCGGGAAGGTTTGACCTAAGATCAAGCCTTTCTTTTGTTATCGGATGAACTAGAGCTAGTCTGTAGGCGTGTAGGGCCTGTCTGTCAATTAAATCTGGATGGGCATCACCGTATAGAGAATCACCTACAAGAATATGACCAATTGAGCTCATGTGAACCCTGATCTGATGAGTTCTACCTGTTAAAAGATGAAGCTCAACGACTGTGAATTGGAAATTAGGATTTTCCGAATAAATTCTTTCTAAAACCTTCACTTCTGTCTGTGAAGGATAGCCTCCGGATTCTTCAGCTAGAACATCTCTTCTAATTTCATCCTGAGATGGTCTACCGATTGGCTTATCTATTAAAAACTCATCTTCCTCTACGATGCCATTTACGACAGCAATGTAATGCTTTTCAATTGTTTTGGCACGCATCTGTTTTGTGATTTCGTTCTGTGAATAGGAATTTTTCCCGACTAGAAGTAGGCCAGATGTACCGGTGTCAAGCCTGTTTATAAATCTGATTTTAAAGCTTTGATCTGTTTCGAGCATGTGATGCATTATGCCGTTGGCAAGAGTATGAGATGGGCATCCCTTTGTCGGATGAACGGTTATGCCATATTGCTTATTTATTACAAGAAGATCATCGTCCTCATACACAATGTCTAAGGGGATGTTCTCTGGCGGAAAATCGCTTTTTTCTTCAGGGAAATCAATGCTTATAATGTCACCGGGTTTGACAGTATGCCAGCCAGGTGTAAGCTCACCATTCTTATAAACAAGATTTTGCCGCTTTAGCTTGCCCATGAGACGGCTAGAAAAATTGAATCTTGTACGGATTATATTTTTTATAGGAAGACCATTATCTCCATCTCTAACTTCATATGTTAATTTTGCCATATTTGAATATCCTTAATTAGCCTTATATAGAACACAAGCCATACAACATGCTAAACATGCTAAGAAAACAGCCTTGCTCTGCGATCGTTATTGTTTATCGTTTGTTTACAATAAAAATTTGCTCTTTACCTTTGTCCAGAAATCATAGTTATCAAATCTCAAGAGTTTAACCTTTTTATCTCCCATAGAAACTTTGATGGAATCAACAGGGGAATAATTCTTGCAGTATCCATCAAAAATGATACGAAGGGGTTTTTCGCTACTTCTACCGTCTGGAATGATGCCGAGTTCAAGTTCCGGTGGCAACAAAATACTCGAAGTGAATGATCGATATGCTATCGTATTCATCGGGGCTATCGGGGTGAGCTGCAAAACATTAACACGCGGATCAACGATTGAGCCTCCAAGTGAATAATTGTATGCTGTAGAGCCTGCTGGTGTTGCAATTATAACGCCGTCTCCAGAGAATCTCTGTATGAAACTTCCGCCAATTGACATATTGAGGTGGATTGAGTGGTTGTCGTTGCTTTTAATAGCAATTTCGTTAAGTCCCGTATGGTTTGATATTACACCATTAGAATCCACTCTTATATCAACTGTGGAAAGCTCTTGTATGGAAAACCTATTTTGTCCATAGTTGAAGATGAAGTCGTCAAGTTGGCTAGGCATAAGTTCTTGGAAGAAGCCTAGGTGCCCCGTGTTTATCCCAATAAAGGGAACATCAGGGAAATCAAATTGATGAATTGCCTCAAGTAGTGTTCCATCGCCGCCGATTACGACTACAAGTTCGGTATCCTCCTGAAGAGAGTTGTGTACGGGATAGCCTGATTTTTCGAGTTTTTCCTCAAGCCTAGTACGAGTTTCAACGGAGGCAGCTATTTTGTTTGAATAAAGAAATATTCCGTTTTTTTTCATTTGTATAGCCTTTCGAGTTCATCTAACAGGGTGTTAAATGTTTGCATTGCCTCTGAGACAGGTTTTGTTGATGTCATGTCAACCCCTGCAATTTTCAAAAGATCCACTGGATATTTGCTGCTACCGAGGGAAAGGAACTTCAAATAATCATCTCTTTCTTTTTCACCACCCTCGAGTATTCTCTTGGAAAGTGATGTTGCAGCAGAAAATCCCGTAGCATATTGATATACATAGTAGGCCCTATAAAAATGCGGGATGCGTGCCCATTCGTACTTGATATAGTCATCTTTTTCGATTGAGTTACCATAATATTTTTGGTTGAGTTTCTCATATTCTTCGTTTAGCCAGGAAGGTGTGAGACTGCCGTTATTTTCTACATAATCATGACACATATGTTCAAATTCAGCAAACATCGTCTGCCTAAATAGAGTAGCTCTAAACTGCTCAAGATAAAAGTTTATGAGATACTTACGAACTTCTATGTCTTTTTCATTCTCAAGTAGGTATTTGATCAGCAGGGATTCGTTAACCGTAGATGCCACTTCTGCTGTAAATATGCTATGATCGCCGTATGTGTATGGTTGAGTTTTCCTTGTGTAATACGAATGCATTGAGTGACCCATTTCGTGAATTAGTGTAAACACATCGTTGAGGGTGTCCGTGTAATTCATAAGGGAATAGGGCATGCTGTTATATGATCCGAAACTATAGGCTCCGCTGGTCTTCCCAGGGGTCTCATACACATCGATCCATCTGCTGTCTATTCCATTTTTGAGAGCATTGCAATAGTCATTCCCAAGAGGAGATAATGCTTTAAGAACAATATCGACTCCATCTTCAAATGGATATTCATTTTCTGGCAATTCAACCAATGGAACATAAACATCCCACATGTGTTGGTTTTCAATGCCTAGAACCTTTTTTCTTAGGGACATATAACGGTGAAGGTTAGTGAGATTATCGTTGACTACTTTAACCAAATTATCGTAAACTGACTCTGGAATGTTGTCAGGGTAGAGAGAAGCATTCCTAGCGGAAGGGTATTTTCTTATCTGTGATCTAACAACGTCATTTTTAACGCTGTACGCATATGTGCTTGAAATAGTATTGATTAGTTTTTCGTAAGTTTGATAAATTTTTTCAAATGCATTCTTCCTCACATCTCGGTTATGAGACTGCATCATGGTTATGTAGTTCCCGTGGGTGAGCTCGACTGAATTTCCTTTCTCATCCATAATTTCCCCAAACTTCATATCTGCATTATTTAGCATATTAAAGATAGCATGAGGTGCAGAATTTACCTGGCTCAGACTTGCAAGGATGTTCTCTTCTTCCTCACTAAGTACATGACTTTGGTTGCGCAAAAGAGTTTCAAGCATGTGAGAATACTGATCAAGACCTTGTTCTTTTGACATAAACTCTCTTATTTTTGCCTCGCTTGCTTCAAGAATCTCCGGTATGAAGAAACTTAGATCACTACCGAGTTTCGCTAAAGTGCTTGTAATTATGTCGAGATTTTTTTGCCTTTTGCTATCTCTGTTGTCCTCATCCATTCTCATGCGAGCATATACAAAGGCTTTTTCTAGAAGTATATCGATTTCCTCCATTGCCCTTAATGACGCGAGAAGGGAAGAAGAACTTTTCATTACTGAACCCTTCCTCTTTAGAAATTCTTGAGTCAACTTTTCAGCCGTATCTATGTCTTTCTCCCAAAGTTTGTCATTAGAATACATTTCTTCTAAATTCCAACGGTATTTTATATCTATATCATTCCTATTTTCATAAAATTTATTGCCCATTTTTACCTCCGATGTTGTATAATGGTATATTGACATGTTAATTATATCATAGATTTGGAGGGATTGTATATATGGATAACAGGCCTATAGGGTTTTTTGATTCAGGTCTTGGAGGGCTGACAAGTATACCCCATATGATCAAAACTCTTCCCAATGAGAGCATAATATTTTTTGGAGATACAGCGAGAACCCCCTATGGTTCAAAATCGCCTGAGACAATCAAGCTATTTACAGAACAAATAGGGGATTTTCTTGTAAATGAAGGTGTTAAGATGATAGTTATTGCATGTAATACTGTAAGTGCAACAGCTCTTGAAACACTGAGGAATAGATTTCCGGACATACCTGTAGTCGGTGTGATTTCGCCGACCGCCAGGGTGATTGCAAATACTTGCACTAAACACGACAAAATAGGAATCATGGCAACCAAGGTCACCGTTTCAAGCGGAGCGTATGAGAAAAAAATAAAGGAGAAAAATTCGGAAATAAGGGTAAACACAATAGCCTGCCCAGCGCTTGTGCCGCTGATCGAGGAGGGCATAATCGACAACCAGATTATGGATTTGACACTTAAATACTATCTGGATGATTTTATAACAACAAAAAACATCGATACCCTTGTGCTCGGATGCACGCATTATCCGCTCGTCGCTGACAATATAAGGAAATTATATCCAGATATCAAGCTGATAAGTTCATCAAAGGAAGTTGTTGAAGCTATAAGAATAGAACTCGAAAAGAGAGACGCTTTTTCAGATAGGAAGGCTTTTGATAACAGATTTTTTGCAAGTGACCTTTCAGAAAACTTTGTCAGAATGATAGAAACAATACTCGGAGAGGATAAGGACTCACTAAATATAAATTTTAAGAACCTGGATATCTAACATCAAGAAAGAGGACAACGTAGTATAGATGGATAAAAATAGATTTTATGAATTGATAGATATTGAAACACCTGAAGATTTTAAGTTTTATGATAATATAGAGAATTTGATCGAATCGGACGAGGAGTGGGACATAGATATTTTGTCGCCGCTTCTAGTTGAAATTCCAAGCGATTTGATGGTAGATCTCCTTGATGAATACTTTAAGAGTCTTCTCGATAGGCTTCCCGATGATGAAACTGACATTTATACGCTAATATACAATGTTGGTAGGACTATGAAGGCAGTTGTAAATTCTGACGGAATCGAAGGGGAATCCGAGCAGGATTCTTTGCGCTTTGATGGAGTCAAATCCAAAGATGCGAAAAGGCGTCTAGCATATGAGCTTAAAAAATTCTCTGATTGGTACTCACGTACTGACATGGTTGAGGTGAAAAATTTGGAAAGTGGCACAGAGTTTAGAACTCCACTGAGGGATGCCCTCGGCTTGATTTCACTTGAAAAACTTGGGATGGGGTCATACTCATATGATTTTGATAAATGCAATGATTATGAACTTGATGAATATATATTGAGTTTTACAGATTTAGCAGCGGACGACGAAACGGATAATGCAGGGGAGGATAATGAGAGATAATTTTGATAAAAATCAATATAGACTAGGAATGATGTCGACATTGTTTTGTGGTGTCCTCTGGGGCTTGCTCCCCATATATTGGGATGCGCTCAAACCGATTAGCTCCTTTACTATAATTATCTACAGAATAGTTTTGATGTCCATAATGTGCTATATAATCTGCTGTTTTACCATAGGGCCTGTTAAAGTGTTCAGGCAAATGTTTGAGGACAAGAAAAAACTTTTAGTTTACCTACTTGCAGGCATTCTGATTACCATAAACTGGTCTACATACATATGGGCTGTTAATGCAGGATATGTTATTCAAACATGTATGGGTTACTTTATTGAACCCCTCATGGTCTGTATATCTGGTAAAATATTTTTCCACGAAAAAATGAATAATTTCAAAAGATCGGCTATAGGATTTGCACTTGTGGGACTTGCAATAATGATAATTGGTTATAGGGAGATGCCGGTCATCGCACTTGGACTAGCACTCAGCTTCGCGTCATATGCCGCTATCAAGAAAACATATAAATTACCCGTTATGCAGGCACTGTTTTACGAAACCGCCATCCTCGTTCCCATAGTATTAATCATCATTTGCTATACAGAATTGGCAGGACACGGACTTGCTGGAAATATTGAAACAAAGAAAATTATTCTTCTATCGTTATGCGGAATATTAACCGCTGCACCTATGGGTCTTTTTTCTTTTGCAGCATCAAAGCTTCCACTCGTGACACTGGGATTGACCGAGTACTTATCACCATCAATATCACTACTCCTCGGCATATACTACTTTAGAGAGCCATTTGATGTAATTCAATTTTCAGCCTTTGTAAGCATTTGGATAGGACTTGCGTTCTTCAGCTACGGCGAATACAAGGATTATCGTTAATATTGTTAGGAGAAATCAGTATTGGAAGAGAATAGAAAAATAGGCTCATTTGCAATTGCTATGATATATGTCGGATCGATCATAGGCGCTGGATTTGCATCGGGTAGAGAAATCTGGCAATATTTTGGCGTGTTTGGGAAAATGGGAATTATTGGGCTACTGCTTGCAGGCTGTCTATTCATAATCTTTGGCATAATGCTCGTATATATCGGGAGAAAAATCAACTCAAATGATATGGGAAAAGTTATTTTGCCATTTGAGAACAAAACAGCTGCTTCGGCTCTTGGATATGTGCTTGCTGTGGTAATCTTTGTCCCACTTGTTACGATGTCTGCAGCGGGTGGAGCGTTTGTATCACAGCAATTTGGAATACATAGGGCAATTGGTGGATTGGCAATAGTTGTAATGGTGATTTTTACGGTACTAGGAAATTTCGAAAGGATTTCAAAGGTCTTTAATTGGCTAATGCCAATTTTGGTCTTTGTAGTGGCTGGTGGATCGTTCTATATTATTTTGTTCCATACGCCTAATTCTTCAATGGATTACACAGCAAAGCCTAGTCCGCTGGCACCTAAGTGGTATTTGTCAGCACTTGTATATCTGGCATATAACTTTATTGGAACAATACCTATGATGTCTAAGGCGGGAATGCAGGGACATAGCACGAAAACTGTCATTAGGGGAGCTGCTCTTGGTGGGTTTATTCTATTTGTGATGGCTTTTTCGCTTAATTTAGCGTTGGCGAAGGATCCTATGTTTGCTGACAGTCTTGACCTGCCGATGCTTGGCATGGTAGGAAGGGTTTCCTATGCCTTTAACTTCATATACAGTATAGTTCTATTTTTTGCCATATATTCCGCTGCAACCAGCACATTTTATGGAGTCACCACAAAGATTAAAGAAGGAAAATATAAAAATTATATAATAATTGTTTTGGCAATTATAGGTTTCTTTCTTGGACTTGCAGGATTTAGACGCATTGTAGCAATAGTCTTTCCTATAATAGGAATAATAGGATTTTTAATAATTTTCATGATAATTATTAATTTTTTCAGGGTATATAAGGGTCATGGAACAAAATTTAAAGAATAATAAGAACGAAAAGCATGAAGAATTTTCCGCAAGCATCTATCATAGTTTTCCGGGACAGGATAGATTCGGATTTCCTGAATATCTCGCAAGGGTGACGTCGGGCTTTGGCGGAGAGACTTTTTTAATATTTGGATCTGAAAAGACTGCTCTTTACGACTGTGGCATGGCTTACGCCGCAAATGGCACTATCGATAATATTCATAGGGAACTAAGGTCGCATGGAAAAAGTAAGCTAGACTTTATCTTACTCTCACACACACATTATGACCACATAGGTGCTCTTCCATATATTTTGCAGGAATGGCCTGATGCAACTGTTTATGCTGCTGAGAAAGCAAAATCAGTTTTTAAAAGCGAGGGTGCTCGAAGAACTATGAAGCGCCTTGGAGAGGCAGCGTACGAGGAATTCCAAACTGCATATGGAACGGATTTTGAAAAGCATGAAATCCCTGAAATCATAACGGATGGCCTAAGGGTCGACGTTGTATGTAAAGACGGTGATGTTATCGATCTAGGTGATATCAAAATTAGAGTGATGGAGTGTAGGGGGCATACGGACTGTTCTCTTGCATTTGCACTTGAGCCGATGCGTTTGTTACTCACATGTGAGAGCACAGGAGTTCTAAGAAACAAAGACGTCCTTCACACAGCCTTTGTTAAGAACTATTGGGAGAGCATCGAATCAGCGAAGAAGTGCAAAGCATACGGAGCCTCGCAGCTGATGATTCCACATTTTGGGTTAACTCCAAAGGGGTATACAGATGAATTTTTCGATTGGTATATGAGTTTGGCTGAGAAAGAGAAAAATCTTATTTTGTGCAACTACAAAAAAGGATTATCAAGGGATGAGATTTTTCAAAAATACAAAGAAGCTTATTGGAGTGAGGAACGTGGAAACGCCCAGCCTTATGCTGCATTTGAAGAAAATGGCAAACATATAATAAATAACATTATTAAATTATACAAAGATTATGAATGATATGAAAAAGTATTGAGGAGTTATAAGAATGCTTGAAATAAAAAATTTATCAAATGGGATCAGATTGATTATGGACCCTGTTAAGGAAGTTGAATCTGTAACCCTAGGGATTTGGATAAAGACAGGTTCTCTATATGAAGAGAAAAAATACGCAGGGGTATCGCATTTTGTTGAACATATGATGTTTAAGGGAACTGAGGAGAGGACTTATTCTGATATATCTAGGGAAATCGATAGAATTGGTGGGAGCATCAATGCCTTCACGGGAAAGGAAGCTACTTGTTACCATGTAAAACTTGTTTCTTCCAAGCTTTTTGAGGGTGCAGATGTTCTTGTGGACATGGTCGAAAATTCAATCTTCCCTAAAGAAGAGATGAATAAGGAGAGATATGTCATTGAAGAAGAGATCAAGATGACACTTGATTCGCCAGAGGACCTAGCGCACGATTTGTCCACTGAGCTAATTTTCAAGGGCAATCCTCTTGGGAATTCAATAATCGGCACTCCTACTAGCCTTAAGAGGATTACTCAGAATGTAATGCGAGATTACGTCAAAAAAAGATATACAAAGGATAATATCATAGTCAGTATCGCCGGTAAATTCAACGAAGACGAAGTGACTTCTTACTTCGAAAATCAATTTGAGAAACTTGAACCGGTTTCGGATAAGATCTCTTTTGTTGAATCAGAATATAGGCCTAATATTAAGGTTGTGCAAAAAGACATAGAGCAGTGTAATCTCTGCATGGGACTGCCGACTTTTGGAATCGAAGATAGCAGGTACTATCCTATGCAGGTTCTTAATAATATTTTGGGAGGGACTATGAGTTCGAGGCTCTTTAGGAATATCCGGGAAGAGCAAGGCTTAGCTTATTCAATTTTCTCGATGGTCGCCTCATACAAGGATCTTGGATACTTTAAGATATATGCGGGGCTGAACCGAAGCAAGGTTGCGGATGCGATTAGAGGCATTAAGCACGAGATTTCACTCTTAGCTGATAAGGGTATTGAGGATGACGAACTTGAGGCATCAAAGGAGCAGCTTAAAGCCGGTTTTGTATTCAGCCAGGAGAGCACGGCATCAAGGATGTTGACAAATGGTAGGATGGCGATCCTACTTGATAGGGTTATGCCGATTGAAGAAATTGTAAATGCCTATGACTCGATAACAAAATCCGAGGTTGAGGATTTGATTTCAATTATTTCGGATTTCACAAAATATTCTGCTGTTGCAGTGACGGGCGGGGAGCGTCTGGATTTGAGAAAGATGATGGTGTCTAAATGACCTATGTAAAAATTTTTTCGAAAAGCGGGGAAATCCCCAAATATGAAACTGAAAATTCGGCTGGTCTTGATCTGAGAGCTATGCTTGATGAGCCGCTGACAATAAAACCCATGGAAAGAGTGTTAATTCCAACTGGCATTTTTCTTGAAATTCCAAATGGATTTGAGGGACAGGTAAGAGCTAGGAGCGGCTTGTCGATAAAATACGGCCTCACTATGGTAAACGGTGTCGGTACAGTTGATGCAGACTACAGGGGAGAACTAAAGGTTCCGATGATCAACCTGGGAAGTGAGGATTTTACTGTTGAATCAGGCGATCGCATAGCGCAGATCGTTTTTGCAAGATATGAGAGTGTAAATTTTGAACCCGTGGATTCTGTTGAAAGCTTGGAGAAAACAAAGCGCGGAGCCGGAGGGTTCGGGCATACAGGAAGGTAACTCTATGATTCTTAGAGAAGATATTGAAAATAGAGAATACGAAATTTTAAGTGAAAATGCAGCAAAGTCTCGAGAATCAAAAGGAAGAGATTCAGTCGAGATCCCTTGCAAGTATAGAACTGATTTTCAAAGGGATCGAGATCGCATTATACATTCGAAAGCATTTAGAAGACTGATGCACAAAACACAGGTTTTTCTTTCGCCTGAGGGTGACCACTATAGAACAAGACTGACTCACACACTAGAGGTTGCACAGATTGCAAGAACAATTTCTCGAATATTACAGTTGAATGAAGATCTAACTGAGGCCATTGCAATGGGCCATGATCTTGGGCATACCCCGTTTGGACACAGCGGTGAAAAAGTTTTAAATCAGATCCACCCCGGTGGTTTTAGGCATAATGTTCAGAGCCTCAGAGTTGTTGAAAAGATTGAGGGAACGAGCAGCACAAGGGGACTCAATTTAACGTGGGAAGTCAGAGACGGCATAGTAAATCACACAGGTTCACTTAAGGCAGCAACCCTCGAAGGACAGGTTGTTAATTTAAGTGACCGAATTGCATACATAAACCACGATATAGATGATGCAATAAGGAGTGGTGCGATCACCTTTGATATGCTCCCGAAGAAACCCGTTGCCTTCTTCGGCGAAAGAAAGAGCCAAAGGATTACAAAAATGATAGAAAGCGTAATTTCCTACAGTGATGGTAGAGATAGAATCGGAATGGACACTGTGGACAATAAGATGCTTTTGGAACTCAGATCATTTATGTTTGAGCATGTTTATAATAATGCAGATGTTAAAAAAAAGGACGATATAAAAAGAGCTGAGGATATCATAAAATTTCTATATTACTATTACATTGATCATGTTGATGAACTACCTGATGATATGATTGAAATTGCAAAAGAAGAGGGTGTTCATGTGGCAGCAAAAGATTATGTAGCAGGTATGACGGATCGGTTTGCAATGAATAAATATGAGGAGTTGAGGTAATGAGAGCATCATATTCTCATCAAAGCATTGAAAATTTAAAAGCAGAAATAGACATTGTAGAGGTTATAAGCAATGCTATACAACTTAAGAAAACAGGGGCTAACTACAAGGCTTGTTGTCCATTTCATGGTGAAAAGACACCTTCTTTTGTAGTGTCACCTGATAAACAAATTTTTAAATGTTTTGGATGTGGAGTATCAGGAGATGCAATCGAATTCGTTAAGAAATATTATAATCTAGACTTTATTGAAGCAATAGAGAAGATCGCCAAGGATAAGGGATTTACACTTGAAAAGACCGCATATGATGACAGCAAAGACGTGTATTACAAGGCGAATAAGGACGCAGCCAGATATTTTGTGAGATCGCTTTTGTCAAGGCATAACGAAGCAATGCACTACCTAACTGACGTCAGGAAGATGGATATTGATATTATCACGAAGTTTGGAATTGGGTATGCTGATGAAAAATGGGACAGTCTGTACAATCATATGGCCGCCCTTGGATATGACGAAAAGACTCTTTCTGAGTTAGGTTTAATATCTGTAAATAAGGGTAGAAAATATGACAGATTCAGAAATAGAGTGATTTTTCCGATAATCAGTACTAATGGAAGGGTCATAGGTTTTGGCGGAAGAACTTTGGATGATCAGGGAGCTAAATATATAAACTCACCTGAAAATCCGATATTCCATAAGAGCAACAATTTGTTTTCGCTAAATTTTGCCAGAGAATATTTGCGTAATTCAGATTTTTTGATAGTTGTAGAGGGCTATATGGATGCGATTGGGCTCTACCAGTGTGGTATCAAAAATGTCGTTGCAACGCTTGGAACCGCTCTAACAGAAAACCATGGTAAAATTTTGAAAAGATATTCCAAGAAGATTGTGCTTTCTTATGATTCTGATGATGCAGGCAGGAATGCGGCGTATAAGGGTGTAGATGTCCTAAGAGATGCTGGTGTTTCGGTTTCTGTATTACACGTGGACGACGGTAAAGATCCTGACGAATATGTTAAAACACACGGCAAAGAAGATTTTTTAAATTTGGTTTCTAATGCCGTGAGTGGTACGGATTATCAACTTAGACATATTGCAAGAGATTACGATCTCACAACTGGTGATGGTAAAATTGGCTATGTTAAATCATTGTCTGCTATTTTTGAAAAATTATCTCCCGTTGAAAGAGAAGTATATGCACAGAAGGTTGGTCGATCGCTTGATCTTGATTACAAAAATATTTTGTTCCAGATAGGGAACCAGGGTAAGACTGAAGCATCAAAGCGAATTGAGAAAACCGTTGAAACAGGGGACAGGGATCTTTCTACGACGGAAAAAGTCCTGTTCAAAATATTCTTTATGGACGGCAGTTATTTTGTTAAGTTCAAAGAGCATGAGTTTTCAGATGGTGTTATAACAACGGAGATGGGAAGAGAAATTTTTTCCTTGATTGAGAATGAGATTAGCGCTTCGGACGGATTTCTAGATGAGAATAGAATTAAGGATGCAATGAACCCGGAAGAGGGGTATAAGATTGAGGAGATAATCAGCGGTGTTCCAATTGTGGATGTCGAAAGTTCTTTTGTCGATTGCATGAGCAGTGCGAGACTTGCTGAACTTGCTGCAAAGGAAAGGCGGATTCTTGATATCATTGCGCTTGCTGATGAGGAAGAAGAAGGACAGGAAGCCGAGAGGCTACAGATTAAATTAATGAAGATACAAAAAGAGATTAAGAAACTAAGAGGGGGAGTAGATTTATGAGTCAAGAGAAAGTCTGTGGAGATAATATGAGTCATACTGATAAGTCTGCTTTGGTGTTCGATTCATCTGAAATTGAGAAGATGAATCCGACTGAAATTAAGAATTATGTCATCAAACAGCTTGCAATCGAGGCGGATAAAAAGAAAAAGAGGTTGACATATGCAGATGTTGCAAATTATCTTGAAGAGATTGACCTTGACAAGAATGTTCTAGATGACATATATGAGACTTTGCTCTCTAATGGCGTTGAAATCGGTGGAACTCAGCCTGAAGACTTTTCGGAAATCCTTGAAAAAGATGATGCTGATGATGATGAAGACGATGGTATTGTTGTGAACGAGTCAGGTGAGGTAGATATCGATGCAACACTGCCTAAGGGGATAAATATAGATGACCCTGTGAGGATGTATCTCAAGGAAATCGGCAAGGTTCATCTGCTTACGGCAGAGGAGGAAATCGAGCTTGCTAAGAGAATGGAAGCTGGAGATGAATTAGCAAAGAAAATGCTTTGCGAAGCAAACCTCAGACTTGTTGTAAGTATCGCCAAGAGATATGTCGGCAGAGGAATGCTATTTCTCGATTTGATTCAGGAGGGAAATCTCGGGCTTATTAAGGCAGTAGATAAATTTGACTACAGAAAGGGATATAAGTTTTCGACCTATGCTACATGGTGGATAAGACAGGCAATTACGAGGTCTATAGCGGATCAGGCAAGAACCATCAGAATACCTGTTCACATGGTTGAAACGATCAATAAGTTAATCAGGGTTTCTAGACAACTCTTGCAGAATTATGGTAGAGAGCCGCTGCCAGAGGAAATCGCTCTAGAGATGGGAATAACTGTTGAAAAGGTTAGGGAAATTCAGAAAATTGCTTTAGAGCCAGTTTCTCTTGAAACGCCTATAGGTGAGGAAGAAGATAGCCATCTTGGAGATTTTATACCAGATGATGATGCACCTTCGCCATCTGAGGCTGCTGCTTTCTCAATGCTGAAAGAACAACTTCTCGACGTACTTGATACTCTCACCGAAAGAGAGAAGAAAGTGCTAATGCTCAGATTTGGTATTGAGGATGGAAGAGCAAGGACACTTGAGGAAGTGGGTAAAGAATTCTCAGTAACCAGAGAAAGAATAAGGCAGATAGAGTCGAAAGCATTGAAAAAACTGAGACATCCTAGCAGATCCAAGAAACTCAAAGATTACTTAGAGTAGAATATTAAATAAATTGCAAGTATTATGTTAAGCGAAAGATTAGAAACAATTGCTGATTTAATAGAATATGGAGAAACCATGGCAGACATAGGCACTGACCATGGTTTTTTGCCAGTCTATCTGATAAAATCTGGCAAATGTACCAATGCCATTGCTACAGATATTAGTAAAAATTCGTTAAAAAAAGCGGAGGAGCTAATTATCTCTGAAGGGCTAATAAATGAATGCTCGGCTAGAGTTGGTAATGGACTTGCGCCGATTGGTATAGGAGAGGTTGATGATGCTGTAATTGCAGGCATGGGCGGTATACTTATGGCGGAAATTCTTTCTGCTGATATAGGGAAATCTCATTCATTTAAGAAGATCATTCTTCAGCCGAGAAGCAAGATATCCTATCTGAGAAAGTGGATTAGAGATAATGGATTTTCTATCACAAAAGAGAGAATAGCCAAGGAAGGCGAGAGATTTTGTGAAATACTTCTTGTAGAGCCCTGTGAAAATTCTAATATACAAGTGGAAAATAATTTACAAGCTTATTCGGAGGATGAATTTTTACTAACGGACTTCTTTCCAGAAACCTTAATCTACGAACCCAACGAATTAACATTAGAATATTTGCAATATCATCTGATAAAGAATGAAGCTATTTTAACTAAATTAAAAAACAACATGTCTAAGAATACTGAAGGCGTTATCAATACTGTAAATGATGCTAAACTAAGGCATTTTGAGTCGATTGTTAGGCATCTCAAAATGCTAATCAAAAAATATGAGGAGACAAAATTTAGCGATGCTTATTAAAGAAATTTTTAAAAGTTTTAACGAGATAATTCCAACCGAGAATGCTGCTGAATGGGATAACTCAGGTGAACAAATCCAATTTTCTAACGAAGTCGTAAATTCTGTTCTTACTACTCTTGAAGTTACGGATGAGGTTATAAACGAAGCGATATCAAAAGGTTGCAACCTTATTTTGTCGCATCATCCGCTGCTTTTTTCAAAGGTGAATGTGATATCAGATGACGATCCGAAGGCTAGAATGCTGATAAAACTGATTTCAAACAAAATATCCGTCTTCTCTGCACATACGAATTATGATGTTGCTAATGGCGGTACGAGCGATTACCTGGCTAAACAGCTTGGCCTAAAAGATGTGAGCACTATAGAGGGCAGTGAAGGTTTTGCAATGACTGGGTATCTTCAGGAAAGGATGAGTTTAGAGGAATTTATCAAAATGGCTTGTGAATCTACAGGGACGCCTTTGAATGAGGTAAGGTTTACAGGGGTCAGGGGAAACCTTGTGCACAAAATAGGTTTATGCGCGGGCTCAGGTTCGGATTTTATTCTTAATGCATTTAATGCTGACTGCGATGTTTTCTTGACGGGGGATGTAAAATATCATAGTGCTCAGGATAGTTTGGAACTAGGGATGGCTGTTGTTGATATGGGACATTATCATACGGAAAAATTTTTTGCAGTTGAGGCTGCAAAGATTTATGGAGATAGGATAAATTCCAGAACGAATACTTCTATTGAATTTATTCCTAGTAAAGTTGATGTGAATCCTTTTTTTATGTTATAATGTACGACTAGGTAAACCAGGCAGTCGCGTGATCTTCGATTTTCGAAGCATGAGGAAAGTCCGGGCTCCACAGGGTGAGGATGCCAGATAACTTCTGGCGTAGGTAACTATAGGGAAAGTGCAACAGAAACATTCCGCCGAAACGGGTAATGCCGTGGTAAGGTTGAAATGGTGAGGTAAGAGCTCACCGTCATCTCGGAGACGAGGTGGACGTGTAAACCCCATCCGGAGCAAGGTCAAATAGGGCATTAGGTTGGCGACCCGTCACAGCCCGTTAGGTAGACCGCATGAGCGTGCAGCGATGTTACGCCTTAGATAGATGATTGCCTAATACAGAACCCGGCTTATGGTTTGCCTATTTTGTTTGATTATTACCTCCCCTGACAGGGAGGTGTTTGATTTGTATAGAATTAAAATAAGGAGGAATTTGTTTGAACCAAATAGAGAAGAACACAGAAAAGACAAATAAAATGGGCACGATGCCCATTGGTTCGCTGCTTTTATCTATGGCATGGCCACCTACACTTTCTATGAGTATAAACGCTCTTTATAATATAGTTGACAGTGTTTTTGTAGCTATGTTGAGCGAGGGGGCACTGACAGCTGTTTCGCTTGTTATGCCACTTCAGATGCTAATGGTAGCACTTGGTGTTGGTACTGGTGTCGGAGTAAATTCCTTAATTGCAAGGAGGCTTGGTGAACAGCGAGTGAATGAAGCAAGTCTTGCTGCAAGTGTTGGCATTAGGCTCTCTTTTGTCAATTATTTTGTCGTTGCATTGATTGGGATATTTCTTTCTTCTTCATTTATAGGAGCATTTACAAGCGATGAGTCTGTATTTTTCGATGCCACTACATATCTTAAGATAATAACAATCGGTTCTTTCTTCTTTATGTTACAGCTCTCGATGGAAAAGATAATACAGTCAACTGGTCAGATGGTTTTATCAATGATAGTAACGATAACAGGTGCACTCGTGAACTTGATTTTGGATCCTATTTTGATTTTTGGCCTTGTAGGAGCACCGAAACTTGGAATCGCTGGAGCTGCAATTGCAACCGTGATAGGGCAGGCAGCTTCTGCTTCTGTGGCTCTTTTCATTTGCCTGAAAAAAATAAGCAGTATTCATATAAAACTTTTGGGATTCAATGTTGACAGAAAGACAATAAGCGATATTTACAATGTAGGGCTGCCATCAATGGTTATGATGTCGATAAATTCAATAATGGTTCTTGGATATAACGCGATACTAGCCGCACATGCTACTGCCATCGCTGTTCTTGGAATTTACTTTAAGCTGCAGTCGATAATTCTGATGCCAGTATTTGGAGTGAACCAGGCTGCAATGCCAATCTTAGGGTATAATTTCGGAGCAAGAAACAAAGCACGATTCATGGAGACATACAGGAAGGCCTTGGGGGCTTCAGTCATGATAATGATAATAGGTATGGCAGCATTTCAGATATTCCCAAGAGAGCTTTTGATGATTTTCAGTGCATCGGATAATATGTACAAAATAGGTATACCTGCACTTAGAATTATAAGTCTGTGCTTTATACCAGCCGCGTTCGGAATTATGAGATCAACGGTTTTCCAGGCTACCGGGAACGGAATTTACAGTTTAATCGCTTCAGTTGTTAGGCAGCTTATCGGGATTTTGCCTATAGCATATATATTGATGCAAATAGACGGTGTAACACTGTCGTGGTATTCATTCCCAATTGCTGAGGTTATGGGGTTTGTGCTTTCCACAATTCTTTTCCGCAAACTGTATAATACTAAAATTAGTCAACTTGAGGCGCTATAAACTGGAGCCTGAATGCTTGAACAGAACAGTGTTTTGTAGTATAATTTAGACATAGATAGAGACAAATGAGGAGGTGTCCATGGGTAGACACGGAACTATAGCAGGAAGAAAGGCGGCTCAAGATTCAAAGAGGGCTGCAATGTTCACAAAATACGCAAAGGCCATCACGGTTGCCGCTAAAGATGGTGGAGATCCGGATTATAATGCTGGGTTGAGGCTTGCGATTGAAAAAGCAAGGGCCATCAGTATGCCAAATGACAATATCCAAAGGGCTATCAAAAAGGGAACTGGTGAACTCGAGGGTGTAAATTACGAGGAATCAGTTTTTGAAGGATATGGCCCTGGTGGAGTGGCAATTATAGTTGATTGCTTGACTGACAATAATAATAGAACGACATCTTTTGTTCGTTCGACATTTGACAAATACGGTGGGAATCTCGGTACACCGGGTTGTGTTTCATACATGTTTTCTAGGAAGGGTATAATCCTTATAGAAAGAGATGATAGCATGGATGAAGACGAAATCATGGAGGTTGCTATTGATGCAGGTGCGGAAGATATGATTTCAGGTGATGATACTTTTGAAATTCAAACTGATCCTGCTACATATACTGATGTACACAATGCAATTGTTAAAGCTGGATATACCCCTTTTGAATCCGATATCGAATATGTTCCATCAATGGAAGCAACTCCAAAGGATGAGGACTTGAACAAGTTGAAAAAACTTATAGACATACTGGAGGATAATGACGACATTCAAAAAGTACATAATAATTGTGCTGTAGACTTATATGAGTAATTGAATTTTAAACCTAGAACTCTCGTTAAGGAACCATAATTGAACCTACATTATTTTATTGGGAATCCGGAGTCTTTCATTTGATGACATGCCTTTTTAGGACTTCAGAGATTGAAAGCAGGATACCCACCTATCGACAGATAGGCATCAATTATATCCTGACGGAGCTTCCGGGTTTTTTTATAAAATAATATCCTCTAATTTTACTTTCAGAATTTAGGGTATTATAAGTTGATGTTTAATATGTATATGAGGAGAATCAATTGCCTGATACGGATAAAAAATCAAAAAAAGAAAAGCTTATAGCAATAGATGGTACTAGCCTTATTTATAGGTTCTTTTTTGCTATCCAAAACGAAATGAGAAATAAGGAGGGGCAGAGCACACGCGGTACTTACGGATTCTTGTCTATGGTATTTAAACTCATAGAAGACTATAATCCCGACTATTTTGTGGTTGCTTGGGACCTTAAGGGGCCAACTTTTAGGCATAAGAAGTACGAAGAATACAAGGCAAATCGAAAACCGATGCCAGAAGATCTTGCAAGTGAAATGCCTATTTTGCAATCTGTTCTTGAGGCACTGGATATTGCGAATATGTCTCTTTCGGGTTATGAGGCTGACGACATTCTTGGAACAATTTCAAAGCGAGCAGAATCCGAGAATATGGAAGTCCTAATCGTTACAGGCGACAGGGATGCACTCCAGCTTGCTAGCGACAATGTCAAGGTGATGATAAACAAAAAAGGTATCACTAACTTTGATCTTTATGACAGAAATGCGATGATTGCCGAATATGGAATGACACCTGAGCAGTTCATTGATTTAAAGGCATTGATGGGAGATTCGTCTGATAATATTAAAGGTGTTCCGGGAGTCGGCAAGGTGACCGGGCAGAAGCTGATCCAAGAATATGGAACTATTGAGAATCTAAAGAATAAAATTAATGAAATCAGTAAGCCAAAACTCAGACAGTCGCTCTTGGATTTCAAGGATGTCCTAGATGAAAACAAAACTTTGGTCACAATCGTAAGGGATGTGCCAATAGAGTTTGATTTTGAAGACTTAAGGTTCGATAATATCGACCGTGAAAGAACAAAAGAATGGTTTGTTAAGTTGGAGTTCAAGCGTTTTCAGAAAATTCTTGATCTAGATGCTGTTGAACTTAATGACGGTGGCGGAGAGTCGGAAAGTATTCAAGATATCGATGTTAAGTCAAATCAATCTGCGGATGATGTTATTAGTGTGATTGAAAAACATGGTACTAAAAGCCAAGTTTACGTAAAAACAATTACTGACAATAATCACGTTGGAAAACCATCTCTGCAGGGACTTGGAATTGCAATTTTACCTAGGGAAGATAATTCAAGTGAAGGCGAAGCATTCTTCCTTGATAGCAAAGAAGACATTATATTACTTGCAAAATATTTGAGTGAAAAGAATATTCCCATTGTCGGACATAATTTGAAAGAGGATATTTTCCCATTCGTTTATCGTGGCATCAATAGTTTTAACCTGAATTTTGACACACAGGTCGCAGAATATGTAATTAATCCGTCAAAGCGTGATTATAACATTGAAACTCTATCTCTTGAGTATTTGTCTGTGGATAGGTTGTCGGTTCTTTCTGAGAAAGGGGACAGCAGTTCAAAGGCTAAGAAATATTATGCAGCATGTAATATGCCGAAAGAAAAATTGATTGCTTGGCTAGGAAACTATTTTGTTGTATTAAAAGCTACAAAGGCTATGCAAGCGTCATCTCTAAGCGAAGGGGAACTACTCAGCGTCTTTGAAGACATAGAAATGCCCCTTATAAGTGTTTTGGCGAAGATGGAATCAAATGGTGTTTGCATCGACAAGGGTATTCTCGAGGATATGAGGGTTGACTTTGCTGAGCAGATCGAATCTCTTGAAAATGAAATCTTCGAAGAGGCTGGTGAGGAATTCAATATAAACTCACCCGCACAGCTTGGGGTCGTTTTGTTTGAGAATTTAGGGCTTCCATATGCGAAGAAAACTAAGAGGGGTTACAGCACAAGTGCGGCTGTTTTGGACAAACTCAAGGGTCTATTCCCAATTGTTGATCTAATATTAGATTATCGTGCATTAACGAAATTGAAGAGTACCTATATCGATGGTATGTTAAAACTCGTCGGGGAAGATGGTCGGATAAGGCCGCATTTTATGCAGACAGTTGCTGCCACAGGTAGACTGAGTTGCACAGAGCCGAATCTACAAAATATTCCGATAAAGACTGAGCAGGGCAGAAGGATTAGGAGGGCATTTGTTTCGCCCGCAGATAGAATCCTCGTAGGAGCTGATTATTCTCAGATAGAACTTAGAGTTTTGGCGCATCTATCGGGTGATAAAGCTCTGATTGACGCATTTAATCATGGCGAGGATATACATAAATTAACTGCAATGAAGGTGTTTGATGTGAATCCTGAAGACGTGACACCACTTCTGAGAAGCAGGGCAAAGGCGATTAATTTTGGCGTAATTTATGGAATGAGCGGGTTTGGGCTTTCGGAAAACCTTGATATATCAATGAAGGAAGCCGATAATTATATCAAGGACTATTTTACAAAATACAAGGCTGTGAAAACATATATGGATGAAGAAATCAAGAGGGTGAAATCAAGCGGATTTTCGACCACTATTTTTGGCAGAAAGAGATATATTGGAGACATCAATGCAACCAACTTCATGGTTAGAAAGGCGGCAGAAAGGCTTGCAATGAATTCTCCTATCCAAGGTTCGGCAGCTGATATAATAAAAATTGCGATGAATAATGTTCAGAAGCGTATACAGGCTGAAGCCCCTGATCTTTCATTAATCCTTCAGATTCATGACGAATTGATTCTCGAAGGCCCTTCAGACAAAAGAGAACTCATGGAGAAGATCTTAAAAGAAGAGATGGAGAGCGCTGTTGATCTCTCTGTAAAAATGTCCTCAAATGTAGACTCTGGGCATTCATGGTACGACCTCAAGTAATTTTGGTATATTAAAACTTTTAGAACAATGAATAATGATCAAATAAACTTGACGAATAAAAATAATAAAAAAATAATCAAAGTGGGCATAACTGGTGGGACTGGATCTGGAAAATCAAGCGTATGCAACTATCTTACTAAGAAGGGATTACAGGTTATTGATAGTGATGCTATAGCAAGGAAGCTTTTAGACCGCGGCACAGTGACATATGATTTGGTGGTTTCCCATTTTGGTGAAAAGATTCTCAAAGCGAATGGGGAAATAAATCGCCAGTTATTGTCCTCCATAGTTTTTGGTTCATCAGATGAGTTGAATTTTCTTCAGAATGTTGTCACAAAGGAGACCGTTGAAATAGTAAAAGAACTGCTTGAAAAATCCAGACCTGAAATGAAAATAATATTTCTAGATGCACCTCTTTTGTTCGAAACAGGTCTTGATCAAGACGTTGATATTGTTTGGTTTGTTCTCGCATCTCAGGACAAAAGATTAAAACGATTGTCTAAGCGTGACGGCATCCCTGTTTTTGAAATTAAAAAAAGAATGTCGGCACAGATGCCAGAGGAGCAAAAGGAGATGCTCGCTGACATAGTAATCGAAAATGAGGGATCTTTAGATGACTTATATTCTAAAGTTGACAAGCTATTACTTCAACTGATTTAACTATATAAATCTATTTAAGTGTTACAATTAATGTTATAATACAAAATATTTAAATTTCATGGGGAATTATTTGTATGAAGATTGAGTCAAATAGATCTGTCTTGCGTGATGTGATCGATTTTTTACACAATAATATAATAATAGTAATCGTTTGTTTTGTGCTCTTTTCAGGCAGCGTGGCTACTTTGTTCCTATATCTTGAAAATGATAAAGGCGGCAATGCCGATGAGAAAACTAAGTTTAAGACTACAGATACTCTGTATTTTTCAATCCCAAAACCAGAGAATATGAATGTCTTGACGTCGGACGAAGAAGATGTCAACCAAATGTGGCACATGATGTACGCTAGCCTTTTTTATTTCAATCAAGACTTGAGCGTTTCACCAGACCTGGTTTCAGAATACAAAACAGATTACAAGAATGGGCGTGTCACAATTAAGCTTAGAGAAAATGCGAAATTTTCTAATGGCAAAAAGATTACTGCAGCCGATGTGGCAGACAGTGTGGATTGGATCCAAAATATAGGCGATTCAGGCACATTTTATTCTTATGCGAACAAAATAGCTAGCGTTGACGTCAAGGGAGATTCAACTGCTGTAATAAATTTTGAAAATCCGAGTGATGCTTCGCTTGCTAACCTTGTTTTTCCAATTATTTCAGCTGAATCATTCAGTAGAGATACGTCATATGATCAGGTTACATCGGGACTTTACTATGTAAAATCAAGCGATAACGATAAGATGGAACTTTCCGCAAATCCAGGATATTACGGCAAAAAGGCGAAAAATAATATTAGTTTTATGTTTGCAACTCGTGGGGAGGATGTTAACGGCCTAATTACAATAGGTGCCGTTACAGCTAAACTTGCAAGGGGTGATAATGCTCAGTCCGATGCGGAAAATTTGAAGTTGAATGTTAATCCAGTTAAATCATCAAGAATGGAATACATAGGCTTTAATTTCAGAAACCCGCTGTTAAAAAAGAAAACTTTGCGGAGGTCAATTTTGAAATCAATAAATTTTGACCAGCTTGTGGATGACTATTTTGTTGGACTTGGTGTTACAAATGATTCAATATACTATCCAGGATTTTTAGGTGTCAAGTCAAAAAAATCAATTGAATATAGTCCTTCGGAGTCGGTTGTTTCCCTAGAGAAGGCGGGGTATAAGCGATCGGAGGAAAAGGACGTGCTTCTAACTCCAGATGGTAAGGAAGTAAGGTTGAAATTATTGATCAATGAATCGAGCCAGATTAGAAGTTCTATGGCGAATGATATTAAGAAATTTTTGAAAAAAATTGATATTGAGGTCGAAATCGAAAAAATTCCTGACAACGAGTATTTTCAAAGGATAGAAAAGGGTGAATTCGATATTTATCTTGGAGGAATCGAGTTTGATCCACGCTATGACACAAGAAAATTATTTGACAAATCCGGGTCAATCGGTTATCCTAATGAAGATGTAATTAATCTTGTAAACAAAATGGAATTTTGTTTAACACCAGAGGAAAGAAAGACTAATTATCAAAAACTGTGTAACAAGTTATCGGATGATGTGCCTTTCTACTGTATCGGTTATTATGAGTATGGTTTTGCATCCGGAGGAAGATGGAATAAGCAGCCAACTCCGACGTTTTTCAACCTATACTACGGTTGCGAGGGGTGGCAATGGCAAAAGCCTGATTCAATCGAGGACAAATCAAACCTTAGGAAATCGAGCGATTGATTAAATTCTGGAGATTAGTTTTTTTGTGCGGCCGTGGCGGAATAGGCAGACGCGCACGTTTGAGGGGCGTGTGGGCAACCGTGCTGGTTCAAATCCAGTCGGCCGCACCATTTTAATTTTGCCGGCGTGATGGAATTGGCAGACGTGCAGGATTCAAAATCCTGTGGTGGCAACACCGTATGGGTTCGACCCCCATCGCCGGCACCATTGCAAAAATTTAAGGAGGTAAGACATGCCAAAGGGACTAGGTGTAAACTTTATAATACTGATTATTTTCTTCGTAGGAGTATATTTCCTTCTCATCAGACCTCAGAAGAAAAAAGAAAAGGCTATAACAGCTATGAGGGATGGAGTTCAAGTTGGGGATAAGATTATAACTATTGGCGGTATATGCGGTCAGGTTGTTAAGACTAATCCAGAATCTCTAATCATCATGGTTGGTGCAGATAAAACCAAGTTTGAGGTTATGAGATGGTCAATCTCAAGTGTTGTGAGCAAGTCTGAATTGAAGGCTTCAAAGTCTGACGAGAAGAAAGAACCAAAAAAGTTCTCACCAAAGAAATTAAAGAAGGACGCCCCTGAAGAGGAGAAAACTGAAGTTAAGGTAGAAAGCCAAGAACCAGCTAAGGACATAAAGGAAACTTTGCCTGAAACTGAGGTTGAGTCTGAAAAATAAGAGGTTGAACTAGATTATTTGCATTATGATGGCAGTCTATGTAATAATTACTCAATTTATATAAGTTCATTAATGATATGGTGTATGTTCTACACCATATTTTATTGTGTAAAATACTTGCCCAAATGGGCTTTAAGTAGTAGAATATATTATGTATAAAATTATTTTGAAATAAGCGAAGGTGATGTAATGAATCTTAAAGTTAGAAGAATTTTATCTTTACTAATACTAGTAATTGTAGTATTTGGATGGTATGTTTCAGTTTTTGGTATCGGACAATATAAGTCAATCAAGGATGCACTTAAATTTGGCCTTGACATAAACGGAGGAGTTTATGTTGTAATGGAAGCTCAAACCGACCTAAAGGGTAAGGAATTAAGGGGCGTAATGGAACAGACCAAGGAAGTTTTGAATAACCGTGTTAATGCCATGGGAATTTCAGAATCAACGGTTGTAATTGAAGGAAAAAATAGGCTTAGGGTTGAAATGCCAGGCGTCAAAGATGCTGAGGCAGCCATCGATCAAATAGGTAAGACTGCCCAACTGAGGTTCATACTTGCTGATGGCAGTGAAGTCTTGACAGGAAATATGGTTAAAGATGCTTCTATTAGCCCTGATTCACAGAATGGTGGATATAAGATTAATCTGAAGTTCGATAGAAAGGGTTCAAAACTTTTTGAAGAGGGAACAGCCAAGGCTATTTCAAATACTGTTAAGCCGACAATCAAAGGAATGGAGGCAAATCAAATTGCCATCGTCCTTGACGATAAGGTTGTAACAAACCCAAGAGTTCAGCAGGTTATTAGCAATGGTAGCTGCGAAATCACAAGTGGTGCAGGTGGATATGATAAGGATGAAGCCAGCACAACCGCTGCTTTGATCAGAGGTGGAGCACTTCCTGTAACACTTAAGGAAATATCTTCATCTGTTCAAACAGCAACAATAGGAGAGGATGCTTTAGCAAAATCTGTAGTTGCAGGCCTCATAGGCATTGGGCTTGTATTCTTAATAATGATTGTATTCTACAGATTACTCGGTGTTGTAGCTAGCATATCGCTCTTGTTATATGTTTTGCTTGTTTTGTGGTCTATGTCGGCTATGGGTGGAGTATTAACACTGCCTGGTATCGCAGGTATCATACTTTCAATTGGTATGGCTGTTGATGCGAATGTTATTATTTTTTCTAGAATTAAAGAAGAAATCCATGCTGGGAAGACTTTTAGAGTTGCAATAGATCAAGGCTTTAAACATGCATTAACGACAGTTCTCGATGCGCAAATAACAACTCTAATTGCGACAGTTGTTCTTTACGAAATAGGTTCAACAGTTGTAAAAGGCTTTGCACTTACATTGATGATCGGTATTATTATAAGTATTTTTACCGCTGTTATCATAACTCAGATATTTGTTGGACTCCTTGCAAATAGTAAGAGAATTAGCCTTACTGCAATGCTTGGCATACCAAAAGATGGGCACGCCAAGACCTTTGCAGATGTTAAACTTAAACTTCTTGAAAAGCGAAAGATATTTTATGCAATAAGTGCTTCAGTAATCATAATAGGCTTAGGCTATGGAATTATACATGGATATAATTACGGTATAGACTTCACAGGGGGTACAATGCTTGAATTTGATATGGGCAAGAAGACTAGCTCGCAAGATATTGAAAAAGCATTGGATAAATATGATTTGAATCCGCAGATCGTATTCTCTGGTGAGAATGAAGATAGAGTTGTAATCAAAACTATAAAGGCTCTCGAGAACAAGGAGAGAGGCAAGATAATTGATACAATGAAGGAAGAGTTTAACCTCAAAGATGAATCGGTATTAGCTTCTGAACAGTTTGGACCAACAATAGGTAAAGAACTTAAGACAAATGCTGTTAAATCAATTGCATTTGCCGCTATCGGAATGTTAATTTATATTATATTCAGATTTAAATCATGGAAATATGGCGTATCATCAATCGCGGGTGTTTTGCATGACGTTATGGTAATGCTTGCATTCTATGCTCTCTTTGGAGTTACCATCAACAACCCATTCATTGCAGGTATTTTGACGGTTGTAGGTTATTCCATCAACGATACCATAGTTATATTTGATAGAATAAGAGAAAACAGACATTTCTTCAGAAAGAAACCTTTGATTGAGGTATTGAATTATAGTATTGCACAGACTCTAGACAGGTCAATCGTGACATCGCTTACAACCATCGCTTGTATGATCCCTCTATTCATAATGGTTTCAGCATCAATCAGAGAGTTTGTATTACCCCTCATGATAGGTGTAATTGTAGGAACATATTCTTCAATCTTCCTTTGCAGCCCTCTTTTGTATGAGTTCTCAAAGGATGAAGATAAGTCAACGTATGAGACAAAACATAAAAAAACCAAAAAAGAAAAGAAATAGTAAATGCAATCAAGAGAAGAATTTTTAGACACTTTACTAAATATTAACGGCAACTATGATGTTGATATAATTGGCAGGGCACTCGACAAAGCAGTTGAACTTCACAACGGGCAGATGAGAAAGAGCGGTGAACCATATATTATCCACCCAATGTCTGTTGCGATTATACTGGCGCAGCTTGGCATGGATGAGGCGACGATAATCGGAGGTTTGCTTCACGATGTTGTGGAGGACACTGAATATACTAGGGAGCAACTTGTTGAAGATTTTAATGAAGAAATTGCTCTTCTTGTTGACGGTGTTACTAAACTTGGTGCGATTAAGTTTGATAATAAGGAAGAAGCACAAGCTGAAAACCTCAGGAAAATGTTCCTTGCTATGTCTAAGGATATTAGAGTGCTCATAATTAAGCTTGCCGATAGGCTGCACAACATGAGGACACTCAAGTTCATGAAGCCTGAGAAACAGAAAGAAAAAGCACAGGAAACTCTTGATATATATGCACCGCTCGCTAGCAGACTAGGTATTTATACAATAAAGTTCGAACTTGAAGACATTGCTTTAAAATACCTCAAACCAAAGGATTTTGAAGAACTCTCAAGAGAAGTTTCGGTAAAGAAGGATCAAAGAGAAGAATTCATTAATCAGACCATGGAAGAAATTAAAGACGCCATGAAGGACATGAATTTAAAATATGACATAACAGGAAGATCCAAACATATATATAGCATTTATAAGAAGATGAGACTTCAAAACAAACAGCTTGACGAAATCTTTGATCTAACAGCGATTAGAATTATCGTTGAAACGGTCAGAGATTGTTACGCTGTTCTTGGTATAGTACATACAATGTGGAAGCCTATACCCGGGCGTTTTAAAGACTATATTGCTATGCCTAAGGCAAATATGTATCAGTCCCTTCACACCACAGTGCTCGGTGATAACGGCGAACCATTTGAAATACAGATAAGAACTTATGAGATGCATAGGGTTGCCGAGTACGGTATTGCTGCACACTGGAAATACAAGGAAGGCAAAAGCGGTAAGGACAGTAACTCTGAGGAAATGAAACTCGCATGGCTGAGGCAAACCCTCGAGTGGCAACAGGAAGTTAACGATCCAAGAGAATTTCTAGACAATCTGAAGATGGATTTGTTTTCAACCCAGGTTTTCGTATTCACTCCCAAGGGAGAAGTTATAGATCTGCCATCGGGTTCTACTCCACTTGACTTTGCATTTAAAATACATACAGATGTAGGCTGTCACTGCGTTGGAGCAAAGGTTAACGGCAAAATGGTCACTATTGACCACGCTCTACAAAACGGTGATATAGTTGAAATTGTTACCTCTTCAAACTCCAGCGGCCCTAGCGTTGACTGGCTTAAAATCGCCAGGAGTTCATCAGCACGCAACAAAATAAGGCAGTGGCTGAAACGTGAGAACAAGGGAGATGACATTGCGAGGGGCAAGGAGACTCTTGATAAGAATTTAAGGAAAAAAAGTTATGATCCTCAGTTGGTTGCAAAAGTAGGCAACATCAACAAAGCAGTTAAGGAGTTTGCATATTTAAATTCCGATGAACTCTATACTCAAATCTCAAGAGGTGGCACTGTTTTAAGCAAGGTTTCCAATTATCTGATCAAACTGTATCTCAGTGAGATAGATGCCAAGAAAGAAGTTTCAAAAGAAGAAGCAATCGAATCCATGAATAAGGTCGACAAGAGACCTAGACGGATTGACGACCCTGGAATAATAGTAAAAGGTGGCGGTGTTGATAATCTGATGATTAGAACGGCGAGATGCTGCAACCCTGTTCCAGGCGATAAAATTATTGGCTTCATCACCAAAGGACGAGGCATATCAGTTCACAGATCTGATTGTACAAATATTTTGGCGCTGCCAGTTGAAGAACAGTCGAGACTTATAGAGGTTGAGTGGGAGGATATTAATCCTGGTAAATCATATAATGTTGATATTATACTCATCACCAGTGATAGGAAAGGAATTTTTTCTGAAATTTCTAAAGCTTGCGAAGATATGGATATTCACATTGCAGGCGTAAATGCAAAACCTTTCGGGGATGATACTTTAAAGATTACACTTACCCTCTCAATTACAAGTACCCAGCATATGCAGAAGATACAAAGGGTTATGAGAAACATACAGGGTATGCTCAGCGTTTATAGGAGATAATGAAATGCAAATATATAAATTTTTAACATCACCGATACAGGTAAACACATACTTTGCTTATGATGCTAATGTTGGATTTATAGTTGATCCAGGTGGATATGAGCCAAGACTTACTGAAATAGCAAGGAACGAACAAATTGACGTTCAATATATAATTTTAACCCACGGTCATGGCGACCATATAGGTGGCATTGCCGGGTTTAAAGAGGATTTCCCAAATGCAAAAGTAGTTGCTTATTGCGATGAGAGAGAAATCTTGAATGACTCATCATTAAATGCTGCAAAAGATATCTTTGGATACGATATTTCAATTGATGCGGACATTTATGTAAACGATGGTGACAAACTCAATGTTGGCAATATGAATCTAAAGTTTATACACACACCTGGACATACTGCAGGCGGCATGTGCATAGTATGCGGAGATTATATTTTTACAGGTGATACCATTTTTAGAGAATCCATCGGAAGAACAGACTTTTATAGTGGAAATTTCGATGAGATTATAAGGTCCATCAAGAACAAAATATTTACATATCCTGATAGCACTATTTTGTTGCCGGGGCATATGGGGGAAACGACGATAGAACACGAGAAGAGGTATAATCCTTTTGTACAAGATTAAGATACATAATTTTGAAAAGCAATATCTTCTCGATGAGATGATTCGAGTTTTCCTGTCGTCTGATAGCTATAGAATATTATCTGATGAGGAAGATAACTTGTCAGATGAAGTTGTACATTTTAATCTTTCTGGAAGCGGTGATAAGAACGAAATAAAAAGAGAGATATATAGGACGCTTTCTACTCTCACCTCGTATGAACCTGAATGGGGGATTTTAACAGGCATAAGGCCTGTGAAACTTTGGGGTGAAACCTTTGAAGAATTGGGTGATCGCATTCAGACACGAGAGTTGATGAAAGATAAGTTTTTGCTTTCGGAAGAGAAATTGGAATTGATTGAGGATGTTTATAACTATCAGAAAAGTATGATTGGAGGCATTGACCCGAATAATTCCAGTGTTTACATTGGTATTCCGTTTTGTCCGACGAGGTGCAGTTATTGTTCATTTGCGTCAAATCAAGTACCAGACAGCGAGATTGTTCTGTATTTTTTCGCACTTCTTAGAGAAATCAAAGAAGTTGGCGAGATGATGAAAGAATACAAGATTAGCCCTCGCAGCATCTACATCGGAGGAGGCACACCAACGACGTTAAACCCTTCTCAGATTGCAGAACTGCTTTGTACCATTAAGGAAACGATACCAATGTCCAGGGTTAAAGAAATTACACTTGAAGCTGGACGTCCGGACACAATTACGTATGAGAAACTGCAAGCGGCTATAAGAGGTGGTGTTAATAGAATTAGCATCAATCCACAAACAATGAATGACGATACGCTCAAGTTAATCGGGAGAAATCACGATACGAATATGGTAAGGAAGGCTTTTGAAATTGCGAAATCGTTTTCATTTGATGCGGTAAACTGTGACATTATTGCTGGCCTGCCTGGTGAGGATATAGAAGATTTTAAGCATACGATATATGAAGTTTTGGGGCTTTCACCTAATAATATTACGATACATTCTCTGGCTGTAAAAAGAGGCTCGAAATTAATTGATATTGATAGAGATTATTACCACAAAGTCGGAAAACTTGTCGGAGAAATGCTTGAGTTTGGTCGGGATGTTCTAGGTGAAAATGGATATAGACCGTATTATTTATATAGACAGAAGCACATGGCGGGAGCGAATGAAAATACGGGATACTGCAAGGATGATACTTTTTGCATTTATAATATGGCGATAATGGATGAGCATGAGGATATTGTAGCACTTGGCGCTGGTGGGATAAGCAAAGCTTTCTTCCCCGAAGAGAACAGGCTCGAGCGTATACCGAATGTTACAAATTATCAAGAATACATTAGCAGAGTTGATGAGATGATTGAAAGAAAGAAAATAGGATTTGCGAACAGGAGGTTTAATAATGCTGACTAACGCGCCAAAGGGTACAAAGGATGTGTTACCTAAGGAAAGTTATAAGTGGCAATACGTAGAAAATGAATTTGCAAAGATTTGTGATCTATACGGATTCGGAGAGATAAGAACTCCAGTTTTTGAACATACAGATCTTTTTGTAAGAGGTGTAGGAGATACAACCGATATTGTCAATAAGGAAATGTATACCTTTAACGATATGGGAAATAGAAGCATTACTCTCAAGCCAGAAGGGACTTCACCTGCGGTAAGAGCGTTTATAGAGCATAAGCAGTATGCAGAGATTCAGCCAACAAAATATTTTTATAACACGCCGTGCTTCAGGTATGAAAAACCACAGTCTGGAAGGCTAAGGGCATTCCACCAGTTCGGAATCGAAGTTTTCGGCACAGATGATATGATGGCGGACGCAGAAGTTATCGCATTGGCGAATGATTTCCTTCACAAAATGCAGATCAAAGATGTCGAGCTTAGGATTAACAGCGTAGGATGCCCAAAATGCAGGAGTCTGCACAGAGAAGCGCTAAAGGAATTTCTATCCCCAAGGTATGACAGCCTTTGCGAAACCTGCAAAACAAGATACGAGAAAAATCCTATGAGAATACTTGACTGCAAGTCACCTGTATGTAAGGAGCTTGTAGCAGATGCACCTCTAATGATTGACTATCTTTGTGATGAGTGCAAGACAGCTTTTGCTGATCTTCAAGATAATCTAGCTGCAATGGATATTGAGTTTACTGTAGATCCTAAGATTGTAAGAGGACTTGATTACTATACCAAGACAGCATTTGAGTTCGTAACTACAAGTTTAGGGGCACAGGGTACCATCTGCGGTGGAGGTCGATACGATCACCTGATCGAAGAAATTGGCGGACCACCAATCCCTGGAGTAGGATTTGGTCTTGGAATTGAAAGATTGCTGATGCTCATGGAGTATTGCAACACCGAAATCAAGGAGCCTGATGCAATTGAGGCTTTCATAGTCTACATAGGAGATGAGTCAAAGAAATACAGCCTTGGACTTTTGGATAAACTCAGAAAAAATGGCATCAAAGCTGAAATAGATACACTTGCAAGAAATGTCAAGGGTCAGTTTAAGTATGCAGGTAGGATAGGAGCAAAGTATACGCTAGTAATAGGTGATGATGAAATTGCTACTGGCGAGCTTTCTATCAAAGAAATGGCGACTTCTGAACAGACAAAGATAAGCGCTGATGAACTAATAGAATTTTTAAAATCAAAAAAAGAGCAATAGAAGCCCGTTAGCGGAGCTGAAAGGAGATATATACATAGAATGAATAATCTGCTTAAGAGAACTCACATGTGCGGAGAGTTGAGGACAGAAAATATTGGACAAGAAGTTGTATTAAATGGATGGGTCGCAAAGCAAAGAAATTTGGGTGGCCTTATCTTTGTTGACATTAGAGACAAAACAGGAATTACGCAGATTACATTCCCGGATAATTCTCCAGAGGAATTACTTAAAATTGCAGAAACGATCAGAAGTGAGTTTGTCATAGGTGTAAGGGGAGAAGTTGTTCTGAGATCATCAAAAAATCCAGATCTTCCAACAGGAGATATTGAGGTAATAGCAAAGGAATTATCGATTTATTCAAAATCCGAGACACCACCAATCTATGTCAAAGATGATGACCAAGTTTCTGATGCATTGAGACTCAAATACAGATATCTAGACCTCAGGAAGCACCATATGCAGAGGAATTTAACACTTAGGCATAAAATTGTAAAGAAGACACGCGACTATTTTGATGAGCACGGCTTTACCGAGGTTGAAACACCTATGCTTATCAAGCCTACTCCTGAGGGTGCAAGAGATTATCTTGTTCCAAGCAGAATAAATCCTGGAAGTTTTTACGCATTGCCTCAATCGCCACAGATGTTCAAGCAACTGCTCATGGTAGGTGGCACAGACAGATATATTCAAATTGCAAAATGCTTTAGAGATGAAGATTTGAGAGCTGACAGGCAGCCAGAATTTACTCAGATAGACATGGAAATGTCTTTTGTTGATAGAGAAGATATAATTGAACTTCAAGAAGGATATATCAAATATATAATGAAGTCTGTGATGGGTGTCGATGTTAAAACGCCATTCCCTAGGATGACATACAAAGATGCGATGGAGAACTACGGTTCAGATAAACCTGATACACGTTTTGGATTTAAACTTATTAAGATAAATGACGTTGTTTCAGGCAGCGAATTCAAGGTTTTCAATGATGTTTTAGAGTCTGATGGTTTGATTTCAGCAATATGCATCGAAGGCGGCGGTTCAAAATTCAGTAGAAAAGCTATCGACAAACTTACGGAGCAGGTAAAGGCATACGGCCTCAAGGGACTGGTTTGGATTAAGCCTGAAGAAGGAAAGATTAATTCATCTATAAATAAGTTCTTTGATGAGGAAGCTCTATCAAAGATAGTAGAAGCTGTTGGCGGCAATAACGGAGATTTGATCCTAATTGCATCAGACACAGCAAAACACGTTCAAGATGGATTAGGGTTTTTGAGAAGACATATCGCCTCTGAAATGGGACTTTTAGATAATAAACAGTATAACTTCCTATGGGTAGTAGATTTCCCATTATTTGAACAAAATGAAGATGGAGAGATCAAGGCTATGCATCATCCTTTCACAAGTCCTAAGATTGAGGACCTTGATAGGATTGAAACAGATCCAATGTCTGTGAATGCAAATGCTTATGATATTGTACTAAATGGTGTTGAACTTGGCGGAGGTAGCATAAGAATTCACGATCAGGAAGTACAAAAAACTATGTTCAGAGCACTTGGCCTATCGGATGAAGATTGCGAAGAAAAGTTTGGCTTCTTCTTGACCGCACTGCGATATGGTGTACCTCCACATGGTGGTATTGCCTATGGACTTGATCGCATGGTAATGCTTCTTGCAGGAGAAGAAAGCATCAGAGATGTTATAGCCTTCCCGAAAAATCAGAATGCTCAGTGCATGGTCAGTGAGGCACCGGGAATTGCGACAGAAGAACAACTAATGGAACTTGGGTTAAAACTACGAGATTAATTTAATTAAAATGAAAAAAATAGGGATTTTGGGCGGAACATTTGATCCATTTCACAATGGGCATATGTCAATAGGAGAAGAAAGCATCAAGGAAGCCGGACTGGATCTGCTTATATTACTGCCGGCGAACATATCTCCGTTTAAGGTTAACCGTGAGATGGAACTTGAAGAACATAGGATAAACATGCTCGAAAAATTTGTTTCGGTTCATCCCAATTTCAAACTGTCGAAGATTGAAATTGATACCGATACAGTGTCATATACATATGACACAATGCAAAAGCTACGAAGTATTTACAAAGACGACAAACTGTATTTTATTTGCGGTTCAGATGCACTCATGACTGTGGATAGTTGGTACAAGGGCAAGGACCTCTTAAAAAGCACAGCCTTCATTGTGGCGAAGAGACCTGGGTTTTCTACAGAGAACCTTAAATCAAAGATACAGCATTATGAGGACGTATATGGCAGTGAAATTTTTATGCTCTCGAATCCGCCTCTAAATATTTCGTCTACAGAAATCAAGAAAAAACTAAAATATGGCAGAAGCATAAGGGACATGGTTCCCAAGGAGATTGAAAAGTATATAGATGAATATTCACTCTATAGATAAAAATCAAATACTCAATATTGTTAAACAAAATACTAGTGAATCGAGGTTTGAGCATACGCTAAGGGTTGCCGATTTGGCGACAAAACTTGCTCATCACTACAAAGTAGATGCCGATAAAACATGGCTTGCAGCTGTTTTGCACGATCTGGAAAAAAATATATCTTTGGAAGAAAACGATGATTTGGTAAATTTGTATGGACTTGATAAAAAGTACCTCGGAAATAAAAATTTATCGCATAGTAAGCTGGCAGCTGCCGTATCTAGAGACAAACTGGGTATAGATGATGAAGATATACTGAATGCAATTGCTTTTCACACTACAGGAAGATCTGATATGAGCATGCTAGAGAAAATCATATTCGTTGCTGATACCTGTGAAGAAGGCAGGACGTATAAGGAAGCAGCACTTCTACGTGAAAAAGCTTTTGAAAATATAGATGATGTCTGCATATTTATACTCGAATATTTAAAGGAATCTGTTGAAAAAAAGGGGCTTGTGGTTGATGAAGATACGATACAGGCACTTAGATATTTAAAGGAAAAGAGGGATTAATGGATAGTTTAAAGATAGTGGAAGAAACTGTAAGGGCGCTGAGCAATAAGAAGGCGGTCAACATTATGGTTATTGATGTGAGAGAAAAATCATCGTTTGCTGACTATCTTGTTTTGGCGACAGGCGGATCAATAAGACAGTTGAACGCTTTGGTTGATGAGGTTGAAGATAAGATTGCTAAATATGATCTTATGCCAAGAGCAATTGAAGGAAAGCAAAACTCAGATTGGCTCCTCATGGACTATGTTGATGTAGTTGTTAATGTGCTCACAGAGGACTCCAGAGAAAAGTACAACATTGAAAAAGTTTGGGGTGACTGCGATACGCTTGATGTGTCTGAGTGGATTTAGTCCAAATATATGAATGAATTTAGACAAAATATAAGAGAGGTAATAGTAATTTATGAGTGTTCATAGAGACGTGAAATACGATTTTAAGAAAATAGAAGATAAGTGGCAGAGAATCTGGCAGGATGAGAAAACATTTAAGACTGAGGATGATTTTTCGAAAGAAAAATATTATGTTTTAGAGATGTTTCCATATCCATCAGGCAAACTCCATATGGGGCATGTTAGAAATTACTCAATAGGAGATGCAATTGCAAGAATCAAGAAAATGCAGGGCTTTAATGTCCTTCATCCTATGGGATTTGACTCTTTTGGACTGCCAGCAGAAAATGCGGCAATAAAAAACAATGTTGAGCCTTCCGAATGGACAGAGAAAAACACAAAAGAAATGGAGGAGCAACTCGACAAACTTGGATTTTCTTATGATTGGGATAGGGAAGTGAGCACTTGCAGACCTGATTACTATAGATGGATGCAATGGATTTTTATACAGTTCTACAAGAAGGGTCTTGCTTATAAGAAGGAAAATCCAGTTAATTGGTGTCCGAGCTGTAAGACAGTTCTTGCAAATGAGCAGGTTGTCAATGGAGAATGCGAGCGCTGTAAATCAACTGTTGGTAAGAAAAATCTCTCTCAGTGGTATTTAAAAATTACCGATTATGCGGATGAACTGCTTAAAGATCTCGACAAATTAGAAGACTGGCCTGATAAGGTTAAGACAATGCAGAAGAACTGGATTGGCAAATCTATAGGTGCAGAGATTTCCTTTGATATAGTTGATTTTGACGAAAAACTTAAGGTTTTTACTACCAGAGCAGACACTGTATTTGGTGTCACATATATGGTTATTTCGCCTGAGCATCCATTTGTAAAGGATCTAATTAAGGGAAGACCTGAAGAGAAGGCAGCTCTTGATTATATTGAAGAGGTTTCACATAAGAATGATATTGAGCGTTCTTCAACCGTTGCTGAGAAAACGGGTGTTTTTATTGGTAGATATGCTGTTAATCCAATTACAGGCAAGGAAATTCCTATATTCATTTCAGACTATGTTCTGATGGGGTATGGGACAGGTGCTATAATGGCCGTTCCAGCTCATGACCAGAGAGACTTTGACTTTGCAAAAAAATTTAACCTTGATATCGTACCTGTAGTTGAACCTAATGATTCAAATATAAATGTAAACAACCTTACTGAATCTTTTGTGGCTGAGGGCAAGATGATAAATTCAGGTGAATTTAATGGTCTTGATAATAGAGAAGCAATTGAAAAAGTTATAGACTATATAACTGAAAAAGGTATAGGAAAGAAAACAATAAACTATAGACTTAGAGACTGGCTTATTTCAAGGCAGCGATATTGGGGAACTCCAATTCCAATGATTAATTGTCCAAAATGCGGATGGGTTCCAGAAAAAGAAGAAAACCTACCTATTTTGTTGCCAAAGGATGTTGAGTTTACAGGTAAGGGTGAATCACCTCTAGCTACATCAAAGGCTTTTGCAAACTGCAAATGCCCAGTTTGTGGTGGGAATGCTAAGAGAGAACTTGATACTATGGATACCTTCCTTGACTCATCATGGTATTTCTTGAGATACTGCGATCCACACAACGAGAATATGCCATTTTCAAAGGAAAAGACTGACTACTGGATGTCTGTTGATCAGTATATTGGTGGAGTTGAGCATGCTATTTTGCATCTGTTATATTCTAGATTTTTCCAAAAGGTGTTTAGAGATCTTGGTCTTGTATCAAACGATGAACCGTTCAAGAGATTGCTGACACAGGGCATGGTTAACAAAGATGGCAAGAAGATGAGCAAATCAATTGGAAATGTCGTTTCACCAGATGAAATCATAAAAAAATATGGTGCCGATACTGCCAGACTCTTTATTTTATTTGCTGCACCGCCTGAAAAAGAATTAGACTGGTCGGACGAAGGCGTTGAAGGTAGCTACAGATTCTTGAACCGCGTTTACAGACTTGCTATAGAAACTGTTGAAAGAATCAATGATGAACAAAACAATTCCAAGGCGCAGGATGACAAGAAAAATTCCGACGATAAGGAATTGCTTTTGATGATGAATGCTGCAATCAAGAAAGTCACAGAGGATGCCGGCGGCAGATTCAATTTCAACACTGCAATCAGCTCAATCATGGAATTGGTAAACGAATGTTATAGGTACAAGGAACTCGACCATGCACGAACTGATTTACTAGTTGATGCTGTTAAGAATGTTGTTATTTTGTTATATCCTTTCGCACCTCATATCGCAGAAGAGATGTGGGAAAGCTTTGATTCTGGAAGATTGGGTGATCAGCCATGGCCTAGTTACGACGAATCGGCATTAGAACGTGACGAGGTTGAAATTGTAGTGCAGATCAACGGCAAAATCAAGGAAAAGTTGATGGTAGACTCAAAACTGGACAAGAAAGGTCTTGAAGACTTTGTAATGGCGAATGAGAATGTTATTGCACATATTGAAGGTAAAAATGTTATAAAGGTCATTCCAATACCAGGAAGACTTGTTAATATTGTTGTAAAATAATATATAAAACTCTTGTACTCCGGATTGGCAATAGGAGTTGGAATTTTAGAAACTTTATTAAATGAGGAGGGATATTTTAAAGTTGAATAGAAGGAGAAATCAAGAAACAAAAAATTTAAAAATTACCCCCTTGGGAGGACTAAACGAAATCGGTAAAAATTTGACTGTTGTTGAATATGGGGATGAAATGATTCTCATAGACTGCGGGCTTTCTTTCCCGGAAAATGAAATGCTGGGTATTGATATTGTAATACCAGATTTTCAATATATACTCGATAATCAGGAAAAACTCAAGGGGCTTGTTATAACTCATGGTCATGAAGACCATATCGGAGCTATTCCTTATCTTTTGAAGATGGTGGATGTGCCACTTTACGGGACAAAGCTAACTTTAGGACTTGTAGGCAATAAACTTAAAGAGCATAGACTTACTGCAAAGAACCATATCATAACTGCTGGTAAAGAATTTAAGATTGGTTCATTTAAGATTGAGCCGATTAGGGCTACGCACTCTATTGCAGACGCTGTATCACTGTTTATCAAAACACCTTCTGCGAAAATATTCCATACCGGTGATTTTAAAGTGGATTATACACCTGTTGATGGTGAGCCTATGGATTTTGGGAGGCTAGCAGAAATTGGAGATGAGGGTGTAGACCTGCTTTTAGCTGATAGTACCAATGCAATTAAGCCAGGATTTACAAGATCTGAAAAGGTTGTTGGAGAAACTCTAGAAGGCATTTTCAGGCAGGTAAAAGGAAGAATAATTATTGCTACATTTTCATCAAATGTTCATAGAGTTCAGAAAATAATGAACCTCGCGGTAAGACATCATAGAAAAATCGCTGTGTCCGGCAGGAGTATGGATAATGTCGTTAAGCTTGCTAGCGATCTAGGGTATTTAAATGTACCAGAAAACTATTTTGTTGACCTGAAGAATACAAAGAATTACAAAGACAATGAACTTATAGTAATTACGACGGGTAGCCAAGGGGAGCCGATGGCGGCGCTTTCAAGAATGGCAAATGATGAGCATAGAAATGTTAAAATCAAGAAAAACGATACTGTGATATTTTCATCGACGCCAGTTCCTGGAAATGAAAAGACCGTTTCAAATGTAGTAAACAAACTCTATGAAAAGGGTGCTAATGTAATATATCATGATATTGCAGATATACATGTATCTGGCCACGCTTGCCAAGAGGAATTGAAAATCATGCATTCGCTGATTAGACCAAAACACTTTATGCCGGTTCATGGAGAGACAAGGCACCTAATTAAACATGCTGAACTTGCAGAGAGTTTGGGCATGAAGAGAAGGGACATACATATTCTTGACAATGGGGATCAGCTGTGCATAGACAATAAAAAAGTTACTGTAAAAAATAAAGTGGCATCGGCTGAAGATATACTTGTTGATGGACTTGGCGTAGGTGACGTAGGAAACGTCGTGCTTAAAGAAAGGAAGCAACTTTCAGAAGCAGGACTGATTTCCATAAGCGTTTGCATAGATGGAAATACTGGTGAAATAATCAATGGGCCTGAACTTACAACAAATGGGTTTATATACGTCAAGGAGAATGCTGTATTCATCGAGGAGATGAGGGCTAAAGCAGCTAAGATTATAAGAGATGCTGTATTATCTGGCGTTACCGATGTTAATTCGCTGAAAACAAAACTAAAGGAGAATATGAAGAACTATCTTTTCCAAAAAACAAAACGTCATCCAATGATTATTCCAATCATAATGGAGGTATGGAGGTAGGGGTTCAATAGGATAATTATTAAGAAGATAGTTATCAGTCAATAAGTTTGAAGATACATTTTACAATCGAAAATAAGTTTATAAAAATATTTTAGGAGGATTTATGAACGTATATGATCAGGCGCATGGGCTTGCTCAGGCGATAAAAGAGTCAGAAGAGTTTAAGCAGTATCAGGCACAGAAGGAAATTCTGGACAAGAATGAGAAACTTGCAAAAATCGTTGCGGACTTTCAGCAGAAACAGCTTGAACTTCAGGCTAAGACATTAACAGGCGAAGAATTGGGAGAAGATTTTCAAGCAAAAGTTCAAGAGTTATATGCAATAATAATGCAGGACCCTCTCGCAGCCCAGTATATGCAGGCAGAAATGAGATTTTCTATCATGATGAATGATGTTTACAAAATTCTCGGAGAAGTCATGGGAATAGGTGAACAGTAGGGTTTCAGATTTGCACAAAACAGTGTTTTTTGCTATAATATATTGATGAATCAGCGTGATTATTCGCAATTTTAAAAAGGAGATAATTAGATAATGATATCAGCAGGTGATTTTAGAAAAGGCATAACTTTCGAAATGAATGGGGATCCATATGTTGTATTGGATTTTCAGCACGTTAAACCCGGCAAAGGTGCTGCCTTTGTAAGAACAAAGTACAAGAACATCTTAACTGGAGCTACAAGAGAAGAAGCTTTTAACCCGAGTGACAAATTCCCTAAGGCTCATATCGAAACCAAAGTTATGCAATACCTGTATAGCGATGGAGATCTTTATTACTTCATGGATACAGAGACATATGATCAAATTCCAATCAGTAAGGAACAGATGGAAGATGCTATTTTGTATCTTAGAGAAAATGACGAAGCCACGCTTAAGTTCTATAAGGGTGTTGCGTTTCTAGTTGAGCCACCTAATTCAGTAATATTAAAGGTAGTGGAGACTGAGCCAGGAGTTAAGGGCGATACTGCAACAAATGTTACTAAGCCGGCGACGGTGGAAACTGGAGCAGTTGTACAGGTTCCTATCTTTATCGATGAGGGCGAAAACATACAGATAGATACTCGAACAGGTGAATACCTAGGAAGAGCAAAATAAGATTTACTAGGGACGTAAGAACGTCCCTTATTTTTACGTAAATAAATTTTTATTGTATTTAAAAACTAAAATATTATCTATGGAGAATAATATGAGTAAAGGCAAAAAAAGCACTTTTATAATTCTTATAGTTATATTAGCTATAATTATTATGATGTTTATCGGATTCATAAACTTAGATAAACCTATGGATCCTTCAAGTAATGAATCTGTCTCAGTTGTAATTCCACGAGGTTCTGCGACCTCAGATATTGCGAGTATACTTGAGGAGAAATCTGTAATAGATAGCGCGTTTAAGTTTAAGATACTTTCCAAGATAAAGGGATATGATGGTAAATTTAAATCTGGAGAATACAGTTTTAACAAATCGATGAAACCATCTGAAATTGCATCTGTGATAATTAAGGGAATTGATAATAAGAATACTGTCACAATACCTGAGGGATTTAGCATATATAAAATTGGGAAAAGGCTTGAAGAAAAGGGAATTTGCACTCAGTCAGAATTTGAGAATGAACTTGAAAATGGGAATTTTGACTATTCATTTTTACCAAATGACATAAGCGGAATAGAAAGATATGAAGGCTACTTGTATCCCGACACATATTCTTTTTCAGAACATACCACAGCTCACGATATAATAAAGGCATGCTTAGATAACTTTGAAAAAAAATATAATAATGAAATTAAAAAAATAACAAAAAAATCAGATAAATCGCTTGAGGAAATTATGACTGTTGCTTCTATTGTTGAAAGAGAAGCTGTTAAAAGTGATGAAAGACCACTGGTTGCAGGAGTTATATACAATAGATTAGGAAAAAATATGAAGCTGCAGATGTGCTCGACAGTACAGTATCTACTGAAGGAGGATAAGCCGGTTTTATCGATTGCAGATACAGAAATTTCTTCTGATTACAATACGTACATTCACGAGGGACTGCCACCAGGACCGATCTGCAATCCTGGAATGGCATCAATCAAGGCCGCTGCAAATCCCGAGAAAACAAAATACATTTATTTTGTTGTAAGTTCAAAGCTCGACGGTAGCATGGAATACTCTTCAGATTATGATAAATTCCTCAAAGACAAAGAAAAATACTACGATGCACTTGAAAATAGTGGCAAATAAGTGAAATGATTAGAATCGAATCTGTAAATAATTACATAGAAAAGTATTATAAACCTGTAAATCATCAAATGGCGCTACTCCGTGAAGAGGGCGAACGAGAACATGTGCCAATCATCTTAAGAGAAACTGAAATGTTTCTTGGGACAATTCTTCCTCTGATTAAGCCTAAGAAGATACTTGAAATAGGTGCAGCTATAGGCTATTCAGCCCTTTATTTCTCATATCTTCTGCCAGAGGCAGCTGTACTCTCTGTTGAGAGAGATGATGAAATGTGGGAGCGGGCAAAAGCAAACATTGTTGCCAATTCAAAGAAAAAGAACATTTTCGTTGCGCATTCAGATGCAGTTGAATTTCTCGAAATGCTTCAGGAAGATGGGGACTGGAAAACGGAACCATTCGATCTGGTTTTTATCGATGCAGCAAAGAGTCACTATCGAGAGTTCTTTGATCTAGCTTTACCGTTGACAAAGGAGGGGTCCGTCATCATTTGTGATAATATTTTGATGAAGGGCATGACAGCCGAAGAGGAAATAAATAAAAAGCACAAAACCAGTATCAAAAATATGCGAGATTTTGTTAATTATATATGCGACATACCGAATGCCGAGACAAGTATTTTGTCGATTGGAGATGGTATCAGCATAACAAAGATAAATAGGAGAATTGATGAATAAAATTGAACTTTTGGCACCTGCAGGTGATCTAGAAAAGTTAAAAACAGCATTAATATATGGTGCGGATGCAGTTTACTTTGGCGGAGAAATGTTCAGCCTTAGATCTGCTGCTGGCAATTTGAATATATATGAAATTAAAGAGGGCGTTGAGTTTGCTCATAATCTTGGCAAGAGGGCATATTTGACAACTAATATTTTTGCGCACAATGAAGATGTAAAACCTTTTATGGAATACCTTGAAAAAATAAAGGACATTCCAATAGATGCTTTTATAGTATCGGACCCTGGTGTTTTGAGCATGATAAAATCTGTTATCCCAAATGCGGAAATTCATCTTTCAACCCAGGCGAATATGACTAACTACATGACAGCGAAATTTTGGCAGTCTCAGGGTGTTAGCCGAATTGTACTTGCCAGGGAGCTTTCATTTGATGAGATAAGAAAGATTTATGACGAAATTGGCAGTCAGATGGAAATTGAGGCGTTCATTCACGGTGCTATGTGCATATCATATTCTGGAAGATGCCTTCTGAGCAACTTCATGATTGAAAGAGATGCAAATCGTGGAGAATGTGCGCATCCATGTCGTTGGAAATACCAAATTGTAGAGGAGAAAAGACCTGGGGTCTACTATCCGATTGAAGAAGATGAACGCGGAACATATATTATGAATTCCAAGGACCTCTGCATGATTGAACACATACCCGAAATAATTAAATCTGGTATTACCTCGCTCAAGATTGAGGGACGAATGAAGAGCATGTTTTATGTCGCAACGGTTGTAAGAGCATACAGAAAGGCCATAGATTCATATCTTGCAGATCCTGATAATTACAAATTCGACAATACTTGGCTTGAAGAACTCAACAAAGCAAGCAACCGTGAATTTACAACTGGATTTTACTTCGACAAGCCTGACAACGAGGATCAAAATTATGTGACCAATGCATATTCACGTGAATACGATTTTTTGGGCGTTGTAAGAGAGTATGACGAAAGTACATCCATGGCGCTTGTTGAGCAGAGGAACAAAATAAACGTAGGAGATGAGATCGAAGTTTTCGGACCAGGCATAGAATACTTCACCATGAAGGTTGAGAAAATGCTGGATGCGGAGACAGGTGAAGCGATTGAATCAGCACCACATGCACAGCAGATGATAAATATAGAAATGAATTTTCCTGTTAATAAGGACTTTCTTTTAAGGAGAAAAAGATGAAATCTGACCCCGACTTATACGGATATTTGATAATATTATTTATAAATTTAGTTTTGCTTGGATTGTTCCAAAGTTTCACGACGGCACTTGACAGCACAAGCCAAAGTAGACTAAAAAATTTCACCGATGAGAATGAAAGATATTTAAGAAGATTTGATTTTACAATCAATCTCATTGAGAGACCTCTTAAATATCAATTTTCTATCAAACTATTTTCACTTTTGATTTTTTCTTATTCATATTTAATATTGTGGAAGCTGCCATATGACTTTAAATTGCTTGCTATTTTGTGGGTAATACTTGTCGTTACATTTTCTATACTGCTGTCTTCAAAAATAGCTCTACTTCACAGCGAAAGAATTGCCTTGAAATGTTGCTATTTTGTGTATGGTTTGCAAATTATTAGTCTTCCTTTGTTCTGGATATCTAAAACTATTGTGAATATAATTCTTATTTTGTTCAAACAAGATATCGATATCGAAAATAAATTCTTTTCTGAAGATGAAGTAATGTCGATGCTCGAGGTTGGTAAGGAGAGTGGAATAATTAAGGAAGAGGGCAGGAAGATGATTTCTTCCATCTTCAATTTTGATGATGAACTTGCTTATGAGATCATGACACCTAGAACCGATGTTTTTGCGATTGATATACTCGAGCCTACTTCGGAATACATTGACAAATTAATGGAATTACGATATTCCAGAATTCCTGTGTATGAGGATGATTATGATAACATTATTGGAATATTAAATATAAAGGATTATCTAATAAAGGCTAGGGAAACTGGCTTTGATAAGGTCGATATAAGAGAAATTCTCAGAGAGGCCTATTTTGTGCCCGAAACAAAAAACATAGACTCGCTATTCTTCGAACTTCAGAAGACAAAGAATCACATTGCGGTGCTAATCGACGAATACGGTGGGTTCAGCGGCATTGTGACGATGGAGGACATTGTTGAGGAAATCGTTGGTGACATTGATGACGAATATGACGAGGATGCACATGTAGTCAAGAAAATAGACGAAAACACATTCATGATTGACGGAAATGTTAGCCTTGACGATCTTGAAGAGGACTATGGTATCATATTGGAATCAGATAGTAGCGAGACTATCGGAGGTTTTATAATCGACAATCTAGGTGAGATACCAACAGAATCAGATCTGGGCAAGGAAATGGATTTCGGAGAGTACAAAATAACTATTACTTCAGTCAAGGAGAGAAGAATTGACAAGGTTAAACTGGTAATTACGGCAACAAAAGAGCAGACTGAAGAAGAGGAGTGCGAAGATTAAATATGAGTGTCGTAAATGAGCAGGATGTTATATCTAGAATCAAAGACATTGTTCTAAGCACGGATGGTGTTGCGAGCTTGACAGAAAATTTAACTGAGCAGCTTTCAAAGAGTATATTGGGCATAAAATCTCCAAACAAGGGTATAAAGTTAAGTAAAGACAAGAGGGGAATTATAGTAGATATCTTTGTGATGATAAATTATGGCGAAAATATTCCTGAAATCTCGTGGAATATACAGGATAATGTTGCAAATGCACTAAAGCAAGACTTTAAACTTAATATTGCAAAGATAGACATACATGTTCAAGGTGTCAAATTTAAGAGGAAAATCAATGAACGTAAATAGAAGAAAACTATCGAGAGAGCATATGATGAAGGTGATATTTCAAATTGAAGCGAGGAATGACTTCCAGGGCACCGATAGAGAAATATACTTTGAGGATAACGGTAAGAAACTTGAAAAAGAATACTGCGAAAAAATATATGAAAACTTTCTTACCAACCATGATTGTATCGATGAAAATATAAAAAAATATTCTACAGAGTGGGATATTACGAGAATAGCGAAAATAGATTTATCAATCTTAAGACTTGCGATTGCAGAGATCTTGTTTTTCCCTGATATTGATGTAGCTGTAACAATTAATGAGGCTGTTAATCTTGCTAAACTGTATGGGGCTGAAAATTCGCCTGCCTTTGTAAATGCTGTCCTTGGATCGATTGCTAAAGAAAGAAGGGAATGAATATTTAATTGATGATTGGTAAAAATAGTATAAAGCCTATTTCGGTATCACAGCTCAATAACTATATTGATATTCTCCTAAGAGGAAATAGCACTCTTTCTAATTTAAAAATCATAGGAGAGATCACAGGCTTTAAGAATCATAGCAGTGGCCATAAATATTTCTCAATTAAGGATGAATCTGCAAAGGTGAATTGTTTTCTTTCAAAGAATAAGTCGGTATTTTTGAGATTCGAGCCTGATGATGGAATGAGCGTCGAAATTTCAGGTTTTGTCAGCGTATATAAGCCAAATGGAACCTATTCAATATTTGTAAACTCAATGAAGCCTGCAGGCGATGGAGCTATGGCTATGGCTTTTGAGGCACTCAAACAAAAGCTTGAGAATGAAGGACTTTTCAGTAGTGAATATAAGAAAGAAATACCAAGATTTGCATCGCATATTGGCGTTATAACCTCGGGCGATGGTGCGGCAATAGAAGATATAATCTCAACGATTTCAAATAAAAATGACAGGGTAAAAATATCGATTTTTCCATCCCTGGTTCAAGGCCCTGAAGCTGCAAAAGATGTATCGCAAAAGATTGAAAAGGCTAACAAGATCTACCCTGAAATGGATGTCCTAATAGTAGCAAGAGGCGGAGGTTCAAGGGAAGACCTATGGGCATATAACGAAGAAATTTTAGCAAGAGCTGTTTTCAAATCCAAGATTCCAATCATATCAGGTGTAGGTCATGAAACAGACTTCACAATCTGTGATATGGTGGCAGACTATAGGGCAGAAACACCGACTGCAGCTGCTGAAAAAGCAGCCTATAATTCGTTTGAACTGATAGACTATCTTAACGACAGAGCAGCCCTGCTTCGAGATTCTCTAAGCGGTAGGAGCAAAATAATAGAAAGACAGATTGAACTATCGGTTGCTGCACTTAATAGAGAAATGGAAAATATGATAGTAAGGCTTAAACAACAATGCCAACATGCAGCGCTTACATTAGAAGCAAGCAACCCTGAATCAATATTGAAGAGGGGGTATGCACTTGCGCAAAATGATGCAGAGAATATTATTAAATCTGTAGAAGATGTAAATACAGGTGACAGAATAGCCGTAAGATTACATGATGGTCAACTATTTTGTGTGGTTGAAGATAAAGCTTGACTGTACCTGATTATATAACAGTTGTTAATGAGGATGATAATGGATAAAAAAAGTTTCGAAGATAATTTAGCAAATTTAACTGAGATGAGCGAAAACATCCGAGCTGGAAATTTAAGTTTGGAGGAAGGATTAAAATGCTATAAAGATGGCATGCAAAGCTATAAGGCATGTATGAAAATGCTAGAAGAGACAAAGCTGGAAATTGAAAAAGTGATTGAAGGAGATGATAATGATGAATGATTTGAATAAGGCATACAAAAGATATTTAGATTTAATCAACGATTATCTTCCTGAATACCTGCCTAGGATTGATCAAAAGAGCAACAGCCTTTACGAGGCCATTAGATATTCTCTTGATTCTGGTGGAAAGCGCCTCAGACCTACACTTCTTCTTGCTGCTTGCGAATTTGCAGGCGGGAAGGCTGAGGATGCACTCCCATATGCTTCTGCAATCGAATATATCCACACCTATTCTCTCATACATGATGACCTGCCAGCAATGGACAACGATGATCTGAGGAGGGGTAAGCCTACAAATCATAAGGTCTTCGGTGATGCTATAGCAACTCTCGCGGGGGATGGACTGCTTAATACAGCTTTTGAGATAATGATTAAGGATTTATATCTTCATTTCGATAATATGGACAACCTGAAACGAAGGATAAACGCAATGTATGCAATTGCAAAATATGCAGGTGTAAGAGGAATGGTTGCAGGTCAGGTTTCGGATATGGAGGCTGAAAATCAGGAGAGCTCTCTTGAGATGATAGAGTATATTCACATCAACAAAACAGGTGCGCTGATCGTTGCTGCCGTTAGAGCTGGTCTTTACATCGGCGGTGCAGATGAAGAGATGATGAATAAAATGACAAGTTATGCAGAATACCTGGGATTAGCTTATCAGATAGCTGACGATATACTTGACGAAGTAGGAAATATTGAAGAATTAGGGAAAAATACGGGGACTGACCAGGATCGAAAGAAGATAACATATGTCTCAAAACAAGGCCTTGAAAAATCGCAGGAAAAACTTAATGAATATACCGAAGATGCTGTAAAGGCCATTGCAGGTTACTATGATAATGCTGCCTTTTTCAGAGACCTTGTTCTTGAATTATCTACTAGAAAGAGGTAAAAATGGCTAAATCACTTTATGAATATGACTTCCCGAAAGATTTAAAGAAAATGTCTTTTGAAGAGCTAGATCTGTTAAGCTATCAAATAAGGGAATTCCTCATAGAGAAAGTTTCAAAAACAGGGGGGCACCTTGCGCCTAATCTCGGTGTTGTGGAACTAACGCTTGCACTTCATTTTGTCTTCGACAGCCCTCAGGATAAACTCATTTGGGATGTTGGACACCAAAGTTATGTGCACAAAATATTGACCGGAAGGGCTAGGGGATTTGATTCACTTAGACAGTTTGGAGGAATGAGCGGCTTTCCAAAGGTTTCTGAAAGTCCACATGATGTATTTGATACGGGGCATAGCAGTACTGCTATTTCTTTAGCTATGGGGATGTCCGTAAGCAGAGATCTTAATAACGATGACTATAATATCGTTGCCATCATAGGCGATGGAGCAATGACGGGTGGTCTTGCCTTCGAAGGCCTTAACAATATTAGTGATAGTGGAAGACGAGTAATAGTTGTACTAAATGACAATGGGATGTCAATTTCTCCAAATATTGGTGGGTTGGCAAAGCATTTGAGGAATCTCAGAACATCAAATCCATATCTAAATATAAAGAAGACAGCTAAGAAGGTAGTCGGTCTTCCATACATTGGAGATTCCCTGTATAAGGGCATGAGAAATGCAAAGGAACATATGAAATATGCTCTTTTGCCTAAGGGTGTTTTGTTTGAGGAATTAGGTATTACATATCTTGGACCTATTAACGGCCACAATTTGGAAGATTTGGTTGATGCCATGCAGGCGGCAAAAAAAATAGATGGCCCTGTTCTCATTCATGCAATAACTAAAAAAGGCAAGGGATATAGAAGCGCTGAAAACAATCCTGATAAGTTCCACGGAATTGGTTGTTTCAATCCATGTACAGGGCTGCCAAATCCATCTAGCGGTGTCTCATATTCAAGCATAGCAGGTGATGAGATTTTATCTATGGCAAAAGACCACGATGATATCGTTGCTGTTTCCGCTGCAATGTGCGATGCGACAGGACTTAGAAAGTTTGCAGATAAATACCCTGAGAGGTTTTTTGATGTTGGCATTGCAGAAGCACACGGCGTTACTTTTTCGGCAGGAATGGCTGCCAGTGGTCTTAGACCTGTAGTTGCAATATATTCCTCATTCCTACAAAGAGCATATGACCAAATTATAGAAGATGTCTGTATCCAGAATCTTCCTGTTATATTTGCAATCGACAGAGCAGGAGTTGTAGGAGCTGATGGTGAAACACATCATGGAAACTTTGATATAGCATACTTGTCCACTATGCCGAATATGACGATTTTTACGCCAAATGGTGAAAAGCAGCTACGAGAAGCATTTAGAACTGCATATAGTTTAAAATCACCATGTGCCATAAGGTATCCTAGGGGGGCGTGCCCGTTAGATAATGACGCTATTACAAATACCGAGATGTTCTCAAAGGATATTGAAGTCTCTGATCTTACAAAATATGCAACTGAGAGACTATATGAGGGCAATGACATTGACATATGGGCTGTCGGTAGAATGCAGGAAAAAGCCAACGAAATAAGGAAGATTCTTACCAACAATGGACTGAATGTTGGAATTGTTAATGTAAAAATGGTAAAACCGATAGATATATCGCTGTATGATCATAAGACTAAAATTATAGTCAGCATTGAAGATGGAACATTGAAAGGCGGATTCGGAGAGCAGCTTTGTTCGATGATTTATTCTCAAAAAATTGATGGAGTAACATGTGAAAATTCTCAGTTATCAATACAGGAAAATACAGAATACCGAAGTAAATTTATAACTGTCGGATGGCCTAATAAATTCATTGAACACGGAGATGTGAATAGTCTGGAGAAGAAATATTCATTGGATGCCGAATCAATAGCAGATAAAATTCAAAGAAAGTATAACGAACTGAATTTAGATAGATGAAGAAAGAAAGATTAGATAAACTGCTTGTCGATGGAGGATTTTTTGAATCCCGTGAAAAAGCAAAACGTGCCATTATGGCAGGGCTTGTCTTTGTTGATGGACAGAAAGAATATAAGGCAGGAACAGACTTTCCGCTAGATTGCGAAATCGTGGTCAAAGGAGATGAATGTCCCTTTGTCAGTCGTGGTGGATTGAAACTTGCGAAAGCTCTTAAAATTTGGGATATTTCTTTAAAGGGTATAATTGCAATGGATATGGGCGCCTCGACGGGTGGGTTCACAGATTGTATGCTCCAAAAGGGTGCATCAAAAGTATATTCTGTTGATGTCGGATACGGACAGCTAGATTGGAAGTTGAGACAGGATCCAAGAGTTGTCAACATGGAAAAGTGTAATATAAGGTACCTGGATGATGAGAACTTATACAATACGGTAGACTTTGTTTCCATAGACGTTTCATTCATATCCTTAAAGCATATGTTTCCTGTCGCATCAAAAGTCCTTAAAGATGGCGGCAAGATTGTAGCACTTGTTAAGCCTCAGTTTGAAGCTGGACGTGATCAGGTTGGCAAACATGGAATTGTCAAAGACGAGAAAGTTCACATAGAGGTAATAGAAAAATCAATTGAATATGCAAAGCAATCGGGATTATACCCAATAGCACTCAGTTTCTCTCCAATAAAGGGCGCAAAGGGAAATATTGAATATCTTTTATATCTAGAAAAATCACATGAAATAGGTTATAATGATTTGTGTATACATGAGACTGTAAAAGCATCTCATGACACTCTATAACGATAATTTATTCAGGAGAAAAAGGAGACGTAAAAATGAATCTGTCGGACAAAGTATTAGCGATGCAATTTTCGCCAATTAGAAAATTTAATCCAATTGCTCAGAAAGCAAAAGATGCTGGAAAAAAGGTGTATCATTTAAACATTGGTCAGCCTGATGTTCCTACACCTGAAGTTTTTATGGATGCTATCAGAGCATATAATAAGGAAGTTATTGCATATTCAGAATCGGGCGGAAATACAGATTTACAGGATGCAGTAATCGAATATTTCAAAGGTTATAACATTGATTTTGAGAGAAAGAATATCATTGTTACAACAGGTGGTTCAGAAGCTCTTACTATGACATTTATTGCGCTTTTAAACCCTGGAGATGAAGTAATCATCGCTGAACCATTCTATACAAATTATCATACATTCGCTACAACTGCAGGTGGTAAGGTTGTTCCTATTACAACTAAGGCTGAAGAAGGATATCACTATGCAAATAGAGAGCAGATCGAAGCATGCATAACTGATAAGACCAAGGCAATCGTTTGTATCTCACCTGGTAACCCTACAGGAACAGTTTTAACTTTAGATGAGATGAAACTAATAGGCGAAATCGCTAAGGAACATGATCTTTGGATTATTGCAGACGAAGTTTACAGAGAATTCGCTTATGATGATAGAGAAGTTACCTCTTTTGGAATGCTTCCTGAATATGCTGACAGGGTAATCATAGTTGACTCTGTTTCTAAGAGACATTCAGCATGTGGAGCAAGAATTGGACTGTTGCTTTGCAAGAACGAAGAGTTCATGAAGAATGCTATGAAGATTGCTCAGGGAAGACTTTGCTCATCCACTGTTGACCAGGTTGGAGCAGCTGCATTGTTCAGATTACCAAAATCATACTATGATGAAGTTAAGAAAGAATACTGCGGAAGAAGAGACGTAGTTTATGAAGAATTGATGAAGATTCCTGGAGTTGTTTGCCAGAAGCCTGGCGGTGCATTCTATATGACTGCTAAGTTACCTGTTGACAGCGTGGAAGATTTTCTCATGTTCTTGCTTGAAGATTTTGAGGATAATGGAGAAACTGTTATGTTTGCTCCTGCTGAAGGATTCTATGCAACACCAGGTCTTGGTAAGGATGAGATGAGAATCGCTTATGTTCTAAATCAGGACGATATGAGAAGAGGCGTTGAGCTTATTAGACTTGGTCTTGAAGCTTATAATAAGAAAAAAGGTAAATAATATTTGTTAATTTAAGAGGGTAGTTAAATCGAGGAGGAGTGTCTATGAAACTTTCACCCATGATGAAGCATTACATGGGGATCAAAGAAAAATATCCTGACTGCGTAATATTTTATAGATTAGGTGATTTCTATGAACTTTTCTTTGAAGACGCACTTGAGATATCCAAGGTTCTTGGACTAACCCTTACAGGTAGAAATTGTGGACTGAAAGAGAAGGCACCTATGTGTGGGGTGCCTTTTCATTCTGTTTCAACTTATATTAAACCCCTTGTCGAACAAGGTTATAAGGTTGCAATCTGTGAGCAGACAGAAGATCCTGCTCTTGCAAAAGGAATAGTTAAGAGAGAAGTAGTTAGAATTATTACACCCGGAACTAACACCATTGATGATGATATCAATATTCCGAAGAATAATTATCTATCTACTTTTTGCTACATAAGGGGAGAATTCCAACTTGCCTTTGTAGATATAGGTACTGGAGAGTTTGCAGCTACATACAAGGAGGCATCATACAAAAGCCTTGAAGATATGCTGAATGAGATTGTTAAACTTGGAATATCCGAGATCATTGTAAACGAATCAATGGAGGAGTTTATATCCAAGGAAAAACTTATAGAATTATCAAAAGCATTTGTAACTGTTAAGCCTGACAACTATTTTGTTCTCTCGGCAGCATTAGAACTAATAAAATCACATTTTAATGTTGAGAGCTTGTCTGCGATTGGAATTTTGGGGGAAGTTGGTCCAATTGAGGCAATAGGAGCGGCTTTAGAATATCTGAATGAAACGCAGATGAACAGGATGCAGCATATTACCGGTGTGAGGATATACAACCTTGGCAGTAATATGTCCATTGACAAAGCAACGATGCGAAATCTCGAGTTAACAGAGACCCTTTATGACAAAGAAAATAAGGGCTCGCTTCTTCATGTACTCGACAAAACAAAGACGGCGCACGGTGCTAGGATGCTCAAACAGTGGCTCATTGAGCCTTTAAACCATTTAAAACCCATCGAAGACAGGCTGAATGCAGTTGAGGAGATCAAGTCAAATTTGGTTAAGTTAAATGAGCTTAGAAACATGCTCAACAAAATATACGATTTTCAAAGGATTACGGGGAAAATCGCGACTTCTACCATTAATCCAAAGGATATGATTGCACTGAAAAAATCCTTATCGGTGCTACCGGAAATTAGAGCAATTTTAGAAGACTCTAAGTCAGATCTGCTTTTGGAAATATTTAATAATATATTTGATTTTTCGGATATCGAGAATCGCATTGAAACTGCAATAAGTGAGGACGCTCCCTTTACAATAAGGGATGGTGGGATATTTAAACAAGGATATTCCGATAAATTGGACGAACTGCATCTTTCTATTAAAGATGGAAAGGATTGGATGGCGTCTCTTGAATCAAAGGAGAGAGAACGAACCGGAATAAAGAACCTTAAGGTCGGATTTAATAATGTCTTTGGATATTACCTAGATGTAAATAAAAGCCAGATAGACAAGGTTCCGGATTTTTATATTCGTAAGCAGACTCTTGTGAATAACGAGCGTTATATCACTCCGAAGATGAAAGAAGTGGAATCTGTAATATTGAATGGAGAAGAAAAGATAAACAAACTCGAAGCTGAGCTTTTTGAAGAACTCAGACAGTGGCTTATCCCGGAAATACCTAAAATGCAGGAAACTGCAATCAAAATTGCGATGCTTGATGTGCTTTCATCTCTGGCATACGTGGCAGTACAAAATAACTATATAAGACCTGAGATAAATGAATCTACTGAAATCGATATTGTTGAGGGAAGACATCCAGTCGTTGAAACGATGGAGCGAGGCGATCTCTTTGTACCAAATGACGTCAAACTTGACCGAAACAAAGATTTTATGGCGATTATAACTGGACCAAATATGTCTGGAAAATCAACATATATGAGGCAGACCGCCCTAATAGTGCTTATGGCACAGATGGGGTCATTTGTGCCTTGTGAGAGTGCAAAGATAGGCATAGTCGATAGAATTTTCACCAGAATAGGGGCCTCGGACAATCTTACACAGGGCAAGTCGACATTTTTTGTAGAAATGAGTGAGCTCGCATATATTTTGTCGTCTGCAACATCTAGAAGTCTTGTAATCTTGGATGAGATTGGACGTGGGACCAGCACATATGATGGGATGAGCATAGCTTTTGCTACCGTAAGTTATTTATGTAAACCTAATAGGATGATCAGGACAATGTTTGCGACACACTATCATGAACTGACAGTTTTGGAAGATCAAATCAAGGGAGTTTTCAATTTAAATGTAGACGTTCATGACGAATCAGGTGAAATAGTATTTTTGCACAAAATAGTTAGGGGTGCTGCGAGTCAATCATATGGTATTCACGTTGCAAAACTTGCGGGGGTGCCGAAAGAAGTTCTCTTGGATGCGGAATACAGGCTAAATCAACTTGAAGAGGATCATGATAACATTGTTATTTCTAATAATCATAATATAAATAATACAAATAATTCAGAAAGCAATATTTCAACTGATACTGAAAATGACCACGCAGTGCAACTTGAAGAAGTTGCTGCTCAAGAGATCTCGGAAGATAAGTTAGAAAGTAAAATTTTAAATAAAATTGCAAATATAGATATTAATGAATTGAGGCCATCAGAGGCAATTCGTATTTTGGAAGATTTAAAGGAAATAATTCATGAAAATTAATCTTTTAGATAAATCTGTTTCGGACAAAATTGCTGCCGGAGAAGTCATAGAAAGGCCAGTTTCTATTGTTAAAGAACTTGTTGAAAATTCAATTGATGCCGGTGCAAAATCCATAGTTGTAGAAATAAAAAAAGGCGGTCATGATTATATAAGGGTTACCGACAATGGTATCGGAATTGAAAAACCCGAGATTGAGAAAGCCTTTGTTCGCCATGCTACAAGTAAAATTATCAGTGAATCCGATCTTGAAAATTTAATTACATTGGGATTTAGAGGGGAGGCACTGGCAAGCATATCGGCTGTAACAAGGATGGAGGTTGTTTCAAAAACTTCAGAGGAGAAAACTGGCATTAAGCTTAACATTCATGCGGGTGACATTATCTCTAAGTCACAAGTAGGCTGCCCAGACGGCACAACCATGATAATTCGCGATCTTTTCTATAACACACCTGCTAGACTTAAATTCATGAAATCCGAATCTTCTGATACATCTCAGATTACAACGTTTATGAGCAATATTGCAGTCGGATTTCCGGAGATTAGTTTCAGATATGTTGTTAATGGAAAAATTGTTTTCACCACTGATGGAAATGGCAAACTCAGAGATGCAATATCACAGGTCTACAATCATAGTGATTTCATGAACCTGATTGAAATAAGGGACGAAATTCCTGGGCTGAAAATAAGAGGATTTATTTCTAGACCTTCAATTAATCGAAACTCAAGAAAACTGCAAATTTATCTCGTCAACGGAAGGGTGATAGAGAGCAAAATAATTGATACTGCCATTGAAGAAGGCTATCGAGAAAGACTTTTCGAGGGTCGTTTTCCAATCGTTTTTCTGTTGCTTGAACTCGATCCGAAGGCGATAGACATCAATATTCATCCGAACAAAAAAGTTATAAAGTTCGATGATGAGAAGAGAGTTAAGCAATTCATAGCCGAAACAATTCACTCTGCAATTACAACGTCTGAATCTGTACCGAGACCGATTTCTGAAAACACTCTAACTGAAAAGTTAAGTGATTCTCAAAGAAGTGAATCAAATGATTCTGATAATAAAGCGGAAGAAATCAATGATTCGCGAGACGACTATTTTGTTGATATCTATGCAAAGTCGGATGAGAATAGCACAAAACAGATGAGCCTCGCAAGTATTTTGCGCGAGGAAAGCATTGCTAGAAAAAACTTATATGAGAACGTTGAAAAAGAGCAGCATGAAGAAAATGAGGGTAAACTTTCTCACTTTGATATGGATAGAAAAGATGATATGCCATGGGAGGATATCAGACCAATAGGTGTTGTATTTGCAACGTATATTTTGGCGACAGACGATGTTTACTTTTACATAATCGATCAGCATGCTGCACATGAAAGAATATACTACGAAAAATTTGTGACCAGTTATTTGGAAGAAGGATATTCAGGCGCCACGTCGCAACTTCTTGCGGTAGGAATAGTTATAGATCTCACACCACAGGAAGAAACTCTCATAGAAAACAAGATGAGGATATTGCAAACACTAGGCTTTGAGATTGAAAACTTTGGACCTGGGAGTGTGATAATAAGAGGTGTACCTGATTTTATGAATATGGAAGAGGCAGAAATCTTTGCCAGAAACGTAATAGAGGACACCGATGAAAATGCTGATATCAGAAACCAAATTGCAATCGATAAGCTTATAACCAAGTCATGTAAGAGTGCAGTTAAGGCAAACGATTATCTCACAGACGAGGAAGTTGCGTGCTTATTGAATACTCTAAGCAATTGCAAGAATCCGTATTCCTGTCCACATGGTAGACCTACAATCATCAAATTCAGCAAATACGAAATGGAGAGAATGTTTAAGAGAGCCTGATATGGATATCCAAAATAAGATAAAATTAATCGTTCTTGCGGGTCCAACCGCTGTGGGAAAAACTGAATTTGCCATAGAAATTGCAAAGAGATTAGACGGAGAAATCGTAAACTGCGATTCCATGCAAATATACAAGCACATGGACATAGGATCAGCCAAGCCAACAAAAGAAGAGCGAAGAGAAGTACCGCATCACCTCGTTGATTTTATCAATCCGACTGAAGAATTCAGCGTTGCAAAGTATCAGAAATATGCAAGAGAGTGCATAATCGATATCAGTCGAAGAGGTAAGGTGCCGATCCTATCGGGAGGAACGGGTCTCTACATAGATAGCGTAATCTACGATATGGATTTTTCTAATAAGCCTGTGGGTGGCATATTCAACAAAAGACGTGAAGAACTATACAGGATAGCCGAAGAAGAGGGCAACGAGGCTTTACATGCTAAATTAGCAGAGCTTTCGAGCAAAAGAGCTGGGGAGATCCATCCCAATAATATAAAAAAAGTAGTTAGAGCAATTGAAATCCTCGAATCCGGGGAGAATCCGGGTGATTTTGAAGGGTTGAAGAATAGAAAATACAAAGACTTTGATGCGAAACTGTTTTGTTTAAATAGAGATAGAGAAGAACTTTACGATAGGATAAATAGACGAGTTGACATTTTAATGGATCAGGGGCTTATGTCGGAAATACGAGACCTTCTTGGTATGGGGATATCTGCAGATGATATTTCGATGAAAGGTATTGGCTATAAGGAAATGCTTTCATACATGATTGGGGAGTGTGACTTAGATACGGCGGTCGAACTTATTAAGCGCAATTCACGAAGATTTGCGAAGAGGCAACTCACCTGGTTCAAAAAATACGACGATATGACTTGGATAAATTTGAGTCACCAGAGTTTTGAAGAAGCGATAGAAATTGTCAGGGAAAGATATGGCGAATAAGGATAAGGACATAAGAATACATAACAAAAGCGATAAACCCGATAACATTGTGCAGAAGGAAGCTGAAATCTTTGAGCAGTGTGAAGCTATCGAAAATGACTTACCGCGTTTTTTGCGTGGATTTTTTTCATATTTAAGGGGAAATGTTCTGCCGATGACAAGACTTGCATACTTGCAGGACATTCATTTTTTCTTTAAGTATCTGATTGATGAAACTGGGCTTGTAGAAGCTGATGAAACCTTTAAAATCAAGGCTTCTGAGCTTAATCACGTGCGCGCTGTTGACGTTAATATGTTTATTGACCATTGTAGAAAGTACAAGGTTGAAACGGATAATACTGTCACAATTTACGAAAATAACAACAAAACACTTGCGAGGAAGAAGTCTTCGATTTCTGTTTTGTTTAAATATATGTATAGGGATGAGCTTGTAGAGAAAAATATTACAGATGGCTTTGACCCTATTCGTGTCCCAAAGGCTGGCGAACGAGAGATTAAAGCTCTTCAAGACGATGAGGTCATGATTATGCTTGATGCTGTAACAAACGGGACGGGTCTTACTAAGCATCAGAAGAGCTACTGGGAGAAAACGAATAAGAGGGATAAGGCGATTTTAATCTTGTTTCTCACTTATGGTTTAAGACTTTCGGAACTTCAACAGCTCAATTTGAGTTCTTTTAATTTTGGACGTGGAGAGTTTAAAATCTACAGGAAGCGTGGCAAAGAGAGCATAATGCCTATAAATGATTCGGTATTTGAGACATTAAATGACTACATCAACAATGAGAGGCCTAAGGAAGAAAAAATAAAAGAGGGCGACAAGGATGCACTCTTTCTTTCTCTACAAGGGAGCCGTTTGACTGAGAGACAGATAAGAGATTTGGTAAAGAAATACACTGCGATTGCTCTTAAAACGAGCACAAAAGCAGGTTATAGCCCTCATAAACTCAGGGCTACCGCCGCCACGAGCCTGATTGGACGCGGTAATTCGATATACGATGTGGCGGCGCTCCTTGACCATGAACAGGTTACAACCACACAACTTTACGCTGCACAGAAGAAGAACGTAAAGCGCGATCTTGTTAAGGGGATGGAGTGGGAAAAAGAAAGAAAAGGTGAAGATTAACCTATGAATAATAATTGTAATGAGATATATAAAAAATTCGGTATATTTAATAAGGCAATTGACTTTGTGTCTTCTGTTGAAGAGGATCTTAAGGAGAAATTTAGTGAAGTCGACAAAATAGCTGAATTGAATCAGTATAAGGTTTTAAGTGCAATGCAGGAAGAAAAACTTTCTGATACGCATTTTAATTGGAATACGGGTTACGGATATGATGATGCAGGAAGGGAAGTGACTGAGAAGATTTTTGCCCGTGCATTTGGAGGGGAGTCTGCTCTGGTGCGCACGGGCTTTGTCAATGGTACGCATGCCTTGGCCGCCGGGCTCTTCGGGATTTTGAGGCCCGGCGACGGGCTTTGCTATGTGTCTGGGGGCCCGTACGATACCCTTGAAGAGGTGATTGGTATCCGTGGCCAAGGCATGGGGTCGCTGATCGAATACGGCGTCAAATACCATCAGGTTGAGCTAAAGCAAAACTACGCAAGCAATGAAACCCCATTTGATCTTGATGCTATCAAAGACACTTTGGAAAAGAATCCAGAAATCAAAGTAATTGGAATACAAAGAGCAACTGGCTATAGCTGGAGACGCTCCATAACTATAAAAGAAATAGAGCAACTTGCTAAATTTGTGAAATCAATCAAGCCTGAACTGATTGTCTTTGTCGATAACTGCTATGGGGAATTTCTCGATTTGAGAGAACCTCTAGATGTAGGCTGTGACATAATGGCAGGTTCGCTCATAAAAAACCCTGGAGGCGGCATAGCCCTCTCAGGTGGGTATGCCATAGGTCGTAAAGACCTTGTCGAAGGAGTTTCATACAGATTAAGTTGCCCTGGAATTGGCGGCGAATGCGGTTTAACCTTTGGACAGACAAGAACTATGCTCCAAGGTCTATTCCTCGCTCCTACGGTCGTTTCAGCAGCTCTAAAGGGTGCAATGGTTTGCGGCGAAACATTCTCAAGGCTGGGCTTTGAAACAATGCCTCACTCCGACATGCCTCGAAGCGACATAATACAGGCGATCAAACTTGAAAGCTCCGAAAGGCTTATTGCATTTTGCAAAGGAATCCAAGCGGCTGCGCCTGTAGACTCTTTTGTTACACCACTTCCTTGGCCTATGCCGGGATATGATACTGACGTAGTAATGGCAGCTGGAGCCTTTGTTCAGGGGTCTTCGATAGAACTCTCCGCAGACGGTCCCGTAAAACCTCCATACAACGTTTATTTTCAAGGCGGTATAACGTATGCCCATTCGAAGATCGGCGTTATATTTGCGCTTAATGAATTATTAAAAGAAGGATTATTGGAAATCTAATATATTATGAAAACCAAAAAACAAATTTTCAAAAATCGCGATATAAAAAGCAATTTAAGTGCCATTATTAATTTAATATTGCTTTTAATTTTTATCGTTGCAATACCAGTTTACATATGGGTGTTTCACAGAGATTTTATAAGGGATATAGACTCGATTGAAGAAGTCGTTGCCTTGCTTGATGCGAACAAAACAGCCGCAATCCTAATTTACCTGGGTATGCAAATTATGCAGATTATCGTCAGCATTCTTCCGGGCCAAGTCTTCCAAGTCGCGGCAGGATATTACTTCGGATTCTTTATGGGGCTTGTATACTCCCTAACCGGAGCAGCAATCGGAACGACAATCACGTATTTTGTTGCAAAATGGCTGGGCTCAAACGCCATAGAGGTGTTATTTGGCAAAGAAAAAATCGATAAAATCGTCAAGATGCTTAACAGTAATCGTGCTTATAACGTTGTTTTTTTGCTGTACCTAATTCCAGGCATACCCAAGGATCTTGTCGGCTACGCAGCCGGAATTTCAAGCATTAACTTTCGGATTCTACTCGTTCTATCTATCATAGGCAGGACTTTTGGAATGAGCGGAAGTCTGCTATTTGGCTATCTCTACGCCCAAAAACAATACACTTTAATGTATATCGTCGCCACGATTGCAGTGATGATTTTTCTGATTTGCATTATATACAGGAAAAAAATCTCGAAATGGATGGAGAACTTTTACAACAAAATAGGTTAGGAGATGTTGGATGAATAGTTTCTTTTACGTAAAAAACAAAACATTATTGCTTATCGCGGGTGTCGTCTGGCAGATTGCTGGATTTAATGTTATAAGGCTGGGGATTCTCTCGTATATGGCAATTGATAGGATGTGGTATCTGTATCTTTTGTCGCTCGTGATATTTTGCCTCTTTGGATTAATGTTTTATAAGATGAGCGATAAGCATACGAACAGAATCTTAAATTATGATGATAACAGACCGTTTTGGCATTTCTTTGATTTGAAATCTTATATGATAATGATATTTATGATGAGCGGCGGGATAGGGCTTAGAGCAAGTGGATTGGTTCCAGACACCTTCATTGCCTTCTTTTATTCTGGACTTGGCTGTGCCTTAGCCTTGGCAGGGATTGTCTTTGTCAAAAATTATATCACCTATACATGCTTTCCTGAAAAATAAAAACATTTGTTCGAAAAATGATTGACAAAGAACATACATTCTGATATACTCCAACTATAGAACAAACGTTCAGAAGAGGAGGGGTGTTAGGATGAAAAGATATAGAATTAACTCAAAATTAAGATTTAGTATTTTTCTAACATTTATTGCAGTTTTAATATTATCAACTTACATGGTCTTTGTTGGATTAACAGATGCTCAAGGCGATACTGTAGAGAGATATGAAATTATTTCTGTAAGTTATGGTGACAGCTTATGGACGCTTGCAAGGAATCACGTGCCAAAAGATATGGATATCAGAGAATATGTTTATCGTGTAGCTAAATATAACGATGTAGATCCAGGAGATTTAAATCCAGGAGATAAAATTAAGCTTCCTATATATTAAAGGCTGTTTGAGAATGGTTATATCTATTTAGAGAAAATAGAAGAAATATAAAAGGTATGAGAGTATCAGAAGCACAAATAAAATCGCTTAAATCGAAGATTAGGGCGTCGAAAAATTTAAGATTTTCTGAAAAATAAGTTTAATGAGATATGAGGATGTTATATATATAAGATTGTAATGAGAATGCTTGATAAGGCTTATTTGTAGAGCTTTACGGGCATTCTATTTTAAAATAACATAACTATTCCGAAAATTATGATTTTAGGAATAGTTATGCCTCTCTACTTAAAATATAAAATGAAAACTAAATAATAGTTAAGATATCTTCCGCCCTCTTTCTTTTAGGCTTTGAAGCTTCACTATCAGAATATCCTATAGCAATAACTGAAACTACAATTTCATTTTCAGGAATATTTAAGATCTCTCTTATTTTATCTCCATCTCTAATTCCCATGATCAATGTATCAAGTCCCAAATCTTTGGCTTTTAAAATTAAATTTGCATTATGTAATCCTAAATCATAATATCCCCAGCCATTTCCGCATTCGTTTTCAGGATTTCCATCTCTATCGAATCCAGATCTATCTTTCACAAAAGTTGTTATTATGAGGGCTGCTCCTGTAGAACTTTTAGCATTAAACGCTGGCAAAGCTTCATCTGAAATCTTATTCTGTACGTCTTTGTCTAGTACGGCATAATATCTAGCTGTTTGTGAATTTTTCCACGAAGGTGCTTGAATAGCAGCTTCTATAATAGTTTCAATATTTTTTTCAGTAACCTGTTTTGTTGCATCGTATTTTCGCACGCTACGCCTAGATTCTAATACTTTGTCTAAATCCATTTATAGATATTCCTTTCATATAAGTTTATTTAAAGAAATTTACTGCACTTTCAAATAGTTTCATATCGTATTCACCGAGAACGTTTTTGTAAAGATTGTCGCCTATACGTTCAGAATGGCCCATCTTACCTAATATTCGTCCGTCTGGCGATGTTATGCATTCAATTCCATAGTATGAACCATTAGGATTAAAGTGTATGTCATAGGTTGGATTGCCATCTAAATCTACGTATTGAGTGTTTATTTGACCGTTAGACAGTAGTTCATCGATAGTTTTTTCCGATGCGACAAACCTTCCTTCGCCATGAGAAATTGGAACTTTATAGACATCTCCGATTTCAGTTTTAGCAAGCCAAGGTGAATTATTTGATAAAACTTTAATATTAACAATCTTAGATTGGTGTCTGCCAATTTCATTGAGAGTTAAAGTTGGAAATGTTTTATCTGTGTCAAGTATTTTACCATATGGCAGTAGTCCGAGTTTGATTAAAGCCTGGAAACCGTTGCAAATACCTGCAATAAGCCCTTCTCTATTTTCGAGTAAGTCCTCAACAGCGTCCTTTATAATTTTATTTCTGAAAAATGCTGTTATGAATTTTCCAGATCCATCAGGCTCATCACCACTCGAGAAACCACCTGGAATGAATATAATTTGGCTCTCTTTTATTTTGTTGGCAAATGAATTGACTGACTCAGTTATATGTTCACTTGAAAGATTATTAACTATGAATGTTTCAACTTCAGCACCGGCTTTTGTAAATGCCTTTGCACTGTCATATTCGCAGTTAGTACCTGGAAATACTGGGATCAACACTCTAGGCTTTGCAACCGTATAACTTGCGTGTTTTTGTGCGTTAATTTTACCTGAGTATGTGAGATTCCTTTTAATATCATATTGATTTTTGTATGAATCCTCAGCATCGATATCAGAAATATTGAATTTATATATAGGTTCAAGTTTGCCCTCATAGATGTTATCGAGCAAATGTAAATCAAAGGAATCTCCAGCAAAATCAATTTTTTCAGCAGAGGTGGTTTGGCCTAAAATATTAACTTTTGGATCTTGAATTAGATTATCTATATCACAATTGTCTGAGATCTCAATAATAAATGTTCCGTAGTTATAAGCAAAGATATCATCGATATCAGTGTGTTTGTCGTACACAAAACCGATGTTATTACCTATGCACATCTTATATATAGATTCAGCAATACCGCCGTAACCTGCAGTGTATACAGAGAGAGCGTCATTTGATTTAATTAATGTATGAACCAACTCAAAAGTCTCTTTAAGTGATTTAGAATTTGGTAAGCCATTCTCATCTATATCGGGTGTAATCATAATAACTTTATGGTTAACGCCTTTAAATTCCCCACTAACAATGTTATTAACATCTTCTGTAGTGACCGCAAAAGATATCAATGTTGGAGGAACATGAAGATTCTCGAAACTTCCAGACATTGAGTCTTTTCCACCTATTGCGGCTACTCCAAGATCGTACTGTGCCTTAAATGCACCAAGAACAGCAGCAAGAGGTTTTCCCCATTTCTCACTCGATGTTTCAAGCTTTTCAAAATACTCCTGGAAAGAAAGATATATGTTTTCAAAACTTGCTCCAGAAGCTATGAGTTTTGATACTGATTCAATCACTGCAAGATATGCCCCATCAAAAGGAGAGCGCTCTGTAATATACGGATTGAATCCCCATGACATTATTGAGCATGTCTCTGAATTCCCCTCTTCCATTGAAATGAGATTTACCATTGCCTGATTAGGTGTACGCTGATGTTTGCCACCAAATGGCATTATAACTGTTCCAGCACCAATCGTTGAGTCAAACATTTCTGATAGACCACGTTTTGAGCAAACATTGAGATCGCCAACTAGGGCTTTCATATCTTTTGAGAATTCTCCTGTTGAAGATTTTCCGTAAGATTTTCCCGAGACTACCCTAGCTTCCGTGTGTTTTTCTGTACCATTTGTATCGAGAAAATCTCTAGAAATGTCGACTATTTTGTTGTTGCGCCACTTCATTACAAGCCTATTGCTGTCGGTAACCGTTGCAACGTGTGTGCATTCCAGGTTTTCCTTTTCTGCAAGTTGCATAAATTTTTCTTTTGAAGATTCTTCAACAACGACAGCCATTCTTTCTTGAGATTCACTTATTCCAAGCTCAGTACCATCAAGACCCTCGTATTTTTTAGGCACCATATCGAGATTTATATCAAGGCCGTCTGCAAGCTCTCCAATGGCGACAGATACACCACCTGCACCAAAGTCATTGCACCTTTTGATAAGTTTGCTCGCTTCAGGATTTCTGAATAGCCTTTGAAGTTTCCTCTCCTCAGGTGCATTACCTTTCTGAACTTCTGCTCCTGCAGTTTCTATTGAAGATGTAGTATGTGATTTAGAAGAACCTGTTGCTCCACCACAGCCATCTCTACCGGTTTTACCACCAAGAAGTAATACTACATCTCCATTCACAGGTCTTTCTCTTATAACATTTTCAGCAGGTGCTGCGGCTACAACGGCACCAACTTCCATTCTCTTAGCAACATATCCTTCGTGGTAAATTTCATCAACCTGGCCTGTTGCAAGTCCTATTTGGTTGCCGTATGATGAATATCCTTTTGCTGCTGTAGTTACGATTTTACGCTGTGGAAGTTTACCCTTAAGAGTTTTGTCGTCATCAACAAGAGGATTTCCAGCTCCTGTAACCCTCATAGCTGAATATACATAGGACCTTCCAGAAAGAGGATCTCTTATTGCACCTCCTATACATGTTGCAGCACCACCGAAAGGTTCAATTTCTGTAGGGTGATTATGAGTTTCGTTTTTAAAAAGAAGAAGCCAGTCTTCAAGACCTTCAGATGTTTTTACTTTAATTTTTACAGTGCATGCATTGATTTCTTCAGACTCGTCAAGATTCTCAAGTTCGCCCTTGGAACGCAAATATTTTGCTGCTATTGTTCCAATATCCATAAGAGAAATAGGCTTAGTTCTACCTAGTTCTTCACGAGTTTTTAGATATAATTGGTAAGCCTTTTCAGCTGAATCATCCTCAAATTCGATAGAATCTATGATAGTGTTAAAGGTTGTGTGCCTGCAATGGTCTGACCAATATGTGTCTATTACGCGGATTTCCGTTATTGTTGGAGCCCTTCCCTCTTTTTTGAAATATTCCTGAGTAAATGCAAGATCTGATTTGTCCATGGCAAGCCCCATCTCGTTAATCATCTTATCAAGATCAGCATCGCTATAACCGCTGAAATCAGTAAGAATTTCGACTTCATCTGGTGATTTAACGCTGAAATTAAGGTCTGTGGATTCATCTAGAGTAGCCTCTCTAGCTTCTACAGGATTGATGACTAGCTTTTTTATTTTAGACTTATCAACATCCGAAATTGTTCCAGACAAAATATAGAGCTTTGCTGATTTTACGATTGGCTTTATGCCTTGAGAAATCATCTGAATGCACTCAGAAGCAGATTCTGCACGCTGATCGAACTGTCCTGGAAGCAATTCCACAGCAAATACAAAATCTTCATCGTTGATATTCAAATCCTTAATATCGAGATATGCATCATCTACCTGAGGCTCTGAAAAAACAGTGTTAATCGATTTGTCAAATAGGTCATCATCGATGCCGTCAACATCATACCTATTAATCACTCTAACATTTTCAATGCTGTCTAGCTTAATAAAATTTTTAATCTCGGAAAGCAGTTCCCCTGCTTCATGAGCAAATTCTTTTCTTTTTTCGACAAAAACTCTTCTGACCATTATTTCACCTCATCTAATATCTCAAGCGCTCTGTGTCCAATATCGTTTCTGTAATACTTATTATCAAAGTTAACATCATCAGCTGCTCTATAAGCTAATTCAATGGCATCCTTTAAGTTATCTGCTCTCTTTGTGATTCCAAGGACTCTGCCACCGCTTGTTACTAGTTGATCTTTTTCAATTTTAGCCCCAGCAATGAAGATATCTTTGGTGTCGCAGTTAAAAGTTATAGGAAATCCTTTTTCATAGTTTTGAGGATAACCATTTGAGGCTAAAATGAGACAACAGGTTGAATCAGTAGAAAATTTGACTTTCTCAGGTGTTAGAACCTCGTTTCTCACATCCATCATAATATCAAGCAGGTCACTTTCCAAGAGTGGCAGAACAGCTTGTGCTTCCGGATCCCCAAATCTACAATTATACTCGATAACCTTTGGACCATCCTTTGTTATCATGAGTCCAAAATATAAGCATCCTTTAAACGTACGGTCTAAACTATTCATAGCCTCCATAGTCGGCTTAAATATCTTCTCCATCGATTCTTTTGCAATTTCAGGGGTGTAATATGGATTTGGAGCAATTACTCCCATACCGCCCGTATTAAGGCCCTTGTCACCGTCGAGAGCTCTTTTGTGGTCCATGGATGAAATCATTGGCACAATGGTCTTGCCATCAGTAAAAGCAAGAACTGAGACCTCGGGTCCCTCTAAAAATTCCTCTATTACGACTTTATTACCACTTTCCCCAAAGGCTTTTTCAGTCATTATCTTGTCAATTGCGTCTTTCGCCTCTATGTCAGTTTCAGCGATTATTACACCCTTGCCCAGAGCAAGACCATCAGCTTTGATAACTATAGGTGCGTGGTTCTCATCAATATATGCTTTAGCCCTATCAGCATCATCAAAAACTTCATATTTTGCAGTAGGGATGTTAAAGTTCCTCATAAGGTCTTTTGAAAATGCCTTGCTTCCCTCAATTATCGCGGCTCTTTTGCTTGGCCCAAAGCATGGGATTCCCATACCTTCAAGTTTATCGAACATGCCGAGCACAAGAGGATCATCTGGTGCAACAATGGCAAAATCAATTTTCTCATTTATTGCAAAATCACTAACAGTCTCAAGATCTGTCGCCTTGATATCAACGCATACAGCGTCTTTTGCTATGCCACCGTTTCCTGGTAAGGCATATATAGTTTCAACTGCTTTGTTTTCTTTTATTTTCTTGATGATCGCATGTTCTCGGCCGCCTCCGCCTACAACAAGAATCTTCATATTGAACACTCCTTTCGGTTCTCGGAAAAACGTTTTTATTAGTGCGGTAAAACGCATATAAAGTAAATTATATATAATTATGTTAGAAGTCAATTTAAGCTTATTTTAGCCTTTTTTAGTGATGGAAGAGTCTCATCCCTGTGAATGCCATAACAATCCCAAAGTCATCGCAAGTTTTGATGACGTTATCATCTCTAATTGATCCGCCTGGCTCGGCTATGAATTTAACCCCGCTCTTTGCAGCTCGCTCGATATTATCTCCAAATGGGAAGAACGCATCCGAGGCGAGTGCTACGTTATTTATGTTGCTTAGATATGCTTGCTTCTCTTCATAGGTAAAAGGTTCAGGTCTCTCAGTGAAGAGCTCCTGATATTTTCCGTCTGCAAGAACATCCATGTAATAGCTACCCAAATAAATATCTATAGTATTATCTCGCACTGCCCTCGGTATATCGGCTTTGAAAGGCAGATTCAAAACCTTGTCGGATTGTCTTAAATGCCATAGATCGGCCTTGTCACCTGCAAGCCTTGTGCAATGAATCCTCGATTGCTGCCCTGCCCCAACTCCGATAGCCTGTCCCTCTTTTGCGAATGCGACAGAGTTTGACTGGGTGTATTTAAGCGTAATTAGCGCAACGATGAGATCTCTCATACCTTCATCTGTCAAATCTTTATTAGATGTTACGATGTTTGAAAGCAGCTCTTTAGATATTTTAAAATCATTTCTTCCCTGTGAGAAAGTTACGCCAAATACCTGTTTTGTTTCTTCATGCTCAGGTTTATAAGAAGGATCAATTTCAATGATGTTATAGTTACCCTTCTTCTTGCTAGCGAGAATTTCTAATGCTTCAGGTTCAAACCCTGGAGCTATTATCCCGTCAGATACTTCGCGCTTGATTAAATTTGCAGTTGGGACGTCGCATGGTCTTGAAAGAGCAATAAAATCTCCGAATGACGACATTCTATCCGTTCCCCTTGCTCTAGCATATGCTGTAGCAAGTTTTGAATCGTCGACCCCATCAACATCATTAACAAAACAGCTTTTTTTCAGTGCATCGCTCATGGGTATAGCTATTGCGGCAGATGTAGGGCTTACGTGCTTAAACGAGGTTGCAGCGGGTTCGTTCAGGGCCTCATCAAGTTCTCTGACGAGCTGCCAACTGTTCAAAGCATCGAGAAAGTTTATATATCCGGGCCTGCCATTTCTAATCTCAAATGGTAATTCAGACCTATCACGCATATACACCTTTGCCGGTTTTTGATTTGGATTGCAGCCATATTTTAATTCAAATTCTTTCATGTCTTCCCCTTACTCAGAATTACTCTTATTTATTTAGAAATATTCTTATTTATTATGTAGGTCTTAACTTGACCATTCTGCATGTTTATAGATTTTGCAACCAGAGATATTCGATTTTCCTCATCAAGAGAATTCCATACTCTATCGGCAAACTCAGTCAAAGTTCCTGTGATTTCAATCTGTTTTGGCTCTCCAGCAAATGTTGGAAGCGGATCGCCGTCAGTCTCATAAGTGTGTATCAGATGTCCGGTGCCTGAGACAGCTTCGTAGTTGTAGAAATATCTAAAGCATTTTTGTTTTTCAGCATCTCCACATTTAAGAATAGAAAGTTTATATGTCAATTCTTCATTTAATTCAATTATTCCGCTAATTCTAGGAGTAAAATTAGGAGAATCAGGCTCAAATTCCCTCGTGTTTAAAGCATCTTCAAAACTTTCGCCTTCAAGCAAATAATTATAGACTGTATCTGTCTGATCGCCATTTGTCACTATTAGTTCGTATTCATGAGAACGTATAGGATAGTAGACAATCAGAGATGGATCAGAAACCTTAGATTCATCAAAAGGCTTGATCATTACATCGTCACCTTCTTCAAGGAAAATTCTGTTCCTACTGTTTTCGCTTCGTCCCATGATAAAATAAACCGCAACGGCATTCTTGCCACCTTCAGACTTTCCTAGTATAATCCCTCTCCCAGGATAAGGATTTCCTTTTAGTGCTTTTTCAACACTTATTGAATTCATATTTTTGCTCCTTGTTATTTTTTAACTTATCAAATTGAGTGATCAATTACTCTTAGATTCTCTTTGTCTTTTGCAACAAAATACTTTCTCCGACTTTTACACAGGCCTTAGGTAAAAGCACCCATTCAGCCTCTTCCATAATTCTCTTTTGCAATTTTTCCGGAGTGTCATCATCCATCACATCAACAGCTTTTTGCAAAATAATTTCGCCACCGTCAGGTATTTCGTTTACGTAGTGAACTGTGGCACCGCTCACTTTGACGCCGTATTCAAGTGCCTTCTCGTGAACATGGATGCCATAACAGCCCTTACCACAAAATGAAGGTATGAGGGACGGATGTATATTTATTATGGGTTTAGCAAATTTTGCTATAAAGTCTTTGGACAAAATCTTCAAATATCCCGCAAGCACCAAGAAATCTATTTTGTGCTCATCTAAAATCCGAAGAAGTTCTTCCTCGTCTGATGTCACAAAAGATTCTATGCCTACATCAGATGCACGTTTTATGGCAAATGCTCTTGAATTATTTGATATCACAAGTTCTATTGAACAGGGAGAAAGTTTGCCATCTTTTTCCTTATCTATAAGAGCTTGAAGATTTGTACCTCCGCCTGAAACTAGTACTGCAATGCGTATAGTCTCAGAATTGTTTTTAGAAGCTAAAGAGTCGGTTTTTAACATATGATTACTCCGTCATTGCCTTCTATGATTTCTCCCAATGTATATGCTTTTTCACCAAATTGTTCAAGGAGACTCTTTGTTTCATCCTCATCTTCCTTAGAAACAATTACAACCATACCTATTCCCATATTAAAAGTATTATACATATCTCTTTCATCAATGTTGCCAGCACTCTGCATAAGTTTAAATATAGGAAGTACAGGTACGCTCTCCTTGTTTATCTTAGCAGTAAGATTCTCAGGAAGTGCTCTAGGAATATTCTCATAAAATCCACCACCAGTTATGTTTGCAATAGATTTTACTTTGACTTTCTTTAGAAGTGAAAGAATCGGCTTAACATAGATCCTTGTAGGCTCGATGAGGACTTCTCCTAGTGATTTATTATCGAGTTCAGGCATTTTTTTGTTTAAATCTATATTCTCAACATCAAAAATTTTTCTCACAAGAGAAAAACCGTTTGAATGTATGCCCGAAGAAGCAAGCCCAATGATAACATCTCCGGCAGATACATCTGTTTTGTTGAGTATTTTCGATTTATCCACAACGCCTACTGCAAACCCTGCCATATCGTATTCGTCTACACCATAAAAACCAGGCATTTCAGCTGTTTCACCGCCTATGAGAGCACATTCGGATTGCACGCAACCTTCAGCAACACCTGATACTATCTGGGCAATTTTTTTAGGGTAATTTTTACCGACGGCAATATAATCTAGAAAATAAAGGGGTTTTGCTCCGGCGCAGATGATGTCGTTTACACACATTGCAACGCAATCAATTCCTACAGTATCGTGTTTATCTGTGAGGAACGCCATTTTAAGTTTGGTCCCGACGCCATCAGTTCCACTTACAAGAACCGGCTCCTTAATCCCTTCAAGATCAAGTTCAAATAAACCGCCAAATCCGCCAATTGAATCTGTTTTCCCAAAGGCCATAGTGCGATTTATGTGTTTTTTCATTAGTTCAACAGACTTATACCCTGCAGTGATATCAACGCCGGCGTCTTTATAGCTTTCACTAAAACTTTTTGCCATTTTTGTACCTCAATTTAAATTTTATTTCTCACTTATCTTTTTTTCGAATCGATCTTTATTAGTTTTTTCAGGAATTTGCGTTGCATATTCACCCGTGAAGCATCCCTTGCAAAATCCGGTTGCATTTTTGTGACAGATTATATTTTTTAAACTATCTATATTCAGATATCCCAGTGAATCTGCCCCAATTTTTTCTTTTATTTCGGGGATTGAATATCTGCATGCGATTAGATTTTCTTTAGAATCAACATCTGTACCGTAGTAGCAAGGCGCGATAAAAGGTGGCGCTGCTGACATGACATGAACTTCTGTAGCACCTGCTTCTCTAAGCTGCTTTACAATCCTTGCGCTAGTAGTACCTCTTACTATTGAATCATCGACCAGTATGACCCTCTTCCCTTTTACGGTTGAAGATAATACATTTAGTTTAATTCTGACCTTATTTTCACGCGATTTTTGACCTGGAGAGATGAATGTACGCGCAATGTATTTGTTTTTTATAAATCCTATTCCATAAGGGATACCGCTTTGCTGAGAATATCCAAGTGCAGCATCTAGGCCTGAATCCGGAACACCGATTACGACATCGGCGTCGGTGGGATGCTCAAGTGCAAGACATACGCCCGCCCTCTTCCTAGCTTCGTGTACGCTTATGCCGTCTATTACAGAGTCGGGACGCGCAAAATAGATGTATTCGAAAATACATATCTGTGGCTTTTCTTTCTTGCAATGTTCCTTTATGGAGCGTACTCCATCTTTTGTAAACACAACTATTTCGCCAGGCTCTATTTCTCTTATAAATTTTGCACCAACTGAATCGAGCGCACAGGTTTCTGATGCCACAATATATGTCTCATCATCTGTTATTCCATAACATAGAGGACGGTATCCTCTTTTGTCTCTAACCGCGATCAACTTTGAAGGAGACATTACAACAAGTGAATATGCACCATCAATTGTATTCATAGAAAGACTTACAGCCTCTTCGATAGATGATGATTTCACGCGATTTTTGGTTATTACATATGAGATAACCTCAGTGTCACTTGTAGTATGAAAGATACAACCTTCTTCTTCTAGAGATTGTCTGATTTGATATGCGTTTACAAGATTACCGTTGTGTGCAAGAGCCATTCTACCTTTGTGATGATTAACTACAATTGGCTGAGCATTGCTTCTTTCGTTAGAACCAGTTGTTCCATATCTAACGTGCCCAACAGCCATATTACCTTCTCCAAGAAGCTTTAAGTGATCAGATGTGAAGACGTCCTGAACAAGTCCAGTATCTTTATAGTCGTGAAATAAGCCATCATCGTTGACGACTATTCCACAACTTTCCTGACCCCTGTGCTGTAGGGCAAAAAGACCGTAGTATACAAGGCTTGCAACATCCTGTTTTTTGGGCGAAAATACACCAAATACTCCACATTCTTCTCTAAGTTGTGACATACTTATTCTCCCAAAAGTCTTTTTCTTACCTCAACATAGGCGTCTTCAACGCCACCCATATCTCTTCTAAATCTATCTTTATCGAGCTTTTCGCCTGTTTTAGTATCCCAGAATCTACATGTATCAGGAGATATTTCGTCTGCAAGGACAATTTTACCATCGCTTGTCTTACCAAATTCTAATTTGAAATCAATGAGTTCAATGCCTGCATCTTTTAGATATTCGGTCAAAATATCGTTAACTTTAAATGCATACTCTTTGATTAGGTCAAGATCTTCTTTGCTTGCATAATTCATTGCATAAATATGATAGTCATTTACCATTGGGTCTCCGAGATCGTCATCTTTGTAGCTGAACTCAAGAACAGTTTTACCCAGTTTGTATCCTTCTTCTAGTCCGAGTCTCTTAGCTAAGGAACCTGCAGCAATATTTCTAACTATAACCTCAAGAGGAATGATTTCAACTTTCTTTACGATACTGTCTGTGCCATTTATTTCTTCAACAAAATGAGTTGGAATTCCCTTTGTTTCAAGCATTTTCATAAGGAAGTTTGTAACCCTATTATTGATTTCGCCCTTACCCAAAATAGTGCCCTTCTTCTGACCATTAAATGCTGTTGCATCATCTTTGTATGACACAATATATAATTCAGGATCGTTAGTTTTAAATACTTTCTTTGCTTTACCCTCATAGAGCTGTTCTTTTCTTTCAACGTTCATTTTTTAAATCTCCTTTTTTGATAAACTATATTTTTTTAATAGAATTATTTGTTGTATTTTTCTTCAATTTTCTTATTTTTTTCCAAAACTTTATTTTTATTATCTTCTCTTAGTTTTGCGAGCTTTTCATATAAACTATCATCGTTTATTGCTAGAATCTCAGCAGCCAAAAGTGCCGCATTCTCAGCTCCGTTTATCGCAACCGTTGCAACTGGTATGCCACCAGGCATTTGAACAGTTGAGAGAAGAGAGTCAAGTCCATCCATTGTTGAAGATTTGATGGGAAGTCCTATAACAGGTAGACATGTTGAGGCTGCTAAAACACCTGCAAGATGCGCTGCTTTACCTGCTGCACCAATGATGACTCCAAAATCTCTGTTTCTAGCATTGAGTGTAAAATCATGTGCTTCATTAGGAGTCCTATGTGCAGAATATACATGAACTTCAAATGGAATACCTAAATTTTCAAGAGTTGTGATAGATTTTTCAACGACGGAAAGATCACTGTCACTTCCCATAACAATACCGACTTTTTTCATAAATGCCTCCTAAATATTTCGATATGTGCAATTGTGTATATTTGACAGTTATACACTTGTAAATTGAACAAAATTTCCTATATATTACTCTATCACAGAGTGAAAAAAATTCAACAGTAGTTCGAATTTTAACGGCTAAAACAAAGAAAAAAATCCTTAAATGAAATAATATCCGTAAAAATACGAACTATTTAAGGATTGAATTAGTTAATTATTCGCCTTTTAAGTTTCCTGCAGTATCCATGTATGATTGTAGTATTATAACAGCTGCTTGCTTATCGATTACCTTTTTTCTCTTTGATCTGCTAACATCTGCTTGAATTAATATATTCTCTGCAATTGACGTAGTAAACCTCTCATCATGCCATTTAACCTTTACGTTGTTCATTCCGGTACTAATTAGCTTATTTTCAATTTTTCTACGAAATTCTCGAACTTTTTCAGTCTGGATTGTATCCTCTCCACTGAGGTTTGTCGGAAGCCCTATAACAAGTGTGCCGCAATCATATTCTTTTAAATAATCAATGACCTTGGATGTATCTTTCTTGATACCTATACGTTCGATTGTGGTTACACCTTGGGCAAACATGTTCAGCGGATCACTGACAGCAACACCAATCGTTTTATCCCCTACGTCTAATGCTAATATTCTCAAAACTTATCTCCCAGCAATATAGTTGATTTATTATAATAATTTAAACTTCAAGTGCATTAATTTTCTATAAAAAATTGTATTAAAAAACAGCAGGCTAAGCTGCCGTTTTAATATCTTATTTTTTTAAATATACTTTTAAAATTTCTTCTACAAGATCATCCCTATCAATTTTGCTTATTAAAGAACGGGCATTATTATAACTTGTAATATAAGAAGGGTCTCCAGACAGAATATAGCCAACCATCTGGTCTACTCCGTTATATCCCCTCTCTTCTAGGGCTGCATATACAGTGTCTAGAACTTCCTTGGTTGTCTTCTGTTCAACCTTGCTGGCATCGAACATAATAGTATTTCTTTCCATTGCAATCCTCCTTATCCTTAATGTGTATTATACACTTAAATAATATCTTTAGCAAGTTCAAATGCAGATTTTAAATTTCCTGTGGAGCCTATGCCTCCCTGTGCCATATCTGCTTTTCCACCGCCTCTGCCATCACATTTTGAGAGTAATTCCTTAATGATTTTCCCAGCATGATATCCCTTATCTAAAAGAGTGTCAGATACGCTTACTATCATATTGCCTTTATCACCGTCAACAGCCGCGAGAATAATAATGGAATCGGATACCTTGCTCTTTATATCATCAGATAGGTTTCGGAGATCTCCTGTATTGGCACCCTCTATAATTGAGGTCACAAGTTTAACTCCGTTCTTTTCATATACATTGTCTAAGATAGAATCTAAATTATCACTAATTTCCTTGCTCTTAAGTTCGGCAATTTCTTTTGTCAACATTTTATTATCCGCTACAAGATTGATAACTTTAGATAATGCTGATTTTTTAATTGTTTTCAAGGCTGATGAAATGCCATTAATTATATCTTCCATCTCGTTTAAAGAAGTCAATATATTAGTGCCTGTAATAGCTTCAATTCGTCTGGTACCAGATGATATTCCAGTTTCAGAAATAATTTTGAATGCACCTATTTCCCCTGTGTTTGAAACATGAGTTCCACCACAGAGTTCTTTGCTGTAGTCACCACAGGAAACAACTCTAACTTCATTTCCGTATTTTTCATCAAATAATGCAACTGCACCCGATTTGATTGCTTCATCCATACTCATTATTTCAGCAGTTACTGGAAGGAATTTATCAATAGCAAGATTAACTTCTTTTTCTACTTTTGCGATTTCATCCTTTGTGAGAGCCTGATAGTGTGAAAAATCAAAACGGAGGATAGTATCGCTCACCATTGAACCTGCCTGATTAACATGATCTCCAAGAATATCCTTTAATGCTTTATGCAAAAGATGAGTAGCTGTGTGATTTCTAGTTGTCTTATTTCTAGTGATTTCATTCACTTCAAGGTCTACAGCATCACCTTCAGATAGGTTACCTCTAAGAGGTTTCACTATATGGCAATAAACGCCATTATGTTTTTTTGTATCTAGAATTTCACCCTCAAAGTTATCTGATTTGATTATACCTCGATCTCCGATTTGACCGCCACCTTCTGCGTAGAAAGGTGTTTTCTCGAAATATAGTCTTAAATAATCCTTAGCCTTAACTGCTTTTAGTACATGTGCGTAGGAATTTTTTGATGAATATCCTATAAAATCTGTTGGTGGAAGATCAATGTCGTCTGAATTTGTGTCCCAACCAGCCTCATCGCCAACATGTCTACCTGCCCTTGCCTTTTCTCTCTGTTCTGCCATATTAGCTTCAAAGCCTTCCTGATTTACATCAAGATTATTTTCCTCTAAAATTTCTTTTGTGAGTTCAAGAGGAAATCCGTATGTATCATAGAGCTTAAATGCTTTTTCGCCTGACAAAATAGTATCGTGGCTTGCTATAAGTGCATCGATGTATTGATTTAGAATAGTTACACCCTGATCTATTGTTTGAGAGAACTTTTCTTCCTCTGCAGCGATTATTTTTTTGATGTGATCAGCTTGAGCTCTAAGTTCAGGATAAGCATCTCCAGAAACTTCTATGACCCTCTCTGCAAGTTCATTAAGAAAGGGTTTCTTAAGACCGAGAACACGACCATGTCTAGCAGCTCTTCTTATAATCCTTCGAAGTACATAGCCCCGCCCTTCATTACTAGGATTTATACCATCACTTATCATAAAGACCATGGATCTTAAGTGATCAGTAATTATTCTTATTGAAATGTCTGTCTTATTTGCTCCGTCAGCGTATGAAATTCCGGATTTTTGAACAACCCCATCGAGAATGTATTTGATTGTATCAATATCAAAAATTGAATCAACCCCTTGCATAATACATGCAAGTCTTTCAAGACCCATTCCTGTATCTATATTTGGATGTTCTAGGTTTGAATAACTTCCATCCTCTTCTTTTGAAAACTGTGTGAATACGTGGTTCCAAAATTCAACATATCGGTCACATTCGCATCCTGGTTTGCAGTTTGGATCATTACAGCCGAATTCTTCCCCGCGATCATAGTAGATTTCAGAACATGGACCACATGGACCAAGACCGATTTCCCAGAAGTTATCTTCTTTGCCAAGTCTTACTATTCTTTCTTCTGGCATGCCAATCTTTTTCCAGATTTCATATGCTTCATCATCGTTTTCGTAGATGGTGGCCCAGAGTTTATCTATTGGAAGATTAAACTCTTTTGTCATCAGCTCCCATCCCCAAGTAAGTGATTGTTCCTTAAAGTAATCTCCGAATGAAAAACTGCCAAGCATTTCAAAGAAGGTGCCGTGCCTTGAAGTTTTGCCGACATTTTCCATGTCACCAGTTCTTATGCATTTTTGGCATGTTGTCATTCTTTTTGCAGGTGGAGTCTCGGCCCCGGAAAAATATCCTTTTAGAGGAGCCATGCCTGAGTTTATGAGAAGTAAACTTTTATCGCTCTTAGGTATAAGAGATGCACTTTTTTCTGCATAGTGTCCCTTATTTTTATAAAAGTTTATAAAAGTTTTTCTTATTTCATTTAAGCCCATTTGTTTCATAAATTTATCCACCCTTTATTTATTATTAAATTTGTCAATTATTGCATTGACTTCTGATTCTATTTTTCTAGTATCTTTATTGCCGAAAAAATATGCCTTTAGTTTTGGCTCTGTGCCCGAAGGTCTTATAATTAATATGCCATGATCCCTAAGTTTGAATTCAATTATATTATCACATAGGCTGTCTTCCTGATCAAGGTAGTCAATTTTTTCTAATACTTCTATCCCCCCTAGGAAACCTTTGATATTAAAGCGGAAATAGGACATTATTCCCTCTATTATATCGCTGCCCTCAACGCCCTTAAAAACATAATTTTTAGTCTTGTCGTTATATTGGCCGTATAAGTTATATATTTGGTCAAGCCTTTCTGAAAGTGTCAGGCCTATACTCTTGTAATATGCAGCCATCTCCGCAATAATCAGTGCCGAGCCAACACCGTCTTTGTCCCTAAGTTCTGTATTAAATAGATAACCATTACTCTCTTCAAAAGCAAACACGAAATTATCAATTTGACCCGATTTTTCCATTTTGCTCATAATTTGACCGATGTACTTGAAGCCAGTTAATGTTTTTATGACATCTATACCATGTTCCTCAGCTATTTTGTCAAAAAGAGCAGTAGAGACAATAGAGCGCACTGCAAATTTCTGCGATTTGTTATTGGGATTATTAGAATTTGTTTTGTCTATAAAGTCTGAACTGTGCTCAATCCCCTTGCCGTATTTGATATTGCATATAAAATCAAAGAGCAAAATAGCGATTTGATTGCCTGTTAAAATTCTCTTTACACCATCAAAATACATTGCAACCCCAACTCTGTCGCAATCGGGATCGGTAGCAATAATTATATCTGCTTCCTCATTATCAAGAGTGTAAAAAGCTTCGTTGTATGCAGCAATTTTTTCGGGGTTAGGAACAGGACATGTTGGAAAATTTCCGTCATACATTTCTTGAGATTTTACAATGTTTACATCAGTAAATCCTCTTAACTTAAGCCCCTTCATTACATAGTTTCGGCCAGTTCCGTTAAGTGGAGTGTAAATTATCTTCAAGGTTTTCTCATTTTCTTGATTTAAATTTTCAAGAATATTATCACAAGATGTCATTGTTGATTTTATAAAATCATCTGAAATATTGCCGGAAATATATTTAAGTTTAATATTCTTATTTGGTAAATCGAAATAATCCCATTTTCGTATTTCATTAATTATGTCAGCGGCTTGAGATCCAACAATCTGGTGACCTTCAGAATTATATACTTTATAGCCGTTATAGATTTTAGGATTATGGCTTGCAGTAATCATAATTCCAAGATTTGCACCAGTTTTTCTTATTGCATAAGAAAGTACGGGTACAGGTGTTGGTTCCTTGAAAATATATGCATCTATACCCATATCTAGAAATGCCTGAGCAGCAATCTTCGCAAATTCCTGAGAGTGATTTCTCGTATCATAAGAAATGATTACGTTTGCTCCTTCAGGATACAGCCTCTTAAGGTATTCAGAAATTCCTCTTGTTGCCCTGGTGACAACATATTTATTCATTCTATTAGGGCCAAGTCCCATAATACCTCTAAGTCCTGAGGTCCCAAAATTTATTTCTTTATAAAAAGAATCATAGAGCTCGCTATCATTAATCATCAGATTATCTAGAAGAATTTGCTCATTATAACTTCCAGATGTGTTGTTCTTCCATCTTGTATATTCATTAAGAATTGGTGTAATATCTATAGTTTCCATGGTTGTATTATAACACAAAACACTAGAATAAGGCTAGAAGAACTGTTTCTCCAGAATGTTGTTCGGCCTTAAATTTGATAGTATCTCCTATCTGTAGTTGTTTCCATCCAAAAGGCACTTGAAGTAGCTCGCCACTAAAAATACCCTTTGAGAAAGATATGCTTTTTACCTTTGCTTTGGATTTGATAGGCAACTGTTTTGTGAAAAAAACTACTGTTAAGATGTCTTTGTTACTATTGTCGCGTAAGCCATCAATCTCTATATTTTCACGTGCATTGATCAACTCTTCATCGACAAGGTTTGCCATTTCCGTATCCATAACAATTTTGCTGTATGTTTCGCTATCAACTACAACATTTGAATCAAATATATATAGAATATCATCAAGCTTATCTAGCAACGGGAATATGAGATTTTCTTTTGAAAAGTCAATGCCAACATCGCTTGTTTCAAAATAATCTTCTAATCCATATCCGACATCGGCTACTCTAACACCAATTTCACCGCTGTTTGACCAAAAAATATAGGCAAAATATCCGTTAATATTATCAGGATCTTTAGAAGAAATGTTTTCAATCTCCTCTGTTGAGCGAATAAAAACAAATTTATTCAAGTATGGACGGAAATCATCACCATAAATTGCCATAAAAACCTCTCCTTATTATAAATATATTAGTATCGATACCTTAATATTAATTTTACCTAAAAATTATCAATAAATCCTCCGCCAATGACTATGTCGCCATCATAAAAAACAACTGATTGACCGGGGCTTGGCGCTCTCTGTGCGTCTTCGAAAGTAATCCTCATTTTATTTCCAGAACTTTTCTGTACGTGTGCCTTTGCAGGTTTTGAAGCATACCTAACTTTAGCAAAACAGTCAAATTCATCGCCGAAATGGGACGGAATAACATCAGAGTTTGATTCAGTAAAAAAATTATCATATGAATAAATCTCTGTCTTCATCAGATCATCGTTACTACCAAGTGTGATATTATTGGTTACAGAATCTATCTGTGTTACAAATGCTGGTTTCCCCAGTGCAATACCAAGCCCCTTCCTCTGGCCAATCGTATAACAATGTATTCCCCTATGCCGGCCCAAAATATTTCCATCGCTATCAACAAAATTTCCAAAGGGTGCAGAATAACCTCGTGCATCAATAAAATCGACATAATTACAATTATCGTCAATAAAGCATATTTCCTGACTATCAGCTTTCTCAGCATTTGAGAGATGATTTTCGTGGGCTATTTCTCTTATAACTTCTTTGTCTTTAGACATCCCAAGAGGAAAAATAAGGCGACTCAAAACATCCTGCCCAAGCCTGTATAGCATGTATGACTGGTCTTTTTTTTCGTTAGCTCCCCTTTGCACAAAATATTTTTCCGTCTCAGAATTGCGATAAATCCGTGCATAGTGCCCCGTTGCAATATAATACGCTCCAATCTGATTTGCATGCTCGATTAGTAAGTTAAATTTTATCTGAGGATTACATATTACACAGGGGTTTGGAGTTTTACCAGTTTTGTATGAATTTAAAAAATTTTCAATAACAATCTCTTTGAATTTTTTAGATGTATCAAAAATTATTAGCGGTATATTCAGTTCCTCAGCTACTTTTTTCGCTTCTTTAGCACCCTCTGTTCGACCTTCATTTACTTCAAAATAAAATCCAGTAACATCAAATCCTTTTTTTTGTAAAAAGAGAGCGGCAGTGGTACTGTCGACCCCGCCGCTCAAGCCTAACAAAACTTTATTCTTATTCAACGTCATGGTGGTCATCATCATCTGCATCCGGATCAAAGCCTTCTAGACCCTTATATGTTTTACCGTTCTTTTGAGCATAGTCGTATATAGCAGACTTGATTGCATGATCCGCAAGAACAGAGCAGTGAATCTTAACAGCAGGTAATCCTCCCAACTCATCTACAATCTGCTTATTAGTTAATTCTAGTGCTTCGTCAATAGATTTACCGATTATCATAGATGTAGCCATACTTGAAGAAGCAATTGCTGACCCGCATCCAAAGGTCTTAAATTTAGCATCTTTGATGATGTCATCTTCAACCTTTATCTGAATTTGCATCATATCTCCGCATACAGGGCTTCCATAAATGCCCGTACCATCCGGATTTTCCATTTCTCCTACATTTTTTGGATTTAAAAAATTATCCATTACTTTTTCATTATATAAAGCCATTTCTACCACCCTTTCTCATGATTTATTGGAGATATCTCCCTTAATCTTATTACTATATTTTTAAGTTCATTTACCACATAATCTACATCGTCTTTGGTTGTGAAATCACCGACAGTCATTCTTACAGTTCCATGAATCTTTTCCCATGGTACCCCCATTGCATCTAAAACATGCGATGGCTTCAATGATTTTGAGGAACATGCAGACCCTGTTGAAATTGAAATTCCTTTCATATCCAAAAGAATCAATAGAGATTCTCCCTCGATAAAGTCGAATGTGACGTTTAGATTACCAGGATGCCTATACTTCATCGTACCATTGATTTCAACATCTGGAATTTCTTCAGTAATTCGTTTAAGTAAATAATCCCTTACCTCCTGGGAATGCTTTACATGTTTATCAAAATCTCTTTTAGCAATTTCAGCAGCCTTACCAAATCCAACTATCCCCGGTAAATTTTCAGTTCCAGCACGCTTGCCCATTTCTTGTGCTCCGCCGTGGATGAAGTTTGAAAGCCTATTTCCCTTCCTAATGAAGAGTGCTCCCATACCCTTAGGTCCGTAAATCTTATGTGCGGACATTGACAGGAAGTCAACCCCTAGAACGTTAACATCAATTGGAACGTTCCCGAGTGCCTGGACAGCATCTGTGTGGAAAAGAATTTTATGTCTTCTAGCGATCCCAGCTAACTCTCTTATATCCTGTATAGTTCCAACTTCGTTATTAACAAGCATAATTGAAACTAATATAGTTTTGTCAGTGATTGCCTCTTCTAGTTTGGCTGGATCAATTCTCCCATCAGACTCAACATCGAGATAAGTAACCTCAAAACCTTGTGTCTGCAAATACTCACAGGTATGTAAGATTGCATGGTGTTCAATCTTAGTTGTAATTATGTGGTTACCTTTGCCTTTTTTTCTCATTGCATCGGCAACACCTTGTAGAACCCAGTTGTCTGCTTCTGTTCCTGATCCTGTAAAAAAGATTTCATCAGGCCTAGCATTAATTAGGTCTGCAAGTTGATTTCTTGCCTTATCAATGGCAGCCTTGGAGTTAAGTCCTCCTGAGTATAAACTGGATGGATTTCCAAAGTTTTCTGTAAAATATGGTATCATTGCCTGCAGGACTTCCTCTTTTACAGGAGTCGTTGCAGAGTAATCTAAATAAACATTTCTCATATACTAAAACCTTCTTTCATTAACATTAACTAACTTATACCAAAATATTGGAAGTATTAAACGTCCGCTTAAGTTATTTTTTGATTAAATCAAGATGATTCTTTAGATTTGCTTTGAAAGAGTCAATATACTTACGTCGCAAATGTTTTTGCTCTTCTTTTTCGCTTTCCGTAAGACCAGCCTCGCTTTTTGATTTCTTTGCAAGCTCATTGATTCTCTCAATTTCTTCCTCAGTAATTCTTACTATATTTTCAACTTCTTCCTTTATTTCTTCTTTAATCTTATTCATTATATTAACCTCCGCAACTATTGAATTATAGCATTCAGTTTAGTTTACTTCAAGGCGAACAAATTCAGAAATTGTAAAAATAAATTGTTTTGGCGTCAATTTTTTACCGGAGTAACATTCAGCGAAGAACAATTGATTATACTGACTTGAATCAAGTTTAATAAATTTCATAGTTTTCGATATCAGCGAAAAAATCGAAACGCTAGGTCTATTATAATATTTTGCTATCTGCAAGATAATAGCCTTCATTTGGAAATCATATTTTTCTCCTTCAAATATATTGAGCAAAATCGCATCTTTGATATATACAGAGCCCTTATATTTTTGAGTTATGCCAAAATCATTTAATATGTTTGTAACTAATTTTTCTGTATTCTTATATTTGCTTTTCTTAATTTCATAGAAAGAAGTGTCTTCCGCTACGCCTTTCAGCATCTTCCTTTCAGAGCATGGTATTGTCAAAAGTTTATTTCTTTGAATTCTAATAATCTCTTTGTCAATATAATTTAAATCAAGAGGCTTTAGTAGAAATGAAACCCTATTCATATCCATGTCCTCTAAAAAAACATCATATTGTTGAAGAGATGATATCAGGATTATGCCAGGTGAATCCAAGTATTTCCCAGAAAAATATATTTCCCTGGCTATATCTGTACCGTTTATGTATGGCAATACGGCTTCGATTATGATTATATCTACATCATATTTGTTTTGGCTTAATAAGGTCTGGCACTCTTTTCCGTTTTTACAATTAAACATCAAATTATACTTGCTTTTGTTTTCAGAAAAATGCTTTGTTAACTTATCAAAAATTGTTGTGTCGTTTACAACTAATCCAATCTTAGTATTCATATCATTTCACCATTAAATATAGCATTACTTTAAATAGTAATGCTTTCCTTCATACTTTCGAATCGTTTGTCTCCAATGCCGCTTACGTTCTTTAAATCATCGATTTTTTTAAATCTTCCATTTGATTTTCTGTATTCGATAATTCTATTGGCCATAGATGGACCTACGCCTTGTATTTCTTGTAGTTTGTTTTCGTCGGCAATATTTATATTGATTTTATCTCCTGAATTTCCCCCAGACGAACCGTCGCTGCCATGGCCTTCTTCTCCTACTTCAAAAATATAAATTTTCTGTCCATCGGAAAGCACCTCCGCTTTGTTTATACTATTAATATCAGCTGTATCCTTAAGGCCTCCAGCTTTGGCAATTGCATGAAAAATTCGATCGCCTTCTCTTATTTTGTAAACGCCAGGATTAACAACAGCGCCTTCAATATCAATATACATTGAATATTCATCAGACGAATTGCTATCGACGTCTGAAGACTTTTTATTTTGGGCTTTTTTAGATTTCTTTGAAGACTTGTTTTTAGAAGAAGAGATAGGTAGATCGGAAGAATGATCTTCTTTTCCATAATACTTTTGGTTATCGTTATTATCAATGTTTTTAACTTTTACATCTTCATCATCTTTCCCATAGAAAATAAATAAAAAAGCAGTTGCTAATATAACGAGTATTATCGCACCTGCTTTGATGTACTTTCTGTTGTCTTCATAAAAATAATTGAGATTCTTAAGCAAACTTTTCATAAATTTACCACCTATATTTATTTACATTATATTACAGTAAATTTATTACATTGTCAAGAATTTTAATAAAATTAATTTTAAACTATATTGTCTTTGAGTAATATTCTATTCCTGGTGATGCATACTTTTTCAAGTATATCATCTAAATTATCATATCCGAAGTAAATTAAAAATGACTTAAGCAAGATTTCTGGATTCAAATTTGAGTTACTACCACAATCAACAACAAATTTCAATAAACCATCTTCAACAGCCATTGATCTAATCTTATCCTTTATAGGGACTTCGATAATTTTCTTCGTTTTCTTCTGCCTTCTCTTACCGTAAATTTCTTCTTGCGACAAAAACTGATTTATCATATTATCCGACAACAAAATATCTGTTTCACTGAAATCAATGCTGTATTCTGCATAAACAGTCAACGCTGAAATAGATTTGATATCGTCTGATTGTTTTTTTACTCTGGTAATTTTAACCCCATCGGGTAATTGATCGTTAATATTATCCTTGATTAAATCAGGATCTATGTCTGAATCGAGTTCAATTTCCATATATTCCTGAAGTCCGATATATCCTAGTGAGAGCGGCTGTGCTATTGACATTTTAGGATGAGGATTAAAACCCTGAGAATATATGATTTTATATCCACAACTTTTGATTGTACGTCTAAAAAGCCTTTGCAAATCAAGGTGAGAAATATAAATCATGAGGCCAGTCTTTTGAAATGTAAATAAGTATTTATATCCCATAGTTATCATCCTTTTTATCAGAATCATCAAAATTATTACATATATCGGACTTATTATTTGACCAAATTCCGTCAAAATTGCAATTTACTCTTCGATTAACACCACATCCTACGCATCCGTAGCGACAGTCGTGGGTTGTAATTGCATTTTCTGCCCTATGCCATTCTCGCAACAAAAAGTCTTTTGTGATGCCTGTATCGATTTTATCCCACGGGAATACTTCGTCTTCGTTTCTCTCCCTGCTTGCATAAAAACTTCCATCGATACCTGATATTGACAATGCCTCTTCCCAACGTTTTTTCGAAAAGAACTCACTCCAACCGTCAAACTTACATCCCAGTTGGTGGGCGGCAAGCAATAGATTTCCTATTCTTCTATCGCCTCTAGCTAAGATACCTTCTATTACAGATACTCCATCGTCATGATAATTGAATTTAACATTTTTTATTTTCAACTTTTGTAGAAGATATTCATGTTTTTCTCTAAATGATTCAACCTTGTCTTGTCCACACCACTGAAATGGAGTATGGGCTTTTGGTACAAAATTAGATACACTGACTGTTACATTAAATCTACCTGGAATACCAATTTGCTTGTTTAAATAAGTTATTTTCTTTGCAATATCCGCAATGCCATCCAGATCCTCATATGTTTCGGTTGGAAGACCTATCATAAAATAAAGCTTGATATTTCGCCATCCAAGTTCAATAGCCTGCCCAACGGAAGTAAAAATATCTTCCTCGGTTATCCCCTTGTTTATAACGTCTCTAAGGCGCTGAGTACCAGCTTCGGGTGCGAATGTAAGACCGCTTTTTTTGTAGCCTTGAATTTGCTCAAGAACGTCAAATGAAAATGAATCTAGCCTAAGTGATGGTAGCGAAAGCGAGACATTGTCATTTTTACAATACTCCATTAGTTCAGTTGCTAAGGGCTTAAACTTACTGTAATCACTTGTTGACAGCGACAAAATAGACAACTCGTCATGTCCTGTGGATCTTAATTGCTCTTTTGCAATATCGATAATTTTTTCTTTGCTGCGTTCCCTTATAGGGCGATAGATTATTCCTGCTTGACAAAATCGGCAGCCTCGAGTGCAACCACGGAATGTTTCAACAACAGCTCTATCGTGCACAGTTTCAATAAGCGGAACTATTGGATTAGTGGGATAGTTGACTTCATTGATATCTGATATGACTGATTTTTCAATAACATCAGGTAAAAAATCATAGAGTTTTTCATATTTTCGAATCGTTCCATTTTCGTTATATTTTTCATCATAAAACTGCGGAACGTAAACACCTAAATTTTCTTTTGTAGCCTCTTCAGCAATAAACTTTAGAAAATCATGTTTGTTTCCGCCATTAGTCTTGTGATTTTTATACATTGTTAATATAGCTGGCAAAGATTTTTCACCGTCGCCGATGATAAATAGATCAATAAAATCTGCCAGTGGCTCAGGATTAAATGCACAAGGCCCACCTGCTATCACAAGTGGATCATCTTCTGATCTGTCGGCAGATTTCAGTGGTATTTTGCCGATTTCAAGTATATTCAAAATATTTGTGAACGACATCTCGTACTGTAATGTAAAACCGAGAACGTCAAGAGAGTCTAGCGATATCTTATTTTCCAGGGTAAAAAGTGGAATTGATTTGTTTCTCAATATTTCTTCCATATCTACAGCTGGAGAGAAAACTCTTTCACATGCAATGTCAGGTATTCGATTTATAGAATCATACAAAATTTGCAGACCCATATATGACATGCCAATCTCATACAAGTCTGGAAATGCAAATCCGAAAAGGAGTTTAACCTTATCTGGTTCCTTGATTATGGCGTGTTTTTCACAACCGATGTATCTACCCGGTTTTTCAACATTTTTTAATATGGGGTTGATGTTTACAGCATGTCTAATTCTAGAATTTGTAGCTTCTTTGTTTAATTTAGTATTCGTCATAGTATTCAAACTCAAAGTCGGAGATTTTTATTGTATCTCCCTCTTGAAGGCCCATTTCTATTAACTTATCTATTGCACCACTTTTTTCGACATATTTATAAAGGTAACGCATAGAACCTAAATCGTTGAAATTAGTTGAAGCAAATATTTTTTGTAACTGTTTCCCCTCCAAAATATAAGTATTGCCTTCTTTGCGGGCATAGACAGTTTTAAAGTCTGGATCGTTATCATCGATAGACATATCAAAATATTCTATTTCAGGCTCAGGCGTAGGATTTTGTAATTCATCATCGAGTTTTCTAAGTGCTGCATCAAGTACGGCTTGCACACCCTTTTTTAGAGGTGCAGATGTAGGATATACCTCTAGGCCCTTGGCATTTATATATTCCTTGAATTCTTTGTACTTCTGTGAATCATCGCCAATTAAATCTATTTTGTTGGCACATACAATCTGTGGTTTTTTGCCCACCTGCTTGCTATATAGTTCAAGCTCATTATTGATTTTTTCAAAGTCTTCAATTGGATCGCGACCTTCACTACCAGACACGTCTACGACATGTATCAGGACCTTCGTTCTTTCTATGTGTTTGAGGAATCTGAGTCCAAGACCTACTCCCTTATGAGCACCCTCGATAATACCCGCAATATCAGCTAGAACAAAGTTTCTATCGTGAATTTCTACAACACCTAGATTCGGAGAAATTGTCGTAAAATGATAGTTATCAATTTTTGGCTTTGCGGATGTTGTTACAGCAAGAAAACTTGATTTTCCGACGTTTGGAAAGCCTACAAGACCAACATCTGCGAGAACTTTCAGTTCAAGTATGACGTCTCTTTCTATCGCAAAACCTCCTGCTTGTGCAAAATTAGGTGCCTGTCTAACAGAATTCTTATATTTGTCATTTCCCTTGCCACCTTTCCCACCTTTTGCGGCAACAAAAGTTTGGCCGTCTTCAACCATGTCGACCATGAGCTTGTTGGTCTGAGCTTCAATTATCTCCGTACCAACAGGGACTTTAATAATAAGGTCTTCTCCCTTTTTACCAAACTTCTTTTTCTTCATACCGTTTTGACCGTTTTCAGCTTGATATTTCTTTTTATACTTAAAATCCATAAGTGTCCTGTAGTTGCGATCAGCTTGGAAGACAATATTTCCACCGTCTCCTCCATCACCGCCATCAGGTCCGCCCTCAGGAACGAATGGCTCTCTACGGAAAGAAACAGCACCATTACCACCTTTTCCTGAGACTATATGAATTTTAGCTCTATCTATAAACATAGTATAAATACTCCAATCAATTAAAAAGGGTCCTCATGAGGACCCTTCGGCATTCTTATGCTTCCTTTGGATAAACGCTAACCTGCTTCTTGGTTTTACCCTTACGCTCAAATTTTACGTTTCCATCTATTGTTGCGAACAAAGTATCATCTCCGCCCTTGCCCACGTTGTTACCAGGATGAAGTTTAGTTCCTCTCTGTCTTACAAGAATGCTACCAGCACTAACAAACTGACCGTCACCTGTCTTAACACCTAATCGTTTGGACTCGGAATCTCGACCGTTCTTAGAGCTACCTACTCCTTTTTTACTTGCCATACCAGTTCACCTCCCTGTTATAAAACTACTTTAAAGCTGCTTCGATGGTCTCGATTAGCACAGCTTTAGTTGCTTTTTCATCAATATCAATATTTCTCTCTTTAGCAAAAGCGATGATCTCATCTTTCTTCATAGAAAGAGTTGGTTTTGCATCAGATTTTACAACATTGTCTTCAGTCTTCTCCTCAGCTTTTGGAGTTGCTTTTGATTTTGCAGCCTTCTGATTCAACTGAATTTTAACCTCAGTATAAGGCTGTCTATGTCCTTGTTTCTTTCTGGAATCCTTCTTAGGTAGATATTTAAAAATAACAACCTTATCTGCTCTTCCATGTGCAACAACTTCAGCTGCAACCTTCTGACCGTCAATATAAGGTGTTCCTACCTTAACGTCTGAACCCTCACCGATCATAAGTACATTATCAAAGTAAACGGTATTACCAACTTCAGCATTAATCTTCTCGATACGAAGAACATCACCATCTACTACTCTGTACTGTTTGCCACCTGTTTCAATAATAGCGTACATTAAAATTTCCTCCTCTTACCAGTCTCGCCAATGAGGTATGATAAACATTTTAAACCTCTTATGTGCGGCTAACTATGTAATAATAGCATCTTTCAGGATATATGTCAATATTTTTATTCTATTACTACGCCATCCTCGTCAACTTCAAGTTCAACAGGCTTTGGTCCAGTATTTTTTGCATCTTTTTTCTCAGCCTTTGAGGAATTAGACTCTGAACTGTCATCATTATCGTCTGGTTTTAGAGTATCCATTACTTTCTCATAAAGTTCATCTAAAATTTCAGGGTGAGATTCAAAATAGATTTTGACATTTTCTCTTCCCTGGCCCATTCGTTCGCCTTGGTAGCTATACCATGAACCAGCCTTATCAACGATCTTAGCATCAACCGCGCAGTCCAAGATATCACCTGATTTAGATATACCTTCACCATACATAATATCAAAATCTGCAAATTTAAATGGCGCTGCCAATTTATTCTTTACAACCTTTACTCTAGTTCTATTACCAAGGAATGTATCTCCCTGTTTGATAGTTTCTTGCTTTCTCACATCTAGTCGCATTGAAGAATAGAACTTAAGCGCTCTTCCTCCTGTTGTAACCTCAGGGCTGCCGTAAATAACTCCAACTTTTTCTCTAAGCTGGTTGATAAAGATAACGCATGTACCTGATTTATTGATAGTTCCTGTAAGCTTTCTAAGAGCTTGTGACATGAGCCTTGCATGCAAACCTACATGTGAATCTCCCATATCTCCGAGTATCTCCGCCTTAGGTACAAGTGCTGCCACTGAGTCAATAACAATTAAATCAATAGCGCCACTCCTCGCAAGCATATCACATATTTCAAGTCCCTGCTCTCCTGTGTCAGGTTGTGAAATCAAGAGTTCATCAATGTCAACGCCTAAATTTTTGGCATAAACAGGATCAAGGGCGTGCTCAGCATCAATAAACGCAGCCTTACCACCCATTTTCTGAGCTTCAGCAATTATGTGGAGTGTCAAAGTAGTCTTACCTGAAGATTCAGGTCCATATATCTCGACAATCCTTCCCTTAGGAACTCCACCTATACCTGTTGCAATATCAAGGGATATTGATCCTGTTGGAATAGAACTTATATCAAGCTTAGGTTTATCACCCATCTTCATTATTGCACCTGCTCCATACTCCTTTTCAATCTTGTCAAGAGCAAGTGACAAAGCCTTCATTCTTTCTTCTTCTGAGCGATCCTTTATGTTTTCAACTTTTTGTGCATCTTTCTTATTTGCCATAAAATCCTCCTTCGAGAACATTTGTTCTTATTTATATATTACATTATATATGCTTTGGGGTCAATAGGATTAGAAAATAATGTTCAAATTTAATATATTAATGCTTATCTTTGACACGAAAATATTGTTAGGATATTTTATTTAATTATTTTATAAACCATATCAATCATAGCAAGAACAGCATACCTTCGATTTTTATTTCTGTCGTGACGTTTGGTGTCTAGGTTTTTAACAAAGGAAACCACACCTTCCGACTCTAAACACTCATCATTGAATCCTGCTATATCTACCTCGGAAGATTTGACTTTCAGTTTTCTATTATTAAACGCAACTCCTACATATATAGTGCCTGGCGAAAACTTCTCCCATGAATCCGGCCCTGCAATACCACTTACAGATACACAAATATCCGCATCAGCCTTCTTTAAGCCCTTAACCGCCATATCTCGTGCGACCTGCTCACTAACTGCAGTGTGTTTTTCAATTAATTTGCTGTCTACACCCAAGTCTTCTATTTTGCTTTCATCAGAATATGTCACAAATCCTCGTCTAAAGCAGTCCGATGCTCCGCTAATATCAGTTATTGATGAGGCAAACATTCCACCAGTGCAGGACTCAACACATGTAATTAATAGATCCTTAGATATGAGTTTATCAACAAGAACCTTTGCATAGTCCTCATCATCTTCGGAATAAATCTCCCTACCTATAACTTTATGTACTTCCTCAATCATGGCATCAACAGCAGCCTTACTTTCATCCAAGGTTTTTCTCTTTGAGGCAATCCTGATGCTGCATTCCCCCTCTTTTGCATATGTCGCAATTGTTGGATCCGTCTGTCCGTGAATGAGTGGGAGCAAAACAGTTTCAAGCGCCGACTCACCTATGCCATATGTTCTGATCACCTTATAAAACAAAGCACCCTTCTGCTTTGTCGATAAATACTCAAAAACCTCACCATCAAACATTTTCATCATTTCTTTAGGAGGCCCCGGAAGTGCGATAATATATTTATTATTTTGTCTTAACAGAAATCCCGGCGCTGTGCCGAACGAGTTCGAAAAAACAGTCGATTTTGAAGGTAGAAGTGCCTGCTTAAGGTTGTTCTCTGTCATTTTTCGATTGGAATCCACAAAATATTTTTTTAGGCGAGACAAACTTTCCTCGTCATAGACAAGCTCATCATCGAAGTATTTTGCAATTGTCTCTTTTGTTAGATCATCTTCAGTAGGTCCAAGGCCACCCGTTGTTATAATCAAATCACAGTCTTCGAAACAAACATCCAAAAGACGCTCAAGTCTCTTGGGATTATCGCCTACAACATAGTGATACAAAACATCAAATCCAAGTAATTGCAGTTGATGTGATATATAGGTTGCATTAGTATTAACAGTTTGTCCGAACAAAAGCTCCGTTCCTACGCAAAGTACAGCCGCCTTCATATTTTGCTCCTTTTATAAGTTAGACTCTAAAAACTTTAATATTATTTTTAACGTATTCAACACCTGAGTACACGGTCATAATTAGTGAGGCCCAGAGGAATATTTTTGCAAGAATGAATACTGCATGATAGATAGCCGTAGCGCTAGGAAATACAGGGACTAATAAAAGAAGCGGAACTGCAATCATCTGCAAAACCGTTTTTATCTTGCCACTCATAGCCGCTGCAATTACAATACCTTCCGATGCCGCAACAGTCCTCATTCCCGCAACTGTAAACTCTCTTGCGAGTATGACAATAAGCATCCAAGCTGGAATTAGGTGCGACTCAACTAGGAGTGCAAATGCAGCGTAAACCAAAACTTTGTCAGCAAGAGGATCCATTATTTTGCCGAAATTACTTACAAGATTATATTTTCTAGCAAGATGACCATCCAAATAATCTGTAAATGAAGCAATAAGAAACACTATGACTGCTGGGATGTACCAGTGCAATGCGTAAAAAATGATGAAAACTGGTACCAAAATAACCCTCGCAATAGTTAATTTATTAGGTAAATTCATATCTTATGCCTCCTCGCCAACAAGATCGTAATCATATGCATCAGTTATCTTAACATTTACAATATCTCCGACTTTATGGGATTGGTCTCCCTTAGCCGTAAAAATAACTGAATTATCAATTTCATGAGCATCGTATTTGGTTCTGCCAACGTATCCATCATCTTCAATTTCATCGATGATTACAGGCATAATACGACCTATTTTTTTCTTATTATTTTCCAGAGAGATTCCCATCTGAAGATTCATTATCGAGTCTAGTCTTTCTTCCTTAATTTCTTCATCAACTTGATCAGGCATTTTCGCCGCAGCAGTGCCCTCTTCACAAGAATATTTGAAAACTCCAAGACGTTCAAATTTATTCTTTTCAACAAAGTCATACAGATTATCGAAATCGTCATTATCCTCGCCTGGGAAGCCGACAATCAAAGTAGTTCTAATATGAATATCGGGAATCCTATCACGTAGCTTATCTATTGTCGATTGAATTTCAGACTGAGTTGTTTTTCTCCTCATGTTTATTAGCACCCTGTCCGATGAATGCTGCAGAGGTATGTCTATATATTTGCAAATTTTATTTTCACTAGCGATAGCATCGATGAGCTCATCTGTAATTCTTTCTTGATAACAGTACATGAGCCTAATCCACTGAATTCCGTCAACCCTGCAAAGTTTTTTTAGAAGTTCAGGTAGTACAAAATCACCGTAAATATCCTTACCATAGTATGTCAGATCTTGTGCTATGAGCACGAGTTCTTTACAGCCTGATTCAGCTAATTTTTCCGCCTCTTTGATAACATCCTCCATTGGAAGGCTCCTAAACGGGCCTCTAATTTTGGGAATTATACAGTAAGCGCAGCCATTATTGCACCCTTCAGCTATTTTAAGGTGCATAGAATAAGGATTCTCAGGCAATTTTCGATCAAAAGATTTTAATGGACCGTGGTCATATGGTCTAGCAAGAGATATCCTTTCGCCGCTGTAGACCCTTTCAAGAATTTGAGGAAGATTCTCATATTCATTTACGCCGACAAAACAGTCGACCTCCGGCATTTCTTCTGTCAATTCCTCAACATATCGCTGAGAAAGGCAGCCCGAAACTACCAATTTTTTTCTTTTATCAGTCTCCGTAATGCTAGCCATAGATAGAATTCTATCTATAGATTCCTTTTTAGCATCATCGATAAAGCCGCAAGTATTGACCATTATGATATCAGCATCGATCGGATTCTCAATTATTTTGTGCCCAAACGACTCGAGAAGTGCACCAGCTTGTTGGCTATCATTCAGATTTTTCATGCAACCTAATGTTTGTATATTAATTTTCATAAATCCTCTTATTCTTCCATTATGCTCATCTGTTGAAATTCATCTTCAGTAATTAATACCTGCCTTGGTTTACTTCCATCCTGGGGGCCAACGATTCCCCTTTCTTCCATTGTATCAACTATTCTTGCCGCCCTATTGTAGCCTATCCTAAATCGCCTTTGCAGCATGGATACAGAGGCTTGACCAGCATTGATAACACATTCTATGGCTTCACTCATAAGTTCGTCATCTTCATCACCTTTAGATTGCTTTGACGATATATTGCCGTTTTCTATTGTTTTGATTACATCACCAGAGTATTCTACATCTTCAACCTGAGATTTTACATATTCAATTATATTATTTACTTCTTGATCCGATATAAAACAACCCTGAACTCGCTTAGGCTTTTTTATTCCCATAGGATTGTAAAGCATATCACCGTTACCAACGAGTTTTTCAGCTCCAGACATATCAAGTATTGTCCTAGAGTCAAATTGCGACGAAACAGCAAATGCAATTCTGGAAGGTATATTAGCTTTAATAAGACCTGTTATGACATCAACTGATGGCCTTTGAGTAGCTACTACAATGTGCATTCCAGCGGCTCTAGCCTTTTGAGCGAGCCTACATATTGACTCTTCAACCTGCGAAGGAGCTGCCATCATAAGATCTGCAAGTTCATCGACTATGATGACAATCTGAGGAAGTTTCTCATCTTTACTTCCCTGATGTACCATTTTTTCGTTGTATGATTCAAGGTCTCTAACTCCAATATTAGCAAATTTGTTATATCTTTCATTCATCTCAACCACTGCCCAATTAAGTGCTGCAGCGGCCTTTGCAGGCTCCGTAACAACAGGTATGAGAAGATGAGGGATTCCGTTGTAATTTCCAAGTTCTACAACTTTTGGATCAACCAAAATTAATTTGACCTCATCAGGCTTTGCCTTGTACAAAATACTTGCGATCATACTGTTAATACAAACTGATTTTCCTGAACCTGTTGAACCTGCAATTAAAAGATGAGGCATGGACTTAATATCAGAGACAATTGGATTTCCAGATATATCTTTTCCAACACCAAATGCAATCTTAGATTTGGCAGATTTAAAGGCTCTAGAGGCAATTAATTCACTAACTCTTACCATGTGAATGCTGCCGTTCTCAACCTCTATACCTACAGCAGCCTTTCCCGGTATAGGCGCTTCTATCCTAATGCTTCTTGCCCTTAGATTGAGTGCTATATCATCTGCAAGGCTAACAATTTTGGATACTTTTACGCCTACATTTGGCTGAATTTCATATCTTGTAATTGCCGGTCCTTGAGTTACATTAATAACTTTAGCGTCAACATTAAAACTAGATAAGGTGTCCTCAAGATGTGATGCCATAAAACGTAGCTGTCTAGGGTCGACCTTGTTTTCCGGCTCAGGAGGAACGAGTAAATTGAGTGGAGGCAACTTATATCTATTGCTCGTTTTACCTTTATTCAGCTCATCCTCTGAGAGAAACGCTTCCTTAGCTTCCTTGTTTGAGATGGTTTTTTCTGGTTTATTTCTGATGTTATCATTTATATTGTCTGAAAACTCACCCTTTGAGCTCTCATCAGTATTAATATGGTCGAGATCAGATTTTTCTATTCGATTATCTACTTTTTCATCCGAGGATTTACTCGCATCAGGCCCAAAAATATCAGTATCACTTGTGTATTTAAGTGTCCTTCCGCTATTGCTGAGGTATGATAAATCGGAATTTTTTCCGCTCTCAAAGTCATAACGATAGTCGATTAGTTCACCTGAATTTAGAAAGGCTTTAGCTTCTTCAGCTTTTTTTCGCAACATTTCTTGTTTTGCAAAATTTTCTCTTTCTTGCTCTTGTCTTACTTCTTCGGCCCTAATACGCTCAGCTTCTTTTTGTTTTCGTTGCTCGGCCTTCTTGATTGTTATTTTATCCTCTATGCTACTAAAACTAGATGATAGTGGTTTATTTCTCAAGAACAAAACAGCTATTATCACGCCAACTATGCTGAAAATATAAAGTCCGACCTTACCCAATACTGAAACGATAACCCCTGCGATGGCCATTGGAATCAATCCGCCGCTGTCATATGTCTTAGATAGATCATAGTAATCGAGAAGAGTATATTTTGTGTTATTGGGTTCTATAAAACGTCCAGAATTTAATAGTGAAAACAGCAAAAAGATAACGAAGAAGAGCACAATTGTTTTTGTTGCGATATTTCTCGTTTTCTTAATGATTAATATTATTCCTGAAATAAATATCAAGAGTGGCAGAGTCAGTGCCAAAATTCCAAAGCAGCCCTTAAGTAGGAGCGCAATGTTTTCACCAACAATTCCTCCTGCATTAAAAACCAACGCAGCAAATAGAAATATGCCTACAGCAATGAGTACGAATCCCCAAACTTCGTATAAGAGTTTGTTTGTCGTAACATTTTCCTTTTGAACAGTTTTTTTGTTGCCAGATTTGCTGACCGCTTTCATCGATTGAGTCCTCCGGCTTTTTGAAACATTTTTAGACTTTCGTGTATTCGATGACAATTTATTCCCCTTTTTAGATATGACAAATTTTTTTAAGTTAACCAAATACTTCCGTTAACAAAATATTTTGTTTATATGCACTAGTACAGATTTTAGTCTAGCTAGTAAGTTAAAACAAAATTGAATAGATAAAAGTCCCCACACCTATTACCCAAACATAATATGAGAAATATATCATTTTATGTTTAGATACTATTCTAATCATGGTTGTAATTGCAAAATATCCTGAGATCGCAGCTACTAAGAACCCTACAATCATTGGCCCTATCGTAGATGGATCAATCCCAGCCTTGATTGCTTTAGGGAATTCTAAAATAGCAGAGCCTAGTATTGCTGGTATCGATATAAGAAAAGCAAATTCTACTGCAAATTCTCTTTTTAAGCCAGTTACAAGGCTTCCAACTATTGTAGATCCTGATCTGGAAATACCTGGCATTATGGCAAGTCCCTGACAGATACCGATAAAAATCGCATTACGATACTTCATTCCTTCGATTTCTTTGCTATTGCTTTTTAGTTTCTCTGAGAAAAACAGTATGAAACCTGTGATAATCCAACATATTGAGATTACAATAAGTGAGCCGAATACTTTGTCGATAAAGTTTGAAAATAACAACCCCATAATTGCAGTTGGTATGCTCGAAACTATTATCATTATCCCAAGTTTTCGTATTGGCCTTTCCTCAATTCTTAGGCCCTTACCTGAAAAAATATCCTTAAATAATAGACCTAATTCTTTTATCAATGCATAAATATCCTCGTGATATACAATAAAGATTGACACAAGGGTCCCTATATGCAACAGAACTGCGAAAAACAGAACTGATTCTTCTTTGATTTCAAATAAATTTTCAAGAAGAGCTAAATGCCCTGAGCTGCTTATCGGAAGGAACTCTGAAAGACCCTGTACCAAGCCCAAGACTATCGCTTCAATATATCCCATACATACTCCTAACTATAAATATTCCTTATTTTAATATTCCTTTTTTAATTTGGTTGCTCAATTTGCTGATTTAATTGCTAATTATTTAAAATGTACATACTAATGCCAGCTTAGAAATCTTTGCTTTTAATATATCCCTTGGCAACTAGTGTTTCAGCACAAAGTACTGCCCCGCCTGCAGCGCCCCTAAGTGTATTATGGGCTAAACCAATGAATTTAAAATCATATACGCTATCTTCTCTAAGCCTTCCAACAGAGATGGCCATTCCTTTCTCGCAGTCGACATCGAGTTTAACCTGTGGTCTATCATCTTCTTGCAGGTAATGTATAAACTGTTTTGGAGCACTTGGAAGGTTCTCATTCTGTGGGAAACCTTTGAATTCATTTAATTTTTCTATTAGATCTTCCTTTTGTGGAGGATTTTTAAATTTAATGAAAACAGATGCAGTATGACCGTTCAAAACTGGTACTCTTAAACACTGACAGGTTATCGCTAGTCCTTCTTTGTTTACTACTTTTCCGTCTTTAACTTCTCCAAGGACTTTTAGAGGCTCTTTTTCGCTCTTTTCCTCTTCTCCACCTATATATGGGATAATGTTTTCGACCATTTCAGGCCACTCCTTGAATGTTTTACCAGCACCTGAAATAGCTTGATATGTAGAAATGGCTAGTTCATAAGGTTCATATTCATCCCATGCTGCTAGAAGTGGAACATAGGCCTGGATTGAACAGTTAGGTTTAACCGCTACAAAACCTCTAGTAGTGCCTAGCCTTTTTTTCTGTGCCTCTATAACTTTGCAGTGATCATCATTAATTTCAGGTATAAGCATTGGAACATCATATGTCCACCTATGAGCACTGTTATTTGATACAACTGGAGTTTCTGTTTTTGCATAATCATCTTCAATTCGCATAATCTCTTCTTTTAGCATATCAACTGCACTAAACACCATGTCGACCTTCGAAGAAACATTGTCAATGTCATGTATATCCATTACTTTTAGTTCTGCAACCTCAGAAGGAATTTCAACATCCATCTTCCAACGTCCAGAAACAGCTTCTTTATAAGTTTTGCCGGAACTTCTCTTACTTGCAGCAAGTGCTGTAATTTCAAACCAAGGATGATTAGAAAGCAATGTTACAAAACGCTGGCCTACCATCCCAGTAGCACCGATAATTCCAACTTTAATCTTTTTATCAAGTTTCATATCTATTATCTCCTATTATGATTTATATTAAATATTATACATTAAAAGCGTTGATTTTTCAATAATAAAAGGCCCCGTTATCAACTGAATTGCAATAGAATCACAATTGAATACGGGGTAAACAATTTCCTTTTATTAGACATTAATATTAATTAAGCCTCTACAGGTTCAGCAATTACTTCCTTGCCGTCATAATAGTTGCAGTTTGGGCAAACTCTGTGTGGAAGCTTAGGCTCATGACACTGTGGACAAATTGAAAGTCCAGGATTAGCCTTTTTCATATTAGGTGCTCTTCTGCTGTCTCTCTTAGCTTTAGAGGTTCTCCTCTTTGGAACTGCCATATTCTACACCTCCTTAAAATCTTTTAATAACTTTGTAATTATAACCTTAAACACTACTTTATGTCAAGAACTAAAGTGCAGACACGATTTCATATGTATCTCTTGCGATCATCAGTTCCTCATTTGTTGGAATGAGTAAAATTTTAACCTTAGAATCATCAGTGGAAATAACCTTCTCTTGACCCCTTACTTTGTTCTTCATAAGGTCAAGTTTAATTCCAAGATTGCCCATTTCGTTACAGATGTGAGCTCTCATTTCTGCACTATTTTCGCCGACACCCGCAGTAAATACCAATGCATCAAGGCCGTTCATTTCTGCAATATATGCTCCGATGTAGAATCTAACTTTCTGACAAAATACTCTTAGCGCAAGCTCTGCTCTTTCGTTTCCTTCAGCAACGGCTTCTTCTAAATCACGGAAATCACTTGATATACCAGAAATACCAAGAACACCTGATTTCTTATTCAAGATGTCATTAACAACACCCTGAGGAAGATTCTCCTTCTTTCTGATATATGTAACAATTGCTGGGTCAATATCTCCACTTCTAGTTCCCATTACAAGACCCTGAAGAGGTGTGAATCCCATTGAAGTATCAACAACTTTTCCGTACTTAATCGCAGAAACGGAAGCACCGTTACCAAGGTGACATGTGATAATCTTTAAGTCGTTAATATTTATATTTAGTATAGATGAAGCTCTCTGGGCTACATATTTATGAGATGTTCCGTGGAATCCGTATTTCCTGATCCCGTATTTTGTATAATATTCATATGGAAGAGCATATAAATAGTTCTGTGGAGGCATCGTCTGGTGGAATGCTGTATCAAATACACCTACCATCGGAGTATTTGGCATAAGTTCCTGACACGCATGAATACCTAGAAGGTTTGGCGGATTGTGAAGTGGAGCAAGCTCAACGCATTCTTCAAGTGCCTTAAGAACGCTATCATCAATCAAGACGGAGTTTGCATATTTTTCTCCTGCGTGGACAACTCTGTGTCCTACTGCACCAATTTCATCCATAGACTTAACTACACCCTGTTCAGGATCCTGAATCATAGCAAGAACCTGAGCAATTGCATCTTTGTGGTCCTTCATTTCGATTTCTTTTTTAATCTTGTCATGACCAAACTTCGTATGGCTAATTACTGAGCCATCCATGCCGATTCTTTCTACAAGACCTTTGCAAAGAAGTTGCTCATTTGTCATATCAAGAACCTGATACTTGAGTGAGGAACTTCCGCAGTTAATTACCAAAACTTTCATTTTTCTCCTCCATATTTCTATAACTAATTATTATCTGTATTTTTACACAAAAAAATTATACAGCAAAATATTTTTAAATTCAAGAAATGCTATTGATAGATCACATTTCTATAAATTGTGGCTTCCTTACAAGTTCACAATTTTCGTACAAATCGTTTGACATTAAGACATTGTAAATATCCGTCGCCCTTATTTCATCCTCAGATATCGAACGAAGCGCATTATCAAGGCTTCTGTAATTATTGTTGATACCATCTAAAAAGCTAATATTTTGTTCAGAAGTATTTTTGACAAGTTTCATATATCTGGCTCCCCTTTGGTTGAATGCCAATGGATAGATTGCGTTAAAGCCGCAGTCTTCACTATTTTGGGGGATATCGAGGCCAATTATTAGCGAAACTAGGAATCTTCTAATACGTGACCTTGTATGCATCTTGCTTACAAGTGAATTCTCAACATCTTGGATATTTCCAGTCTTTCGCCATTCTTTCTTTAAAGTATTATAAAGTTCCGAATCATACTTGGAAATTCTCTGAGAGTTTGCAGTAGATATTTCCTCAGAAAGCTTAGACATCAAAATACTGAAAAAGCGGTCTTCCAGCGATTTAAGAAGTTCTGGTTGTTTTGAATAAAATTCGTCCCTGATTATTGATGCCGAGATATTATGTTCCAATCCTCTTCGCTTAACAACAAAAAAGCTTCCCTCATATCCTATAGCCTTAGATGACAAAATATAATCAACGCCCAGTATATCGTTTGGAGAGAGTATAAAATCTCCACAAGACTTAGAATCTAAAGATAAAATCAAATTACCTATTCGATTTCTTAAAAACTTATCTCGTGCTCGTGGAAATGAAACACCATTTTTAGCCATATCTACCGCATATTTAATAAGTTCAGACGAATTAGCATGCAAAACATCTGCAATTGCTAATATTTTGTCCTGATCTCCTATTTCTGATCCGAATGCAATTAAATCAACGCCGAGTGAATTCAGAATTTCTACTGCACCGTATGCGAAAAAATAACTGCTAGCATTACTGAACCTGGTTGGAAGTTGAACAACAAGATCAATGCCATTTTCGACAGCAACCTTGCTTCTCTCCCATTTATCATAAATGGATGGCTCACCTCTTTGCACGAAATTACCGCTCATTACAGCAATTAAAAGACTGTCTGGATAATTTTGTTTAACTTCATCAATTAAGTATCTATGGCCATCATGCAACGGATTAAATTCAGCAACTATACCGACAACATGCATATTAGTCGAGTTTCTTTCCCTCTCTTACAGTCGATTCTGCAAGCGAAATCACTTCCTGCCTATTAACATTAATGGTCTCGTTAGCTTCAGAAAAAGTCTGCTCAATTGAATTTACCATATCTCTAAATTTAGAAACATAGATTCCATCAAGCTGTTCAGCCATATTGAAAAGCATCTTATCAACATATTCAAAAGTTTTAATTTTAAGATTTCTGCAGTACTCTTCAGACTCTATCGTAATTTGAGTAGCTCTTTCCTTAGCTTTTTTAGTAATAATATCCTCTTCTACAAGATCTGACGCCAGCTTATTCGCATTTGCAATAATCTGTTTAGCGTTTTGTTCTGCTTCGCTCAAAATCATGTCTTTGTTCTTGTTAATCCACATTGCTTCTGTCAAATCATCAGGAAGAGCTTCACTAATGCTGCTGATTAGCTCAAGAAATTCTTCCCTATCAACCATAACCTTGTTTGTAAGCAAAACATTCTTTGGCGTCTCAATTTTTTCATGCATTTCTGCAAGCATTTCTAATACTGTCATCTTGCACCTCTCTTAATTCTTATAATAATAAATTATACAGTAAAAAGGCAATATATTCAACTTTTGTATTTCTCTTTCATTTTAAGGAAAACACAGTCAGGAACAAGGCCTGCCGCATTCCCCCCAAGAGAAACAACTTCCTTCACCATTGAAGAACTCACGAAAGAGTTTGCAGGGCTTGTCATCAAAAAAATAGACTCAATTCCTTGATTAAAAAGCTGAGCATTCATCTGTGCCATTGAAATTTCATATTCAAAATCAGTTATAGCCCTGAGTCCCCTTACAACTGCGGTAAAATTATTCTCGTTGACATAGTCAGCCAGAAGTCCCTCAAATGAATCAACAGAAATATTATCAACATCCTTCAATAATTCTTCCAACATCTCTACTCTTTCGGCAGAAGTAAAAAGCGGAGTTTTCTGAGGATTCTCAATAACACCGACAACAAGATGATCAAAAAGTTTTGCTGCCCTCTTGATAATATCAAGATGTCCATTGGTCACAGGGTCAAAAGAACCCGTATAAAGAGCTTTGCTCATACATTGCCTCCCTAATTCAAATAAAAATTTTTATTGATCTTTCTTTTTATAAAAGCTTAAGCATTTTTTACCATATTTTTTCTCTTTGAATCTCTCAAAACACTTAAAATCATCAGGCAAAACAGCCTTTTTAGAATGCTCAATTATCACGATTCCACCGTCTGACAAAATATCTCTTTCAGATATGCTTTCAAGAATTTCAAGGTTATATCCCTCCTCATACGGTGGATCTGCGAAAACAATATCTATGTTTTCTTTAATTCTATCGAGCGCAATTCTATAGTCAGACGACAAAATAATAGCCTTCTCTTGGCAGCCTGTTTTTTTGACATTCTCTTTTATAATGGCAATGCTTTCTCTAGATTTATCGACTAGATAAATTTTCCTAGCGCCACGTGAGCACGCCTCAATTCCGACAGCGCCAGTCCCTGAGAAAAGATCAAGAAAGGTAGATCCATATATGTCATTCAGTAAAATACTGAATAATGCCTCTTTCACCATCTCTGACGTCGGGCGTATATCGTAATTATCTGGGGTTTCGAGCCTTCTGCCCTTAAATTCTCCCGCAATAACTCTCATCGTTTTCTCCTCTTTTGTTTGATTCGCTATAAAGTAAGACTTAGGTCGTCTCCATATAGTTCCTTTATTCTATTTTTCAGCATTGAATTTTTATCTTTTGTGAGATTAGGATCATCGTCAAGTATTTTGTTTGCTATTTCAAGAGATCGCTGCAAAACATCAATGTGCTTTGTAAGATGCGCAAATTTTAAATCAGGAAGACCATGCTGTCTCTTACCCAAAATATCTCCCGGACCCCTTAGCTTCAAATCTTCTTCAGCAATAACAAAACCGTCCGATATGGACTCCATTATATCTGCTCTTGAAATCGCAGTATCTGATTTTGAATTTAGTATGAGGTAACAGTACGACTGATATTCTCCTCTGCCAACTCTACCTCTAAGCTGGTGAAGTTGAGCAAGACCAAAGCGTTCAGAATTTTCTATGACCATGACAGATGCATTTGGAACATTGATTCCAACTTCAATTACTACAGTTGAAACTAGAAGATCTATCTTTTTGTCATAGAAATCTTCCATAATTTTGCTTTTCTCTTCAGACGGCATGTCTCCATGCAATAATCCAACATTATAATTTGAGAATTTTGTCTGCAATTCTTCAAAAAGTTTAGTCGCGGATTTTGCATCTATGACTTCAGATTCGTCGATTAAAGGCGCGATTACATAAGCTTGTCGACCTTTCTTAAGCTCTTGTTGAACATTCTCATATACCATATCCCTCGTCAAAAATGAATTATTAGAGCTGTGACAAACCCTTGTTATTATTTTCTTTCTGCCCTTCGGCATAGATTTTATGATTGAAATATCTAGATCACCAAAGATAACAACAGCAATTGTTCTAGGTATGGGTGTAGCCGTCATTACCATAACATTTGGATTAACACCCTTTTCGGTTAACATTTGCCTCTGATTCACACCAAATCTATGTTGCTCATCAGTTATAACAAGTCCAAGCTTATTAAACTCAACATTATTACTTATAACAGCATGAGTACCAATTATTACGCTTATTTTACCATCTTTGAGGTCATTAAGTATAGCATTTTTTAGTTTTTGGCTTTGCTTGCTTACCAGTAATCCGCACCTAATGCCTTGCTTTTGAAAAGCCTTAGAAATAGATTCATAATGTTGTTTGGCTAAAATTTCAGTTGGTGCCATGAACGCACTCTGATAGCCTTCTTCTGCTGCTGCATACATTGCGGATTCAGCTAGCACAGTCTTGCCTGATCCCACATCTCCCTGGATAAGTCGATTCATTGGCTTATTCGAACTTAAATCAGTCGCTATATCGGACACGGCCGTTTTCTGATCTTTTGTTAGTTCAAAAGGCAGATTATCAATGTATTCCCACATCTTTTCCCCTGATATCACAGGTCCTTTTTCATCCAATCCGCTTCTGCCCTTGATTAAAAGAAGCCCAGTTTCTAGGGTCAAAAGCTCATCAAATATAAGTCTATATCTTCCTTCAAGTATTTGAGATTTGAATTCAGGAAAATGAATACCCCTAAGAGCATAAGAGATATTGCATATGTTAGACTCATTGAGCACATCTTCAGGAATCCAGTCAATCACTTTCTCGAATGGACATATATCATCAATCTGTTTAATCAGGTTCCTAATCTGTCTGCCGCTAATTGAACCCACATTTGAATAGACTGGAACAATCCCTCGAAAATCATCCTTGCTTCCCAATTTGCAAAAATCGGGATGTACCATCTGAAGCCAGCAGAGATTATAGTTAACATGACCAAAAAACGAATATTCTTCATTCTCCTTAATCATATTATTGAAATAAAGAGCATTGAAAAATGTCACATGTAACATACCACCGCTTTGGTCAACAACATCAAAATTCAGAATTGATTTCTTCCAAGTCCTCTTAAACGTCTTATTAATAACTCGACCTACAACAAAATAATTGCCTTCGCTTGTGATCTGTCGAATTGAAATTGGATGTCTCCTATCCTCATAGCTTTTGGGTAGATATAAAACCAAATCCTTTAATGTTGAAATATTGTGTTCGGAAAATATTTCCATCTTCCTCTGGCCGATCCCCTTTAGAGTATCAATTGATTGATCCAACATTTGATTTACTTTCTGTTAACTGTAAACTTAATATTTCTCGGAGCTACTTGCTTTGATTTTACACCGACTATGTGTACGGTGATTTTTGTAATAGGCATTTTCATTTTACCAAATTCCAAATAAATATCTCTTATTAAGTCTGACGTGTTTGATCTCAGTGGCATGCCAAAATCAGCAATAAGAGGTATAACAATATGAATACCATCGTCAATTTTAGATAATTCTAAAACATCTGCAAAGGATTCAAATGAAGGCTTCTTATCTTCTGAAAGAAGTTTAGGTCTATTATTAGCAGGCAAAAACTTCCCCCTCCACCGAATTTGCATTAAAACTGACATTATCTTCTGGGCAAAATATTTTTTGTCAACGGATATTTCACCTAATTCTGTTTCTACTGTGATATTCATATTACAAATCCTTTAGAAGTAAAAATTATAATCGAGTAAGAAAAAACCCGCAAAATGCGGGTTTAAGCCAACTTTAATTATACGGCACGGTTAATCTTGTTTGACTTAATGCATTTAGTACAAACATTAGCCCTTCTTACTGTTCCATTGTCGTTAATCTTAACGGTCTGGATATTAGCATTCCATTTCCTTCTAGTATGTCTCATGGAATGGGAAACCTTGTTTCCTGAAGCCTGACCTTTACCGCAGATTTCACACTTTCTTGACATCTACCGCACCTCCCTTTCTATGTTAAGCATATGCTTTAAAATTTCAAAATTTATACAACAACCGATATTATAGCACAAAATACTCAGATTATGCAAGAAAAATATATCAGTTTAAGAATTAATTGAAATATTTTCACACGAATTTATCTTGCCTGTAGTAAAAAAATCTTTTAGATCTATTATTCTTTGATTTGTGCTTCCTCTATAAGAAAGTGAAAGATTCCTTAAACTTTGAACAAAACGACCCTCTACCAAATGATCCGAGAGTCTCAGAAGTTCTTCAAGTTCAGGTTCTTCCTTCATTCTTTCAATAAGTTCCTCAATTGTATAACCTGTATAGATCAAAAGATCTAAATTTCTTCTTTTGACCTCCCTCGCCAGACTAAGAAACGGTCTAACCTGGCATAGTGGCTCCCCTCCAGAAAATGTTACGCCTTGAAGGAGAGGATTTTCATCAATTGCTTTTATAATTTTTGTTATACTAAATAGATTTCCGCCACCAAAGTCATGTGTTTCAGGATTATGGCAACCCTCACAACCATGCGGACAGCCTTGACAAAATATTGCAAAGCGAATCCCTGGTCCATCCACAATTGATTCTTTCATAAATCCAGCTACTCTTATATATTCATCAAGATTTTCTTCGACATCACTTTGCTTATCAGTTGTTTTGTTGTCCCTAGAGTCTTGGAATTCTTTCAAAATGTTCTTCCTCAATTTTCTCTCTCCTGCCACATTGCGGGCAAACGTCATCTATGATGCCTGTATAACCGCAACAAGGATCTCTGTCTACAGGATGATTGATGGAACCATATCCAACACCACTTTCCTTCATGCATCTAACTACCTGTTCAAATGCATCGAGATTTTTGAGAGGGTCTCCGTCGAGTTCTATGTATGAGATATGGCCACCATTGGTCAATTCGTGATAAGGAGCTTCGATCTTGATTTTATCGAAGGCGCCAATATTATAATATACAGGCACGTGAAAACTGTTCGTATAAAAGTCTCTATCAGTTACACCAGGAATATTGCCAAATTTTTCCCTATCAATTTTGACAAATCGTCCGGAAAGCCCCTCTGCTGGTGTTGCAATGACTGACCAGTTAAGACCAGTTCTTCGAGCTTCTTCATCCATTCTCTTTCTCATATACGCAACAATCATGAGGCCGAGTTCCTGAGCTTCTTTAGACTCTCCGTGGTGCTGTCCTATCAAAGCTTTTAAGCATTCGGCAAGCCCAATGAATCCTATGGTTAATGTACCGTGCTTAATTACCTCACTAATATCGTCAGTAGGCTTTAATTTAGCAGAATCAATCCAAACTCCCTGTCCCATAAGGAATGGGAAATTTATGACCTTCTTTTGAGACTGTATCTTCAGTCTTTCATTTAACTGACCAATACACAAATCTATTTTCTGATCTAGCGATTCAAAGAATACATCTATATCACCTTTGGACTTAATTGCAAGTCTTGGTAGGTTGATGGATGTAAACGATAGGTTACCTCTTCCATATACTATTTCTCTATTAGGATCGTAGGCATTCCCTATTACCCTTGTTCTGCAACCCATATATGCTATCTCTGTCTCAGGATGTCCTTCTCTATAGTATTTTTTATTGAATGGTGCATCGAGAAAACTGAAGTTAGGGAAGAGTCGTTTAGCAGACGTCCTGCAAGCAAGCTTAAATAGATCATAGTTAGGATCTTCAGGATTATAGCTAACTCCTTCTTTTACCTTGAAAATTTGTATAGGGAAAATCGGTGTTTCACCGTTGCCAAGTCCAGCTTCTGTTGCTTTCATAACACTCTTCATTACAAGTCTGCCCTCAGGAGAAGTATCTGTTCCGTAATTGATTGAACTGAAAGGAACTTGGGCTCCAGCTCTTGAGTGCATAGTATTCAAATTGTGGATGAGAGCCTCCATTGCCTGATATGTTTTCCTTATAATTTCTCTATCCGCAAATTCCTTAGATTTTTCCTGTGCTTTTTTTAGATCTTCTGCATTAATGCCATCCAACTTTAACAATTCTTCTGTTTCTATTTCAGTGTATTTCTCGTCCCATTCCATCTGAGGTTCAAGATTATGTTCTGTGAAAATTACCTTTCCAATTTCTTTCATTTTCTGTGGGCCATTTTCAATATCGCCCATAAACTCTAGAAATTTTCCTAGGTTTGTCCAGTAGAGTTTTCTATATGTTTTTCTGACACCTGGCGCCATTCCATAATCAAAATTAGGTACGGATTGACCACCGTGTTGATCATTCTGGTTTGACTGAATTGCTATACAAGCAAGAGCAGCATAGCTTTCAATATCATTAGGTTCTCTCAGATGGCCGTGGCCTGTTGAAAATCCACCCTTCAAAAGTGAAACTAAATCAATCTGGCAGCATGTCATGGTTAAAGTATAAAAATCCATATCATGAATATGAATGTCCCCTGCTTCGTGAGCCTTAACGTATTTAGGATCTATTACATACATTTTGTAAAATTCCTTAGCGCCCTCAGACCCATACTTAAGCATTGTACCCATTGCGGTATTACCATCAATGTTTGCATTTTCTCTTTTAATATCATTGTCCTTGGCATCCACAAAAGTAAGATCCTCATATATTTTCATGAGCTTAGTATTCATATCCCTAACTCGGGTTCTCTCAGCCCTGTAAAGGATGTATTCTTTTGCGGTTCGTGCATGTCCATTCTCTATGAGTATTTTTTCAACAGCATCCTGAATCTGTTCGACAGTAGGCATAGAATTATGGCATATCTCAGTTAAATATAGTTCAACTTGCTTTGCAAGGTATGTTGCCATTTCTTTATCATTTCCGCCAAGTACTTGAGCAGCTTTGAAAATTGCAGTCGCGATTTTGTCAATATCAAAGTTTGCAGTACGACCATCTCTTTTAATAATTTTTCTGATTTCTGTCATTTTAACGTCCCCTTGTAATACATTCAAAACATGTGTGCTAGTAATATCAATGGTTAATGCCTATATTAGATGCTTTTGTTTATATAAACTCAACAAAATAGTTCTTTACAATATATTGTGGTTTTTCTCTCGGCAAATAATAGATTATACTAGTTGTGCTATTTTGTCAACAAAAAACGAGGTTTTTTGACCCCGTTTTATACGAAATTTTATATCATATTATAATATGTCTGCTTATATCTGCCTAACATGTTTTTCATAAAATTCAGACCTTAGCATTGACATCAAGATGAGATCAACATACTTGCCGTTCTTCTTACCGGAATTTCTCATTACCCCTTCGCGTGTAAATCCAATTTTTTCGTATAGATGCTCTGCTTTCTTGTTTGCTGTCATATAATCTAGGGTGACCCTCTCCATATGCATACTTATAAACGCATGGTTTAGGATCAATCTTAACGCCTCGTAGCCATAACCCTTGTCTCTATTTTTGTCTTCTGCAATATAAATTCTTGTAATGTCGAGTGAGTCATATTTGCTGTTAATTCTTGTCAGATATATTTTGCCGATTGGTAAATTGCCTTCTCTAAGACAAATCGTATACATCATCTTAGTAGGATCCTGTTTACAATCAATGAATTCTACAACTGAATCTTCGTACGTCCTTCCCTCGTCCATTGTAAAAAATTCTGTTACGCTGGGTAAAACCTCCCATTTGGCAAAATACGAACAATCGTCAAATGTAGTTTCTCTGATAAATATGTTTTTCGAATCCATTCTAGTTCAAATCCTCCAATCATAAAAACCTTGTTATTATTTTCTAGCTTTGGTATATTATATATGATTTAGTAATTAAAATAAAGGAGATAGACACATAAATGAAAAAGAAATTATATTTTATTTTTCCTTTAATTATTTTAATAATAGCCCTGATAGCAGCAGGTGTTTACCTTTATATTAAAAAAGCTGATGATAACTGGCAGAGTAAACTCTCAAAAAAAATAGAGTCATATCAAGAGGTTATTGAGGATTCTTCTTCTAGTTTTGAATCTGTAGAAACAGCAAATGACTGGTTAATTAGTTGGGCAAAAAGCAAAGATGTATCATACACAAAATACGGCAAAAATGTACTAGTTATGGCGCGCAAATCAAGCGAAGACTACAAATCCGAGCCAACTACTATTTTGTTCTGTAACTATGACACAAATAATCCGTCTGGTTCAGTGAACAATATCGCTCTAGCTATGGCAATTCTGAAGAGCAATATTGATTTTGGTGAGTTGAAGGTCATTTTTGTCGGGGATAAAGACAGAGAGTTCAGGGGTATACATAGCATACCGTCAGAAGAGATTGGCGATAATTCATCTATTTTTGTTTTGGCTTCAGGGAATAAGCAGATGTACTCTTTGATGACTGGTGGCGAGAAGGCTTATGACATTAGCAAAGAAATTTCATATGAAGATAGGAAAAAGGATGTTGCTATCAAAATCTCTATAACTGGAGCTCCCGGAGGTGTTCCTGATACCAAAATATCAAATTATCCTAACGGAGTTGTTACGATTGCTAGCTTTCTTGCAAAAATGCAATCAGATGCCATTAATTTTGAGCTTGCTTCTTTTACCGGTGGTAATAGTTCAAGCCTATACCCTTCTTCAGCCGAAGCTATCATTGTTGTTAATAAGGATGATGTCGATAGAATCACAGCAAAACTGGAGTCTTTAAAAGAGAATTTCGTTGAGAAATACAGTGATGACTTCGAAGAGACGGTTTTAAATTATGAGGAAGTTTCACAATTACCTGAAAAAGTCATCGAAAAATCAGATAGCAGCAAACTTTTGAGCCTTATATATACGATGATAGACGGAATATATTATAAGGATGAGGAAGGTGAAGTCGTATCCATTTCGAGCATTAATATGGTTAATACAGGGAGCGAAAAGATGGAAATCAAGATGAATATTTCTGGCCTTTCAAGCGCAAAACTCGGAGAAATGGAGCAAAATATCAGCACTCTTGCCGGGCTATCTGAATTTAACATAAAAAATACTAAGACTATTCCTATATGGTCAAAAAGCAATGTTAGCGACTTTGCAAAAGATATCAAAGAATATTACAAGAGATATACTTCGGATGAACTGGAATTTGTAAACTCAGTTCCATCTCAGCCTACGAGTGTGCTTTCATCTAGTTTTAAAATTCCTAATATAATTGGCATTACTTCAACGGATGATTCTGTAACAGATGATGGTTGCGTTATAATGACGTATCTTATAGGTGATAAAAAAATTCTTTAAATTTATTTTTTATCAAACAATAAATTTAGGTCAACATCTCCCCTTATACCTTTTACGCGTCCTTCACTAGTGAATTGCCACATTCTAAAAGTATAAGGCCATTCCGTTGAAAAAGTATAATGTGCAAGCCATATCGGATAACGAGTCAATTTGGATATATCAACATCATTTTGAAGCCATGTAGGATTTCCGTACAAAATAGGCTCGTATCCGAACTTTTCGATTACTCTAAGAAAGGCATCTGACATTTCTGTTTTCGCCTTCACATCGTGTAACAAAAATCTCTCTTTTCCCATGAACGGCTCCATATCAAATGCCACAGGCAATGTCACACCCCTTCCCCATATTTTTCCCATAACAAATTCTGCTTCTTCGATAGCTTCATTTGATGTAGTTGCCTGCGAGAAGAAATATACGCCAACTTTTAGACCTGCTTTTTTTGCACCGGCAATATTCTTCTGAAAATAATCATCTTCAACAATGCTGGCATCTCCGTATCCTCTGTAACCTACTCTGATCATAGCTCCATCTATGCCGGCATCCCTTACTTTTTCCCAATCGATTTCACCATTATGACTCGATACATCTATAATAAGCCGAGATTTATATTTATCATCCTCATATGTCATATAACCATTCTTGTCATTTTTCAATTTGTCTAAATCGTATTCATTTAGTGGCATATCCTTGGAAGCTTCGAGACCTCCGTATTCGTTATGAAATAGATATGCCTTGTACGCAAAAAAAACTATCAACAAGAAAAATATTAAAGCGAACAAAATTATCAAAGCCTTAACTAACTCCGACTTTGACGATTTCAATATTGCCTTAATATTTTTTTGAATTTTATTTTTTAAATATTTTTTACGTCTTTTCTTTGCCATAGAAAAATTTTAACACAAAAATTTTTATTTTACCATAAACACCATGAATTAAAGTATATTTATGTTTTTAGATGGTGTATAATGGTCGTGAAATGGAGGTTGGAAAATGGATGTTATTTCATCTTCAAAAAATGACGTTATCATAGAAAACGAATATTCATATCTTTTGGATGATGTTAGAAAATATAGACAGGATCTTCATAGAATTCCTGAACTAGGATTTTTAGTGTACAAAACAGGTGCATACGTTAAAGATATCCTATCAAAATTAGATTGCGAAATTAATCCCCTTGTAAACACAGGTTTTTCAGTATTTTTTGATTTTGGATGTGAGGAATCGTTATGCTTTAGATGCGACATGGATGGCCTGCCAATTGAAGAGCAGACTGTAGCTTTTTACGCTTCTGAACACGAGGGATGTATGCACGCTTGCGGACATGATGGACATATGTCGAACATGCTAGGTTTTGCTCATGTGTTGGATAAATATAAAAAAGAAAAACGAGAACTTCCATACAATGCTCTTCTTATATTTCAACCAGCAGAAGAGACAATAGACGGAGCAGAAGCAATCGTTAAAACGACTATATTCGAAGACTATAATGTCAAGGCAATTTATGGGCTTCACCTTTGGCCTATGATTGAAAAAGGCGAAATTGCTTCAAAACCAGGACCTATGATGGCAAGATCAACCAACGTTAAAGTTATTTTCGAAGGAAAGTCTGCCCATGCTGGCGAGCCTGAAAAGGGAAGAGACGCCCTTCTTGCTGCATGCGAGTTTGTAACTAAAATATATGATTATAAAGATAATTTTATAAGAGAGCGTTCCATACTTCAATTTGGCAAGATGGAAAGCGGCAATGTACGCAACGCAATATCTCCATATACGAGTTTAGATGGGACAATGAGAACATTTAATGATCTTACATGGGCTAAAATTGTAAATGCGATGAGGAATATAGCCGATGATATAGAACAAAATATCGGTGTAAGAGTTGATGTTGATGTTAGTCAGTGGCACCCTGCTGTAGTAAACGATGAAAACCTATATGCAAAAATAAAATATGCATTAAAAAATCTTGAGTACGTTGAGCTTAGAAGACCAGTTATGATTGCTGAAGATTTCTCGTGCTTTGAACAAGTTCTTCCAGGCGTATTCTTCTTCCTAGGTACAGGTACTGGCATACCCCTACACAACGATCATTTTGATTTTGAAGAGGATGTTTTGCTAAACGGTATCAAGTTATTTGATACTTTGCTTAAGACGAAGTTGACCACATGCACCGTCGATATCGGCTCCTAACTGTCTTCTAATGGTTGCGTTGATGCCTCTTTTGTTTAGGATTTCCATACATTCTTCAGCTCTTATGCGGCCAGACGTTGTTAGTCCCGTTTGAGTAACTTCATTTAATGGAATCAGATTCACATGACAATTTAGATTTTTCAGCAATTTTGCTAAGTTATACATATCCTCATTCTCATCGTTAAATTCCTTTACAAGAGTGTATTCAAAAGATATACGTCGGCCTGTTTTTGACACATATTCCCTGGCTTTTTGTACTACGGAAGCAATGGGAAATTTTTTATTTATAGGCATTATCTCGTTTCTTTTTTTGTCTGTTGCTGCATGTAGAGATATGGCAACGTTTATTTGTGGAAAGTCATCAGCTAATTGATCGAACCTATCAACAAGTCCACAGGTTGATATAGTAATACTTCGCATCGAAAGGTTATAGCCTTCTGGATTATTTATCAATCTTAAAAATTATGATACGTTTACATAATTGTCAAGAGGTTCACCAGTTCCCATGAGAACGATATTGCTGATTTTTTCTCCTGTAATCTTTGAAATTTCAATAACCTGTGAAAGTATTTCAGATGGTGTTAAGTTTCTGGATAAGCCTAATAATCCAGAAGCACAAAATTTGCAACCCATCTTGCAACCTGCCTGAGTTGAAAGACATGCAGTATTCCCATACTTATATTTCATAAATACGGATTCTATTTGATTCCCATCATCAAGTTGAAATAAAAATTTCTGCGTACCATCCATTTTAGAAATCTGTCTATCAATCAAATTTAGACTTCCTAGATTAAAATTTTCTTCCAAAATAGAAATCAGAGCCTTCGGGGCATTTCTCATATCCCGAAAGCTCTCAATATCTTTGTAGAGCCATGAATAAACCTGTTTTGCTCTAAATCTCTGATGTCCATGAGAGATGACAAAATCTTCAAGCTCTTCTGGAAGAAGACCGAGTATATCTTCCTTCATCATTCCTCCTTAAAGAAACTATACAATAAACTATATATCTACATATTAAAATTATTTTCTATGAGATCCCAATTTTACACTCTCTCTACACAAATAGCTGTTTTGTGTCCATTTAGATCAAAGCTATCTCCCCTATCCTCGAAGATTATCTCATTCGCAAGTGTTTCTGTTTTAATATAATCCTCATATTTTGATATTGCTGATTTTACATCTTCATCAGGGGCTGTATAAATATTAATTCTATCCATCATTGCAAAATCATTTTGTTTTCTGAGTTGCTGTACCTTTGAAACAAGCTCTCTTGCAAGTCCTTCAGCAATAAGTTCCGGACTTAGTTTAGTATCAAGGATGGTGAACACATTGTTTTCCATTGCAACTGCAAATCCATCTTTAGCTTCTATCTTAACATCGACAAAGTCTTTCTCGATCTTAACATTTTCGCCATCAAGCTCCATCATTATAAACCCATCAGAGTCTAATTTTTCACTGACTTCCTTAGGTGATAAATTCGCTAACTCCTTGCCGAATGACTTGATATGCTTGCCAAGTTCTGGACCTGCTACTTTGAAGTTAGGCTTTAACTGGAAGTTCATGTACTTATCAAGTTCCTTATCAAACACAACTTCCTTAACATTAAGTTCTTCCTTAATTAGGTCCACAAGGTCCCCGATGAGAGCTTCGTATTGCCCAGAGACCAGGATTTCTGAAAGTGGTTGTCTAACCTTTATCCTCTCCTTTTCACGGGTTCCCCTTGCGAGAGTAACAAGAGTCCTTACAAGATCCATTCTTTCTTCAGTCTGTTCGCATACAAGCGACATATCTGCTTCTGGGAAGTATGCAAGATGGACGCTTTCGTCTCCAGTAAGCTTTGTATAAAGCTCGTCCGAAATAAATGGAGCAAAAGGTGCGATAATCTTAGATATACCTACTAGGATTTCGTACGTAGTCGCATATACGCTCTTCTTATCGAGATCCATTTCATCAGCATAAAATCTCCTTCTCGCCCTTCTGATATACCAGTTTGAAAGATCCTCAGAAACAAAGTCAGTTATAACTCTAACTGTCTTCATATGGTCGTATGAATCCATATATTCAGTCGTATTTTTTACAAGCTTATTAAATTTAGACAAAATCCATCTGTCAAGTTCAGGTCTTTCTGCCGGTTCAACAAAACAGTTGTCTATGTCAACATTATCGTTGTTTGCATATAGTACAAAGAAATTATAGACATTCTTGAGTGTTCCAAAGAACTTCGAAATCACATCCTTGAGACCTTCCTCGTCAAACTTTGTAGGCGACCAGGCTGGTGAAACAGATAGTAAGTACCACCTTGTTGCATCTGCACCATATTTATCAAATAATTCAAATGGAGAAACAGTATTTCCCTTAGATTTTGACATCTTCTTTCCATTTTTATCGAGAATAAGATCGTTAACAAGAACATTCTTGTAAGGTGCCTTACCCGCAATAAATGTTGAAATTGCCATAAGGCTGTAGAACCATCCCCTAGTTTGGTCAATACCCTCACAAATGAAGTCTGCTGGGAAAAGTTTTTCAAAGAATATTTCTTTGTTCTCGAACGGATAATGCCACTGTGCAAACGGCATTGCACCTGAGTCGAACCAGCAGTCCATTACCTCAGGGATTCTAGACATTTCCTTGCCACATTTCTCACATTTTATATGTACATCATCAACATAAGGTCTGTGAAGCTCAACTGACATATCAATTTTTTTAAGTGATTTATTAACCAGTTCTTCCCTGCTTCCGATGCATTCAAGATGACCACATTCACAACGCCAGATAGGAATAGGTGTTCCCCAATATCTAGTTCTTGAAATAGCCCAATCTTTAACTTCTGCAAGCCAATTTCCGAACCTCTTCTCTCCTACATAAGGAGGATACCAGTTAACGGTATTGTTGTTTTTAACAAGCTCGTCTTTTAGCTTGCTCATCTCTATATACCAGCTTGGATTTGCATAATATACCAGAGGAGTACCGCAACGCCAGCAGTGTGGATAATTATGCAACACTTTTTCTTTTGCATATATTTTGTTCTCGCCAGCAAGCCACTTGATTATATCAATATCAAGCCCCTCTTCCATTACGAATCTGCCTTCCCAAGGAGTGGCAGTATATTTTCCCTGTTCATCGACAGGCTTGATCATAGGGACACCGTATTTTCTACCGCACTGGTAGTCATCTTCACCAAATGCAGGTGCAGTGTGAACAATTCCAGTACCATCTTCAATTGTAACGTAGTCCATAACGGTTACGAAGAATGCTTTTTCACCCTCATCTAATTCTATGAATGGCATCAACTGCTCGTATTCTATATACTCAAGATCAGAACCCTTCATCTCTTCGAGTATTTTGTATGTATTTTCACCCAAAACTTTATCGGCAAGGTGTTTTGCGACATAGAAAATATTACCCTTCTCATTGCCCTCTGTCATTTCTACTCTGATATACTCGTAGTCAGGACCAACTGTAAGCATCGTATTCGCTGCCAGAGTCCATGGAGTTGTCGTCCAAGCTAGAAAATATTCGTTTTCCCTATCTTTTCTCTTAAATTTCGCCGTTATAGTATTTGTCTTAACTTCTTTATAGCCTTGCGCAACTTCGTGTGAAGCAAGTCCAGTTCCACATCTTGGGCAGTAAGGTATGATTTTGTGGCCTTCGTAAATTAAACCCTTCTTAAAGAATTCTTTAAGTATCCACCATCCGGTTTCGATATAGTTATTATCAAGAGTTATATATGGATCCTTCATATCAACCATATATGCCATTCTCTCCGTCATGTCTTCCCACATACCGGTGTATGTAAATACAGATTCACGGCACTTCTGGTTAAATTCTTTGATGCCATATTTTTCGATATCCTGCTTGCCGCTCATATTTAGCTGCTTCTCAACTTCTATCTCAACAGGTAGTCCATGAGTATCCCATCCTGCTTTACGATTGACTTGAAACCCCTTCATAGTCTTATACCTGCACACAGAGTCCTTCAATGTACGTGCCATAACATGGTGTATTCCAGGTTTGCCGTTAGCTGTAGGTGGCCCTTCATAAAAAACAAATGCCGGCTTTCCTTCTCTTGCTGTCACGCATTTATGTAAAATGTCTTCCTTCTTCCAGACCTTAACTTGTTCAGATTGAACCTCTGCTATCGGCTTATCCGACAGATTCTTAAATTTCATTATTAAAATTCCCTCCTAAAATATAATAAATTCTTTAAAACGCCGTGTGAGAATTAAAAAATCCCCAACTACGTTAAGTTAGGGACGATTAAACAAAATAACCGCGGTACCACCCTAGTTGCTGCCTCTATCAAGGTGCCTCTCATTAAAGTGTTCGACTCGGGAGTGATATTCACGTAGGCTTCACCGGATATCTCTCAGCAAATGATATCCTCTCTGTAAGGTTATTAGACCAGGCTACTGGTTCCGTCACTGTCGTCGCTATTCAATTAAATGCTATTCTAAATAATTTTATTAGAGTTGTCAAGCATTTTAAACAATATTTAAAACGGCTCTCATTATGTTGTAATAGAAAAATGTTACGCTCTTGTCCAAAAATCCGTCAAGTGCTCCAATGAAGACAAGCAACATAAGTATAAAAAATCCATTGCTATATATTTTGTAATACCAATCGTATTTTCTCAAATCGAAAATTTGAGTAAGTACAGAAAATCCATCTAGCGGCGGGATTGGTAGGAGGTTGAAGCACATTAAAACCAAATTTACAAATACGATATACTGTATAATCACGTTTATAACATTCCAAGATGCTCCCAGAGAATATGCAAATCCGGTATCAATTATCAAGATCTGAATTATTGCAAATATTATAGCGATGATCAAGTTAGTCGTAACACCAGCAAGTGATACTAAGAGTTCATCTCTTTTTGGTTTTTTGTAATATCTTGGATCAATCATCACGGGTTTCCCCCATCCAAATCCAACAAGCAAAAGAGCTATGAATCCCATCGGGTCAATATGAGCAAGTGGATTTAAGCTTAGTCTACCCTGATTTTGCGGGGTAGGATCGCCAAGCCAATGCGAAACATACCCATGAGCTGCCTCATGAAATGTTATACCTATGATAATACCAGGAAGAAATAATAATTTATTTATTATTGATTCGTTGTTAATAAGAAAAAACAAAATAATAATAAAAAAGAATATAATAAATGGTATTTTTTTTAAATCAATCTTTCTCAAAATTTCACCTTATTTATCTATTTATCAATATAAAAATCCTGTATTTGGATTGCTATATTCAGCAACCCTCTGTTTGTGTGCAAGGAATATAGATTCCCTAAATGGTATTTTAAAATCGTTCACACCTATCTCTTTTAATAAAATTTCCAAGTAATTTGGATTCATAATAAATAATGGTCCAAGTGCATATGTGCATCTAAAGCCTTTATACCTTATGCCTTCAACGTCAACATCTTCGTTAAATCCTGGTCCTCTTAAAACCTTAAACAATGGATTTATTTTATCTCTATAGAAGCTGCGAGTAAATTGACTTCTTAAACCTGTTAGCTTTTGACCATCATATTCTCCAAGCCAGAGTGAATTATATTTATTTATCATATCTCTTTCCGTATCAAAGTTAAAGATTCCCAGCCCTTCTACAAATGGTCCTCCATTTTCCTTGAATACAAATTTGCCAACATCTTTTATTCCATTTCCAAAAATTTCTAATGCATTCCCGGTAATAATAAAGTTTTGACCTTCATTTATGCGTTGAATAATTTCCTTTTTAAAAATATTTAATCTATTAATAACAAGCTTTTGATTACATTCAGTCATAGAGCCCATATAAACTAGGTTAATATCTTCGTCTAAAAATAATGGTCTACTATTTAAAGAAGTATAACTAATCTCCGCATTTGGTATTGATTTTTTTAATATATTTACGTTTGCATGATCCCCAAAAATTCCTGTGATTTCAGGGAATAAATATTCTATTTTCATAAATTTAGACTCCATATCAAACCATTTCATTTCCCAAAAGTTCATTCTTAATCGAATCAGCTATTTTTAATCCTCTGTCAATAACATCTAAATCATACAGAATATATACCAAACTATCTTCAATATAATCTATGATTTTAACAGCATCTTCTGGTTTTTCAACAATTATAATTTTATTTTCTGGTATACCTGCAAATAAGAATCTTACTTTATAATCCATCGCTCTTTTGCCGTAAACAATTATGCTGTGCAAATATTCATCGGAAATAAATTCAAAATCTGTATCATATATCCAACAAATATCTTCTGACCACTTAACCTCAGCATCTATTGAATTAACCATAAAAAGAATCTGTTTTGGCTTTCTTTGCTTAGATATATATTCCATCACTCTTGATGTTGCATACCCATTAAGGCATTTTGATAACATTGAAATAATTTTAATATTGCCAGCATTTTGAATATTATATCGTGTTTTAGCTAATGCAGTATTTTTTAATGACCTAGAAATTTCGTTCAATGAATAACCTAGTTCATGTAACAAAGTCATAGCTGCTAATTGATTATAGATATTGAACATACCATCATTTAACATTATAACACTTTCACTTTGACCTTTTGCAAAAAATAGCATCTTACGATTTTTAAAATCTAGGTTATCTAAATAATAGTTATATTCTGGTGACTTATATCCGCATTTTTCACATAATATTTTACCTATATTACTATATCTATAATATTCATATTTAATCTTTTCTCCACAAATCGGACAAATTTGAACATCATTAATAATATTATCACTTTCTATTTTATCACTTTCAGCCTTCTTGATTCCATAATATACTTTTTTATTATTTGGAGAAACAGAATAAGCATTATAATCATCAGCATTACAAATAATTTCAGTATTACATGGAACAAATTTAGTAAGAATATTTCGAACAAACTCTGGATGACCAGTTCTCATAATGGAATCTCTCGACAAATTACAAATAACTAATTTGTCAATTTGAATCTGGTCACCAATTATACGCATTGATCGTTCATCCATCTCCAATATTGCCATTTTATACTTGCACTTTCCCAAAAGGTTTGAAGCTTTAATGAGAGCGGTTGAAATCCCTGTGTGTGTATTTGAACCATCTCTGTTAATAACAACCTGTATTCCAAGATTATTAAGCATGTCTGCAATTAAATTGGTTACCGTAGTCTTACCGTTAGTTCCAGTAATACCAATAAGCATATCTGGTTTTTTAATATACCTCAAAAAATCCGGACAAATTCTAAATGCAATATAGCCCGGAAAATCCGTTCCTTTATATCCAAATAATTTTAATGCAATTACAGCAATTTTAGATATATAAAGTGCAATAAAAAATCTAATCTTATTCATAACCTTACAATTTCTCCTACAAAATATCCGACAGCAAAACTGATACGGCTTCTTTCACCTTAATCCATAGACCCCTGGATTCATAGTCTTCAAGTGTAACCTCTGTAGAAAGCTTCATATCATCCTCAAAACTCTTCTCCATTTTGGTAGCAAAGTCTCTGTCGTAAACAAAAGCATTTGCTTCAAAATTCAGCCTAAAACTTCGCACATCGAAGTTAGCAGAACCTACAGTAGAAACCTCACCGTCAGCAACGAGAGTCTTAGCATGCAAGAAACCGTTCTCATATCTAAATACTCTGGCACCCGATTTTATCAATTCTCCACAGTAGGCATAATTTGCCCAATAAACAAATGGGTGATCAGGCATACAAGGTATCATTATTTTAACATCCACACCCGATTGAGCAGCCATCTTTAGAGATTCAATCATCGCCCTATCTGGCACAAAATACGGTGTCTGCAAATATATTCTATCACTCGCGTATGTGATCATGCGCATCATAGCACGCTTTATTTGTTCTTTGACAGAATCAGGGCCTGACATAACAATCTGAACAGCGATATCAGATTTTACATTCTCCCCATAGAAATCAATTTCGTCAAAATCTGGCGTTTCGTCTTTTGCGACACTCCAGTCCATCAAGAAAATCGCCTTTAGATCTTGTACTGAATTCCCCATTATTCTGAGATGGGTATCACGCCAATATCCAAACCTCTTCTTGAAGCCTAAATACTCTTTTGCGATGTTAAATCCGCCTATATAGCCATATTTATTATCGATTACGACAATTTTTCTGTGATTTCTATAATTCAGGTCAAAGTTTAAATACTTAAATTTGGGTTTAAAAAAGTATTCAACTTCACCACCAGCATCGAGAAAGTCTTTAAGTTTTTTATCATTAATTCTCCTGCTGCCCAGTGCATCTACCAGAAGTCTTACCTTCACACCTTCTTTTGCTTTTTCAGTTAAAAGATTCAGAAGTCTCTGCCCGATAAAATCAGGCTTAATTATATAAAATTCAATATCAATTGAGTATTTAGCAATCTTTATATCTTTCAACAGTGTTCTAAAAAAGTCCTTGCCGTCAGTGAACATATCGATTGAATTATTCTGGGTAAGATAAGCTTCACCGTAGACGAGGTTTAATTTTACCATATGTTGCCAGATATTTGCAACATCATTTGTAAATTCGAAATAGCTTGAATTTATATCATTCATTTGCTCCTTGAGTGAGTCTCGAATTATTTTGTTGTCTTTGTCATCTAATTTATATATTTTTCGTCTGCTTATATTTTGAGCAAAGACCAAATAAACTAAAGCGCCCACAATTGGCAGGAAAAAGAGCACAAGAACCCATGCTAAGGTCTTAGCAGGATTCTTACGTTCTATAAATATAATAATTAAAGCTAGTATTACGTTAATGAAGGATAGGGCTATCTCAAGTATCCATATCCAATGTGGAACACTAAAGTGAATCATTTTTCTATACCATATTGCAATGCATTTATAATAGCTGCGGCAATATTGCTGCCACCCTTTCTGCCCCTTGCCACTATCGCAGGTACTCTTAAATCAATAATTCTTTCTTTCGATTCAACTACATTGACAAATCCAACAGGAACCGCTACAACTGCGACAGGGGTGAGTTTGCCTGCCTTTACCAATGATTCAATTGAGAGCAGCGCTGTAGGAGCATTTCCAATCGCAAATATAACAGGCTTATCCAGTTCAGATGCTCTTTCCATGCTAACAAGTGACCTTGTTACACCTCTCTCCTTAGCTTCTTTTGCAACATCCTCATCACCTATAAAGCATAGAACCTTGCCACCATACTCATGTATTCTTTTTTTGTTAATGCCTGATTGAGCCATAGTCGTATCAGTAACAATATAGGCACCTTCGGCTATAGCTTTTCTTATGATTTTTTCTACTCCATCTGTAAAATATAAGCTGTCGGCATATTCAAAGTCGGCAGATGTATGTATGCATCTTTTTATTATATCCTGATATCTTGGATCAAGTTTTTTATCTCCGAGAGTTTCCGATATAATTTCCATACTTCTTTTTTCAATATCCATTGGAGCTATGTTTTCAATTTTCACTATTTCTCAATCCCCTTTCTTGCAGGAATACCTTGATCGTAAGGGTGTTTAACCTTTTCAATCCTTGAAACATAGTCAGCAGCTTCAATCATCTTATCAGAAGGGAATCTGCCTGTTATTACGACTTCCAGTTTTTCAGGCTTTTTCTTAAGGAAGTCTAATAGAAGATTCTCATCAAGCACTCCTGCTTCAATCGATCCAAGAGCTTCATCAAGCACAAGCAAGTCATAATTTCCTGTCATCACCATGTCTGTCGCTTCCTTAAGCTGCTTTGCACTCATCTCTTTTGTTTCAGCTAGTTCTTCCTCTGTCATCTGGAAGGTGAATTTCTTTATAGGCTTTGCAGCCAAAATCTCGATGTTATCCAGTGTTCTAAGAACATTAAGCTCGCTGCTATTTCCGTCCTTTAGAAATTGCATAAACAGGACTTTTAGACCAAATCCCTGCGCCCTAACCGTAAGGCCAACAGCGGCAGTCGTCTTTCCCTTACCATCTCCACAGTAAATATGCACTAATCCCAAATCACTTTTTTTCCTCATATCATTTCCCTCCTAAAACTGCAAGCAATTTATCGACATCAATTGCTTTTTCAAGATTTTCAGCAAGTATCTCATACTGTTTTTCCTTATATTTATCCATATCAATGACATCTTTGTGTGATATCTCAATTCCCTTGCTTTTCATCAAAGAATTAATTATTTCAGTGCTTATCTCACTTCTGTCAAAGATTCCATGGATATAGGTTCCATAAACATTTCCTTCATTAATTATATTCCCAAAACCGGGAGAAATACCCATGTGAATTTCATAACCTTCGTATTCCATACCTGACAATCCCTTGAAGATACCATTCACGTTTGCGAGTTTTCCAATTTGGGATTTGCGCGTTTTGCTCTCAGAAAATTCAGTTGAATGCGGCAATAGTCCAATTCCTTTCATCTCGCCTCCACCTTCAACTCCGTGCTCGTCTTTAAGGTACTGTCCTAACATCTGATAACCGCCACATATTCCAAATACAGGTTTCCCCTTAGAGACATGTTTCTGAATTCTAGTTTCCATTCCGGTTTCTCTGAGCCACTTAAGATCACCCATAGTGCTCTTAGTTCCCGGAATAATTATCATATCCGGGTCACCTATTTCTCTCGGTGATTTGACATAACGCACACCTACGCCTTCAAATTGCTCAAAAGCATTAAAATCAGTAAAGTTGGAAATACGAGGTGTTCTTATAACTACAATATCAATAAAGCCGCTGACTTTGCTGCCCTTTTCTTTCATACTAAGGCTGTCTTCGTCATCTATATCCACTTCCATATATGGGACAACACCAAGTACAGGTCTTTGAATAATATCCTCTATCATTTCAAGTCCGGGTTTCAAAATATCGATGTTGCCTCTGAACTTATTTATAATAACGCCTTTTACCAGTTCTCTCTCTTCATCGTCAAACAAAAGCATTGTGCCTGCAAGTGCGCCGAAAACACCACCCCTATCGATATCTCCTACGATGATAACAGGAGCATCCACCTTTTTTGCAAGTCCCATATTGACAATATCCTTGCTCTTTAAATTAATTTCAGAAGCGCTGCCTGCTCCCTCCATAATGATATAATCGAAATCCTTTTCCAGCTTCTCCAGCGCCTTAACCGCTTCCCTCTCAAAGAATTCTTTTTCCTCATAATAAAGTGCCGCCGTATAGTTGCCATACACCTCTCCGTGAAGAATAATTTGACTACCCGTATCGCTGTTTGGTTTCAACAAAATAGGATTCATGCGCACATCGGGTTTAACGCCAGCAGCTTCGGCCTGAACAACCTGCGCTCTACCCATCTCAAGACCGTCCTCTGTTATAAATGAATTCAAAGCCATATTTTGAGACTTGTATGGTGCAACCTTATAGCCTCTATTTTTGAGTATTCTACAGAGTCCTGCCGCTATCAAACTTTTACCTGCATTTGAACAGGTTCCAAGCACCATTAATTTCTTTGACATATGTTAAAAATCCTCTCATTAACACTTTCTGAACTATATAATTTTCAACGATTGATCGTTTCACAAAAGATATGACTCAAAACATCTATAAGAGTTGTATTTTCAGCGTCAGTTCTAACGGCTATTCTGAAAAAAGACGGGGAAAGGCCTTTAAAATTGCTGCATTTTCTGATTAAAATTCTATGCTTAATGGCCACATCAGCAAGGTCTCCATCATCAAACTTCTCGTCTACCTTAATGAGCATATAATTAGCCTGAGATTTGAAAACCTTAATACCTAAATCCGATAGATGCTGAAACAAAAATTCTCTTTGATATTTGACATAATCCTTCGTTTCTTTAATAAAATCTTTGTTTAAAGCCGCACATCCGGCTTCTGAAGCCACCGTTGAAACAGCCCAAGGTTGGAGGGTGTTCTCAATCATTGACGCATTATCTTCCGAACCGAATAAGGCATATCCGAGCCTCAACCCTGCCATAGCGAAAATCTTAGTAAAGGCTCCTAATATAATTAAATTGTCATATTTTTTTAGCAAGTTAATGGCAAAATACTTCTCTTCTTCTACCATAAAGTGCACAAAACATTGATCAAGCACCAGTATGCCCTTATTTCCCTGCAATTTATCCAAAACGGCCTCTATGATGTTCAAATCTATAGCTCGACCCGTTGGATTATTGGGACTACACAAAAATACCATGTCAGTATCTTCGTCTATCGATTTAAGAATTTCTAAGGTTACATCATAATTTTCAGATTCGCTTAAAAGATGATTATGTACCTTGCCACCTGATATGAGAACAGCTTCCTCGTATTCCGAAAATGTTGGACTCGTAACCAATACCTTCTGCGGCCTAAGAGCAAGGCATATCCTAAAAATTAAGTCAGCAGCCCCATTTCCGCAAACTATTTTGTTTGAGTCAAATCCATAAAATTCCGACAAGGAATTCCTTAGTTTTCTCGATGAATGATCGGGGTAAGTCTGGTATTTATTAATTCCATCTATTATCGCATTCTTTGCACTTTCAGGCATACCTAAGGGATTGATATTAGCGGAAAAATCTAATAATTTGTCATCATATTTATATATGTCACCACCATGTGTATATTTTATCATATTCCTCCGTCAGAAAAAACAAAATGCTCTTATCATAACAATTAGTATCAAGATAATAATTGAACTTGCCCACATGAGTTTAGTTGTATCCTCAATATCAGAGATTCTAATATCTCTTTTCGGATCACCTAAAGCGGCTTTTTTGAAAAGGACCCCGAAATAGGTCGCATCTCCTCCGAGCCTAACTCCCAGAGCACCCGCAGTCGCACCCTCCGTCCAGCCCCCGTTCGGAGATGCGTGCTTCGCATGATCCCTCATCATCACACGCCAAGCCCCCCTCATAGAAAGCCCCGGAACCAAAGCCGACGCGAAGCACATTGAAATTCCGGTAAGTCTTGCCGGTAAATAATTAAAAACATCATCTAGAATTGCGGAAGCCTTACCGAAGTAAAAATATTTTTCGCTCTTATATCCGATCATTGAATCCAGCGTATTAACTGCCTTATATGCAAAGCCTAAAGGAGCTCCTCCGATTGCAATTGCAATAAGTGGAGATACGATGCCATCTGTAGTATTTTCACTAACGGTTTCGACTACAGCTTTAATTATATCTTCCTCTGAAAGCTGTGTAGTGTCTCTTCCAACTATCATAGAAAGAGCTCTTCTGGCTTCAATAAGATCGCCACTTTCAAGATGTTTTTTAACTTTAAGCGCCTCTGTATTTAGTGTTCTTGCTGCCAAAATTTGAAAAGACCAAAAAATCTCAAGTATCAATCCTATCCAAAAATTAATTCTGTACAAGAAGAACAAAACCGCGAAGGGAACGGCAAAGCTTATAAATACCGTCAAAATAAATATCAAAACTCCCTTCGGAATGTCCCTCTCTGTAGAATCAGGTGATAATGATTTTTCTAATCTCGAAATAAGTTTTCCAATATAAATAATTGGATGAGGGATCTTTATAGGATCCCCGAACATAAAATCAAGCAAAGAGGACAATAATAAAATTATGACAATCTTATATGTTATTACGAAATTCAATAACATGTTATGAATCATTAGCATCCTAATGGTTCTATTCATTAAAAGGCTTTCTTTCTTCGCAAGCCTTTATGAAGTTCTCTGCAAATGAAATGTTGCTAAGCCAGTGAATGCAAGGGAATCCGGCAACTATATTCTTAGTTGCGTGAATAGCTTCATATGTTAATCCACTTTCCTTCTTTGCTTCAAAAGCAGAACCAAAATTATCTGTAGTCATATAGTGATGTTCGTGGCATTTTGTCTGTTCTCCAGCCTTGCATAAAATATTATCGACATTAGCTGTAAGTGTTTTGTATCCAAATCTAACAAGCGAATCTGACATTGTAATATTTCCAGGTACAATTCCTACGCCCTTATATGTCTGTCCAAAGTATGTAATAGTCTCAGCAAGATATGTATAACCGCCACTTTCAGCATAGATTGGAATTCCAGCCAAATTAGCATTTCGAATTGATTCCTTCATACTCTCATTATTCATTATACGATCAAGATAGTTTTCAGGATATCCGCCGCCAATGATAATTCCGTTAATATTTTCAGGCAATTTTTTATCATTCATCGGAGAGAAAAATTCTATTTCTGCACCAAGTTTTTCCAAAACATCTAAATTATCTTTATATGCAAAGCAAAATGCTCTGTCTTTTGCAATTGCAACCTTTACTGGTTTTTCTGCAATCTTGTTAATACGTACTTCTTCATAAGCTAGATTTCCTGCATCAGAAGCAATTTCTAGAATTGCATCCATGTCAACAGTCTTTAAAAAAGTTTCGCCGAGAACCTGTATTTTGTCCTGAAGGTCTTCAATTTCCTCGGCAGTTATTAATCCAAGCTGTCTGCTTCCGATTGAAGCTTCTTTAATTTTAGGGAGATACCCAATGCATGGAATTGAAAGTTCACTCTCGATCAGAGGTTTGAAAATCTTGAACATTGCTTCAGAACAGTTGTTAAGCAATACACCCCTTAGGAGATTTTCATGAAAATCTAGATATCCCTTAAGGCTTGCAAGAAGAGATCTACCCTTTCCAGCTACGCTTGCAACAAGAATTTCAGGCGTTTCTGTAAGTCTTGAAATATGGTTTGCTGAGTAACTGTCATCCTTAAATGATAGTCCATCATACATACCCATAACACCTTCGATTACGGCAATATCGCTGCCTTCTGAATGCCCTAAAATTGTCTCTAGTGCATCATAGCCTTGTAAATACAAGTCAATATTTCTAGATGACACACCCATTACCTCTGTATGGAACATAGGGTCTATATAGTCAGGTCCGCATTTGAATGAGCTGACTTTCTTATCCATAAGGCTAAGTGCCTTAATCAATGCTATTGTAGCTGTTGTTTTGCCACTTCCACTGCCGGTTCCTACCAGCATAATTCTAGGGATTTTAATTCTCTTCATCTTTTTCTCCTTTTACAATGTATATCGGATTTTCACCCATCATCATGTTATAATTACCAAGTTTCTTTGATTTTGCGATAGTCGCTGAAATAATTTCTGTTTTCAATTTCTTTTTCTTAAAGACATCAATAATTGAGCCGATGGTTTCAAGGGTAATTGCATTTGCAACAATGGTAGCATTTATGTTTTTGTCCAAAACAACATCGACAATTTGTTCTAGTTTACCCGTTGTTCCACCTAAAAACACCTTATTAGGAGCCGGTAGGTCAACAAGTGCATCTGGTGCACTGCCAGCTATCACCTCTACATTAGAAGTTTTCAATTTTCTAATATTTGAATTAAGGACATCAAGGGCATCATCTTTCATTTCAACTGCATACACAGTTGATTCATGAGCTCTTAATGCAAGTGCGCATGTTACACCACCTGAGCCTGCACCGACATCCCATACAACATCAGACGGCCTAACGGATAGAGCATCTACGCTCAAATTACGCACATGCTCCTTAGTCATAGGAGCCTTGCCTCTAATGTAATCCTCATCTTTAAAAAGCTTGTAAGGACTGACGTGATTTTTGTTTTCTATAAGTATAACAGATAGTTTGTCAAAAGTTTTACCCTTAAGGTTTTCTGGAGTGTCTACAGTAATTCGCTCGCCTTGCATTCCCAGTCTTTCACCAACGTATAGCCTTACATCTTCAAGTCCAACCCTTATAAGTTCACTTATAATAGCCGCAACATCCCACTTGCCCCCTGTTAGAGCAAATGTTTTGTGGTAGTAAGACGCAAATGGTGCTATGGATCTATCGAGTCCATGAAGTGAGATTAGCTTCCAATCCTCATAGCCCATCATGATCTTCGAAGCAAAATATTGAAAACTCGAAATTCCCGGAATAAGCTCAATACCAAAATTATCATCAAGATGCTTTCTAAGTGTAGTTGCAATGCTGTAAAATCCAACATCTCCGGATGCTAAAACCGAAACATTAAGAACAGGATCATCACAGTGTTCTTTCAAAAACTCAATTGTATCCATGATTCCCATAATCTTTATATTAGGGTTTAAATCAGAAAATTCACCGTTAAGTCGTAGACTCGTTAAAACAACATCTGACGATTTTATTGCAGAAATCCCGGCATTTACCATAAGTTCAATAGAACCTGGACCTCCTCCGACTACATTAACTTTCATAAAATCTCCAAACTAATAGTCTAATATAATATTAAGATTAATCGTTAATTCTATCTGCCAATATCTCAGCAAGTCTAGGATCTGCACCCAAAGTATCTCCCATAGTAATTTTAACGTTGTCATGACCCTCTAGCGCAGCCTCAAGTTCATTAGGTATGTCCTTCTTGATGTGGATGCCCCTGAACAAGAAGTATGGAACAACCTTGATTTCATCGACTCCCATATCCACAAGTTTTTTTACAACAGTTTCAATATTTGGCGAACATAGTTCCATGTAAGCAATCTCTATTGGCATATCCTTATCTTTGATATTATCCTTCGCAAGTTTTACAATTTTCTCAATAGTATCAGTTGTTTCCTTAACACGGCTACCATGAGCCAATACCATAATTCCTTTCATTTTAAACTTCCTCCTTATATATTAACAAAATTATTTACAAAATATCTTTTTAAACACATCAATTGTCTTAGTAATGTCTTCGTCCGTAATCGCAGTTGAAAAGAAAATGCTCTCAAACTGTGAAGGCCCCATGTAGATTCCATTCTCAAGCAAAATTTTAAAGGCTTTGCTAAAGTTTTCTGTATCTGATTTGAGCGCATCGTCATAGTTTTTAACACTGCTCGTCTGGTGAAATACACATGCGAGTGATCCGATTCCAACCACCTCAAAGTCTGTCAGTTCTCTTAGGCTATCAACAAAATATTTGCACTTCGCTGCCAGTTCCTCATAGATGGATGGGTTGTTCAATAGATGTGTGAGCATTGCAATTCCAGCTGCCATAGCAATAGGATTGCCGGATAATGTACCAGCCTGATAAACTGGTCCTAGCGGAGAAACAAGACTCATAACATCTCTTCTGCCACCATACGCTCCAACAGGCATCCCGCCACCTATTATTTTACCATAGGTTACAAGGTCTGGAGTAACACCAAAATACTCTGCCGCTCCACCAAATCCAAGTCTAAATCCAGTTATTACCTCATCAAATATCAAAAGAGCACCGTTTTCATCACAGATTTCTCTGAGATATTCTAGGAAGCCTTCTTCAGGGAGAACCAGTCCCATATTAGCAGCTACCGGCTCAACTATTATACAAGCAATTTCTCCTCTGTTATCCGCAAAAAGTTTCTTAACGCTTTCAACATCATTATATCTTGCAAGGAGAGTATCCTCAACAGCACCCTTTGTTACACCGCCGCTGTTAGGTTCACCGAAGGTCATGGCACCCGAACCCGCCTTTACTAAAAGCGCATCACTATGCCCATGATAACAACCCTCAAACTTAACTATTTTGTTCCTGCCTGTAAAACCTCTAGCTGCCCTTATGCAGCTCATAACAGCCTCTGTTCCGCTGTTCACCATCCTGATCATTTCGACGTGTTTGACATTATCACAAATCAGTTCTGCAAGTTTCACTTCAAGATGGTTACATGCTCCGAAGCTCAGGCCTTTTTCAGCGGTCTCAAAAACAGCTTGTTTCACGACTGGATCATTGTGCCCTAGAATCATTGGACCCCACGAACCCACATAGTCGATATACTCCCTGCCCTCAATGTCGTAGACTTTGCTACCGTCGGCACTTTCAATAAAAACTGGTGATAAACCAACAGACTTAAAGGCCCTTACTGGACTATTCACACCACCTGGCATGTATTTTTTCGCATCTTCAAAAATACTCTTAGACGTAGCATTTTTAGGAATCTTCAAGAAATCCATCATCCTATATCCCCCTTCTGGATTGCATCCGCAATTTCCATTGCGTAATAAGTCAACAAAATATCTGCTCCGGCTCGGTATATTGAAACTGTGCTCTCACACATTGTTTTGTACTCATCCAATAGGCCTGCTTTTCCTGCATTTTTAATCATTGAATATTCACCGCTCACGCTGTATGCTGCAACCGGGAGATTGGTGCGATCTTTGACATCTCTTATGATATCAAGATATGAGAGCGCTGGCTTAACCATGAGTATGTCTGCTCCCTCAGCAGCGTCAAACAATGATTCCTTGATTGCTTCCCTCCTGTTGTGATAATCCATCTGGTATGCTCTCCTGTCACCAAATGAAGGCGCTGAATCCGCAGCATCTCTGAATGGGCCGTAAAATGCAGATGCATATTTTGCTGCATAACTCATAATAGGGATATTGCTATATCCGGCTTCATCAAGTGATTTTCTAATTTTCTCTATTCTGCCGTCCATCATATCAGAAGGAGCAACCATGTCGGCACCAGCTTCAACGTGTGATAGTGCAATCTTTGCAAGATAAGGCAATGTAAGGTCATTATCAACTTCCTTGTCTTTGAGGATTCCACAGTGCCCGTGATCTGTGTACTCGCACATGCAAACATCTGTAACAATGTAAATTTCATCGCCGTATTCTTCTTTTATTTTTCTAATGCCTGACTGCACAATTGCATCCTCATCATATGCCTGGGTTGCTACAGAATCCTTGCATGCAGGTATTCCAAAGAGAATCACCTTGTTTACCCCGTGATCAAGACATTTATCTATAATCTCATGCACCCTGTCAGGGCTGTATCTATATTGTCCAGGCATTGCATCAATATGCACTTTGATGTCACTGCCTTCTTCTAGGAACAAAGGGTAAATCAAGCTATCTTTTGATAGTCTTGTTTCTCTAACCATCCTTCTTACATTATCATTTCTTCTAGTTCTTCGACCTCTATTCATATTGACCTCCTGATAATTCAATAAGTTTATCTAACATTGAAACTATAGTAGCCTCTTCAGATACGTATGTTTTAAATCCACTTTCTGAAGCCAGCTTCTCAGTTTGTCTTCCTATACAAAGGGCTGCTCTGCCTTTTAAATCGTTTTCATCCTGGGTGGACAAAAGCCCCGAAACACAGCTCTTGCTTGTGAACGTTATCCAGTCAATACTAGCCATATCAAGAGATTCGTGGTCCACAAAATTCGTTCTATAAATCGGATAATCTATGTAGCGTGCACCCCATTTTTCAAGTTCCTCGATTGTTTCTTCACTGCCCTTTTCTGCGCGCAGGAGCAAAATACCGTCTTCAGGTTCAACTTTCCCTGTCTCTGCAAATTCCCTAATCATTGTCTGTCCATCAAACTTCGATGGAATAAAATCAGCAATTACGCCATATTTTTTAAGTACCTCGACTGTCTGTGAGCCAACTGCTATTATAATTTTATCGGATAAACTTCGAGCGTCTTTGCCCTTATCCAGAAGATCTTCGAAGAAGGATTCAACACCTACACTACTTGTGAATGCCAACACCTTAAACTCATCGACTGGAGGGTTAATCGGCCTTATGTATTTTGTTTCAATAACAGGATATAAAATAGGATTTCCTCCAGCATCCCGTATTAACTCAGCAAGTCTTGATGCCTTTGATTTTGGCTGAGTTACAAGAATATTTTTGCCTATCAAAGGCAGTTTTGAAAACCAATCAAAGTCTTCACTTAGGCTGCAAACCCTGCCTACAATTATGAGAGCTGGTGATTTTATGTTATTTTTCCTTACATCATTCGCTAAATTTTCTAGTGTAGAAATAACCTTTCTCTGATAACTCCGCGTTCCATTTTCAACGACACCGCACGGCATATTTGGATCCATTCCAGCATCTAGAAGACCACTTGAAATATAGTCAATGCTTCCTACAGACATCATAAATATCAATGTGCCTTCAAGTTTTACAAGAGCCGAAAAATTGATATTAGGCTCAGTTCCTCTCTTACCAACTCCTGTTATCATGTGAACGGAAGAGCAATAATCCCTATGTGTTACAGGAATTCCTCCGTATGTTGCTGCGCCGATAGATGATGTAATGCCAGGTATAACACGAAAATCAATCCCTTTGCTCACAAGTAATTGAAGTTCTTCACCTCCGCGTCCAAACAGAAACGGATCTCCACCTTTTAGCCTTACTACCTTTTGAACCTTTTGAGCCTCCTCAACCAATATTTCACTGATTCTCTCCTGTGGCACAGGATGATCGCCCACATTCTTTCCAACGTTAATAAGCTTAGTTCCAACAGGTATGAGAGCCATTATATCGTCACTTACAAGCCTGTCATAAACCACAACGTCCGCAGACTTTATCGCCTTTTCAGCTGCTAATGTGAGTAAATCCTTATCTCCAGGACCTGCACCAACCAGATATACTACGCCTTTTTCTTTTTTACTCATCTCTCATCTCTTTCAATTTTCTCTTCATGTTCTGTGCAAGTTGTCTTCCAAGTGCTACACCATCTTTAAGCGGACCTGTTACAGTCTTTGTCAACTGATTTTCAAATTCATCTACATAAAAGCCTGTCAAAGTGATGTTTCCATCCTGAATTTCTGCAAAAGCTGCAACTGGTGAACTGCATCCTCCGTCAAGCTCCGTAACAAAAGAGCGTTCTGCCATTGCAATTATCTTCGTTTCTTCGTCGTTGAAATCCCTGAGCAAACTCTCATCAAAATCTTTTCTGGCTTGTACTGCAAGGATTCCCTGACATGCTGCAGGTACCATTTCAGATGGTGAAAACACTCTTGATACCCTATCTTCAAGTCCTAGCCTCTTAAGGCCTGCATAGGCTAACACTATGGCCGAGAATTCTCCTTCATCAAGTTTTTTTAGCCTTGTCTGGAGATTTCCTCTTATAGGTTTAACTTCCATATCAGGATAGAGTTTATTAAGATGAAGCTGTCTTCTCTTTGATGAACTTCCAATCGGTTTCGATTTATCAAGTTTATCTTTGCCAATAGGAAGTACAAGAACATCTCTTGGATCCTCACGTTTTGAAAACGCAACTAGTGGAAGCTCTTCTGAAACCTGCATTGGCATGTCTTTTAATGAATGGACTGTCAAATCAGCTCGTCCATCAACCAATGCCTTATCGAGTTCCTTTACAAAGAGCCCCTTCCCTCCAATTTTATCAAGCGTTTTGTCGAGTATTTTGTCGCCTGTAGTCTTCATGGTAAGTAATTCAACGTTAATTTCTGGGTGGGACTCTCTAAGAGAATCTATGACAATATTCGATTGAATAACTGCAAGTTTACTCTCCCTGCTTCCTACGGTTATTTTCATTTCAGATTACCTCTCAAATTCAGCTGATTCTAGGAAAATTCATCAGATATATAGTTTTAATAATTCTCTAAAAAATTTCCTATATCATCAGCTATTTTTCGCGTTTTTTTGTGATCACTTCCGTCTCCCGCAATTCCAACAACAATCTCATCTTTGGATCTTACGGCTGGGAAAAATACATCACATTCATCTTTTGCATCGGCAATGGAGTGGAAAACTCCACATTTTTTTGCCCTTTCAGCTATTTTGTTGTTTATCTCTCTATCACTTGTTGCGGCAACTACCAAGAACGTATCCTGATTTATCTTCGATATATCGCTATCTTCAATAGCTTTTTGTGTAAATCTAATACGGCCATTATTTTCACTATCTTCAAGCAAAGATGTCAGTTCCGTTGAGGGTGTTCTGCCAATCACATCTATTTTGAACTGAAACTTTAGAAGGGTTTTTATACGCCTTGTTGCAATAGTTCCACAACCAAAGACGATTACCTTCTTGTTTGTGCTCTCAACGAACAAAGGGAAATTAGTGTACTTCATAATTTTCTAATATAATCTCCTTGATTTCAGACATAGAATACCCTGATTCATCGGTTGGTCTCTTAATTATAATAACCCTATATCCAAGTTCCGATAGTGCTGCCTTATCTTGAAAGCCGCCTACGGTACCAGTATCTTTTGTTACAAGTGTTGTGAGTCCGTACTGCTTCATCGTCGCAACATTCATTTCTTTGATAAAAGGTCCCTGCATAGCTATAATATTTCGTTTTTCAATCCCTGCATCAAGGCATAAATTAATCGATTCCTCTGTTGGTAAAACACGAGCGATAAGCCTGTTTTCCTTGTCTACAACATTCGAAAACTTAGCGATTTCTTTAGATCCTGTTGTCAATAATATTTTTTCGGTAGAGTTGTTTAAAATCTTAACTGCATCCTCTATACTCTCAGCGAATATGAGGCCTTCTACATCCGATTCTATTCTTTCGCGGTATAGCCTCAGATATTTAAACTCATTTTTACTCGCAGCTTTAATATTTTCAGTCACTTTCGTAGCGTATGGATGAGTAGCATCGATCACAAACTTAACGTTTTCGGACTTAAGGATATCGTGCATTTCATCAGGGGTTAACCTTCCCTGCCTAACGTCTATATTGACATGCTCCTTCATCATCTCGCCGCCATACTCTGTAGCAACAAAGAAAATAAAATCTTTTTCGATTGCCTTATCTTCAGCCCAATCTGCCAGTTGTCTTCCCTCGCTTGTTCCCGAAAAAACTGCAAATTTTTTAGACATTTTTGTATCCCCTTGGAGTTACAATCTTGCCATTAATTATTTCTGTTGTGCTATTTCCGATGAAAACTGTCGTAAACATATCGATATCATCATTGTTTTTTAGATCCGTGAGTTTACATATCTTTGTGGTTTCTCCCTCACGTCCTATCATCTTGACATATCCTGAAGGAGTGTCTGGCAATCTATATTCCAAAATCACATCAACTGCCTTATCTATGTAATCTCTTCTTTTTTTACTCTTTGGATTATACAAAACAATTGACATATCAGATTCTGCTGCTAGTTTGACTCTCTTTAGTATCAAATCCCAAGGGGTTAATAGATCGCTCAAAGAAATAATGCTAAAATCGTGGATAAGTGGTGCGCCAAGAAGTGCTGCTCCGCTGCATGCCGCTGTAATTCCCGGAACAACCTCAATATCAACTTTAGGATGGTCTTTTGCAACCTGAATCATAATGCCAGCCATTCCATAAACTCCTGCATCACCGCTACAAACAAAGGCAACTGTTTTGTTCTCCAAAGCCGCATCAAGAGCCATCTGGCATCTGTCGACTTCTTTTTTCATAGGTGTGGACAAAACTTCTTTGCCTTCTGTCAGTTCTTTTACAAGATCTACGTAAACTGTGTATCCGACAACTACATCACTTTTCTCTATAGCTTTTTGGGCATATGGCGTCATGTGCTCAATGCTCCCTGGGCCTATTCCTACAACATATATTTTCATTTAATTCCTCCCATTGTCATTCTATAGTCATACCATCTATAAAATTCCTGTTCAAATTCGTGAACGATTTCGTTAATTTCAAACATGTGGTCTTCCTTAGATTCCATAACTTCATCCCTACTTATCATATCTAGGTCATAGTACTGCGGAATTTCTCTTTGAATTTCAGAATTATCGTTTTCTACAATTCTAGGATCTATATCCCTTGGCATAGCTAAATCTATGAATACTTTAGGCCATTTGTTAATGTCTTTCATGTCCTCATAGTGAAGTGTATAATGGGGACTCATAGTAGCACTGATTACAGCATCAAAATCTGATATGACCTTGTATCTATCCGCATAGTTAACCGTATCAATCTTTCTTGGAACGCTGATAGCACCAGACTTAAACTGTCTCAGTGTCATAGTTGCCTCAAACTTATTTGCGACAAGACTTTCCCCAACCAGTCTTCCAATAACGCCATTTCCAATAATTAAGACCTTATTTATATCTTCTTTTTCATTTAGAATAGAAACTGCCTTAAGTGCTGTGGAGTTATCGCTAAGATTAAAATCAATGTTAGTCTTAACCTTTTTGCCTGCACTTATTGCATTCCTAAACAAAACATTTAGTATTGAATCTGTGGTTTTTTCTTCTTTTGCTGTCCTAGCGGCATCTCTCACCTGGGAAATAATCTGCGCATCTCCCCATATTTGCGATTCCGTTCCAGATGCAACAAGCATCAGATGTCTAATCGCATCATGACCAGATAAAGTTTTCTTTACCCTAGACATTTCATCAGGGTTTTGCTCTTTTATCTCACATATAAGTTCAAAAGGGTCATAAAACTTTCCGTCTCCCATCGAAAGATATAATTCGGTTCGATTACATGTTGCAATAAGAACGCCGCCGAGTATATCTTTAAAGTCTTTAATCCTTTTATATAATTTACAGACCTCTGAGGATGTAAATGTAAATAATTCTCTTTCAGAAATATTTGCCGCCTTATGATCTATATAACTCATTATTATATTCAAAATTTACACTTCCAATCTCTTACGGCAATTGAACATGTCATGCCATTATGACTTGTCTTGCCTAATAATATTTTGTTATTCTTGGAAAAATATGCTGCTGACCTTTCACAGACACTATCAACACCCGTAATGCTTTTAACAAAGGATGAAGATGAAAACTCGCCAGGTACCGTCATAAGCTCATCGGCGTTGGCTGTTTTAAAAGGAATGCCATATTTATTGGAAAAGTCCAAAATGCATTTCTCGTCTTTCTTTATGTCTATCGAGGCAATCATATCCACTGCTTTGATAGAAATATTTTCATTTCTTAGGATTTTCAATATGAAGTCTTCAAACTTTGCTGATTCGGTGTTCCTCCTACATCCCACTCCAAGAACTACAATTTTAGGTACTGCATTCAGAGTGTTTTTGAATGGTTTCTTCTTCTCATCAAGGCTTACCGCGATTCCGATATTTGGGTTTTTATCTACATCATTGCTACACTCTATTATCTGCTTCGGCAAAGTGCCTATAATTTCAAAATCTGAGTAAATTCCTATTTTCTCATTTCTTAGAATTGCAGAAGATACATCCTTGATTTTAGAAATATCAGTTATTGATTGATTAGTCTTCTTCGTCCAAAGGTCCACTGCGAATTTCGCATTTATGTCTGTTGCCGTTGTTATCACAGGCGTCGCACCTAACTCATAAGCAATCAGATTCGCAAGTTCGTTTGCACCTCCAAGATGTCCCGAAAGTAGCGGTATTACAAAGCCTGCGTGTTCATCAAGTACGATTACGGCTGGATCTACATCCTTAGATTTAATGTGTGGTGCTATATATCTAACCGCAATTCCTGTCGCTCCAACGAAGATAAAGGCATCATAATCGTTGAAGTTCTCGGCCACATAAGATCTTTTGTTGCAGTTTTTTTCAAGTATCTCAACAAAATATTTTTCATTTATGCAGTTAGACTTTTCTCGGGATTGCATTGGATTTACGCGTGTATATGATTCAAAAATGTTTTTTATTTTCCCTGCGGTCATCATCCCATTATCTGTGAAAGCAATAATGCAGATTTTTTTCATATAAATCCGTCTCCTATTTACCCTCTCTGAAAAGATGTGTAAATTCTGGATGATATAGTTTTGATCTGTCGTAATCATTCCCAAGGAAATTCCCCACACAAATCAAAGCCATCTTGTTAATTCCTTCTTTTTCAGCTTCAACTGCTATATTTTCAACCGTTGTCCTTATAACCTTTTGATCTGGCCACGTTGCCTTATATACTATAGCTGCTGGAGTGTCAGGCGAATATCCGCCATCTATTAACCGTCTAGAAAGTTCTTTTAGCATAGTGGACGTAAGGAATATTATCATTGTAGCCTGATGTGCCGCAAGTGATTCAATTTCCTCTTTTTCCGGAACCGGTGTTCTTCCTGCCATCCTCGTCAAAATAACAGTCTGGCTGACATTTGGCAATGTGTATTCCGCTTTAAGTGCAGAGGCTGCTCCAATAAAAGAGCTTACTCCAGGGACATATTCATATTGCATGCTCTTGCTATCAAGTATATCCATCTGCTCTCTTATGGCTCCGTATATGCATGGATCTCCTGTGTGAAGTCTTACAATTATTTTGTCCGGCCCATCGTCTTCTTCCATTACAGAAATTACTTCCTCAAGCGTCATCTTGGCGCTATCGTGGATTGAAGAAGTTTCCTTGGCATATTTTAGAAGCCCCGGATTTACAAGAGAACCTGCGTATATTATCGTGTCGGCTTTTTTTAAGAGTTCAACACCTCTGATTGTTATAAGATCTTCTGCGCCGGGTCCTGCTCCAACTATATATATCATTTTTTAGCCTGCCTTTCTTTTGAATGCAAAACAACCAAAGAAAAATACGAGCTTGGTTCATTTAAGTCATTCAGGTCCTTATAAATCTTCTCACCTGGCATTGTAGCTTTCTCAACCATCATAGCACCATCCTCTGAAAGTTTTTCCTTAACCTTCATTATGGTTTTTCCTGACTTCATGAGAACCTTGGTCCCCTCGTATTCCTCTATTTTGTCTAAATCTGTAAATGTAGCCGGGATGATGTGTAGCATCTCATCTTTCTCGCATAGGCTGACATTAAGCCTTGCAGCGGCAGCACAAAACGAGGTAATACCTGGTACAATCTCTGTATGGTAACCTCTTTTGTCTAAAATCCTATGAACATACATTACAGTACTATAAACGGTAGGATCTCCCAATGTTAAAAATGCAACGTCCTTACCGTCATCAAGAAGCTTGCTAATTATATCAGCTGATTCATTGTGATAGTTTTCTATCTCTTCCCAGTTATGTGTAGCCAATTTCTTAGACATGGGCATGTGACAGGAAACTATCTCTTTGTTTCTAACATAATCTTCCGCAATCTTCATGGCTGTATTATTGCCAGTTTCAGTAGTTGGAACGACTATAATATCAGCATTTTCGATAGTTTTAATTGCTTTTATCGTCATTAATTCTGGATCTCCAGGGCCAACGCCGACAGCAAAAAACCTTCCTTTTTCCAATATCTATCTCCCTTCCTTCTCGTCCTTGCTTTTACTCTTTAAACTTTTTAAAAAAGTCCTAAAATTTGAGCTTTCCATCGTATGCATCTTATCAGTGGTGAACATGATAAATTCTATTTCTGTCTTGCCTTTGAGACGAAAGTCCAGATGATATTTCACTCTTTCCGCTAATTTTTGCTTTAACAAAGCATAATATTCTTTCTCTTTGATAGTGTCCATTGCCTGATCTGTCGTCACACAGTTCAGTATATTTCCAATAGTATCACTATCTGCTCCAAGCAGAGCTGCATATGCACTTATAATTTCCATTCTGCAATCACCATAAGATGAATGCGTATTCATTATTCCTCCCGCGACCTTAACAAGTTTACCAGTATGGCCTACTAGGAGTACCTTCTTGAATCCCTTATAAGCTATATAGTCAAGGGAGTCGCCTAGGAAATTACTAATTTTAACTGCATCGTTTATATCTATACCCAAATTATTCTGACAATAATCTTGTCCATAATTTCCTGGAGAAATTATAACATATTCGTGATTATCAGCATATTTTCTGTCGAGTTCTACCTTGATAGTATCTATCAAAGCCTTCTCACTCATAGGCCACACAATGCCTGTTGTACCAAGTATTGAGATACCTCCTACTATTCCTAGTCTAGGGTTATAGGTTTGCTTTGCTAGTTTTTCACCCTCTGGCACACTAATTGTCACGGAAAATCCGCCACTATAATCTAGGCTAGAAGCTAAAGATTTTAGATTATCTTTAATCATCTTTCGCGGCACTGGATTTATTGCAGGTTCACCCTTCGCACATCGCATTCCTTCTGTGGTAACCGTGCCTACGCCCTTGCCACCTTTTATCTCAATGTCTTTTGGAGTTAGGCTAACGCTAGCATGTATCTCTGTACCATGAGTTATATCGGGATCATCTCCTCCGTCTTTTAAAACAACTGCAGTACATGTATTATCATGAATCCTACAACTTTTAACTTCAAGCATAGCTTCATCCCCCTGCGGAAGATTCACCCTTGCTTCGTGGACGGATTCGCCCGTTATAAGCATCTTTGCAGCAGCAATAGCCGCTACAGTTGCTGTGGTTCCCGTTGTATATCCCGTCCTCAGCCGTTCTCCATTTTTAACAACATATCTATCCAAGAAGCATTTCTCCTTCGAGACTGAATGTTTTTGCATTAGTAATCTTTACATCTACGAGTTTACCGATTAGATCACTTGAATCTGCGTTTGCCCTAAAGTTTACTAACTTAAATCCATCCGTTCTACCCGACAAAACATTCGCATCTGTTTTGCTGTATCCATCTACAAGAACTTTATAAACGTTACCGACATATTCTGCATTTTTTTCCGCACTAATTTGGTTCACTAATTCAACAAGTCGATTAAATCTTTCGTGTTTGACATCTTCATCGACCTGATCTTTGAATTTCTCTGCAGGTGTATCCTTCCTCACCGAATAAAGGAATGTGAATGCGGAATCATATCTGACTGATTCAACAAGCCTTAGTGTGTCCAAAAAGTCATCTTCTGTTTCGCCTGGAAATCCAACAATTATATCAGTTGATATCGTAATATCAGGCACTTCTTTTCTGAGTTTTTCAATCAAAATAAGGTAATCATCGGCCTTGTATCTTCTGTTCATCTTTCTCAAAACGTTATTGCTACCGGATTGAACAGGAAGGTGAACGTATTTTGACAATTTATCGAGCCTACCGAATGCCTTAATTAAATCATCAGACATATCCTTCGGATGAGAAGTCATGAACCTTATCCTCTGCAGGCCCTCTATTTTGTTTATCTCTTCCAAAAGTCTCGGGAATTCCCATACCTCGCCATCGCATTTGCCTCGGTATGAGTTTACGTTTTGTCCGAGCAGCATAACTTCAACAACGCCGTCGAATACAAGATTCTCTATTTCCTGCAAAATATTTTTCGGATTCCTACTTCGTTCTCTTCCTCGAGTATACGGAACAATGCAGTATGTGCAGAAATTATTGCATCCAAACATTATGTTAACCAACGCTTTGTGCTTAAACAGCCTCTCCGATGGAAGGTCCTCAATAATTTCCTTAGCTTCTGGTAGGATCTCTATCTGTCTTTTCTTTTCATCGATTAGATTATCAAGTAATTTGGGAAGTTTGTCTATATTATGCGTTCCAACAATTACATCAACCCATGGATAGCTTGATTTTAACTTATCAATTATATGTTGTTGCTGCATCATGCAACCGCAGACACATGTCACAAAAGAGGGGTTTTTTTCTTTGATCTTTTTTAACTGTCCGAGTGTTCCAAAAAATCTCTTATCTGCATTTTCACGTACACTACATGTATTTAAAACGGCAACATCCGCATCTTTTCTCTCTTCAATCTGTTCGTAACCTCTTTCAGAAAGAAGCCCCATGAGGATTTCCGAGTCATGCTCATTCATCTGACAGCCAAATGTGGTTATCGAAACTCGCGGCTTTCTGCCATTATACTTAACAAAATCTTCTACAAAAATATTCTTCATTCTACCTTTCCATCTCTACCCATTAGGATGTCGACAGCTTCAACTGCATTAATTTTTCCTTCTATTACTGAATATATAGTTTCCGTGATCGGCATTTCAACATTCAGTTTACTTGCAAGTTCATAAGTTGCTTCGGTAGTTGTAATACCTTCTACAACCATGCCTACCTCTTCAATTGCTTCAGAAACTTTTTTGCCATTGCCTATTAGAATACCACATCTCCTATTCCTTGAGTGCTTACTGTCGCATGTTACAATCAAGTCACCAAGTCCTGTAAGTCCTGAGAATGTTTCACGCTTAGCTCCCATGGCTGTTCCAATTCGTGTAATTTCAACAAGCCCTCTTGTCATAAGAGCAGCCCTTGCATTATCTCCAAATCCTATGCCATCAGATATTCCAGCCCCAAGTGCGATGATATTCTTAAGTGCACCACCTAACTCAACACCTTTCAAATCATCGTTAGCATATATCCTGAATCTACTTGTCATAAGTTCATTTTGAAGTCTCCTCGATAGTTCAATATCATCTGATGCAATGGCAACTGTTGTAGGTTTGAATCTACCTACCTCTTCTGCATGTGAGGGCCCTGAGAGGATTGCATATCTACTATCAGCTCTGACCTCTTTTGCAACATCTGAGAGCAGCAGATGAGACTTTTTTTCGATTCCCTTTGCAACATTCAAAATAACAGGGTTTTGATCTTTGCTTAGCAAAATACCAGAAACTTCCTCATACACGCTTCTAAACGTCTGAGTAGGCACTGCCATAAGCACTATATCTTTATCTAAAACTGTATCAGCAAGTGACTTTGAAATAACAATGTTTTCAATGAGGTTAACACCCTCAAGATACTTCTTATTTTCTCGAGTTACCTCAAGTTCTTCTCGATGTTCTCTCCTCCTTGCATATAAAAACACTTTGTGTCCATTACTAGCAAATGTTTGCGCCAACGCTGTTCCCCAACTTCCGGCACCTACTATCCCTATTACCATAATTTATTCTCCTGTCCATTAATTATTCGCCTTATATTACTCCTGTGCATATAAACAATTAAAATCGCGGGGAAAATTACATATGGCACAAAATCAGGTTCAAAGAAATATGAAAATACAGGTGCGAAAACTGCAGCCATTATTGAACCAAGCGAAACCATTCTAAGTATTAACACAAATACAATGACAACAAGTAATGAAGAAATCGCAACCGTTGGATTTACGGCAATTAGTGCACCGAAAGAAACTGCAACCCCTTTGCCACCCTTAAAGTGAAACCAGATAGGAAATATATGACCTAGAATAACAAAAATAAAGGCAATATATGACTGCAGATCTCCAAATACAACCCCAGCCAAATACACTGCAAGCACACCCTTAGATATGTCAACCAATAGCGTGATTATTGCAGCTTTTTTCCCCAAAACACGCAGTGTATTGGTTGCACCTGCATTACCACTACCCTCTTTTTTGATATCAATTCCGGCTAACTTTCCCATTATTATGGATGGAGATATACTGCCGAGAGCATATGCAATCATTATAGTTAATGCAAAACTCATTCTTCTTTATCTCCTTTATCCCTGAACACAAATTTAATGGAAGTTCCCTCAAAGCCATAGTTTTCTCTAATTCGGTTTTCTATGTATCTCGAATATGAGAAGTGCATTAACTCCCTATTGTTGACCTGAAACGAGAAAAGCGGTGGTTTTATCCCAACCTGAGTGACATAGTATATCTTCAGACGTTTGCCCTTATCAGATGGAGGCTGTTTCATCATAGTAGCCTCCACAATCAAACTATTGAGCTGACCCGTCGGGATTCTCATTGCTCGCTTTTGGGCAACCATTTCAACAGTCTGCATGACTGAGTTTAGTCTCTGTTTTTCAATAACTGAAATAAACAAAATAGGTGCATAGCTCATGAATGTCAATTCACTTTGTATTTTTCGCCTAAAAAGGCTCATAGTGTTAGTCTCTTTTTCTATCAGATCCCATTTATTTACAACTATTATAACACCTTTTCCAGCTTCATGTGCTATCCCGGCAATTTTCTTATCCTGTTCTGTTACACCCTCTGCCGCGTCGATCATAAGGAGACATACATCAGATCTTTCAATCGCAGCAATCGCTCTTATAACACTGTATTTTTCAACGTATTCATTGATACGACTCTGTCTTCTAATCCCAGCAGTATCGATTAGCGTATAGTCGCTACCATGCCACCTAAACGGTGTATCAATTGAATCTCTAGTTGTTCCTGCAATGTCTGAAACTATTACTCTATCCTCGTTTAATAAGGTATTAATGAGCGAAGATTTGCCGACATTTGGCTTTCCTATAACCGCCACCGCAGTTGTCTCTTCATCTTCTCCACCCGAGCTTTTTGGAAATTTCTCAACTATTAAATCCAGTACATCTCCTAGATTCAACATGTTAGCAGATGAAATAGGAATCGGTTCACCAATACCTAGCTCATAGAAATCGTAAAAATGGTCAGGGAGTTTCTTCGGTGCATCTATTTTGTTGACAAGAAGTATAACCTCCTTGCCAGTTCGCCTCAGCATTTCAGCTACTTCGATATCCGCAGCCGTTGCCCCAGCCTTTCCATCAACCATGAATACAATAACATTTGCTGTATCCATAGCAGTCTGCGCTTGCTCCCTCATCTGCGACAAAATTATATCCTCAGAATCTGGCTCGATACCACCTGTGTCGATCATCGCAAAATCAACGCCGTTCCATGATGTCTCGCCATATATTCTATCTCTTGTAATTCCTGGAGTATCTTCAACTATCGCAATTCTTTTGCCCATGAGAGCGTTAAAAAATGTTGATTTACCGACATTTGGCCTGCCTACGATTGCAACCACCGGTTTACTCATCAAATACCTCCTCTGCAAACTCTTTTGCATTAAATGGCTCTAGATCTTCTTTTTTCTCGCCAACGCCTAGGAACTTGATTGGCATATCATATTCATCAGCAATTGTTACAGCTATGCCGCCCTTTGCCGTGCCATCCATCTTAGTTAAAATTATACCAGTAATGTCGGTAACTTCCTTGAATTCCTCAACCTGAGAAATAGCATTTTTGCCCGTTGTCGCATCGAGTATTAGTATAGTTTCCTTCGTTGCCTCTGGATACTGATTGTCAATTGTTTTGTTCATCTTCTCAAGTTCTGCCATGAGATTCTTTTTATTTTGAAGTCTTCCAGCTGTATCGCAGATCAGAACATCAACGTTTCGAGATTTTGCGGCCTGTATGCTGTCATATATAACGGCGGAAGGGTCTGCTCCCTCGCCATGGGCAATCGTCTTGATGCCTAGAGTATCTCCCCAATGTTCAAGTTGTGCCGATGCAGCGGCTCTAAAGGTATCTGCGGCAGCAAGTAAAACAGACTTGCCTTCTTTTTGCAGAAGGTATGCAAGCTTTGCTATAGTTGTAGTCTTGCCTCCGCCATTTATTCCAACCAATAGAATAATCTGTGGATATGAATCGGGAAGTTTATGCCTTTCACCCTTATCAACAAGTTTTGCGATTATATTCGATAGTGAATTCTTAACTTCGTCTGGATGCTGCAACCTTCCGACACGTATATCCTTCCTCAGATCTTCCATTATCCTCATAGTTGTATTCATACCCATGTCACTTGTGATAAGTATTTCTTCAAGTTCATCCAAAAGTTCTTCGTCTATCTCAGGCCTCATCAAAATTGTGTCAGCAATTTTCTGACTCATTTTACTGAAAAAGCCTTTTTTCTCTTTAAATAATGCCATTATGGCTCCTTTCGTTAGAATTCACATTAAGCTATTAATATTCCGTCTATAATAGAGTGTTGATTGGTCAAAGATAATGTAAATTTCAAATAAGAATTTATATGTCAAATTTGTCACCTAGTTTTAGCGACAAAAGATTTGACACGCCTTGTTCTGCCATCGTTACTCCATAGAGCACATCGGCGTGCTCCATGGTTGCCTTTTGGTGTGTTACAAGTACAAACTGTATATTCTCAAATTTCTTTATATATTTTGAAAATCTATCGATATTATTGTCATCGAGGGCTGCTTCAACCTCATCCAATATACAAAACGGAGTAGGCTTAGCTTTTAGTACGGCAAACATTAGGGCTATTGCAGTCATAGTTTTTTCACCGCCGGACATTAAATTAATATTTTGTAGTTTTTTACCTGGTGGCTGTGCAACTATTTCGATTCCGGAATTCAATGGATCGTCTTCATTTTCCAAAGTCAATTCTGCATATCCCCCACCGAATAACTCAACAAAAATTTCTTCAAAATTCGTGACAATGTGGTTGAAGCTATCCCTGAACTTATTTTTTATTGTAGTGCTCATATCAGAGATAATTGATTGAAGTTCAGTCATAGCATCCAATATATCTTCTCTCTGAGCTTTTAAAAACTCATATCGCTTGCTGACATCTTCATATTCTTTGATAGCGCCTATATTCACATCTCCAAGTTCTCTTAGCCTCTTCCTGGTTTCACGGCCTATTTTGATTCCTGTTGCCATGACAAAATTAGGATCCTTCATGTCTGCAGCCTGTGCGATTGACATTTCAAACTCGTCCCATAGCCTCTGTGTCAGATTCTCAATCTGAGTTTGATTTTTGGCAAGTTTAATTTCTTCGAGCACTTTCTGGCTTTGAAGTTTTTCAAGTTCTTCTCTTATGGAAGAAATCTCTTTTGTTGCTTTAGAAAGTTTGGAAGCTACAGTTTCTTTGTCTTTTGAAATCATTATGAGTGCTTCATCAAGCGTATTTCTCTCATCTTCCATTTGGGAGATGTCTGGGAGTAAATTGTCCTCGCTAATGTCTTGCTTTTCCATCAAAACTGTTTCGAGTCTTTCGTTTCGACTTTGCAATCCAGCTTTAAGGTTATCAACCTCAGATCTGATTCTCTCAGTCATTGATTCCAGGTTCTCAATTTTAGATTGTAGTCTGTTATTTTCAATCGTTTTTGATATTTTCTTTTCATTGAGTTCTTTAAGATTGAGTTCTACCAAATTATTTGACTCAATCAGCTTCTCGAGTTCTTTCTCAAATTTAATTAACTCGTTTTTTAGGTTCTTTCCACTTGATTGGAGTTTCTCGAATATATCTGATGAATTATTTCTATCTTCACTAATATTATAAAGCTGTTGTTCCAGTTTCTCCTTCTTCATTGATACGGTTTCTAATGAATCTCTGTACATCGAAAGTTTCGACTGGAGCGATGAGGACAAAATCTTATTTTTATTTAATTTTGATGACATCTCATCAATTATATCCCTAGTATCATCAAGAGAAATTTTAAGATTATGTAAGTTTTGTTCACTCAGTTTAGCATCTTCAGTCAGCAGTCTGATTTCATTTTCCAGTTTAGAAATCTCAGCCCTCCTCGAAAGTAGATTTGCACTTTTATTCTTATATCTACCACCCGTTATTGCACCACTGCTATTTATTATTTCACCGCCTCTTGTAACGATTCTAAAGCCACCTTTAAGACCCTTGGAAAGCCTTATTGCAGAGTCCATTGTCTCAACAATAATTATTCTACCTAAGAGATAACGGAAAATTTCATCATATTCATCATCATACGAAATCATATCCGATGCAATGCCAATGAATTCTTTGTCTGTTCTTAAAGACGGAGGTACATCAGCTTTGCTAGCTCGTATGCTCGAAATTGGCAAAAACGTCAGTCTGCCCGCGTTATTTTGTTTGAGTATATTGATTGACATCTTGGCATCATCATCGGAATTACATATTATATTCTGCATATTACCGCCTAGTGCCGTTTCAATTGCAACTTCGAGGCCTTCTGGAACTAACATAAGTTCTCCAACTACGCCACGCAGTCCGCTAACTCGAGACTTCATTATATATTTTACGCCATAATTATAGCCTTCGTAATTAGCTTCCATTTCTTCTATCGTTTTTTTACGCGACAAAAGTTGCTCGGATTTTAACTTAGCGGCTGAAATTTGAGTTTCCTCATGTTTTATCTTATCGATTTTCTCCTCTGCAGCCCTTTGATGTGAAACTATATCAGTTTGGATTATCTGAGATTCCTTCTGAGTTTCCTGTTCCTTAGATTCCTCGTCTAGAAGATTTTGATTAATTTTGTTATAACTCTCTTTTGTTTGGCTTAATTCTTCAAGGATTTCATTATAACGCTGCTCTAAAAGAGAATTCATGCTTGAAATTTCTGATTTTTCATTCTCGCTCTTTGAAATATCTCTGGATATTCTCAAAATCTGCTCTTTTAGATCCTCAATCTCCTCAGCTCTACGCATTTTGTCTTCATCAACTTTATTATACTCGGATATGCTCTTATCTAGTTCAATCTGTGATGCCTTTGCGGTCTGGAGCAGCTGTCCAAGTTCTTGATTACTTTCTTTGAACTGATCTTCCTGGTCACTGAGTCTTTCAGAAAGAGACTCAATTTCCTCTTTTAATCTAATTTCTTCGGATGATAAAAATTCATACTTCTGTGACTGAATTTTTTTCTTGTTTTCGTGGTCGTTAATGTTTTGTATTACCTGAAGAAGCTGCCTATTAGTACTGTCAGATTTTTCATCTAGCTCTCTAATATCGTTTTCAGCAGACTCTAGAATCTTCTCAACTTCCTCACGATCTGCATTTTTTACACTTATTTCATTAGCTAGCCTGAAAATATCATCATCCATTTTTTCGGATTTTTCTTGAATGTTTTCAATATTCCTCAAAATTACGTTGACTTCTGAGGATTCGTATTGTGATTTGAGACTTAGATATTCTTTCGCTTTTTCGCTATCATTCCTAAGGTCGTCAATCCTTGATTCGATTTCGTTGATGATGTCATTTGCTCTCAAAAGATTCGTACTCGTCGTCTCAAGGCGTCTCTCTGCATCGAGTTTCCTTGTTTTGTAAGAAACCACACCTGCAGCCTCTTCAAATATTTCTCTCCTGCTTTCAGGTTTATTACTTACTATATCGGCAATTCTGCCCTGTCCAATTATCGAGTAACCATCAACACCTATGCCCGTATCCATGATTAATTCTCTTATATCCCTAAGTCTGCACGGAGCATTATTTATCAAATATTCACTTTCGCCTGATCTGTACATCCTCCTAGTTATTGAAACCTCGGAGTAATCTATATCAAGTGTTCCGTTCGTATTATCTATTACTAGGGTTACTTCCGCCATTCCTCTCGGCTTACGCGACGCAGAACCAGCAAAGATAACTTCTTCCATCTTACCGCCACGCAAAGTCTTGGGGCTTTGTTCACCAAGCACCCATCTTATAGCATCACTTATATTACTTTTGCCACTTCCATTAGGTCCGACAACGCATGTCATTCCCTCGTGAAATTCAATCACTACAGGATCTGCAAAAGATTTAAATCCGTGCATCTCAAGTCTTTTAAAATACATATTCTATATCCCTTTCAACAAAGCATCTTTAGCGGCTTCTTGTTGCGCAATTTTTTTCGATCTGCCACAGCCCATACCGAGTTCCTCGGATTCACAAAATACCTTAACGCAAAAAGTTTTTTTATGTGGCGGGCCTTCTTCTTTGAATGTCACATATTCGATATTCACAGGTCCATCCTCCTGCAACCTTTCTTGCAGTAAAGACTTATAATCATGATTTAGCATGCCTTGTTCTGCCTGAATTATCATAGATTCAAATACATTCGACACAAATTCATAGCAGGTATAATAGTCACTATCCAGATAGATAGCGCCGATTATTGCCTCCACAGCATCCGCGAGTATTGAAGATTTTTCTCGACCACCAGATTTCAGCTCTCCACGGCCAAGAATTATTGACTGGCTGAGATTCAAAGTTACCGCAATCTTAGCAAGAGACTCCTCGCAGACTATGCCTGCCCTTATCTTAGAAAGATTACCTTCCTTCTCATCGGGCATACTTTTAAACAAAATATCCCCGATAACAAGGTCCAATATTGCATCTCCCAAAAATTCGAGTCTCTCATTATCATAAACGAGCTTACCATCCTCATACACTTCATTTTCCCTCTTAAATGAGCTATGTGTAAGAGACTGCCTCAAAAGTCCTTGATTTTTAAAGGTATATGGGCCATCAAAATCAATATTATAAATGTCAGAATTCTGTTGATTGACCATCTTATACATCCGAATCATCCTCATCATTTAGTCTTTCGATAGATGATGATATTAGACATACTACATCTTGTTCGAAATATGGGATCGACTTCATTATTGTTCTCATTACAGCATATGCGTCTGATGAACCGTGCATTTTAAGAAGAGCTTTCTTGAGACCCAAAATAGGTGCTCCTCCGTATTCTGTGTAATCCACATCTTCTTTGAGACTGTAAAGTTTATTTTTGAGCATAGCTGCACCAAGTTTTGCAATCCCCGATGATGTAAATCTGTATTTCAATTCTCTCATGAGTGTCATTGCAAGTCCTTCAGATAACTTTAGAACTATGTTTCCTGTAAACCCATCTGCAACTATAACATCAGCAATTCCGAGGGGTATATCTCTTGCTTCGAGATTGCCCATGAAGTTCACAGATGTTTTGTCGATCAGTTTATATGCTTCCTTGGTCAACTGATTACCTTTTCCGGCTTCAACACCATTGCTGACAAGTCCGACTACAGGATTCTTTCGCCCTATGACCTCCTCCATGTAAAGGCTTCCCATGACAGCAAATTGCTCAAGGTAATGAGGCTTACACTCAGTATTTGCTCCAGCGTCAAGAAGCAGCGATGGTTCCTTGCCCAAAATAGGATACACTGTTGCAAGTGCAGGTCTTTCGATTCCGTCAATGCATCCAAGGATTAAATGTCCCCCAGCTAGAAGTGCACCCGTACTTCCTGCGGATATCAGCACATCTCCATCTCCGTCATTTAGCATATTAAGTCCAATAACGATTGATGAATCCTTTTTTCGTCTAATTGCTTTGACTGGAGATTCATCATTCTCTATCTTCTGTTCAGCATTAACAATGGATATCTGGGTACCCCTATATCCATGCTTTTTAATCAGTTCTTTAAGTTCTCCTTCGTCACCTATTATACATAGGTCTTCATTGGTATATTCAGTTGCCATTATTGTGCCCTCGACTATCACGTCAGGAGCATTGTCTCCACCCATACCGTCAATAAGGATTCTCATAGTTTCTCCCCAAATAGATCATTAAAATTCTATGTATATATTTTTGATTATTATTTTTTAGACATTTCCTTGATTTTTTCATCAATTTTCCTTGCAACAGCAACGAAATCATCTTCCAGATATCCCCTCGTAGTCATTGGAGCCGTTCCGATCCTTACACCGCTGGTTTCCTTTGGAGTCTTCTTGTCATTAGGAATCATATTCTTATTCAATGTAATTCCAATTTTATCAAGTTCGTTTTGCAAGTCGCGTCCAGAGAAATCAAACGATGAGAGATCAATCATAAAGAGATGGTTATCAGTACCACCGGTAACTATTTTGTAGCCCAGTTTGATGAACTCATCACAGAAAGCCTTTGAATTCTTCACAACTTGTTTGATGTATGCTTTGTAATCATCCGTCAAAGCCTCTTCTGCACAAATAGCCTTGCCTGCAATAATATGTTCTAATGGACCCCCCTGTGCATATGGGAAAACAGCACTGTCGACCTTCTTAGCGAGCTCAGGTTTAGAAAAAATAAGTCCGCCTCTAGGTCCTCTCAATGTTTTATGTGTTGTTGTCGTTATTAGATCAGCATGCCCAAATGGACTAAGATGGCAACCAGCAGCGACAAGTCCAGCTATATGGGCCATATCAACCATGAACATCGCTCCTACGTCCTTTGCAATTTTTCCAAAAAGTTCAAAGTCGATAATCCTCGAGTAGGCGCTTGCTCCTGCTACTATGAGCTTAGGCTTGTATTCTTCAGCCTTACGTCTCACATCATCCATATCTATAAATCCATTATCGTCAACCCCATAGAATACCATGTTATAAAGTTTACCACTGAAATTTACAGAAGAACCGTGTGTTAAATGGCCTCCGTTATCAAGGCTGAATGACAAAACAGTATCGCCAGGCATTGCAGCTACCTTATATGCCGAAAAATTTGCCTGCGAACCGCTATGTGGCTGTACGTTGACATGATAATCAGTATTAAAAACTTCCTTCCACTTATCACAACAGTACTCCTCTATTTCGTCAACAAAGTCAGTGCCACCGTAATATCTGCCTCGATTGCCTGTTTTTCTCTCAAACTCAGGGTATCCTTCAGCGTATTTCCATGAAAGGCATGACCCACATGCAGCCAAGACAGCTTCACTTGAATAATTTTCAGAAGCTATGAGTTCAATATTGTTTTTCTGTCTAAGGTATTCTTTTTCAAGCAAACTACCTAATACTTCCGAACTCTGTTTGATGAACTCGATGTTTTTAATATTATAATCACTGTCATCTTTTCCATTTTTGTTAAACATGTTTTATACTCTCCTTAATTTGTTGACTCTCTATGTACATTAGACCTGTGGCCCTTTGCCATTTTTCTCTGTCTAAACCTTCTCTTTTGAGGTTGCAGAAATCTTCCAAGCAATTTCATTACAACGGTTACAGCCATAAAGCCTGTAGCAATTGCAAGTGCAATAGTAAGTGCAATTTCTCCATTCTCAATAAATGCACTCTCGTCATCATTAATTATAGCGTACATTGCATAATAAAGTCTACCGCCTGGAATCAGGCAAATTGCACCTGAAGTAAGGAAAATCGTGGTCGGAGTTTTATTTATTCTCGCCATAATTTCCGCAAAAAGCGATACGAAGACTGCTGCCAAAAAATTAGATATGAAGTGGTTCTCAAAAGCTTGAAATGCTATCAGATAAATATAATAGGTCACACCACCTGCAAGGGCTGCATATATGACATGTGGCATCTTTATCTTCATGTTTATACCGAACCCAAGAGATCCGGCAATTGCAGCGCCAATCAAAAAAATCATTTTAGACATTTACTATTCAAATTCCTTTCAGAATACAAACTTCTGCATCAGTTTCTAAAAATCAAAAGTGCAGTAGCAAAACCTGCAGCAATGATACCGGCAATAATTACAGCATTTATGAATCTAAGCATACCTGAACCTGTATCCCCCATAAGGAGGTCTCTTATCGCATTGGTCATCGCAATCCCTGGAATAACGAGCATGATTTCACCTATCATTATTTTGTCGATATTATGCCCTATTCCAAATTTCACTAGCAACGATGTCGCAAGTGCGGTTATTAAAGAAACAATATAATAATAAACAAACTCGTTATCTTCTCTAGTGTTCAGGTACCTTTCTGTAAAAACGATGATACATGCTCCTATAGACGCAGTTATCGCATCTACAAAGTCTCCACCGAAAAACATGCAGAAACCGCCGCAGACTAAAATGCTACCAATATATCTTATAAACCTAGGCTGATAAGACGTGGTTACAATCTTGTCAAAGGCTTTTGAGAGTTTGAAATAGCTAGGGCTTGTCGATGCTGTCTTTCTCGAAAGATCATTAAGCTTATCAAGCATAGCAAAATTAGGATTGTACCTTAGGACAGTCCTAATTTGTGTAATTATCTTTCCATCAGGCGACTCAAACGTTACCTGCATATTATTTGTGATTATAAAAACATTTATTCTATCGCATCCGTAGCCTTTGCACATGCGAAAAATGCTGTCTTCGACCCTGCTGACTTCAGCACCACATACAAGCATTTCTTCTCCTATATCGAGGATGCATTGCAGAATTCTCTCGTAATCCATTTTTAGCCTTTCTTCATATTCAGTCTCATAACCTCTGGGAAACAATTTTTCTGGTACTGTGGGCAATGTTTGCACTCAAAGAAATTAGGTGCAGTTTTGGGGTCCACTGTTTTAAAATCATTTTTTCGAAAAAACTCTGGAGCCCTTGCAACAAGTGCGATAGAATCGCCACCTAACTTTTTAACCTCAGATTCGACTTTATTTAATAGCACTTTTCCAAGTCCAAATTTTCTAAAAGCTGGATCAACTGCGATGCCGTCAATTATGTACTCACCTTCTCGCTTTGCAAGTACCGCTCCGCCAATAAGATTATCCTTAGGATCGACCATCTTAAAGCATTGAATTATATCTGTATCAACTTCTTCGTCACCATCAAATTCAAGATCATTTTCGACAAAGAATTTTACCAGTCTCTCATACTCATCAGTTCTTTTTAACGTTACAATTGGTCTACAACTCAAGATTCTTCACCTCCTCGACAACCTGATTTCTCACCTCTCCAATCAGATATAGTGAACCAGCTACCAAAAGACCTCTATTATGCCCAAGTTTAATTTCTCTAATGGCATGCGACACGGCTTCAGACGGCGACTTGATGACCTCTATACATCTTTCTTCAACACCAAGCGAAATCAAAATATCTTTTAGGTCATCAGCACTCGATGTACGCGGATTTTCAGCTTCTGTCACAAAATATCTCCCGCCTAACGGTAAGAAGTTGTTTAGAATTTTTTCAACTTCTTTGTCGTGCATAATTGCTGTCACAACAATATTTTGTTTAATATCTTCTGGTTTTAGATCGGAAACGAGGGAATCTCTTAGTGCAGCTGAACTGTCTTCATTATGTGCACCGTCTAGAATAACAATTGGGTCTAGTGAAACCACCTCAAATCTTCCAGGATTAAATGCATTCTTTATGCCTTTGAGAATGTCTTTTTTATTTAATCTTAGAATCGATCGACCCCTCATGAATTCAAGCGCTGCCAGAGCAGTTACAGAATTAAGGATTTGAAAATCGCCAGTCATAGTGGTTTCTACATCGTATTCCTCGCCGAGAATTTTTACATTATATCTTATGCCTTCTATGGAAGAATCGATAACCTGTGCCCTCTCTGCAGTTGCATTTGCATCGGCAAAGGGTGCTTTCTTAAACTCAGCAATCTTCGCTACAACCTCAAAGGCATCCTTATTGCTTATTGCGGTAATCAACGGACAGAACGGCTTAATTATGCCCGCTTTTTCCATTGCAATTTTTTGAATCGTATCGCCCAATCTATCCATGTGATCCATTGAAATGGAACCAATTATTGTCATAATAGGCTTGTCTATTACGTTGGTAGAATCTCCGCTTCCACCTAGCCCGACCTCTAAAATAATAACCTCAGCTTCTTTTTTCTTGAAGTAAGCAAAAGCTATAGCTGTAATAATTTCAAATTCAGTGGGCGAGTCAAACCCCTCAGCGACCATCTTTCTAGCTGCTTCAATAACTTTATCAGAAATATAATCTAAGTCATCGTCAGTTATATATTTTCCATCAAACTGAATTCTCTCGTTGAAAGATTCAATATATGGAGATATGAACATCCCGGCTTTGTAGCCATTTTCAAGAAGTGCACTATATATGTAATGACAAATCGATCCCTTACCGTTAGTTCCAGCAACGTGAATCACTTTCATATCATTTTGGGGATTGCCAAGTATATCGAGCAATTTCTTCATTCTTTCAAGGCCCAAAATACTTCCGAATCGTTCAAATTCTTTTAATTTTTCACTAATATTATTCAAAATTTCACCATATTTTTGATTATCGTATTTGTTTATACTTACATCATCGCCGAAATTATTTATCGTTAATTTTCTTGGTTACATCCTTGAGTTGTTTATCAACCTTCTCAAGGAGTTCCTCGTATTTTAATCTCTTAGACTTTTCTTCTTCGACGATTGCTGCTGGAGCCTTTGATAAAAAGCCTTGGTTAGATAACTTCCCGTTTACTCTCGCAACTTCCTTCTCAAGTCTCTTCTTTTCCTTGGATAGTCTTTCAGCTTCTTCTTTGAAATCCACAAGATTATCAAGAGGTATAAACAATTCACCGTCCATTATTGCGCTTGAAATTGAATCCGCTGGAACATCAGCCTTTGATTTTGCAATATTTATATCGTTAATATTACTAATTTCCTTGATATATCTTGAATAAAGTTCTATGTTTTCTGTTATAGGCCCTGTGATATATAGGCTCAAAGATTTTGAAGGTGCGGCATCCACTTCAGCTCTTATGTTTCTAATAGCACGTATGATTTCCATACTCTTTTCAATTATTTCAACTTCCTCAGGAAAATCCCATTCATTTCTTGAGTAAGGCCAACTAGAAGCGATAAGCATACTGCCACCATCATCACATTTTGACTCTTCTTCTGAATGAGGAAGGAAACTCCAAATTTCCTCCGTAATAAATGGCATGAACGGATGTAAGAGCTTTAACAAATTCTTGAGAACCATTATAAGCGTAAATCTAACTACCCTCTTATCAGCCTCATCATCACCCCACAGCCTTTTTTTTACCATCTCAATATACCAGTCACAATACTGGTTCCAAATCAAATCGTAAACCTTTTGACCCGCTAGTGCTAGGTCATAGTTTTCAAGATTTGCTGTTATTTCGGCAGATGCAGCATTAACCTTTGAAATAATCCATTTATCTTCTGGCTTGAAAGCAATATTTGAAAAATCATTCGTATCCGCACATGATCTGCCGCAGCAGTCAGAACAGCATTTTGCCATATCAAGGAAGTTGCCATTCTCATCTGTTATATTCATGATTACAAACCTTGAAGCATTCCAAAGCTTATTTGCAAAATTCCTAGCTGATTCAATCTTTTCGGTCTGGAACCTCATATCATTTCCCGGAGTAATACCTGTAGACAGCATGAACCTCAGTGCATCTGCTCCATATTGCTCTATCATTTCAAGAGGATCGATACCGTTTCCGAGTGACTTACTCATCTTCCTGCCCTGGCTATCTCTTACAAGGCCGTGAACGTAAACATCCTTAAACGGCACATCATGCATAACTTCCATTGCAGAAAACACCATCCTAACAACCCAGAAAAATATTATATCATAGCCTGTAACAAGGACATTGGTAGGATAAAAATACTTTAATTCTTCACTTTCCATAGGCCATCCAAGAGTTGAAAACGGCCAAAGAGCTGAAGAAAACCAAGTATCAAGCACATCTGGATCCTGTGTCAAATTCCTTGATTTACATTTCGGACAACACTTAGGAGCTTCCATATCAACAGTAATTTCACCGCAGTCATCGCAATACCATGCTGGTATCCTATGACCCCACCAAAGTTGCCTGGAAATACACCAATCCCTAATATCATCAAGCCAGTGGAGATATATTTTTTCAAATCTATCAGGTACATGCCTAAGTTTTCCCTTTTTTGCCGCTTCGATTGCTGGTTTTGAAAGTTCGTCCATCTTGACAAACCACTGATCAGAAAGCATCGGCTCGATAACGGTATGACACCTATAGCACGTACCAACCGGGATATCCAATTTTTCCGTCTTAACCAAGTAGCCAGCATCATCAAGGTCTTTAATCCATGTCTTCCTGCACTCAAATCTGTCCATGCCTTGATACTTCCCAGCATGCTCATTCATCTTGCCTTCTAAATCTATGCAAGAAATAATTTCAAGGTCATGTCTTTGACCCACTTCAAAGTCGTTCGCATCGTGAGCAGGCGTAATTTTAACAGCTCCTGTACCCTTCTCTGGATCAGGATAAGGGTCCGCAATTATAGGGATTTCTCTCCCAACTAAAGGTAGCAAAACAGTTTCACCAATCATATTGCTGTATCTCTCATCTTTAGGATTTACAGCAATTGCGATATCCCCAAACATGGTTTCAGGTCTTGAAGTAGCAACTACGATATCTTTTCCACCATTTTTCGAAGCCGGATATTTGAAGTACCAGTAAAACCCATTTTTATCCTCATGTTCAACTTCCGCATCAGATAGAGAAGTTCCACAGTTAGGGCACCAGTTAATCAAGCGATTTCCCCTGTAAATATAGCCTTTTTTATATAGTTCAACAAAATACTTTCGTACGGCTTTGCTACAACCTTCGTCCATGGTGAATCTCTCCCTGCTCCAGTCGCACGAATCGCCCAGTCTACGACACTGTTTTGTTATTCTACCGCCGTACTCATCCTTCCATTTCCACGCGCGTTTGAGGAATTCTTCTCTGCCTATATCTTCCTTAGTTAGTCCCTCGTCATTTTTAATTTTTTCAACAACCTTTACCTCAGTTGCAATGCTGGCGTGGTCACTACCAGGTAACCACAAAGCAGAGTAGCCCTCTAACCTCTTCCACCTGATGAGCACGTCTTGAAGTGTGTGGTCGAGTGCGTGTCCCATATGAAGTTGTCCTGTTATATTTGGAGGAGGCATAATTATAGTATATGGTTTCTTCTCAGGATCTATTTCTGCACGAAACATCCCCTTTTCTTCCCATTTTTTGTATATTCTTTCCTCAAATTCTTTAGGGTCATAATTTTTTGCTAAATTACCGGATGAAGCTCCAGATTTACATATGTTTTCCGATTGTTTAACATCATTTGCAAAGCCCTGTTCAGTATGTGTTTTCATTTATAAAATGCCCTTCCTTTTCTATCTTGACCTATCTAAAAATTTTATATGATTTTTCCAAAAACGTCAAGATATAGGCTTGTTAGAGTCTATATTTTATAGTATTATTTATTGTATGGTTAAGAATAAAAGATTGTTTATAGTATTTATTTTCTTTGTAGCAATTCTGTTGCTTGCTTTTCTCCTAAATCTGATTGACTGGAACGGCAGTGCGAATGTGAGAAAGTCAAAAGTGGATAAGGAATTGAAGGTTGCTTTAGAATATTCACCAAAGGGAGTTGCTGCCTTACAACAAGAAATCGCAGAGGCAGAAAGACTGCACCCTTCCGCTGGTAGCAAGGTTGATGATGACCCTATGTCAAAAATAAGGCAGTCTATGAGTCATTCCATTATTGTGGGAGATTCTATAACTGAGGGATTCAAAATATATGGTTTCTTGGATGACGATAGAGTTTTCAGCAAAATAGGTGCATCCCTTAATACGGTAGATGATCTTTTGAAAGCTGCCGCAGATGCAAAACCAGAATGTCTATTCCTTGCTTTTGGGATGAATGATATTGGGAATTTAAATGCAGATACGGATGCTTTTGAAAAATTATACATTAGCAAAATCAAAACGTTTATGAAATCCAGCCCTAAATCCAAGGTTGTTTTGCTGACAATAGTTCCTCCAACTGAAAAGGCTATTTCTGAAAAACATATTTTAAAGAATTACACAAAATATAATAAAGTTATATTTAATATTGCAGAGAAGAGAAAACTTCCTGTAGTTGATACAGTAAAAATTCTTCGAGATCATCCTGAGCTTCACGAGCCTGATGGTATCCATGTAAGCAGCGCATTTTATCCGATTGTTTTGAATCAAATGATTGAGAAAGCGGGTCTGTCCAGATGAAGCTATTAAAAAACAAATCACTTTTAACAAAGGTTGCCTTCTTGATTGTTCTGGCTGCCTTTTTAATATTTGTCTATTGGACAGAAAGTGCCAAAGATATCCCTATGAGTCAGATAGAAAAAGCTCTCTTGTCTAATAAATACGTCAAGGAAATGACCGTTCAATCACCAAGAGAACTCGAAAGATATATGCAAATCTCCGCCTCTAATTATGACGGATTTTTTTACGCAAGATCTATTGATAATCTGGCAGTAGATGAAGTTCTCGTGATTAAAGCAAAATCAAAGGATCAGTTAAATCAACTCAAAGACGCTGTCGATAACAGAATTAATCAACAAATCACAAACTACCAAGGATATGCCCCAAAGCAGGTTTCGATGCTAAAAAATGCAAAGACTTTTACAAAGGGGAACTATATTTTCTACTGCGTTTCAAATAAACCTGACTCTATTTCGGAGGACTTCACTGATGTTATTTAGCAGCATTAATTTTATATATTACTTCCTGCCCGCACTACTGCTTTGTTATTGCATAGTGCCAAAAAAACTTAAAAACTATATTTTGCTCATTTTCAGTTTGATATTCTATAGCTGGGGTGAGCCTATTTATGTGTTCTTAATGATATTTAGTGCTGCATTCAACTACTCTATGGGGAAAGAAATTCTGACATATCAGCAGAATAATCGTAATCAAAAAAGCACCCTGGTTTTCACTGTCACTGTTAATCTATTAATATTATCATTCTTTAAATATTACGGATTTGCAACTGATATCATAAATTCTGTCTTAGGAACCGACTTTCATACCACGCCGCTACCGTTACCTATCGGTATATCATTCTATACCTTCCAAGCTCTTTCATATATATTCGACGTGTATAATAGAAAAGTCACCAAACAAAATAGATTTATAGAATTTATACTTTATCTGAGCCTCTTCCCTCAACTTATCGCTGGTCCAATTGTTCAATACAAGGACGTTGAGAATCAGCTGAGATCAAGGACTGTCACTTTAGAGGACTTCGGGTACGGCGCTGAAAGATTCATAGTTGGGCTTTCAAAGAAGGTCCTACTGGCAAACACACTTGGAAGTTTTCACAATATGGTTATAAAGATGCCAGATTCTACTCAGACAACCCTGGCTGTCTGGATTGGCATAATCTGTTTCACATTCCAAATATACTTTGACTTCAGCGGTTATTCCGATATGGCAATAGGTCTTGGTAGGATGTTTGGATTCAAATTTAAGGAGAACTTTAATTATCCCTATATTTCAAAGAGTGTCACTGAATTCTGGAGAAGATGGCATATTTCACTTGGTAGCTGGTTCCGTGAGTACTTATACATTCCCTTGGGTGGAAATCGTGTAACTCCCCTCAGGCATATCTTTAACCTAATAGTAGTATGGTCGCTCACTGGATTATGGCACGGCGCAAATTATACTTTTATCATATGGGGATTGTATTTTGGTGTCCTGCTAATATTCGAAAAATACTTCCTTTATGGAGTCTTAGATCGAATACCTAACAAAATAAGGATTTGTTTGACCTACATAACCGTTGTAATTAGCTGGGTATTCTTCAGTTCTGAAACAGCTCCAGAGGCCTTCGTATATATTAAAAAAATGTTTTTTGTGGGCGGTGTTCCCTTTGTAAATGCTGATACGCATTATATCTTTGCGTCTTCAATTTTGATTATAATTATAAGTGCAGTATGCAGTACACCTCTGGTGTCTGAGGCATTTGAGATTTTAAAGACAAAGAGTGCATGGCTATCAAATGTTTTGCTTCTGCTTCTACTGATTTTATCAACTGCATCGCTGATTTATACATCGTATAATCCGTTCTTGTACTTTAGATTTTAAATTTTGTAATTTAATTATGGTGAAATAATGAAAAAACATATTTATCACTTAAATCGAACACAAATTTTATCGATTTTATTTCTAATCATAATATTCGGCTTTTCAATTCTATCCTTCCTTATCCCGGATAAGCAAAAATCCGTTGAAGAAAATAGAATACTAGTTCAAGCACCTTCGTTTTCAAATCAGACATATTTTGAAGGCAGATTTCAAAAGAAGCTTGAGCAATATTTTAATGATCAATTCCCATTCAGGAACTCCCTTATTAAGTGGAAAACAGCAAGTGATTTAACCCTTGAAATCATAGAATCAAATGGAGTAATCAAATCTAAAGATGGCTACCTCATTGAGAGAATCAATCCCGCTAATAAGAAGGAGCTCGCTCACGATATTAAATCACTGAAGAAATTCAAGAGCGAAAATTCAAACTGTAATTTCTATTTTCTGCTAGCTCCAAACGCAGGCAATATAATGAAGGACAAGCTTCCAAAATCAGTGCACATGGCAAATCAGAACAAGTTCATGGATGAATTTTTTAAAGAGATTAAACAGATAGGAATCGTCCCTATCGACTCCAGAGATGCCCTCAGAAAGAATGCAAATAATGAGCAGCTATATTACAGAACTGACCATCACTGGACAACTGGAGCCGCATATCTAGCTTATAAGCAGGCACACAAAATAATGGGTTTAGACAGCAATATAAAATATAAAAAGCTCTCAGTGCACAGAAACTTTAGGGGTACTCTAGCATCTAAGAGCGGATTTACCAATGGCCGCAACGATGAGCTTCAAATATATTGGCCGAAAAAAGGTCAAAATTACCATGATTCAATATATAATTTTGTAGATGTAAAGAAAACTACCAATACATTTTATTCATTTGACAATCTTAAGAAAAAAGACGCATACACGATATTTGGAGGTTGGAATCACCCGTTCTATACGATTTCAACACCGACAAAATCTGCAAGAAAGCTCCTTCTCGTAAAGGACTCTTATGCGAACTGCATGATCCCGTTTTTAACGCAAAACTTCAGGGAAATCGTTGTAGTTGATCCACGCTACTATTTTGGGAATATAAACAAAATAATGGCCGATGAAGGTATTACAGATGTCTTGTTCCTTTACAACGCAATTACCTTTGAGTCGGACGAATCGATGAATTTGATGCTGGATGATGAGAATTCATAATATAGAATATCAAAGTATTTATTTTGCTTTTTTGAATTTATTGAGCAAGATATAAACAATTAGTAACAAAACAATTGTTATGCAAAGGATTAGATACATAGTTTCCATTTCAACCTTTTTGTCGAAAAAGTATAGATTTAAATCAAGGACATCCCTCATGCTTTTAATCATTATCTTAGGCATACCCTGTTTATTTAGCTCATCGAGAGCACCCCTCATCGAGTGATTACGAATCAGCGATGTGCCATAGGTGCCAGGTAGAAACATAATGATCTTTTGAATCCCTTCACTAAAAGATGAAATCGGCATATACGCACCACATATGAACCCATAGCCGGCTCCTATAATTGTACCTACCGCAGTAATCTGCCCCTGTGATGTGAGGAAGAAATTTATTACAGAAGACAACGCCGTTCCGAACAAAATAAGCAATACCACATCAATAAATAACATGAGTACATCATTCGATGACATGTACCAGCCCTTCATATACACATAGCCTAAGCATACACACATTGCTAGAATGCTAATGATAAACGTTGAAATTAAGGTCGCTATGTAATAACTAAGTGATAAAATCGAGCTCTTTACAGGCGACGTTTTAAAATCCTTAATTGTACCGTTAACTTTGTCCTGAACCATTAAAAAGTTCGAGGAAAAAGCGACTGTAATGCAAGATACGGCAAGAAGTGATGACATCAGCTGAGAAGCGACAAATCCGTCGATTATACTTTTTGAAAGTTCTATTGAATTTGGTAGATTCTCTGTTAAACTTTGTTTATAAACATTGGCCAGGAATGCAGCATAAAGAACGAGCAAAATAATTGGTGTAATCAGTGATGTGAAAAGCATTCCCTTATCTTTGAAAAATAATTTAACATTTCTCTTTATTAGCTTAATGCAAGTGTTCAATTTCTCTCACCCCCTTCAAAATTTTTTCCTGTAGCTTCCAAAAATACATCATCCATCCTTCCCTTTGTTATCTCATAATCTACAAAGAGACCTGGATTTTTGAGAATCATATCTGTAGCCTCTTTTGTATTGGAAATTGGAAACCTAAATCCATTCTTGATGATTGTATAATTTGATGAGAGTTTTCTTATGTCATCTTCATTGATGCCATATATCGTAATATAATCTTTTGTATACGTATTTTTTAAATCATGCGGAGTACCCTCTGAAATTTTTCTACCATTGTCAATTATCACTATGTAGTCTGATTCTACAGCTTCCTCCATATAGTGAGTCGTCAAAAATATTGTCATATTTTCATTTTTCCTAAAATCGGAAATTACATTCCATAGAAGTTTACGGGTTTTAGGATCAAGCCCAGTGGTAGGTTCATCGAGAATCAAAATTTTAGGTTTATGAATCAATGCTCTTGCAATATCAATCCTTCTCCTTTGACCCCCTGACAAATTTCTCACTGTCTTTTTAAGTAAATCTTTAAACTCAAGAAGATAAGCAAGTTCATTTAATCTTTGATCAAAATCTTTTCCTATAATTCCATACAAAGCAGCACGACTCTCTAGATTATCATATACGGAAAGAGCGGCATCTAGAACAGATGACTGGAAGACTATCCCGATTTCTTTTTTAACTAAATCTAGATTTTTATCCAAATTATAGCCGTCGATGATAACTTCTCCGCTATCCTTTGAAAGCTGTCCGCACATAATGTTTATCGTTGTTGACTTGCCTGCTCCGTTTATCCCTAGGAATGCAAATAATTCGCCCTCCCTGACGGATAGAGTCAGATCCTGAACAGCTTTTAAATCTCCAAAACTTTTGCAAAGATTATTAATTTCAATAATGTTTTTCATAAATCAAGTCCTTATATCAAATTATTATAAAAATTATAACTAAATACCCTTTATATTATCTCATATTTAGCCATCTCCATCTATAACAACTATTTAAAGTCATTGTAAATAATTTGTAATATGTGGCTGTCTTCTCACTCATATTGCTCTGCTATGCATTATCGCTATTGATCTTTGAAAAATCATGTTCTAATTGATGATCCCTGCTATTAATATAATCTTCATGCTTGTGGCTATGCCTTCCCTCATATAAAAAATGATTATGATAGTGCATGTGCGTTATCTGATGCGTATGCGTAATACCGTCATGTGTATGCACGATTGTGTGTGAATGAGGATGAACATGATGCCTAACCAAGGTGTCATACACAACGAAACCGCTACCTATAATCATGAAAATTAGGGCAACAAAATATACTAGTGTCAGACTTTCACCATTTACCACAAAAGCTAAAAAAGAACCAATAAACGGAGCTACTGCATAGTATGCACTTGTCTTAGCAGCACCAAGGTCTCGCTGTGCCTTAATATACATGAATATACTTAAGCCATACGCCACAAAACCTAGCATCATCGCATAAGCAATATATTTTGTTTCCGGAATATGCTCACCTATTATAAGTGCTAAGGCAAATGATCCACCGCCTGAGAAAATGCCCTTGAGCATAACAATTTCATATGTACTCTTGCCGGAGATTTTGCCTGTACAGTTATTTTCAAGCCCCCAACAACATGTTGCTAGTAATACAAACAATGATCCCAAAGAGAAATTAAAACTCCCTGCCCCATCAAATGATAGAATTATGCTCGAAACCGTGATAAATCCGATTGCTATCCATAAGATTTTAGTAACCGTTTCCTTAAATATGAGAAGAGCTATAAGTGTCGTAGCTACTATTTCAAAATTCCCAAGGAGCGAGGCGTTCGATGCCGAGCCAATGCTTATCCCAATCATCAGAAATATCGGGGCGGCAATGTCAAGGACTATCATCCCAATGGTATATATCAGATCAGACCTTACGAGCCTTTCGGAACGACTCTCATTCTTAAAGTGAAACAGGTACATAATACTTACGCCTATTCCTGCGCCAAGGTATAAAAAAGCAGCCATAAATGTAGGTGGAATATGGCTTAATAAAATCTTTGATAATGGCGTGTTGATGGCATAAAAAGCTGCGGCGAGAAGTGCCATTATTACGGCTGTTATCTTGTTATTTGAATTCAAATCTCATACCTCTTTAAACGATTAAATTTAATATAATTATACTCTACCCCATAAACATTATCAAATTTTATTATTATAGAATTTCAAATAGAGTTATGATATAATCCAATTTAGCCTTAAGATATAATTCCATTACACAGGTGAGGATTTATGGACGAAAGAAAAAAACTTAAATTTATATTATATACATTTATCGCCTTGATGGTTATCGGTACTATAGGTTATATGATTCTGCTAAAGATTAACCTCGTCGATGCCATCTATATGACAGTAATTACGATTTCTACTGTCGGATTTGGCGAGCTAGGCGATATGCATGAAAGCGGTAGGTTATTCTCGATCTTTATGATTTTCAGTGGAGTCGGAATAGTCGGATATGCCTTTACTAACCTGGTTGTTTTGTTGGTTGAAGGTAAAATTGTTGATTTGTGGAAGGGAAAGAAAATGAACTACAATATTTCTCAGCTCAAGGACCACTATATCATCTGTGGTTCTACGGAACTGGCTGAAGTCGTAATAGCAAAGTTTGTAAAAGAAGGCTTGGATTTTGTTGTAATAACGCCGAATCGCGATGATTTGGATGAATACAGCCATCACAACATACTTGTAATTGAGGGCTGCTCTACAGAAGAAGAGATTTTAGAAAAGGCAGGTGTTGAAAAAGCCAAGGGCCTGATATGCACTATGGATTCTGAGGTCGATAACATCGTAACGGTTCTAACGGCTAGAAATCTTAACGACAAAATATATATAATATCCAATTCTGTTTCAAAGTCTGGTGCAGAAAAACTCATGAAGGTTGGAGCAAACAAAACACTTTCCTCCGTTGAAATAAGCGGCAAGAGAATGGCTGCACTAATGATCAAGCCTAATATCATCTCCTTCCTTGACGTGTTCACAAGGGTTGGCGATGTCGAACTAGACCTTGAGGAAGTTACTGTTATGAAGGGATCTTATCTTGAAAACAAAACCCTTGCTGAAGCCGAGATTCAGGACAAGACTGGACTCCTCGTACTTGCGATCAAGAAAGCCAAAGATGAACACCCTATTTTCAATCCTCCAATGGACTATTCATTTGAGATTGATGATGTCCTAATCGTCTTAGGCAGAGAAGAACAGGTTGAGAAACTGAGACATCTCGGAGATGAGATAAGTGACTAGGTTAATCCAGGTTAATCGTGCATTACAGATACCATGGAAACATCAAATAATTTATAAAAATCGGGGATGGCAATTGCCATCCCCTTTTAAAATTAAGATTTAATTTAATCCTCTAAGCATTTAACCCACCTAACTTGGTAGTTTAGTGTTTATTTTTCTTTAGCCTACTTAAAGCAAGCATTCCTAATGCAGCTACAAGAAGAAGTGTTGCATACTCATAAGCCATTGCGTTATCACCAGTTTCTGGGCTAGTCTTAGGTTTTTTTGTTTCATTAACTTCTATTTTTTCATAAACTGCTGTATAAGTTTGGGTTTTAACCACATCATTATCTGATTGTATATCTGGTGTCCAATTCTTAAACCTGTAATTTTTATCAATATGAGTTGCAGTAGGTACTATTAAGCCTTTTACCGCTTTTTTTGCATCACCCCATGTTAGAGTTGACTTGATATCAAATGCTATTACCTCACCCCTTTTAAAGGTTGGATTATATTTTAAATATCCATCCTTAGTCGGGTCAAAATATACTCTCGTATATCCATCTGGTATAGGACTGTTTATATCCTCATTAACCCTAATTACATCAGGCTTAGACTCTGGTTCTGGAGCATTCTTGATAAAGTAAGCTGTGTAGGTATTACCATCTTTAGCCACACCTAGCTCTGGATCCCATTTTTTGAATCCATAGTTATCTGCTGGTAATGCTTTGATATCTGATAATTTAGCTAGATCTGTGTCTGGTTTAACTTTTGCCTTTACTACTGCACCTTCTTTATTTCCAACTTTTACCTTACCCTTAGCTGCATCCTCTGATTTGAATGTTACTGTGATATAGTTTTTAGGGATATCTTTTCCATCGCTACCTTTTTCAGGTTCTTTATTAGGGTCATCTTCATTTGGAAGGTATGGGACAATCTTATCTTCTGTATAATCCTTCTTATCAGCTTTAGCTATAAATTTTGTATCTTTTGTTATTGCTACCTTTAGCCAATCTTTTGGAATTGGGTCGCCCTCTTTAATTTCATCACCACTCTTGATGAAGTAAGCAGTATATTCCTTAGATTTATTATCTTCAACCTTTCCTAAAGCTGGTGTCCACTTTGTAAATCCATAGTTTTCTGCTGGTAATGCTTTGATATCTGATAATTTAGCTAAATCTGTGTCTGGTTTAACTTTTGCCTTTACTACTGCACCTTCTTTATCTCCGACTTTTACCTTACCCTTAGCTAGATCCTCTGATTTGAAGGTTACTGTTATATAGTTTTTAGGTATGTCTTTACCGTCATTACCTTTGTCTGGTTCTTCCTCATTTGGAAGGTATGGGATAACTATGTCGGTTGTATAGTTCTTCTTAGTCCATATCCAGGTACCTGTGAATTCATTCTTACTGGTATCTGTTGACATTGTAATCTTATCTGGTGACCACCCTTTAAATGTCCAGGTACCTTCATCATCTCCAACTGCCTCAAATGTCTTTGTCGGCTTATTGACATCTTCTCCAAATTTGGCTTTTTTTGTTAAATTAGCATTTGCTAATTTGTTTTCAAATGCCTTTGGAAGGTCTTTGCCTTCTGTTCCACTAACAAATTTGTAGTTGATATCTAATGTTTTTAATTCAGCTTTAGCTATAAATACAGTATTCTCTTTAATCTCTTTATTCCAAGGATCGGCTGTTTTCTCCTTATCTTTATACCTTTAGCCAATCTTTTGGAATTGGGTCGCCCTCTTTAATTTCATCACCACTCTTGATGAAGTAAGCAGTATATTCCTTAGATTTATTATCTTCAACCTCTCCTAAATCTGGTGTCCACTTTGTAAATCCATAGTTATCTGCTGGGATTGTGGAAATATTATCCGATTTTGATAAATCAGTCTTTGGTGCTACTTTTGCCTTTACTACTGCACCTTCTTTATCTCCTACTTTTACCTTACCTTTCGCTACATCCTCTGATTTGAATGTTACTGTTATGTAAGTCTTAGGTATGTCTTTTCCATCGCTACCTTTTTCAGGTTCTTTATTAGGATCATTTTCATCTGGAATAAACGGAATTATTTTATCGCCAGTGTATTCGTGCCATTTCCATATTCCTATAAATTTATTATCCTCTGCCTTAGAAGATAGCTTTATATTTGCTTGCTTCCATGAGTCAAATTTCCAAATACCATTGTTATCTTCCACTGGTGTAAAGGCTATTTGTGGAGCAGTAACTGTAGCCCCAACATTTCCTTGTTTAACTAATTTTTCATTGTTAAGTTGATTATTCACAGCATCTGGTAAGACTTTGCCAGTTGTTCCACTTACAAATTGGTAGTCTATTCTAGTTGTAACTATCTTGTATCTTGCTATGATTTCTATAGCATCATTTATCGTTTCTTTGTAATCAGCTAAATTTTTTGAATAATTTTGATCTTTGATCTTCCAGCCTTCATATTCACCAACAACAGCCGTAACATTTGGTACCTCTAAGGCCTTAACTTTTTCATTTTTAGTTTTGTATTCTTCAATATTTAAAGCGTCCTGGAATTTTGTTCCTTTTAATACCCAATATGAAATTTCTGTTTTGTCTTGTTCAAAGTTACCTTTATCTGTTGATTTGAAAGTTACCATAACATAGCGGTCATCCTTTGGATCTTCTTTCTTGATGATTTCTTTTGCTTCGAAAGTTAAATCGCTATTGATCGCTTCACTATCTAATTCGCTAATATCTTTACCATTTAACCATTCGATAGTCTTTTTATCTTTGGCTACCCATTTGTAGTTATTAGCAGCGTCTAAAATCTTATTGTTTTCAATATCAGCAATTTTGAAGAATTTGTTTGGAACAATATCCTTGATGTTTTTCTTCCAAATTTCATTGTTTTTAACTTTCTTCTCTATTAATCCAGAGAATGGCCATCTAGGATTTTGATCTTCTATATTTATAGCTCCTGCATCACCCTTTTCGAATTTAACTGTCCTAACTATCTCATATCTTGGATAGTTGGTTACAGTTTCCACATATGATTTTGGATCACTTAATGTGTCTTTACTTGATACACTTGCTCCATATGCGAATCCATTAGCAGCATAGATATATCCATCCTTGGCTGCGGTGACATTTTCTTCGCTATCACTTACTACTGGAACTTTAAATATAGCAAGTTTTTTAGGATCAATTTGTCCAGAAACAAGTTTAATTTGGAACATCTTAACTTCGGACCAATCAGTAATTTCACTCTCACCGACAAAATTTGCTTGTAAGTTTGCTTCGAGATTTCCTGGTTCTGCTGTTGAATAAGTGATTTCAAATTTAGCGTCCTTGTTACTTGTAAATTGTTTAGAAGCAGTGTCAACAGTAACAGGACCAGTCAACATTAGTCTAGTTCCACTATTGCGTTCTTGACCTGATATCTGCATCTTATCATTTTTATGAGCTAGAACATCTACAATCCTCATGCTCTTTATAGGACCGTCTAATCTATTTTCAACACCAAGTCCTAAATTATGTTTAGCACCTACTGGATAAACATTAGAAATATTATGTTTTAAGTTATAGTAATCGTCTTCTTCTACTTTACCATTTTTTGTTTCTTGTTCTAGAGATGCTGTCGAACCAAATACTTTAAAGGCTGATCCATATTCGACGTTGTATTTACCCCATAAAAATTTCTCTTTAGTGTTGCCATTTTGGTTTAAATCGTCTCTATCCTCATGTTCCAAATGGCCATCAAAGCTTGCATAATTAACAAAGGCATTATTACCATAGTTATCATATACTAGATGATAATCAAGGAAGTACAATCCTGTAGGACGTTTTTCATCTTTGAATGTTACATCATATTGAATTCTAAAATCATCTATAAATTCAGCTAAATTTTCATCATCAAGTGGCACAACATAGAATACTTTACCACCACGATTTTCTTTGCTTATATTTACATTTTTGTACTCTCGGTCCGCTCCATATTTAGATTTTACCTTAATTGAAACATCTAAGGTATCTTCAAATCCTGGAACTTCTATTAAGAGTTTAGGATTTTTAAGATACTGTCTTTGACCTAATGCTCTTAGATTATTTTTTAACTCTTCTTTGTCTTTTACATAAAGATTGGTCCCAACATCTATATTCATTCGAACAGTATCACCTGTATTCGCAACTACTTTTCTGTTTTTGTCTACAAACTCATTGCTATCCTTTAATTTATGGGAATAACTAGGATGCTGGTCCATATCAACTCGACCTAATAGAGCTTGGATTACCAATTCAGACATATCCGATGTCTTAAAGTTGCTAGAGTATTTTACATACCTATCAACTCTTTCTTCTTTACTTGTATTCGTATAGAAATATCCAGCTATACCTATATTTAATTTTCTATCCGTTAATTTAGTTTTTCCGTATTGGATATCATATTCATCAACTTTATTAGCTTGTTTCCAATTTTTGTAGTTATCGTAGTTATCATAGTCTTGTGAAAATACCTTTGTTGTAAGGTTCATTTTTAAATATTCACCTTGAGGAATTGTTATTGCCTTACTAAATACAACTTTTGGTCTTACATATTTCTCCGGTTCAAAGGTAACTTCTTCTTGTAAGGTTTTAGTTCCCAAATCAACAGTTTTACCACTATCTACATCGATTGCAGTAAGCTTATATGTGATATCTCCGTCTAACTCGCTTAATTTACTTGTATCAAAACTTAACTTTGTAATATAGAAGTTTTTTTCCATTTGGAAATTATCAATATTACCTAAATATAAATTCAATTCTGTTTTTTTGCTGTAATTATTATCATTTTTTATTTCTAAAGACCAATTTGTTTCTTTTTCTTTATTGTTGTTATAGTAATAATCTCCAGAATTCTTTAGTGTAATTTTAGATCTCAAGTCAAGTTTATTATCTGGATGTGGTGGTCTTTCTTTTTCTATATAGTATCCAGCAGAATAAGTCTCTGTTTTTGATTGAGTTTCTGGTATTTCTTTATCACTCTCATCAACTAAAACTACTGATACATCAAATACATCATGACTCTTCGCAACTTCATAGCCTGGTAGCTTGATTTTAACGCTTGTATTAGCATCTACATACTCAGTTGTGCTCTGATTTTTGATTGTTGGTACTACATATTTATAGTAAGAACCATCACCATCTTTTGTCCATGATGAATCAGTTATCTTAACCTCACCTTGGGCAAGAGTTTTTGGAGTCAATTTAACCTTAACTTTATCTGGTAAATAAACCCCCGTATCTGTATGAGATCTTGCTTGCCAGAAATAAGTATCCCTAACATTTATGTAGTAAGTTAGGTCTTTTAATATGTTCCAAGATTTTTCTTGTCTGCCTTTAATTGAGCATCATCCTCTTTTAGATATCTGCTATAGGTGTAATTATTGGATCTTGCAATATAGTTTGATTTTGCATGAATCTTCAAGCCATAAACTTCATCAGAAATTTTTTGATTGTTTTCGTCATACAAAATGCCCCTTACATCTATGGTAGAACCATGTTTAATTTTTGGATTTACCAACTTATCATTGACATAATGAGGTAACTTAACTTTTACTCTAACTTGAAAAGCAAGAATTGATCCTACCTCAAGTTCATCACATGACACCTTGAGATAAATATTATCTTTATCAGCACTATCAACTATTTTTAAGTTATTACCACCTAATATTTGGTAACCTTTTTTAGAAAAATAATCTTCTTCCAGATACTTTCTCGGTATAGTAATGTCAGCATGTAAACCCTTTATTACAGCATCGTCTGTAGCATTTCCCTTATTAGATGCCTGCAATTTAATATTGATATCAGCAATAGCACCTGTAGGAGTCCATCCTTCTTCAGCTTTATTTTCAGGTTTATTAGATGCACTTACTATAGTTGAATTAACAGCAAGTGATCCTTCAACTTGGCTTTCTTCTGCTCCCCTTGTTTGGCCCTGTGGAGTAGATTGGACGTCCATCTTAGTCTCCGGCTTTACCTCAAGTTCATTCTCTTGTTGTAATCCATAGGGACTTTTTTCTTCAAGTGAACCCCCCTGGATATTAGATTTTTCATTAACTTCATCAAGATTATCTGCAAAGGCAGAATAAAGTGGATATATACTTGATGTAACTAATCCAACCATAATCAAAACTGATAAAGTTAATGATAGCAGCTTATGCTTTTTCATACTATCCTCCATGACATAAAAATTACATATAATTAAATTCTACTATTGCATTTTATAAAGCAATAATTCAATAATCTTAGTAAATATAAGGTAACACAATATATGAACTATGTCAAATTTCAGCCTCATAAAAATTGGGGTAAACCAAAATTAGTTTACCCCTTCGAATATTATACAACCGAATATTTTGTAACCCGAATACTATATACCAAAAGATTAAATTATTGTTCGTGAATCTGTTTTGAAAGTCTTTCAAGTGCATCCACGGTTCTTACACCAGGAGTGATCTCAGACAGTCTTACCTTGATAAATCTATCGTTCTTAACTGCATCCAGGTCTTTCAACAATGGGTTGTTTTTGATTTTTTCAACTTTACCCTTGAAATCATCATCGTTTCTGATACTTTCACTATAATCTACTATAATAAAGTATTCAGGATTTTCCTTAACGATATCTTCCCAGTTTGCCTGTCCCCATGTCTGATCAGAGCCCTTGCCTGACATAACGTTCTTAGCACCGATTAATTTCAAGATGTTTGTAGTATATCCTTCGAATACAGTAAATGGCTTCTCATCTTCTGAGTCAAAGATAAATACCCTCTTTTCAGGTAGACCCTTGAGCTTTTTCTGGATTTTGTTAAGCTTCTTAGTCTGCTTATCTACGAATTTCTGCGCGTTTTCCTGTTTGTTAAAGATCTCTCCCAAAGTTAGAAGGTCTTTGAAGTTCATCTCAAGATCTGCATCTGGCGAAATCATAGACTGAGGTATAAAGATATTTACATTGGCGCTGATTAACTGATCTGCAGGGATCCCACGCTTTGTAAATGGAACCGGCCAACCTGTAACAAAATCAGGTTTTTCTGCCATCAACACTTCGTATGAAGGCCATTTGTCTGACAAAACCTTTACTTTGTCGTATGCTTTCTGCTGCTCAGGCAATACTTCATCTTCCTTAAAGCAAGTTCCAGCCATCTGGTCCTCAAGGCCGAGCGCTAACATCATTTCAGTTGTTGCAAAGCTCATTGAAACGGCTTTCTTAGGAGCTTCCTTCTGTGTAAACTCAACGTCCTTCCCATCGAAGTTTTGGGTCCATGTAACAGGATATTTTGTTTCAGCTGAATCTTTCTTATCTGAATCACCTGACTTTGGTGCATCATTACACCCTGCTAATAGTAACGCTAGCACTATTAGAATAATTGATAATGTTCTAAATTTCTTCATTTTTCCTCCTTAGATTATCAATAATAAATAATAAATTCGGGTTGTTTTATTATTTTATACTTAATATCAAATGTATTTGATAAAAGCTCCTCCGTTAATATTTCTTTTGGCTCGCCCTGCTTCACCAGGGAACCGTCTTTCAACAAAATAATTTCGTCGCAGAACTTTGTCGCGAGTTCTAGGTCATGCAAACTGACCAAGGTTAATGCTTCGATATCTCTTAAAATCTCCATGAGTTCAACCTTGTACTTGATATCCAAATGATTCGTCGGCTCATCTAATATGATTAACTCAGGGTGTGTAACCAAAACTTTAGCCATCATTACCCGCTGAAACTCTCCGCCTGACAGGCTTTTGATAAATCTATGCCTCAAATGCGATAGATTTAAGGTGTCAATTGCCTCGTCGACAAGCCGATAATCGAGTTCATCATACTTTGATAGCAGTGTTTTGTATGGGTATCGACCCATCAGGAGCACATCCTCAACCATCAGGTTCGTGTCAATTTCCTTCTGAAACTGCGTAAGAATGCTAACTTTCTGAAAAAACTCTTTGCTATCGTACTTGCTTATGTCAACTCCGTCTATGAAGATTTTGTCTTCTGTATGTACTTCTTTGTAAATATGCTTCAAAAGTGAGGTTTTACCCGCCCCATTCGGCCCCAAAATTCCTATCACCTTATTTCCTTCAAGGGTTAGATTGATGTCGTTTAATATTTTGTTTTGATTGACCTCAAAATCTAAGTTCTTTATCTCAACCTTCATATCTTTTCCCTTGTAGAATTTAAAATGTAAATGAATATTGGCGCTCCGATTATGCCTGTCATCACACCGATTGGCAGCTCGTTCGGCGAAAAAATGGTTCTCGCAAATGTGTCAATGACCATGAGTCCCATACCTCCGATGAAAATCGTTGCAAACAGCAAATTATTATGCTTAACACCTATTAGCTTCCTCGAAATATGTGGCACGATCAGGCCTACAAAACCAATGACTCCCACTTTTGACACAAGGAGTGCAATTGAAAGCGAGCTAACTACGATGAGAAAAATCTGCAATTTAAAGAGATTTAGCCCCATATTTTGTGCTGCCCTATGGCCCAAAAGCAATATATCCAATTCTTTAATTACCAAATAGTAGAATATAATAAGTATTGCTAGTCCAATTGCAACAGGTATCAAGTCTTCAAAATGTATGCCCGACAGGCTTCCTGTAGTCCAAAACATCGCTGATCTAACCTGTGCTTCGTTATTTGAGGAATACACTAAAAACGTTGTTAGCGATGTGAAGAAGGCATTTACTCCCATTCCGATAAGTACAAGTCGTACCGTGTCCTGACTCTTACCTTGCAACAAAATAACCAGCATCGTCGCAAGACTGGCTCCGATAAAGGCTGCTGCATATACGTTGAATGCTGCGAAAAAGCTAAACCATCCCAAAATTATTGCAGATACAGCACCTGCAGATGCGCCAGCCGATATTCCCAAAACATATGGTTCTGCGAGAGGGTTCTTGGTAATTGTCTGCATGAGTAGGCCTACCATCGAGAGAATACCGCCTGCTAAAAAAGACATCAAAAGTCTTGGCATCCTGATTTTAAATATGATGAGCTGAATATAACTTGATGTGTCTACTGTGAAATTATGTCTAAAATAGCTTAATAGCCCTTCAAGCACTTGATAAATCTCTAATTTGACACTACCGAAAAAAACACAAAATAAAAATACAAATGGAGTTAATAAAACTAGTAATAATAATATGAGCTTTTTATTCATTAAGACCTCGCATTTACATTTTCATCAGTTTCTCGATATTCTAAATATTACTCGCATTGCAGTTTATATTTTTAATATTGTTGCAAATTCTCCACAGTCTACAGTATATTATAATGTTTTTAAATATATTGCAATAAAAAAGCGTCTCATTTTGAACCGAAATGAAAGCGCGTTGCAAGTATCGGGCTTATGCGTGAGCAAATACCGTAGCGGCACTGCGTAGGATTCTCACCTACTTCCTTGCTTATTCAACTGTGTTAATTGTAGCATACAACTTTAAATTTAACAAGAGCAAACTAATTTATATAGTACTATTCTGAAATTTACTAAAATTTCTGCATTATTGATAAAATGCAATTAATCTTCTACACAGATATCCCCTGTACTATAGTCAATAACTTTAGATAGATCTTCATTTTTAAATTCAACCTGATAACCTATTTTACCAGCACTGAAAGTGATCGTATATAAATTGCTTATGGTATAATGAAATACTGTTTTAAAGGGTTTCTTCATGCCAATAGGTGAGCAGCCACCATGTATATACCCTGTTAGTGCTAGCAAATCCCTAGACTTTAACATGCTTATATTTTTTTCAGAGACAGCCTTGCTGGCTTTTTTTAGATCAAGCTCTTTATTGACGGGTATTACAAAAACATAATGTTCCTTACTTTTGCCAACTGTAACAAGGGTCTTAAAGACAGAATTCTCATCTTTATTAAGTCTATGAGCTACATCTACTCCGGTAAGTGTAGCATCTGCTTCATAGCTATAGCATTTATATTCTATATTCTTACTATCGAGTATACGCATCACATTTGTCTTGTCTTTTGATTTTTTCATAAATTCACCATCATATTTACTTTATCAATACATCCCGATCGTATCAACACCTTCTAACTTAAGAAGCTCTATCTTTTTATCTATACCTGCTGCATAACCTGTTAGATTTCCATTTTTACCTATAACACGGTGGCATGGTATTATCAGAGCAATTCGGTTATGAGAAACAGCAGATCCAACAGCCTGAGCCGACATACGATCAAGCCCCCTTACTTTGGCAATCTTATCTGCGATTTCTCCATATGTAATTATCTCCCCATATGGAATAAAAAGCAATAGATTCCAAACAGTTTCCTGAAATTCTGTACCATGAAACAAAATAGGTGGAATAAAATTCGGTTCTATACCACTGAAATAATTATCCAACCATTTTTCAGTTTCTTTAAGCACGTGATCCGTCGTATTGACTAGATTTTTTTCCTCTTTTTCTAAAGAACAACTGTTTTGTTTCTGGCAATCAAACCATAGACCAGTTAGAGCTTCTCCGTTTGAAGACATTGTAATACCACCAAGTGGTGATTGATAATGATGAATGTATAACATTAAAGTCTCCGTTAGAATACTTTTGAGGGAAGATAGGGCTATTATAACATGTTTTATGAAAATTTATGAAAATATACTGTGTTCTAAATGTTTTCTGCATTTTTCCCAAGTTGCCGGATATGTTGCCGGTACATTATTTTCAATACAAAATTCACATAATTTTTTTATATTAGTAAACTTATTGCTGAATACTTGCACCGGAAATAAATTTTGCTTTAAACAATATACTGAAATATCATCGCTAAGACCGCCCCCACCATTTTCGTATTCAAACTCATATTTTAAGGTAACATCGCTTAGATAAACTATCCAATCTCGTCTACCCTTTTGTTTTAAGCAAAAATGATCAGGATAGACCTCAAGGACATCTTTGGACGTTCTATAAGATGTTATGAATAATCCTATTGATAAAACCAAAAGTAGAATTCCAACTAC
>QWCH01000042.1_pt1 | contig 184722 bp, 177 predicted proteins | sample 1972671 | NCBI WGS metagenome assembly QWCH01 (sample SAMN09866713, study PRJNA288562) | Human gut metagenome isolate term3_stool, whole genome shotgun sequencing... | isolation source: gut | host: Homo sapiens | place: USA: California | reverse complement strand
CGTTTATCTGATAGTAACAATTCTATTAAGTATAGTACTTGTATTATATGTGGTCATAACAACTTTAATCGTCATGCAAAATTTTGTCCTATATGTGGGGTTCCTATATATAACTCTTGTTCTGATAACAAGGATCACGAAGTTAGACTAACTGATTATTACTGCTCAACATGCGGAAGTCCCACTACAATGAAAGATTATATTAAAGAGAATATAGAAAAAAGAGGTGAACGAGATATGCTTTATGAAGATGGTGTAGAATTTGATGAATCAACAATGAAAGTAAAAATTTGTCCTAAATGTGGAAACGAAGAATTTAGTGATAATGCATTATTTTGCAAAATATGTGGAACGAACTTATATAATGATTGTGAAGGAATTCATACTCAGAATTTTAATGGTTTTGATGATATTGGTGAAATACATCATAACCCAAGTAATGCCAGATACTGCGAAACTTGTGGGGCTAAAACAAGATTTTTTATAGATGGAATCTTATGCGACCACAGTGAATACAATAAAGATTTTACTGATGATTCTAATTCAGGATTTGATTTTTCAAGTGATGATCAGATTCCTTTCTAACTAAAAGAACTAGCCTATTTATTTTTGGCTAGCTCTTTTTTTAATATATTTTATATGTCTATTCTGTTCACTCTCCCTATAAATATCTATCCTGTCTACACACCCCTACGATTTTTACTATTAATATGTTCCCACAAGGTGTTTTTCAAATAGAAAAATGGCTTTTAAGATTTCTTCTAAAATCCTAAAAGCCATTGATTTCAACAGTTTTATAACTTGTTATTCTATTTTCTTGACATCAATACTACGGTCTCCACATGAGAGGTATAGGGAAATAAATCAAATATTTCGACTTTTTCTACTTTATATTTTTCTTTTAATATTTTTAAATCTCTTGCTAGTGTTGCGGGGTTACATGATATATATACTATCTTTTCGTAGGAATTTTTATTTAGGTAGTCGACTAATTTTTTATCCATTCCTTTTCTAGGTGGATCTACTAGGATTTTATCCATTTTTATTTTTTCATCTTTTTGAATTTTTTCTAATATTTCTTCTGATTTTCCGCAAATAAATCTTGCTTGTAATTTATTTTTTTGTGCATTTATTCTTGCATCTTCTATTGCTTCTTCTACTGTTTCTACTCCTAGAGTTTGTGCTTTTCTTGATGCTATTTCTAGGCTCAAGGTTCCTACACCTGAATATAGGTCGGCAATTTTTTCATTTTCTTTTACTTGTAAAAATTCCATGGCTTTATTATATAAGTTTTCTGCTTGCTCTCTATTTACTTGAAAAAAAGATGCGGGCGATAGTTTATAATAAAGCTTATTAATTTTTTCTTCTAAATATTCTTGTCCGTATAATAAATTAAATTCGTCTCCATAGTGGGCATTTGTTCTATTGTTTATGTTTCCGTATATTGAGACTACATTTGCATCTATTAAGTCGCCTAGTATTAGATTTAATTTGTTTATTTTTTCTTTTGAGGATATTATAAGCATTACTTGGTCTTTATAGTTAGTTCTAATGCCTAGGGTTTTTATTTTTTCTAGATTTTTAAATTTTGTTAGAATTTTAAGGGTTTTATTGGCATTGGTGCTTTGCATCAAGCAATATTCTATTGGAACAATTTCTTTTGAGTTTTTCATATAAAGCCCAATCTTACCATTTTTTACTTGAAACTGCATATTGTTTCTGTAGTTAAAAGTTTTTTCTGATGAATTTACTTTTGAAACTTTTATGTCTAGTTCTGATATTCTTTGTAATTTGTTGTTTACTGATTGTCTTTTCCAATCCAGACTTTTTTCATACTTATAATTTAAAAAATCGCAGCCTCCACATTTGTTAAAATATTTGCATGGACTTTCTACCCTATCTTTGGATTTTTTTAAAATTTTTGTGACTCTTCCTTTGTAAAAGGATTTTTTGTCTTTTGTTATTGTGTATGAAACTTTATCTCCAATTACTCCTTTATCCAAAAATACGGGTATGTCATCAAGTTTTGTCATACCCATACCCTTATAATCAAAATCAATAATTTGACCTATTAATTCTTTATTTTTCATTTTTTAAAACTATCTTTCTATCATATAAATCTATTAATCTTCTTTTATACAGGGCTCCTTGTGCTCTTTTGAATGCTGATTTTGACAAGCCAGTTATTTCTTTTACTTCTTCAGGTGTTGATTTATCCCCAAGATAAAGTGTCCCACCATTATCTTTAAGCATTTTTAAAATTTGTTCAGCATCTACATTCATTTGCTTATAGGCTTTTTCCCTTAAGGTTAATGTTATAAATCCATTTGTTAATACTCTTGCTACTCTTGCTTGAACTTCATCGCCTATTACAAGCAATCCTTTTACTTCTTCTTTTGGAATCATTCCATCATATTTGTCTTCAACTGCTACAAAATATCCAACTTTTCCTATGGCATATATGGTTCCTGTTACCATGTCATTTATCTGAAAATTTTCGTTTAGTTTTAGCTTATCTTTTATATTCATCGTTAGTGCTAGTCTTTGACTTCTATCATGGAATAGATATAACAAATATTTCTCTCCTACTTGCAACCTACCTTGAGTTTCACCAAAGGGTAGTAATATGTCTTTATCTATTCCAATGTCAACAAAATATCCATACTTTGACTTTTCAACTATCTTTAATTTCTTAAGATCGCCAACTTGTGCCAGTGGTTTTTTTGTTGTTGCACAAATGTCTTTATTGTGTCCGTTATAAATAAATACTTCTATAAATTCTCCCGCTTTAGGATTTTTTACTTCTTCTTTTTTTATAAAAATTTCATTGTTTTCATTATCTAGCAAATAGCAACCATTTCCAGTGACCTTTTTTATTTTTAATTTTTGAATTTTACCTAATTCCATACTTTCTCCTCTATAATTTTTTTACCATAAAAAAATGTCTTATCATACAAATCATCAATTTGTCCGTAATCCACACTCATAAGATATTCTAAGCCATAATACATAAAGCTTGGATGTTTCATTAAATTTTTAAATATTATCTCTACCTTATTGTAGTTTCTCAAATCATAATATTTCGATAAAAGCATACCAAATTTTACTGATTCTTCTACTGTAGAATCTCTCATTAACAGTATAGATAAACCTAACAACTTATCTTCTGAAAATTCAATTTTCTGCATAAGATTTACTAAAAAAGGTCTTTGCGCTTCTAATGCTCTATTTTTTCTGAAAAAATCATCAAATTCTTCTAAGGCTGAATTTTGTCTACCATAAAAATCATCAAGAGCATTATTTAATTGTCTAGTTGATATAGATTTTATACTTTCTTTTTTTGTGATTATATTATACTCATAGCTTCCGTCTGACAAATTTAGATTTTTTAAAGCTTCAATATCAAAGTTAGTTTCAAGTATTTTTCTATATATTGACACTTTTTTCCTGTTAAATACATTAAATATTCTCATAACTATTTCTTATATTATATAGATATTAAGAGAAAAGAGTTCCCTTGGAACTCTCAATCTGAATTTTCATTGCTAGCATTATCATCAGAATCTTCTCCATCTCCTATAACTACAACTCTATCTTGTGGTATATAATATGATTTTGACAATGTTTCAGTTTTAACTATCTCATCATCTTTAACAATTTCCTTGTAGGTTACATAGGAATAGCCCTTTGAACCACTTTTTTTAACTTCAACTTCTCCATTTGGGATTTTATCAGAATATTCTTTTACTGTGTCCGGCTCTATAACTTCAAGTAGTTTTGGAACTATGTTTATTTTATAATTTCTGTCTTCACTGTTTCCATAAACCATAAAAGATAAGTTTTCTCCATCAGCTTTTGAAGTAATATAAATATTATGATTTGTATTGTTTTTAAATTTCAAATCTTTAGATCCTCTTGCAACTGCAGCGTCTGTACCTAATGGAACATAAGAAATAGGTCTTGTGTGGTTTGACCTCTCAATAATTTCAAGATCCGCCCTTATCAATGCATTATATAGAGTTGTTGATACTTGGCAAATTCCTCCACCAATTCCCCTATCAAATTCTCCATTTACAATTACTCCTGCAGATTTAAAACCATTTTCTTCTGAAATATCTCCTATAGTTTTATTGAAGGAAATTTCTTTTCCAGGACCTAAAATCATATTTTTAAAAAATCTAGCCCCTAATTTAATATTTTTCTTTCTGTTCTTTTCAGATTTTGAATAGTCAGTAGTAAACTCTCCAAGTTTTTTATCAATTCCTTCAAACATTTTAGATGAAACAGCAGGCTCTTTCTTATATAATGGAAGCTCAATATCCTTTCCACTTTTTAAACTATCCTTAATTAATTGCCTTATTTCTTCGGTTTCTAAATATCTTCCAGGAATTTCTTTAACAATAATACAATTTCCACTTTCATCAATTTGAATATTAGCATCTTTTGGTTTTAAATATACAATACTTGCAAGTTCATCTATAACATTATCAATTTTATCATTATTATAGTTTGCTTCTAAAGGAATATTTTTATGTAAAAAACCTCCCATTGATATTCTAAAGAAATTTGATAAGCCATTTTTTCCTCTTCCAAAAGCATAAGCCTCATTAATCGCTTTATCATAATCTAAAGTATAGCCAAATTCATTTAGAGGGTAATTTATATCTTTATCATCATATAAAAATTTTATTGATTTAGCATTAATATCACTTTGACTTTTTTCCTTTACTTTTAAAAGTGCCTCATCTTTACTAAGTTTAGAAACTTTTACACCATCAATACTTATACCTGAATATATAAGATCTGACTTTTTGCTATGATTATAATTAATTATTAAACTTAAAAAAATTAAAGCTATAAGGGCAAAAAATAAAAGATAAACATTATTTGATTTTTCTTTAAATTTTGAAAATAATACCTTGGTCTTTTTCATCAATTCTCCTTAAATACATACAATAATTTATAAGTGAATAAATCCCCTTGTTTTAGACTTTTTGACTTACATATATCTAAAAATCAAAAGACAAAAAGCATTTAGATATAGCATCCCTAATATATCTAAAAACTAAGTATGTCTTCTTTATTTTAAATTTTTTATATACTAACAAGTCCTATAAAATTTCTCTATTTGTATTTAGAATTTCTACTGGAAAATTTCCTAATATAAATTTAATTTCACTTTCTATCACTTTATCAATTAATTTTGTATCATTAGAAACACAAGAGAAACCAATAATTGAACGGTTCCATTTATCATTATCTCCGACTTCAGCAATTGAAATATTAAATTTATTTTTGCTCTTATTAATTAAAGATTTTATTACAGACCTTTTTTCTTTTAATGAATTAACATCATATATAAAAATTTCCAAGCTACAAATTCCAATATTCATATGAAAATTATATCATAAATCGAAAGTTATATTATAAATTTATAAGAAAAAAATTCACTTTATCAGTTTTACTTATGGCATAAGCTATAGAAATTAAAAAGTCCACATCAATCAGTGGACTTTTCTAATAATTCTCTTAATTCTTTATTATAGCTTTGTCTTTTTTTATTTATTTCTTTTCTCTTGCTGTAGCCTTCAATTATAATTCTTTCTTCCTCAGTTTCAGCAACGATCTCTGGCATTGAACCAGGCTCAGCTTTTTTTGCCTTGAAGGTTAAAAAACACATTACAGCAAGTTCTTTTTGACCTGTCATAGCTTTTTCTACAAATATTTTTGTGAAAATTTCTATTGAAGTATTACCCACACCTGAAACCATGGATTCTGCTAATAGAAAATCCCCTTCATATAAAGGTCTTACAAATTGTATTGAATCAACAGAAATTGTAGCAACTGGTCCTCTTATATGTTTAATGGCACATTGACCTGATGAATGGTCGCAAATATCTATAATTTTTGGTCCATACATTGTTCCTCCTGTGTTTAAATCTCCTGCCATTACTCCATATTGATATATAACTTTTGATTCTGATACTTTTTTCTTATTCATATAAATATTTTGCTACCTCCGCTCCTAATTTTGCATTATTTTTTACTAAAGCTATATTTGCTTCAAGAGATTTTCCTCCTGTTACTTCCACTACCTTTGATAATAAAAATGGTGTTGTTTCTTTGCCATGAATTCCTTTTTCTTTTGCTTCTTCTAATGCTTTTTCTATGGCTTTATTTATGGCTTTTTCATCCATTGATGCTTGTTCTGGAATTGGGTTTGTAAATAAGATTCCTGTTTTCAATCCTAAATTCCATTGAGTTCTAGCAATATCAGCTGCATCTTTTGCTTCGTCTATTTTATAATCTACCTTAAATCCACTGTGTCTTGTGAAAAATGCCGGCATCTCATCAGTCTTATAGGCAAAAACTGGTACTCCCTTTGTTTCTAGATATTCCAAAGTTAATCCAATGTCTAAAATTGATTTACAACCTGCACAGATTATCATAATATCATTTGCTGCAAGTTCTTCTAAATCTCTTGAAATGTCAAATGTCTCGCTTGCACCTCTGTGAACTCCACCTAGTCCACCTGTAACAAAAATCTTAATTCCAGCAAGTTTAGCAATAATTATTGTTGAAGCTACTGTTGTTGCTCCATTTAATCCTTGGCTAACTATATAAGCAAAATCTCTTCTTGAAGTCTTTATTACATCTTTTGAAGTAGATAAAAATTCCAATTCTTCTTCTGTCAAACCAACCTTAATTTTTCCGTTAATAATTGCTGTTGTTGCAGGAACTGCTCCACCCTTTCTTATAATATCTTCACATTCTTTTGCAGTTTGCAAATTTTTTGGGTAAGGCATACCGTGAGAAATTATTGTTGATTCAAGTGCAACAACAGGTTTATTATTTTCTAAAGCATCCTTAACTTCAGGACTAAATTCTACATATTTTTTTAAATTTTCTTTATCAAGCATTTTTTACTTCCTCCATTAGTTTCTCTAAATTATAATCATATGGGCTTGCAGTCTTAGATTTTAAAACTATTCTTGAAGATGCCATAGCAAGATTTAAACATTCTTCGACTGATTCATCATTAAATAAACCATAAGAAAAACCTGCCATAAAAGCATCTCCAGCTCCAGAAGCATTTACTACATTTAACTTAATTGATTTCTTAAAAATCTTTTCTTTTTTAGAAAAATAGTAAGCTCCCTTTGAACCTAAGGTTATACATAAGGAATTAAGACCTTTATCTAATAATTCCTCAGCAATTTTTTCTATATCATCCTTTTCATCTGTCAAGGCTTTTGCCTCATATTCATTCACTTTTAAAAAGTAGATATATGGTAAATAATTTTTTAATTTTACAACTTTTTTTGTAGAAACCCCATCTACCAAATATTTACTTGGAATATTTTTAAATAAATATCCTAATGCCTCTTCTTCTAAATTAGTATCAAGAATTGTTAATTTTGAAGAAGAAATGATATTTCTTTTATCTTGCAAAAAATCCTTATCTATTTTTTTTACAAGATCCATATCGCTTATGGCGAGTTCCATATCCTTAGAATCATCTAAGATTGCTAAGTAATGAGGGGTTGAACCACTAACTATCAAAATATTTGAAGTGTCTACATTTATAGATGAGAGTTCATTTTTTATAAAGCTTCCAGAAGTATCAGTTCCCAAGACAGAAATAAAACTTGTTTTTATTCCAAGCCTTGCTAAATCAGCACAAATATTTCTGCCAACACCTCCAGAAGAATATTTTATATAACCCGGATTTGAATCTTTTCTAATAATTTTATTATAAGAAGAACCGACAATATCCATATTTGCTCCACCTACAACACTTATGTAGTCATCTTCTCTTAAAATATAAGTCCTACCTAAGATGTATCCATTTTTTGCCAAATTATTTATATGGGTTGAAACTCCAGACCTTGTTATATTTAATTTTTCTGCAATTTCTCTCTGACTAATCTGTGGATTTTTTCTTAAGAGTGCCATTATTTCTCTTTCTCTTGGAGTCAAAATTACACCTCTAATCTTTTGACTAGATTATAATAAATTGATTATATTAAGTCAAGTATTTATATAAATAAATTTTATTTCTAAGTATAAGACATAAAAATTAAGTCTGTCCTTATTATACAATTAAAAGTAAAAATTTTTTATAAAAATACTGGAAATAATATTTTAAAATCCTATCAAGAATTGATATATGTTTATATTATTTCTTAGAATTTTATAAAGAAAAAAATAATCGCAATAAATGCGATTATAAAAATTTTTCCTGATTTAAATTTATTTCATCTTCTTCTATAGCTTTCTTGTAACAAGAACGGCATAAGGGTTCATATTCACCCTCTGCTCCAAGCAATAACCTATCATTTACATTAACTTTTCTGTGGCTGACCCATGCATCTGTCCCACATCTTTTACAAACAGCGTGATGTTTATATAAATAATCAGCTTTTGGCATGAGCTCTTTGACTATTTCAAAAGAATGAGCAAGATAGTCCATATCCAAACCTGCAACTACAACAGTAACAGACATATCTAATATTTCTTCTATATTTTTTAAAATCTTTTCAGGTTTATCTTTTAAAAATTGTATCTCATCTATACCAATTACTTGAGGAGATTTTTCCAAAACTACTTTTAAAATATCGGAAGAATCCTCAACAGTAATTGCTGAAAAAGAGTTCTTATCATGGGAAACTATTTTTGATTCTGAAAATCTGCTATCAACTTTTGGTTTGAAAGCCATAGTTTTATAATTTGCAATAGAAAACCTGTTTAAATCTTTTTCTAATGAACTTGTTTTGCCTGAAAACATAGAACCCGTATGAAGAATTAGTCTTCCTTTATATTGATGCATATTTCCTCCGACTAAATTTCTTCTATTACTGCATTTTCTATAATTACATCTTCAAGTGGTTTATCCATATAATTTACTTCAAGACCAGAAATTTCATCTACAACATCAAGTCCTTGGAAAACTTGACCAAATACTGTGTGCTTTCCATCTAGCCACCAGGCACCGCCATTATTTTTATAAGCTTCAATCACATCTTCTGTAAATCCCCTAGATGCTCCTGCATCTTCCATTTGCCTTATTATGTCCTCTTGGCAACTTGGTACTTGAACTATAAAAAATTGTGAACCATTAGTATTAGGACCAGCATTTGCCATAGATAAAGCTCCTCTTATATTTCTAAAATTTATAGAAAATTCATCTTCAAAAGCCTTATTCCAAATACTTTTACCGCCACGACCTGTAGCTGTTGGATCTCCTCCTTGAATCATGAAATCTTTTATAACTCTATGAAAAATTGTTTTATCATAATATTTATTTTCAATAAGACCTATAAAATTTTCCACAGCCTTGGGAGCTGCTTGGGGAAAAAGTCTTATTTTTATTTGTCCATGATTGGTATTTAAAACTGCAATTTTTTCGCCTTTTTTTGGTTTTTCTAATTGTTCTAACATAATAACTCCTTACTTTCTTGATACATACTTTTCCATATTTATTGTAAATCCTTTAGTAACATTTCGCAAATAAATAAATATAATTGTTATGAAGGCTCCTTTTAAAATTGATGACAAAGACATAGAAAGCCATATACCTGATACCCCTAAAAATGGCATAAACATCAGTGCAAAAGGAATCCTTGCAAGATTTAAAACAACTGCATTTACAGCCGGATAATTTGTAAGTCCAAGTCCATTCATCATTCCAGTAGTTCCAATTTCTACAGGCATAAAATATTCAGAAAGTGCCATTATTCTAAGATAGACTACCCCAGCTAAAATTACATCTACATCTCCTGGAATAAAAAGTTGATATAACTGATAAGGGAAAATAAACATCAATAATGCTGAAAAAATCCCAACAAAGTTTATAATTATTAAACTTGCCTTTCTACCTTCTTTAATTCTATCAAAATTTCCAGCTCCATAATTCTGTCCAAAAAATGCTGCAAAAGCTGCAGAAAATCCATCACTTGTCATCCATGAAATTGATTCAATTTGAGAACCTATAGAATAGACAGCTATTGAAACTGCTCCATATGTTGCTATATATTTTGTTAAAATTACACCACATAAAGCTTGAACTGTTGATTGAATTGATGGTGGAAATCCTAATCTAAGATGGTCAGTAAAATATTTTATATCAATTTTTTTAAAATAATTTACCTTTGTAAATATTTCTTTAGCCTTAATACCCGAAAAAATATATAAAGAACTTGCTATTGCTTGGGCAAGAACTGTTGCCAATGCAGCTCCTGCAATACCCATATGCGGAAAGGGTCCAAATCCAAATATTAATATAGGGTCAAATAATAAATTAAATAAAAGTGCAATTATTGAAATTGAGAAGGGTGTAATGGAATTTCCCCTTGCCAAAAATACAGCAGAGAATGAAGGATTTAAAAATGTAAAAATCAGTCCTGCTGAAACGATTGTAAAATAAATTAGGGTTAAATTTTCAACTTCTTTTTCTAAATTATAATATCCGATTATCTTATTTCTGAAAGTCAAATAAAAAAATGTTAAAAGCAAGCAAAAAAATAAATTAACCCAAAATCCACTAATCATTACTTTCTGTGCTTCTTCATGATCATTTCTGCCATAAGCCTGAGATAAACCTACAGAAAGTCCTGTATGAGCAATAAGTGTTATAGCCTGGGCTATCCATACAAAAAAGGAGCAGGTTCCTACTGCTGCTACTGCTCCTGTTGAAAGTCTTCCCAACCACATTAAATCTACTAAAGAGTAACACATTTGCACAAAAGCAGTCCCCATCAAAGGTAAGGATAATTTTAGTAAACTTCTAAAGATATTGCCCTCTAATAAATCTAAACTTTTTTTCATATTACTCCTATATTGCGTATGCGTCAAATATTCCTATAAAATGTGCCACAGAAGCAGCTAATACAAATAGATGCCAAATGGCGTGGTTATATGGAATCTTCCTGTCCATGTAAAAAATTGTTCCTAATGAATATAATACACCACCTATAAGCAAAAAAACAATAAACTTATAAGATGTTGTAAGTATAATTTGTTTTATAAATAAGATGCTTAACCATCCTAATACAAGATAAATTATAGTTGAAAGCTTTTTAAACTTTGTAAATTTTCCATTGATAAAAAGTTTAAACAAAACTCCAATTACTGACAATCCCCAAATTAATGAAATCAAAACTATTCTTTTACTTCCGCTAAAGGAATTTAAAATAATTGGTGTATAAGTTCCCGCTATAAGTAAATAAATTGACAAATGGTCAAATACTCTAAGAACTGTTTTTGCTTTTTCAAAGGGTATTGAATGGTAGAGTGCCGAAAATAAATAAAGTAAAATTATGCAGGCTCCATAAATTGAAAATCCAACAATTTGAAGCGTACTATGATTTTTTACTCCAAAAATAATTAAGACTACAAGTCCTACAATTCCCGCCACAAATCCTAACCAGTGACTAATAGCATTAAAAAGTTCTTCTTTAAATGAATATTTAACCCTGTCAACCATTTTTAGCAATCTCCTTGATCTGTAATAATTATCGGTCCATCTTTAGTTATAGCCAATTGATGTTCATATTGAGCTGATAAAGAACCATCTTTAGTTCTTGCTGTCCAACCATTCTTATCTATTGTTATTTCTTTTTTACCTTGATTAATCATTGGTTCAATTGTAAATACCATTCCTTCACGAATTCTAAGACCGTGTCCAGCCTTTCCATAGTGAAGAACTTGGGGATCTTCGTGCATTTCTCTTCCTATGCCGTGACCAACAAATTCTCTAACAACTGAATAGCCATTTTTTTCTGCGTGTTCTTGAATGACAGCTCCAATATCTCCAAGTCTATTTCCTATTCTTGCAAGTTCAATTCCCTTATACATACATTCTTTAGTTACTCTAAGAAGTCTTTTGGCTTCATCAGAAACTTCTCCAACTTCATAAGACCAGCCTGAATCTGCAAGCCAACCATTTACATTTACAACTAAGTCTACATTTAATATATCTCCAGATTTTAAAGCATATTCTGATGGAAAACCGTGACAAACTTCATCGTTAACTGATGTGCAAACACTGTATGGATATCCTTCGTATCCTTTTTCTTCAGGACTTGCTCCGTGTTCGTATAAATAATTTTCAACGAATCTATCTATTTCAATAGTTTTAACACCTGGTTTAATGAAATTTCTAAGTTCATGATGAACATTTGCAAGAACTTTTCCTGCTACAATCATCTTTTCAATTTCTTCTTTTGTTTTTATAATTACCATTTAATCACCTCAACTAAATTTTTTAAATCTAAATCTTCTTTTGCCCAATCATAGGCATCACGATTTAATTTTATGGCTGTCTTCAATTCCTCTAATGCAAGGTCTTTTTTGCCTAAATTTTTATAGGAACAAGCCAAATTATAATGTAAATTTACTGAATTAGGAAAATCAGAAAGTCCAACAAGTAAAATACTTACTGCTTTTTTATAGTCTTCTCTTTCAATATAAAGAGCAGACATATTTAAAAATAAATAAGGACTTTGAAACTCCCCTACTGCTTTTTTATAATAATTCAAAGCTTCATCATTGTTTCCTAGGGCCTTATAAATAACTCCCATATTAAAAAGTCCTTCCCCAAATCCCGGTTTTATATTAAGAGATTTTCTAACATATTTTAAAGCTTTTTCATATTCTTTTTTTGACTCATATATTGCACCTATTATATTGTAGCTGTTATAGTCATAGGAATCAATTTCTATACATTTTTTTAAGCACTCTATAGCTTCATCTTTTCTATCCAATTTATCATAGATAAGAGCTAAATAAAAATATGCCCTATCGTAATTTTTGTCAATTTCTATAGCCTTTTTATGGTATTCTATAGAAAAATTATAATCACCCTTCAAAAAATCATTAGAAATAGCAAGTCCATAACAAGCCCCAGCCTCATCATTTTTTAAGTCAAGAATTTCTTTAAAGTTATTAAAAGCGTCTTGGTAATTTTTTAAGAGTAAATTTATATCCGCAATCTCATACATAGCATCAATTTTCTCTTTATCACTTTTGCTATTTGAAAGTGCTTTTATAAATGCATTTTTAGCTTTAGAATATTCTTCCTTATATAAAAATTCATTAGCTATAATAATATAATTATAATATTTATTAGAATTAATCATGTTTTGTTATGGTAACTGCAAGTTCAAGACCTTTTATAGGATTTAAAGATTTCCTATAAAGATTTGCCCATTGCAAATTACTTCTTAAATATTCCTCACTTTCTATTCTAATTCTATCATTTTTATACTCAATTCCAATATTAAAATTAAAATTCATTTTTAAATTATCTTTAATAAACTTAAGAAAGTATTTACTTGCCCTATCCGCATTTTTAATCACTTTGCAAGTATAAAAAATCCCCTTATTATCACAACTTATAATATAATAGTTTTTATTAAGTAATGAAACTTTCTTTTTGATATTTCCCAGCATATTATTTTCCTCTAGATAATCCAAGGAAGAAAACAAGGCATAATATTTAATGTCCCTGAGCTGGTCTTGTAATGCAAGGTAAATATTTTCAAAATCATATGACCTATTCTCTAAATTTATTCCCTTATGAGCAAGAAAATATGAATCAAATCCAGGACTTATAGTATTTAGATAAAAAAGATTTTTATTATAGTTTCTTGCAGCTTTAAAAAAATATTCTTTTGACCTTAAACTTTTAGGCCTACTAATTATAAAAATATTTTCTCTTGTTTCATTTTTGAAAAAATCTTCTATCTTTTCAATTGGATCTGAGTTATCAGAAAAAAACATATCTGTGGATATAATATTTTCATTCTCATTAATATTTTTATCAATAATATAAATACCCTTATTCATAGGTATCTTCCTTCACCAAAAACCCACCTGAATCAACAACTTTTTTTACCATTAATTTTGAAGCTAGGGCAACTGAAGCTAAATGTGTAATAATCCTTGATTTTTCAACATTTTTTATACAGAGATCTATTGGATCTTTTTCAGTTGGCATTTTCTTAAAAATTAAATTTATCCCATCTTCAAATTCTTGGCAGAATGTATTATATGCCAATTCCATTGTTCCAGAATTTTGAACTTGGAAAAACATACCTTTGCAAACATCAGGTATCTCCATAATCTGTTTTAGTAAAGTTATTGCTATCAACTTAGCTAAAGCTTCTTTATTGTATTTTTTATTATTAGGTCTTGGAATCATTTTATTTTTTACATAATTATTTAACATTGATTTTGTCACAAAATCTTCACCAAATATGTTAAGGAAAAATAATTCCTTCTTAATAAAATCCACAACTTGCGTTGCATATAAATCAAAATCAGGAAGTTCATCCCATCTTGATATATGGGTATTCTCTAAAGATTTTGCGTAATCTAATATTGCTTTATTAATCATAAATTACATCACCTAGTTTTTAAAACTAATTTAAGTATATATGATTTTTATATAAAAGACAAGGTACTTTTAAAACTTTATTTGATTTGTTAAAATTTACTTGGTGATTTTATGAGAAGATTTTTATCTTTCAATGATTTTTTTAGGGAGTACTTTAAGGGTAAGGCTGTTAAATTATCTTTAGACGGTGGTTTTACCTGTCCTAATAGAGATGGAAAAATTTCAAATAAGGCTTGTCTTTTTTGTTCAGATGCTGGAAGTGGTGATTTTTTAAACGGCAATTTAACAATAGATGAACAGATTGAAAAGCAAAAATTATTTTTGAAGAGTAAATGGAAGGCAAAAAATTATATAGCATATTTTCAAAATTTTACAAATACTTATGGAGATTTTTCATATATAAAAAATTTATATACTTATATTAGTTCAAGAGATGATATTGTCGGGATTTCAATAGCTACTCGACTTGACTGTATTGATGAAAATATTATTGAGCTTCTAAAACAAATCAGTCAGAAAAAACTCCTCTGGTTAGAGCTTGGTCTTCAATCTACTAAAGAAAGTACAATATCACTGATCAACAGAGGCTACACTCATAAAGAATTTGATAAAAATCTTCAAATCCTAAAGAAAAATAATATTAAATTTCTTCTTCACCTAATTTTTGGACTTCCTAACGATTCTATAGAAGATATGAAAGAAACTTTTAATTATGCCAACAGTCAAGGTCCTTTCGGCATAAAATTTCATAATTTATATATACAAACAAATTCTCCTTTGTATAAATATTATTTAGAAAATCCTTTTAAACTCATTAGTAAGGAAGAGTATATTGATTTAATAATTTATAGTCTGGAAAACTTAAATAAATACACTGTTGTTCACAGAATTACAGGTGATGCCGACAAAAAATTTTTTTATGAACCTAAATGGAGTGCCGATAAATTGTCAATTATCTCACAAATTGATAAAATTTTAAAAGAAAAAAATATCCCCATTATTACTAATGAGGATATCATAAAAGCTTGTAATTATTGGAGATAGTTATCTCTTGTTAGAGTTTCTCCAAATTCCCATTTTTTCTGCATCTTTAATCAAATCATCTCTAAATTCTGGAGCTGCAAGATTAATTATCCCTTCTGCTCTTTCCCAAGTTGAACGTCCCTTGCAATTAAAGATACCATATTCTGTTACAAGATAATGAGTACATGGTCTTGGTACAGAAATTACTGAGCCTCTTGGAAATTCAGAAACTACTCTTGATTCTTCCTTATCAATTTTTTTATTGAAAAATTTTGATGATAGGCAGATAAATCCCTTACCACCTTTTGATAAATAAGCACCTAAAGTAAAGTCTAGTTGCCCTCCTGTTCCTGAAATATGTTTGTAGCCTGTTGATTCAGAAGAAACTTGTCCGTAAAGATCAATGTTTACAGCATTATTTATAGAAATAAAATTATCAATTGAACCTACAACTCTTGCATCGTTAGTATAGTCAACAGGAACAGCCATTGCTTGAGCATTATTATCCAAAAATTCATAAAGTTTTTTTGAACCTGCTGCAAAAGCATAAGCTTGTCTAAATCTATCTACATTTTTCTTAGAGCCGTTTACTTTTCCCTTTAAAGTCATATCTACAAAAGCATCAACATACATTTCTGTATGAATTCCTAAATCTTTTAAATCTGAATCAGCAATTAGTGAACCAACAGCGTTTGGCATTCCACCAATACCAAGTTGTAAAGTTGCTCCATTAGGAATTTCTTCAACTATTAATTCAGCCACTTTTTTATCAACATCAGTAAAACTACCAGTAGGAATTTCTGCAAGGGGTTCATTTTCTGATTCAATAATATAGTCAACATCATTTATAGAAATTTCATGTTCCCAACCACCTTGGCAATATGGAACATTTTTATTAACTTCAACGATAACTATTTTTGCTTTTTCAATAACTGCCATTTGATGTGAAGCACTTAATCCAAAGTTGAAATATCCATGTTTATTCATAGGAGTAGCAACAACAACAGCTATATCAACATCAATATTTTCTCTTATCCATCTTGGAAGTTCAGAATATCTTAAAGGTACATAAAATCCACCTTCTCCAGCATTAATTCTTTTTCTATCAGGTCCACCTGAATGATAAGAATTCCAAATTACCTTTTTACCTTCAGGATCTGCATCAAAAATTTTAGGTTTAGAAAGCACAACACCTGAACAAACTGAAATTTCATTTAATCTGTCAAGGTCATTTGCAAGAGCCTTATCAAAAGTCTTACTCATTAATGCACCCCATCCATAATCAATTCTCATACCATCTTTAACAAGACCCGCTGCCTCTTTAGGGCTTATTAATTTTTCATTATAAATCTTACTAAAATCCATATTTCCTCCTTAAAATTACTATTAGTTTTATTTATATTAAAAGATTTCCTAAGAAAAAATCTTATAAAAATTAATTTTTCTTGATTGTTCAATAAATTTTAAAAATTTTTCATCTAATTCATTTATTATCTTATCATTTATTTCTACAGGAACTTTTTTACAATGTTTTAATGAATAAATATATGCTCCCTTAACTTCTTTTTCATATATATTTTTGAAAACTTTGCTATAAAAAACCAACTGCCACTTGTAATTCTTAACAAGTTCCTCTTCCGATAAATCTGAAGTCTTTAAGTCGACAATATATATACCTTCATCATAGACAACCTGGTCAATAAAACCTCTAACAATATGACCATTAAAATCATAAAAAAATTCCAGTTCCTTATAAAGGATTTCCTTATCCCTCAGATTAAGGTAGTTAACAATTAATTCCCTTATTTCATTAAATTTATTACTATTAATGTCTTCATTAAAAATTTTAAATAAAAATTCTATATAATCATCTATTTTTTCTTCATTATAATATTCGGCAAAAAAATGTAGCATATTACCACGAACTTTAGGGTCAATATAATAAGTATTTCCCTGAAGTTTTTTTGTATCTCTATTGAAAAAGAATTTCATAAGATAAGCATCTTCATCATAATCATAGTTTAAAAAGTCTGTTATAGAATAGTTTTGCCTATACCTATATTTGAAAGCTTCATTTAAGTTTATTAACTTTCTTGTATCTTCATTTATCTTTACTTGATATTCTTCTTCATCAATATTTACTTCCTTAAAAAATTTATCTGGTGCATTTAATATAGACATATAAGATGCTGGGGATTGTTTTTTTTCTGAACATATTATTAATCTATCTCTAGCCCTAGTCATGGCAACATAAAGTACTCTTCTCTCTTCCTCGAAGTTAATATCCTTTTGCTCATTATTAATAAGATCAAATTTCCCATTACTCCTTTGACTATCTATAGCAAGACCAAACTTTTTATTAAATGTAATCTTTTGAGAAGTTTTATTTGACAAAGGTTTAGACATATTGATTAAAACAACTGTCTTAAATTCCAAACCCTTGGATTTATGAATCGTTAATAAATTAACTCCCTGACTTTTATCATTAACCTCAACAGATTCTATGTATCTTTCAAATACCCTAAAAGAACTTAGACCTTTTTCCTTAAACTCTATTGATTTTTCATATAAGATTAATATGTAATCCCAATCATTTCTATTAAGTTTAAAAATCCTAAATTCATCAATACATCTTTTTATTAAATAATCCAAGCTTGAAACATTTTTTATCCTCTTAATTTTTATGTACACATCAATAGCTCTAGCTAAATTGCTATCAGAAATATCTCCATGACATACTTCATCAATTGACCTATAACCTTTTATAAGAACTGTAACTAGACTGTTAAAAGATAAATCACAAAATGGTGATGAAATATAATCCATAAAAGATGTAAAATCATTTTTATTGAATATAGACCTCAAGAAACTTAAAATAAATTTAATTACTTGAGTTTGTTTAAGGTTTATTTTACCCCTATTAACATCTATATTATTTTGCTTTAAATAAGTTTCTAGTTTTTCAAGTTCTCCATTTGTTCTAGCTAAAATTCCTATATCTTTAGAATCATTTTCACTCAGCAGATATTTTATTAATTTTAGATAATCATCATCATCACAAACTGTATATTTTTCAATCTTTCTTGAAGCCTTATTGTTGGCAACAATACCTTGATAATCAGTAAAAATATTATTAAATAGAGTGTTAATATCAGAAATAATAGAGGCATCAGTTCTGTAATTCTTATTCATGTTTAAAGTCAAAATTTCTTTATCCTTATCTCGGAAAAGCTTGTAAAAATTATCAAAAATACCGATGAAAGAACCTCTAAAGCCATATATAGCCTGTTGCGGATCACCTACTATAAAGATATTTTTGGAATTTAAACCACAAATAATATTATTTTGTAAAATATTTACATCTTGGAACTCATCTATCAAAATATAAGTAAATTTTTTATTTAATTTATCTGATACATCTTTATTTTGAACAAGTTCATTACCATAAATAAGAAGATCATCAAAATCAAGAAGACCTCTCTCTCTTTTTTCTTTTGTATAAAGCTTATGAATTTTTTCTAAAATTTCTATAATAATTTCATAATATTTATAATTTGAATCATCTAATGCAAGTAATAAATTTGAAATCTGTTCTTTTACTGAGTTAAGCTCATCCTCAAATTTTTTTGACTGACCTAAATTTTCTTTTATGGTATATAAGTCACTAGAATCGAGATTTTCTTTGTCAAAAATTTCAGAAAAAATACTAGAATTAATGAATTTATTTAAGGTTTTTAAAGACTTATTTTTTCCTAAATCCAGCAAATTATTTTTAAGAGAATTTTTATCTTCGCAAGATTCAAAGTTCACAAAAGAAGCATTTTTTAAATCATCAAAACTAATATTTTTATTTCTTAATCTATTGTATAAATCAAAAAATATAGCTTCAACATCTCTTGGAACAATACTAAAATTCAAATCTAAAAGAAAGGACAAATAGTCTTCATTATTATAAGTTGAAAGAATTTTCTTAATAGATTCTTTTAAAAGGATTTGACAAAAAAAATCATTATCTAAATCAAAATTTGAGTTAATATGTAAATACCTGTTATAAGATAAAATTAAATCTTTGCAAAAGGAATGAATGGTCATAATATTAAGTTTGTCAACGTTAAAATCATAAGAGGTTTTAGCTAACTCATGATAAATTCTGTTGTTCATTTCTTCTGTAGCTTTATCAGTAAAAGTTAAAGCTAAAATATTATCAAACTTACCATTTTGAGCTTTAATAATATTTATAAATCTTTGGGTCAAAACACCAGTTTTTCCAGTACCGGCTCCTGAAATCAAAGAAATGTTCTTATCTAAAATTGTAGATGCCTTTTGTTGAATCTCATTTAAAACCATAATATATATAACTTTTCCTTTTCTAAAACTCCATCTTTAAAAATTATTTATACTATTACCCTATAATAATTATACTATATCATGATAAGTTTTTAAAGATAAAGGAAATTAGGTTTTTCCAAATATTATGATAAATCTTTATTTGTGGATTAATAAATAATTCTAGACCCAAGGTCTAGAATATCATAATAAATTTTTTAACTTTTTAACATCCTCGGCTACTAAATCTTCCTTATCTTCGTAATAATTTGAATATTCTAAAACTAAATCAGCATTAGGAGTATATTCTTTTATTAGTTTTAAAATATTAGATATTATTGGACTCTTCCCTATCTCAAAAATTGACCTATGTTCATCTTTAATACCATCATTGGTATGAAGATGATATGATTTTATTTTTCCCTTTAAAGAAGAAATTAATTTTTCAAATTTCCATGAATTTGCATTAGCATGTCCAATATCTATTAAAACTCCTTCTTTTCTATTTAAACATTCCTCAATAAATTCATCTTGATTTAATAAGACATTATCCCTATCTTTAACTCCTACATTTTCAATCAGCAGAGGAAAATCAAAATATTTTGAAAACTCATCAAGATTTTTCCTTGTAACTTCAAGCATCTTTTCCCTATCATCAATTTTCCTATTGTTGTAATGATAAACCATATATTTAGGATTTAAAACAGAAAATTCATGGGTAAGTTTTAAATAATCATTAGTCCTTTGAAAAATTTCTCCCTCAGAATAGGTATGGTCAGTTCCGTAATAAGGTTCGTGAAAAGTTATAGGTAATTTTTTTAATTTCTCAATGTTATCTTTTAAAATATTATAGTAATCATTATCCCCAAACATTAAAAATACTTCTATACCAATTGGGAAATCCACCTTATCACAAATTTTATATACTTTTTCAAAGCTTTCTGCTTTATACATATTTGTCGAAATATAAATCAATCAGATACCTCCAAATTTTTTTCACTATCTCTATCAAACAAAGAAATTTTATCTTTATTAAATCTAATATTAATGATATCTTTTTCTTTTAATTTTTTGCCACTAGTTATAAGAACATATTCATCATCTAAAAGATTAAAATAGGCTCCTACCCTATTTCCATAGTCTTCTAAATAATCAATACTTATTTCCATATCCTTATCATTATTTGTGATTTCAATATCTTCAGGTCTAATTCCTAAATATATTTCATCTTTATTATAATACTCAATAATAGATTTTAAGTTTTTAGAAAGCTCAATGTTGTGATTTAATAAATTAATTTTTCCATCTATCAACTTACATTTAATGATATTCATTGATGGAGAACCAATAAATTTAGCACAAAATATATTAGCCGGGTGATTATAAATATTATATGGGTTATCAGCCATTTGGATTTTTCCATTATTTAATAAAACGATTCTTTGACCAATGGTCATAGCTTCAACTTGGTCATGAGTCACATAAACTAGAGTCATCTTATATTTTTCATGTAATTTTACAAGTTCTTTTCTTGCGTGAAGTCTTAATTGTGCATCAAGATTTGATAAGGGTTCATCTAAAAGAAAGTAGTTTGCATTTTTGACAAGAGCCCTCGCTAATGCAACTCTTTGTCTTTGACCGCCAGATAAATCTTTAGGTTTTCTATCTTCTAGGCCTTCAAGTTTTAAAGTAGATAAGGCGTCTTTACATCTTCTTTCAATTTCATCAGACGGAACTTTATTAACTTTCAAACCGTAGCTGATATTTTCTAAGAGAGTCATATGGGGATAAAGTGCATAATTTTGAAAAACCATAGAAATATTCCTGTCTTTTGGCTCCAAATCATTTGCCACCTGTCCATTTAAATATAACTTTCCTGAACTTATATCTGAAAGACCTGCTATAATTCTTAAAGTCGTAGACTTACCACAACCTGATGGTCCTAAAAGTACAAGCCTCTCACCATCATTTATTTTGAAATTTAAATTATCTAAAACTAATGTATCTTTATCATAAATTTTGCTAACATTATCAAAAATTATTTCTTTCAACTTAGCCTCCTTATTTTATTCCTGAACTAATAAATGTTGAAATTATATGCCTTTGAAATATTATGAATAATATCAAAGGAATTATCATTGTAATCACTGAGACTGCCATTGCTACAGGGAATTCTGTTCCTCCTTCTGATGAAATAAACATCTGAAGTGCTAAGGATAAGGTATAGTGCTCCTTAGTTGAAATAATCAAAACTGACCAGACATATTCATTCCATGAATTAATAAAAAATATTATGGCTGTTGATATTATTGACGGCCTAATTATAGGCATAATTATATCCTTTAAAATTCTTAAGTCACTAACCCCATCAATCTTTGAAACTTCAATTATAGATTTTGGTATTGTCCTCATTGATTGTCTTAAAAGAAATATACCTAAAACATCTGCAAATTGGGGAAGCATTACTCCCCAAATAGAATCAGTCAAATTTAATTTTGAAACTATAAGATAGTTAGGTATCATAGTTACTGTAAAGGGAATGAACATAGTTGTTAAAAATATTAGGTAGATTACATTTTTCCCTTTAAATTCAAAATATACAAAACTATAAGATGCTAAAACAGATGTTATTATTTTTACCATGGTTACAATGAAAGCAATAACAAAAGTATTAACAATAATCTTAAACAGAGGTAGTCTTGAAAAAACATACTTATAATTATCAATAGTAAATTCCTTAGGTATTAAAGAAAGCACAGAGTTGAATGATTCCTGCAAAGTTTTAAAAGAATTGGAAAGAGCAAAAAATATAGGAAATAAAGTTATTATTACAAGTATTAATAGAATTATGTGTAAAAATATTTGATTATTTTTAGTTTTCATAATAAATACCTCTTTCTACAAACTTAAATTCTAGCAATAACAAAATTACAAAAATAATCATAGTTACCATTGATAAAGCAGAGGAAACACCTGTCCTATATAAGATAAATCCTTCATGATATGCGTGGTATATCAAGCTTGAAGAATAATAATTAGGTCCACCCTGAGTTATAACTTTTATAGGAGTAAATATATATTGAAGACCTTGAACTATTGTCATAATAAATATATAGATACCAGTTGCTGAGGAAGCTGGTAAAACAATATCTTTAAATAATTTGAAATTTGAAACTCCATCTATCTTTGCTGCTTCAATTATGCTTTCATCAATTCCTGCTATAGCTCCCATAATAACAATAAAGTTATATCCAAATACCTTCCAAGTAGTTATTATTGAAATCACGACAATAACAAAGCCTTGCGTCTTAGACCAAATAGGTAATGTCATGGAAAACTGTTTTAAAATTATAGCTATTGGTCCTGATACGGGATTGAGTATCCAAGTATAAAGAACTGAACCTATAACTAAAGAAATTAAAGAGGGCAAGAAAAAGCTTGCCCTATAAAAATTTCTGAATTTCTTAACAATTACTCCTAAAATAAAGGCAAGAATGTAGGGTAGTAAAAAATTTAAAACTAATAAAATTATTATATAAATAAAAGTATTAATTAAAATCCTATAAAATATGGGGTTTTTAAAGAGTTCAATATAGTTATCAAAACCTACAAATTTTTTATTGACCTTTATCATGTTCCAATCAAAAAAGCTTAAATAAAAAGTATAAAATAATGGAATAATTATAAAAATTAGGAAAAAAATACCAGCTGGCAAAAGCATCAAATAAGCTTTAAATTTTTCTTTCATTTTATCCTCATTTTCCTGCTAATAGAGAATTAATTTTTTCTTGGGTTGTTTCCATAGAATTTTTCACATCAGCGCCTGATAATATTTCATCTCTCATATCAAGTAAAAGTTGCTCAGCCTCTAATCCAGCATTGCCTGGAAATGATGCCCAAGATACAACATCTTCAGATTGTTCAATAGCTGGACGCATCATTTGATTTTCTTGAAGGAATGATTTCAATCCATTTTCAGCATCTGCTACATCCTTTCTCGGCGGAGTATAACCTGTTCCTTTTGTCCAGGTTGCCATTTGTTCAATACCATATAAATATTTTTCAAATTCCCAAGCTGCAGCAATTTCATCATCCTTTGTAGCAGTTATTGCTAAGAAACATCCTCCTGCTGGAATTTTTCTATCTTTTCCTTCAAAAGTTGGTGATTTTACAGTTCCCACATCAAATTTTGCACCTTTTTGTATTTGTTCACGTCTAGCTATTGTTGTATAGCACATACAAATATTTCCATCTACAAATGATTGAACACCTTCATCCCATGAAATATGAATAGCAGAACCATCATTTACCATGTCTTGATATGCCTTCATTGCTTCTATACCTTCTTGAGAAGCAAAACTTGCCTTGTTATCTGTAATCATTTTCGCACCATTTGATTCTATTAGAGCTTGTTGAGCCCAAAAATCTTGTGGTTCTTGAATGTATAAACCATATTTGCCTGTCTTATCCTTAATAGTTTTTGCAAATTCGTGTACTTCTTTCCATGTTTTTGGCCCTTCTTCAGATAAGCCACAGTTTTTCAACAAATCTTTATTAATATAAAGCACAGGAGTAGATAATGAATAAGGAATACCTACTTGGTCGCCGTCAGAATTCTTTGCAAGGTCTAATATATTTTCTAGGAAATTATCTTTTAGAAAATTTGGGTCATCTTTATCAAATTTATCGATTGCATCTTGAGGAGAGACATAATCAAAGTTATTTGAAAAATAATCAAGAAATGCCCAGCCTACTTGAACAAGTCCTGGTGATTCTCCTGCAGCTTGCTTTGCTTGCAAATTTTGCATAAGTCCCTTATACATATCTGGGTTATAAGTGGCAACAACTTCAATATTGTCATTATTCTTGTTAAAATTATCAACAAGGTCTGCAACTGCAATTCCTCCTTGAGTTTCTGCATTTACATGGTAATAATTGATTTTAATTTTACCATCTTCATTTGTTTTTGCTTCTTTTTTTGAACATGCAGTAAAAATAGTTGCTACAATAATTAAAAAAATCAAACTTTTAATTAATTTTTTCATTAAATTCATCCTTTCGTTAATCATAAAGTCTGAACTTATCTTAATAGAAATATTTAGATTCCAAGTGAAGTCTAAGTAAATTTAAAGTAAAAGATATCATGATATGAAAATAAAATTGATAAATTTGAAAAAATGGTATTTATTATAATATTTTATTTGACAAATCTTATCTGTCTTTTAGAATTTTAATATAAATCTCAATATAATTTATATTAAAATTTTTTTATAGTAAAAAGAAGCTGCATTTCTACAGCTTCTAAATCTTTTTTCTCAATCAACTTTTTTAATATTTATTTTAACAGGGTGTCCGTTAAGACTTGATTCTTCTCCACCTTGGTCTTTTTCTTCTATTTTCTTTGCCAATGTTTCAGATTTTATAAATTCTTCATCATTAAATAAGGCTTCTGTTACTTCCTTATCACTGACAAAGGATATTTCAATATTATCTAAGACATCTAAATCAAGTTTCTTTCTGAATTGTTGAATTTTTGAAATAAATTCTCTAACATAACCTTCATTTATCAGTTCTTCATTTAATTCTGTATCAAGAATTACAAAGATATTATTTGCCATGTTGACATCAAAACCTTTTTTAGATTTTATATTAACAAGTACATAATCTTTATTTATTTCAATTTCTTCGCCATCAATTTCAATTTTTACTTGTCCATTTTCTAAATCATCAAGAAGTTTTTTAGCATCAACACTGTTCAAATACTTAGAGAAAGATTTAACTTTTGAACCAAGTAATTTACCAACTTCTCTGAAATTTGGTTTCAGTTCAAAATTCATAAATTGACTTAAATCATCTTCAAAAATAACTTCCTTAACGTTTAATTCTTCAATTATTAAATCGCTTAAATCAGAAATTATCTTCTTATATTTTCCATCAATTATTACCTTAGAAAGAGGTTGACGAACTTTTATTTTTGCTTCTTCTCTTGCTGCACGACCAAGTGTAACTAAATCCCTAACAAGATCCATTCTATTTTCTATTTTATCATTTATTTTTTCTTCATCAAATTGTGGAAAATCTGCTAAGTGAACAGATTCTTCATCAGTTAAAGAACTGAAGAGTTCTTCTGATATAAATGGAACTATTGGAGCAATTAGCTTGCTTATACCGAGTAATACTTCATAAGTTGTAGAATAAACAGCAAACTTTGAATCATCCTTGTCGGTCTTCCAAAATCTTCTTCTGTTTCTTCTGATATACCAATTTGAAAGTTCTTCAATAACAAAATCAGATATTTCTCTTACAACTTTTGTCAGTTCAAACTTATCCATATCATCTCTAACAACTTTTACAAGTCTATTATATTTAGATAAAAGCCACTTATCAATTTCATCTCTATCTTCATATTTAACTTGGAAAGTTCTAGGGTCAATATCATCAGTATTTGCGTAAAGACTGAAGAAGTTATAAATATTTCTTAAAGACCTAAAGAATTTTGATTCCATTTCCCTAAGTCCGTCTTCATCAAATTTTGTAGGGTTCCATGGCGGTGATACATACAATAAATACCATCTCACAACATCTGCTCCATATTTATCAAATAGTTCAAAAGGAGCAACAGTATTGCCACGAGATTTGCTCATCTTCTTGCCCTCTTTGTCAAGAATTAAATCATTAACAAGAACATTTTTATATGGGCTCTTGCCTGTCATATATGTTGAAATTGCAAGAAGTGAATAGAACCATCCTCTTGTTTGGTCAATCCCCTCACAAATAAAGTCTGCTGGGAAAAGTTCATCAAAATTATCTTTATTTTCAAAGGGATAGTGCCATTGAGCAAAAGGCATTGAACCAGAATCAAACCATACATCTATAACATCTTTTTCTCTTGTCATGATATCGCCACACTTAGGACATTTCAAATGAATATTGTCTACATAAGGTCTGTGAAGTTCAACATTTTCATCAATATCTTCAAGAGCTTTTTCTTTTAATTCTTTACGACTACCTATTGATTCAACATGTCCGCATTTACATCTCCAAATCGGTAGCGGTGTTCCCCAATATCTTGAACGAGAAATTGCCCAGTCGTTTAAATTTTCAAGCCAATTTCCAAATCTTTTTTCTCCTACAAAGGGTGGGAACCAATTAACTCCATTATTATTATCAACTAATTTATCTTTAAATTTAGTAACTTCTATATACCATGATGGATGTGCATAATAAATTAGTGGAGTGTGACATCTCCAACAATGTGGATAATTATGCTTTATCTTTTGTTTTGCAAAAAGAATTCCATTTTCCCACAAATAATTTATTACTTCAGGGTCGGTATCAATTACAAAAGTTCCTTTCCATGGAGTTTGGGTGAATTTTCCTTCTTCATTTACAGGGTTAATTACAGGAAGTTTATATCTTCTTCCAGTATTATAGTCGTCTTCACCAAAAGCTGGAGCAGTATGGACTATACCTGTACCATCCTCAATAGTTACATAGTCTGCACAAGTTACAAAAAATGCCTTTTCTTTTACATCAATAAATGGAAGAAGTTGTTCATATTCCATATATTCCATTTCTTTTCCCTTTAAGTGTTCGACTACTTGATATTCTAAATCCTTTAGGACCGCATCCTTTAAATTATCTGCAAGATAATAATACTCGTCTTTTACTTTTACCTTTACATAATCAACTTCAGGATTAACACTTAAGCAAACATTTGAAGGTAAAGTCCATGGAGTTGTGGTCCAAGCCAAGAAAAATTCATTATCTTTACCCTTAACTTTAAATTTAACTGTTACAGATGTAGTTGTTATTTCTTCATAACCTTGAGCTACTTCATGAGATGCAAGACCTGTTCCGCACCTAGCACAGTAAGGCAAAATTTTATGTCCTTCATAAATCAAGTCATCTTTAAACATATTGTTTAAAATATTCCAAACTGATTCTATATAGTCATTTTCTAAGGTTACATATGGATGGTCTAGATCTATCAAATAACCCATCCTCTTTGTAAGTTCTCTCCATTCTTTTTCATATTCAAAAACAGATGCCTTACATTTTTCATTAAATTTTTCTATTCCATATTTTTCTATATCTTGTTTGTTGTGAAGTCCCAATTTCTTTTCAACTTCAATTTCTACAGGAAGTCCGTGAGTATCCCATCCAGCTTTTCTGTTGACTTTATATCCAAGCATTGTATGGTATCTGCAAGTTAAATCCTTTAAAGTTCTCGCCATTACATGGTGGATGCCTGGCTTACCATTAGCTGTTGGTGGACCTTCATAAAAAATATACTTTTTATTACCTTCCCTAGTTTGCACACATTTGTGTAACAAATCTATTTTTTCCCAATATTCAGATATTCTCTCTTCTCTTTGAGCAGCACTATCTTTAGAAAGTGATTCAAATTTTGTCATCTATTTTCACTCCTTTTTAATATTACAATATATAAAAAAAATCCCTTCAAAGAAGGGACGAACTCGCCGCGGTACCACCCTAATTATCCAGGAAAATCACTCATTAATTAAAATAAAATTAAACTCCAAGCTGATACGTATATAAAATTTCAACTGCTTGCACCAAACGCAGATTCTCTAAATGATTAATTTTATACACCGTTCTCTTCACCGTTTTATATATAATTGTCTATCGTTTCGCTGTTAAACATATTTATAATACTCTTTTGTATATGAAAAAGTTTACTATGAAACTTGCAATGTTTAACTCCCTCTATAGTTTTTCTGTTGCAATACTGGTCATGAGCTAAACATCTATTTATTACAGTTGGACCTTCAATTGCACATATTATTTGATAAAGAGTTATTTCTTCTTTAGGTCTCTTTAGACCATAGCCACCCTTAGCACCTCTTTTTGCATAAGTTATTCCCGCCAAATTTAACTTTCTCAAAATTCTCAGAGTAAATCTTTCCGTAACGGAACACTCCTCTGCTATTATGGGCGCTCCAATTATTTCATTTTCATGAGATGCCAAGAAACTCGTAATTCTAAAAGCATAGTCTGTTTCTTGTGTAATTTTCATCTAATTACCCCTCCATTTTAATATAATTTAAACTTAATGTCAACAAACTTAATTATATACAAACTCGTTTACAAAAAACTTTGTTAATATTTTTTTAACATTAAAAGTAATAATATAAACCCAATTAAGATTTAAGTTTTAATCATAATTTATTAAAAATATAATATCAATCTGTACTTAATATATCAAGTTTATCTTGATAAAAATATTTTTAAATTTAATAAGACCGCAAATTATTACGGTCCCAATTCATGCTAAAAACATTAAATTTATCAAGCTTAAGATAAATATAATAAAAAATCTTTTATTTTTTATTGATTTATTAATATATTTTTTCTTGTTCTCTCCTTGTCTTAACGATAATATTATCTTCATTTAATTCTATATCATCTCTTGTTAAGACAGTATCTTTTTTAATATCCCTCTTAGCATAAGAACCTTCAGTTATTATTCCTATTGGCACATGATTTTCCTTTTTTTGAATCTTTGCATCTTCCAAAGATCCAAAAACAATATATCCACCTATGGAATCAAACTTTTCACCTTTTTTTATATCTCTTTTTGCAACAGCAACAGTTTCTGCATAAGGTTTATCCTTAGGGCAAATAGTTGAATCACCAAGTAAAACTGCCCTCATTATTGAGGTAGGTGTTTCCAAACTTGTAAGGTGGAATGGCCTATAAATTGCAAAATTATCACCCTTGCCCATTGATAGATATTCCATTTCTTTTCTTATAAATTCATTTTTGGTTTTAATTATTGCAAAAACTCCAGGTGCTATCCCCTTAACAAAATCTACAATTCCATAAGAATTTAAAATTCCACCTTGGGATTTTAATTTTATATCATCAGCCAAGGTTTTAGGAGTTGAATGGAAAAAATGACAGCCTCTGACATCTGGTAAGAAGCCCAACGCATTACAAACTGCATTAAGTTCAATCATTGTATTTGTTCCATCAACAAAAGATGTCAACATTCTTTTATTAATTCCTCGTCTTTTGGCATCTTGGGCTAAGTCATCTTGTGTTGCATAATTATCAAGAGCGTTGTTTTTACCTTTTCCCAAAACTAATACTTCAAAGCCACAATTTTTACAAAAATCATAAAGGTCTACAATAGCTCCAGGTTCATCTCCGGCAGTTCCGGAATAAACAATCCCACTTTCTTTAGCTAAATCTTTTAAATATGGACCTACTGTAGCATCCATTTCTACATTTAAACTAACTATATTGACTTTATTTTTTATGGCACAAAGAGAAATTTGGCATCCCACATCTGTAACACCTGTGCAATCAACAAGACAATCGCTAATAGTTGCTGGTATAAAATTATCAAGAGTGCCAACGTATTTATTTTCTTTTATAGCTATTCTAGCCTTATCTATGTCATTAGTTAAAATATATCTATCTTCAGGAATTTTTGCTATGGCAAAAGCCTCTGTAAGAGATTCTTTTCTTCTAGCAGAAATAATAGATGGACCAAAAGCTTCCATAATATTCAAAGTTGTTAATAAGGACTTGCCCATTATTCCTAGTCCTACTATTCCAACACATATATTTCCATGTTCTTTTAATTTATTTTGCAAATAATTCATATTGCCTCCGTTAGTAATTAAAATTCTTACTTAAAGTATAGGCACAAGCAAAAGCGAAATGTAAATTATAGCCTCCGCATTCTCCATCAACATCAAGAGCTTCACCTATTATATATAATCCGTCACAAATTTTGGAAGAGAAATCAAAGGGGGAAACTTCTGAGATATCCACTCCCCCTCTAGTAACCTGTGAATTTTCAAATCCTGTCGTACCCTTTACATAAAACTTAGAATTGAAAAGAATATCAATAATATCACTGTAATATTTTTCCAAAAAGTTAAGTGGTGTATTTGATTTAATTCCCAATGTTTCCAAAATATAATGTATAAATTTTTTATCTACAAGACCTAATAAAAACTCATCGATACTATAATCATTAAACATATAAAAAGAGGAAAATATTTCTTCCTTATCAATTTTATCACTATAATTTATAAGTGGCATTTCAATGTATAAGTCATTATATTCTGATAATTTTACAGATATATCAAGTATAGGTGGCCCACTAATACCATAAGATGTAAAAAGTAAATCGCCATACTTCTCTATTATTAATTTTTCTTTTGAATATAACTTAACCTTTCCAACCACCTTTGTTCCTTGAAGGTGTTTTAGATAAGCTGACTCAAGTTTAATCTGAGTGAGTGCTGGAAAAATCGGAGTGACTTTGTGTCCCAATTTTTTTAAGATTTTGAAAAAAGAACCATCACTGCCAGATTTTGGCATGGAAGAGCCTCCACAAGCAACAATAAGCTTATGGCAATAAAATTCTCCCTTGTTAGTTATGAGTTTAAATTTATCTTTTTCTTTACTTACGGATAAAACTTCAGTGTCAGTATTAATACAGATATTATTTTCAGAAAGTTTTTTCATCAAAATACTCAAAACTGAATTTGCCTTCAAAGTTATAGGATAAATTCTATTATTTTCAACACAACTATAAAGCCCCATCATTTTAAAATAATTGACAAGGTCTGTATTTGAAAAACTATCAATAGCATTTTTTACAAACTCAGGCTTATTATAATTATTTTCACTTAAATTAATGTTAGAGTAATTACACCTACCATTGCCAGTTACTAATAATTTTTTACCTATTCTTGAATTTTTCTCTAAAATTCTTACATTGTTATTATATTTTTTTAAATTTATAGCGGCAAAAATACCAGAGGCACCGCCACCGATAATTATTATATCCATAAGTCCTCTAAAAATTTATTATATATAAAAATATACGTTTTTACAACATTTGAACCTATTTTAAAGAAAGATTTATTATTTTTATTTTTAAAAAAATATGGGCTATGTATGATTATACTTGTCACTTAATATGTATATATATTTATGATAGAATAATAAAAGAATTATTATTTTTTTAATTTGGAGATGACAAAATGAAAGACCTACTTGCTTGGGCAGGCAAAAATCAAGCCAATAAATTGGAAGATGTTATAAATGATGCAAAAAATCCTACATTTTGGGAATCTATTGATTGGTCTGGTATTCTCAAAAAATTTGCTTTTGCCCTAATAATATTTATAATAGGATATTATGTTTTGAAAGTGATTAATTTACTTATAAGAAAAATTATGAACAGACATAATATTAATAAGGGGCTCACCCACTTTTTAATAAAATTCTTTTCATTTTTTTACTTATTCGTATTGTTTACAATAATTGCAGGAAATCTCGGCTTTAAAATAACTTCTTTGATAACCTTGATTGGTTCTTTAGGTCTAGCCATTGGTCTAGCCATGCAAGGCTCACTTCAAGATTTAGCCTCAGGTATTCTTATTGTAACATTGAATAATTTTAGAGTTGGTGATTATGTCTATGTTGGTGAAAATGATAACCTATTAAAGGTTTATTCAATAAATCTTTTTAATTCCTTATTTAGAAATTCATCAAACCATATTGTAAGTTTTCCCAATTCTTATCTAACTAAGAATAAAATCACTAATCTTTCAACCCTTGATTATGTTTATTGCTCTTACTATTTTCATGTTCCTGTAGATGTTGATGTTGAACTTATTAAAACACTTTGCAAGGAAGTTTTAGATAAGGAGGAACTGATCATACACGACCAAGATTACCTAATAAAAATTTCAGAAATAACAGATTATTCCTTAAAATTTTTAATGTCTGGTCAAGTAAAAGCTAAAGATTTACTTGCTTGCCAGGGTAATCTACTAGAAGGTATGAGGCTAGCTTTTAAAGACCATGGCATTAAAGTTCCTCATCAAAAATTTATAATTTCAAATGAAGAATAAGTTTTTAAATAATAATTTTATATTTACAAAAAAGAATTTGCTTGATATGACAAATGGAGGATTTAATCAGTCCCCCATTTTTTTAATGAAGAAATAAATCCTCTAATATCTTCTTTATTTGTCCTATAATCAGTAACAAGCCTGATAATAGATTCTTTTTTATCATCAACTTCAAAAATATTTTCTTTTTTTAAAAATTCAATTTCTTCTGGATTTGACTTTAGAAAAATTTGGTTAGATTCACAAAATATAGGTTCTCTATCTATTTTTTTTAGTTCATCTACCAATAATCTTGACATTTCCCAAGCCTTATGCGCATTTTTATAATATAAGCCATCAGTAAATAGTGTTTGAAATGACAGAGAAATTAAAAATGATTTTGCCATCATAGCACCTCTTTGTTTTATATAATAGCGGAAATTTTTCCTTAAATTCTCATCTAAAATTACAATTGCTTCACCAAAAATTGCTCCATTTTTTGTTCCACCTATAGAAAATATATGAGAGTATTTCCCATAATCTTCTAATTTGCTATTATTTGCTGCCATTGCATGAGCAAGTCTTGCCCCATCAATATATAAATATAGACCATTATCAACGCAAAAATCATATATTTTTTTAATTTCATCTATCGAATAAACTGTACCCTTTTCAGTTGTTTGGGATATATATACAACTTTAATTTTTACATCAATTTCTTCACTCATATTATTTATAAGATCTTTAATCTGATGGACTTTCATTTTTCCATCGGGGCTAGTTATGTTTATAACCTTGTGACCTGTTGCTTCAATTGAACCTGTTTCATGGTGACTTATATGACCACTATCAAGAGCTAATACCGCTTCATAGGGTCTTAGAGCAAAAGTAGTTGCTAAAATATTTGCAGCCGTTCCCCCAGAAATAAACTCAATCTGAGAATCTTTTTTTATTTCATTTTTTAACAATTGTCTGGCATTATTTGAAATTTCATCAAGTCCATATCCACAATAATTATTGTCAAAAATTTTTTGCATATTTTCATAAATTTCCTTACAACCAAAATCCTTATAATCATTTAAAAAATTATTCATAAAACACCTCATATTTATCATACCCAAAAATAAAAACTCCACCCTTACAACTATATGCACTGGATGGAGTGGTAAAATTATGATATTTATTTTTTAAAAAATAGTGGTAGAGCCTTAAAACTCTAAAAATTTCGCAATAAAATTTATAAAAAAATTATTGAATTAGTCAAAATATTTATTACCACATTTGCAACAAATGTTGAAGCAATAAACTCACAAAGGTTATACCTATAAAACAAGAAAAACCGAGAACTATAGGCTTGCCACCATTTTTTATCAGCTTAACAATATCAGTATTTAAACCGATAGCTGCCATTGCCATAACAATAAAAAATTTAGATAATTCTTTAAAAGGAGAAAATATAGCTATATCATAACCAATTTTTAAAGCAATTGTAGTTATAACACTAGCTAATACAAAATAAATAATAAAAAAAGGAAAAATTTGTTTAAGTGATGGTTTCTCACTTGTTTTTGTATTTGAATTTTTAGCCCTGTAGATAGCTATAGCAAGTGTTATAGGTATAATAGCAAGTGTTCTTGTAAGTTTAACAGTTACAGCCTTGTCAAGAGTTTGAGTGCCTAAGTTATATAAATTATCCCAAGTTGAAGCAGCAGCAGTAACTGAGGATGTATCATTTACAGCAGTACCTGCAAAAATTCCAAAAGCTTGACCACTTGTTGTTGAAAAACCAATTAATGAGCCAAAAGTCGGAAAAATAAGTGCAGCAAGTAAATTAAAGAAAAAAATAACTGATATGGCTTGGACAACTTCATCTTCTGAAGCATCAATACATGGAGCCGTTGCAGCAATTGCAGAACCCCCACAAATTGATGAACCTACACCTATTAAAGTTGTAATATTTTTGTCCATTTTTCCAAATTTATACCATAAAAAAGCTATAATTAATGACGTAGAAATAGTAGATAGAATAATTGGAAGTGATTCTTTGCCAGTTTCTAAAACTACGCTTAAATTCATACCAAATCCCAAAAAAATAACTGCATATTGTAATATTTTTTTTGATGTAAATTTTATCCCATCATTAAAAACAGACTTATCCTTCATGAAAAACCCTACAAACATACCTAATAGGATTGCAAGAACAGCTCCTCCAATTATAGGAAAAATTTTACCTAAATAATGACATGGAAGGGCAAGAGTAAAGCAAAGGAGTATACCCTTTAAATTTTTTTTAATAAAACTATTCATTTTTTCTCTAATCTCCTTATTAATTATTTTGCAAATTTATATTTGCAATCATTTTTAAAATAAAAATAAAAACTATTATACTTTTTGCTTAAGTATAATTTTTAGCACTTAAAAATTATAACAAGAATTTTCTATAATGTATAATTATAAATATTTACATATCTATAAATATTTGTTATGATGAAAAAAGGTGATAAAATGTTAGATTATAGAACAAATACTTTTATAACACTATGCCAATGTATGAATTTTACCAAAGCTGCCCAAAAACTAAACCTAACCCAACCGGCAGTATCAGGTCATATAAAATATTTAGAAAATTTTTACCAAGCAAAACTTTTTATTAGAGATAAAAAATCATTAGTTTTGACAGACCAAGGAAAAATTTTATACATGGCATTAAATTCTATGGCAAATGACCAAGTTAAAATTAAAAATATTATCAGTAAAAATACGGTAAAAAACAAAAAGATTTCACTGGGTCTAACCAGAACAATTGCAGAATTTACCGTTTTAGATAGACTAATAGAATTTATTTCAAAAGAAAAAAATAGCGACTTCTACATTCATTACAAAAATACCAAAGATATACTTGAAGATTTGGAAAAAGGAAAAATAGACTTCGCAATAATAGAAGGATTTTTAAAAAGTCAAAATTACTATGTAAAAAAATTTAAAAGTGAAAAATACATATGTATAGCTAATAAAAATCACAAATTTAGAAATAAAATTAATAATCTCTCAGATTTATTATCTGAAAGATTGATTATTAGAGAAGAAGGTTCCGGAACCCTAGCAATATTAAAAAATATGCTGGCAATTCAAAATTTATCCCTTAAAGATTTTAAAAATATAATTCAAGTTAATAATATGCACGCCATAGTAGAACTCTTAGAAAAAGATTGCGGCATAAGTTTTCTATTTGAATCTGCCGTTAAAAAGCATTTGGAAAATAAGGAATTTATTTCAGTTAATCTAAAAGACTTTAAAGTATCCCATGATTTCTCCTTTGTGTGTAACAAAAACTCCATATTTATAGACGATTATTTAGAATTATTTAATAGCTTTGTTGAAAAAAATAAGAACACCTAGGGGCTTTAAATTAGGAACTTTAGAAAACTGATTTAGTAAGTCTTTAGGTGGAAAAAAGCTATAATTTTAAATTCATAGGCTTTTTATTTGGGAGTATTGTAGATATTTGGGATATTTTAAGTTAGACAGATCTTTATAGATACACACACTTTAGTCTGATTTTGAATGCCCCAGAGAGAGCTTAAATGTCTTCTATATTAGTCTAGACACACCAAAAAATCACACATTTTGATAAAATATAAAAGGAGGTACTTATGCCATTTGAAATAGTGAGAAATAACATAGTAAATATAAAAGTGGATGCAATTGTAAATACAGCAAATCCTAAACCTATAGTAGGTGGCGGAGTAGATAGTGAGATTCACAAAGGTGCAGGACCGGAGCTTCTAATTGCAAGAAAGAAAATCGGAAACATTGGCTTTGGCAAAGCCTTTATAACATCTGCATATAATTTAAAGGCAAAATATGTAATCCACACTTCAACTCCATCCTGGGAAGGTGGATATAAGGGAGAAGGAGAAATACTTTCAGATTGCATTAAAAACTCTTTAAACTTGGCAAAAGAAAAGGGCTGCGACTCCATAGCCATGCCTTTGATCGGAACAGGAACCTGTGGATATCCAAGCGACTTGGCGCTTCAAATTACCATTAAAGAAGTGAGTGAATTTTTATTAAAAAACGAAATGCACATATACCTTGCAGTCTTTTCAAAGGATGCCTTTTCATTGTCAAAAAAACTCTTTAAGTCTGTAAAAGAATATATTTCAGAAAACTACGTTGAAGAAAAAATAAATAAAGAATACATAGGCTCATTCCGCAGAAAATATAGTTTAGAGGCTAACAATGTGCAACCCTTTATCCAAGACAGTGAATGTATAGAAGACATTTTAAAAAATTTGGACGAAGGATTCTCCAAGACCTTATTAAGACTAATAGACAACTCCGGCAAGACGGATCCTGAAGTTTATAAAAAGGCAAATATTGACAGAAAGCTTTTTTCCAAAATCAAAAATAATCCCGATTATCGCCCCTCAAAGACCACAGCAATAGCCTTTGCCTTGGCATTAGAACTGAATAAGGATGGGATGGAAGATTTAATAGGAAGAGCAGGCTATACACTTACAAGAAGCAGCAAGTTTGACGTAATAATTGAATATTTTATCGAAAGAAAAAATTACAACATCTTTGAAATCAACGAAGCATTATTTGCCTTTGACCAACCTTTAATTGGAGGATAAATGTCGCCTTGAAAGTGACCTAAATATCTTCTTTATTTTTTACAATATAGTAAAAGAAAGGAAGGATAATAATGATAGAACTTGTATTTATATTAGATAAGAGTGGCTCAATGCAAGGCTTGGAAAAGGACACAATAGGTGGCTTTAACTCTATGATCGAAAGGCAAAAAAAAGAAGAGGGAGAAGCATTAGTCTCCACAATATTATTTAACGAAGAAAGTAAAGCCATACACGACAGAGTGTCCATAAAAGATGTGCCAAAGCTCACAGAGAAAGAATACTATGTAGAAGGATGCACCGCACTACTTGATGCAGTGGGAGGAGCCATAAAACACATAGGAAACATTCACAAGTATGCTCGCAAAGAAGATGTGCCAGATAAGACATTATTTGTAATCACAACAGACGGCATGGAAAACGCCAGCAGAAGGTACAGTTACAAAGAAGTAAAAAGACTAATTACCAACCAAAGAGAGAAATATGGCTGGGAATTTATCTTCTTAGGTGCAAACATAGACGCAGAAGGAGAAGGAGAAAAGTTTGGCATAAAAAGAGAAATGGCGGTAAACTATCACAGCGACGAAAAAGGCACAGAACTAAACTACAGAGTCATAGGCGATGCCATAAGCTATGTAAGAAGAAACAAAGGAAGAGTCGACAAACACTGGAAAGACGAAATCACAGAAGACTACAAAAACAGAAAAGACAAAAGATGAAAATAATTAAAGAAAAGCTTTGTTAATGGAGATATTCGCAAGTATTTAAGCTTGCGTCTATCCCCTTTAATATAAAATGGAAATTTAAATAAGGCTTAATCTACTTCATTTTAGTACTAAATTAACAGCTGTATAACCTTTTAACTTCATCCTCATGGGTAATAGCTTACATCAAATCTTCTTATAATTAAGAGATATTTTTTAATGTTTTAATAAGTTTGTCCACTTCTCCAAAGACAAAGTTTTTTGATTAAGGACACAATTGAAAGAAGAACAGGGCGAGTTTATTCCGACTATTTAAGTGACTATGAATTGGAGAAAAAAGAAGAGATTATCTCGGCATTTGAAAATTTAAAGATATATATAAGTGCAAAGGGATACGAAAATTGTTTGAAGTTGGTCGATTAATAAAACTATAATTTTATAATTAAAGACTTGATAATAAAATACTATGACACCAATAACTCTACATATAAGGACAAAATTTTTTATAAAGTTTTTTATGAATATATTTAAAAATCCTGTAACACAATACTTAATATCCAAAAAAGAAGTTACTTCAAAGGCTCATTGAATTAGGGATTTTAGAAAAACTGATTTAGAGAGTCTTTAGGTGGCACGTAAACGGGCTATAAGTTTGAACACTTATAGCCCATTTATATTATAAAATAAATTTATGAAACATCTGTTAAAATGGTATTTCATCATCAAAGCAGTAATCTTCGTTATTTTCTTCATTCATATTAGGGAATAATACATCTATTAGTTTATCAATTGCTATAGGTATATGACTGGAGTTTTTAGCGATATATTTTGCTATCCCTTGTTTATTTTCTATATTATAAGCTTTAGCCTCATTTTCTAATTTCATATAACAATCTTTGCCTATTTGATTCATTATAGCTGTTTCATAATCTTTTCCAAAACATACATAATCGGATCCAGTAATAACATTATAATATTCTTTTTTGTCTTCTGTATATATTTTAGCTTCTTCAAAATCTTCTAATACATCTTCCAGCAAATTATTTTTTCTTTCTTTAGGGTTTGTTTTGTTGATATCTCCATCAAATACACAAATACAACGGTATCCAAATGATTTATATAGCCTATATAGTGTTGGAATATTTGCTTTACCCATACAATTAATAATTTCAATTCCATTAGCTGACAAAAAGTATTTTTTTCTTTCTAACCAAATTGGGATGGATAATTTTTCAGTTAATCCTTCAACTAAGATTATAGTATCTGCAAACATACCTTCTAGTTGTTCTGAATATAGCCTTAAGTCAAAGTAGTCGCCTAAATTATTGGACGAAATTCTATTTTCATCTACCCCAGTTTCTATTAAGGCTTGTTTTAATTTAGATGAGTCAAGCTGGATAATTTTAGTTACACCTTCATCTTTATATACTCTAACCAATCCTTCCAAATTTGAAGGATTTATAAAATTTGGTGAATGAGTTGAAATTATAATTTGCAAACCAGACTCACATAAATCATAAATATATTTCTTTAACCACTTTTGGGCTAATGGATGCAGATTTGCTTCTGGTTCTTCTAAAATAAAAAGGAAATTTCTTCCTTTAAAAGCTTCCATATAAGCCTTTGCAAAAGCCATGATTAGAATTTGTTGCTCGCCTGTTCCAAATTCATCAAACGATCTTACTTCTGAATTTTCGAATGCACTTATTCTCAAAGATTTTGCAAAATTGTTAGGATCGTATGCAGAAAAATCTGCTTCTAAGTGGTGTATAAATCCTTTAATTGACTCTTCAATTGAATCTTTAAATATAGTAAACATATTAGCAAACTGTGCTTTATTCTCAAATACACTTTTTATATTTTCAAAAGAATGACTTAATTCTTTTTTGTCATCATCCGTTAATGAATCATGAAGGCTCTTATTAAATTTACTTAGTAAAGAATATTTATTAGAATAGTTAAAGTGAAAACTAGTATTCCTATTAGCATCTAACAAAAAAGATTGAAAACTCTCTCTTGTATCATTGCTAATATAAAGTTTTTTCTTATTTCCATCATGGATCAAATTTTCATTAATTTTTCCATCAACACCATAAGTTAAGGATATGGAACTATACGAATTATAGTTATCAACGTGATACGAGGAATCAAATTTAATGCTAATGTCAATTGTAGGATTTTTGTTTTTATCACGCATAAAATAATCAGAATCTTCTACAGCAATAAATGTGGGATATCTTTCTCCTAAAATTCTATCAAAAGCGGATAATATATTAGATTTACCAGCATTGTTAGGTCCGAATAAAACTAGCGGTTTATTCTTGGGCATTATTATACTTATATTCTCAATGGATCTATAGTGCCTAATATTTATTTTTTCTAGTCTCATTAAACTACTCCTATCTATTAATCATTTTTTAGTAAAATATTTAAATTAGAAAAATTTATATGCATATTATGTTAAATATTCGCCTTCTTCTTCTGCAGCAAATTTAACATAACTGTAGTCACTAAAATCTCCTACATATATCTCATCATTATCATACATCTTAAATGAGTCAACATAAGATAATCTCCCAGCTTTTAATTCTTCTGCAAAATATAATAAATTTTCTACATTTATAGCACCACCACTCACTCCAGTTCTATTAGCTATATGTTTCAAATTATTCTTAAAGTTTCCCTTAAAGAAAGACGATACAAATAAATAATTGAAATCTTTAACTTTATCATCAAAGCTTTCCCACCATTTATTTGAATTTATTTTTTCATCTCTAGTTTGATTTTCTTCGATATATCTAATCATTTCATCTGCTTGATTAATAGGTAGATTATATCCAGTAGAATAAGCCTTATTATCTATAATTACGCCATTAATATTATAAGATATAATTCCATCTGGTTTTCTACTTTCTCCTAGACGCACACCCTTAAATTTAAGCTCATTAATTAAAAGATCAATTGTTTGAATTTCAAAATCTCTATTTGCAGTTCCGTCATAAGCTAAATCAATTAGTGCTAGATATCTGTGGTCAACATATTTTAATTTATCTCTTACTTTGTCCTTTAATTCTAGTACGTTTGTCTTAGAAATCTTAGTTCTAGGTATTTCTAATTTTATAATGTTATCATCAATTACATAGCCATTCCTACTATGTTTAAATGATAGACCCATTGCTTCAATAACTTTTAGTTCGTCTTCTATAGTTGTAATACTTTCATCAATATTATTTTCCAATAAATAAGCCTTAATGTCTTCTAAATTTCTTTCTCTATTGTTGATAGCTTTTATTATATAACCACGTCTGTTTCTAATATAATCCCTATCTTTACCCTTGGTTGCTAGCATTTGCCAATAAACAATTTTATCAGTCTTTGGATATGAAGATAATCCCCTTGCTCTTTTAAGTTCTTTTATGCCATTCAAAGTAATTCTAAAGGAATGACCTATATTTACCTTGTATTCAACATTTCCAATTTTTGTTGAAACTTCTTTTTCAACTCTTTGAACTAAACCAACCTTAGATAGCCAACCTGAAATCATTCTTGCATATTTATCAGCTGACCCCTCTGTATTTGAACGAATACTTGCTTTATCTTTATCAGCTGCTAATTCTATTGCTTGTATATATAAATCTTGAGGTATAGAGGTAAATCCAGCTTCTCCAAGTCCTCCTAATTGCTTACCAAGTTCAAATTTTGTTAAATGGTCTCCATTTTCCAGTAAAGTTAAAATTCTTACAGCTGGAGGATATGACAAAAATGCTGAAATTAATATTTCTTTATCTGAATCTTCGGAATTAGATTTTACAAATTTTTCTCCTAGTTTTGTTATAGAGACTGTATCTTTTTCTGTATCATAATCTAAAAGTCCTATGGATATTCCCCATCTTAAAAATCCATCAGCAGTCCAATCGTCTGTATAGGATCTACCACCCTGTGTTGTAATGGCAGCTTGAACAATACCACTACACTCTGCATCGGCTCTTTTCTGACCTGATTTTATACCATGACCTTTTAATAAAACATAGTCCATTTCAAGTGGATCTTTTTCCAATTCTGAAATAAGTTTATTTTGTAAATCTAAATCTTTTACTAATTTAGGAAGTTTAGTATTTAAGATTTCCTTGTATATATCAGAATTTTTATCAAAAACAGAAACTACATTTTTTAAATTTTCAAAACTTGATGGATTTTGTATCCAGCCTAATGTTCTTTCTGCCATATTTCCTCCTAGTAATTTGTAATCAAAACTTCTTTGGTTTCGCCTAGCTTATTACGTTGATAATTACTGTTTGAGTAATTTATCTTTAACAAGTGAACTTTGTATTTTCCACTCCACTCTTGTAACTCTTTATTAGCTAATCCATTATTAAAAAATACATTTGATAATGCAAACTTAATTTTTCTATCATTTAATTCATCTAATATCTCAAATAAAGCTAGATCATCATCAAGAGTCCAGCCTTCAAACCCTCTTTTACCATCATTATATGAACCTACAGAACTTCTATAAGGGGGGTCACAATATACAAAGTCTGAACCTTCAATCTTAGAGAAATCAAATTCTTTAAAGTTCTTATTGCTAAATTCTATATTGAAAAGCTTGTCTCTAAAAGAAGTAAGTCTATTTTTCATATTTTCATTAAAACTACTCCTATTAGTTCCAGCGGGGTTATTATAGTCATGATTTGAATTAAACCTAAACTGGTAATTAAAGGAATAACACATCAAAACATATAGCAAAAGTGGGTCTTTATTTTTATTGTAATATTCTCTAAATTCATAATATGATTCTTTGTTTTCTTTAGATAGATTAAATTCACTTATTACATTATCAATATTCCTTAACAGCTCTTTGCTATCAGTCTTTTTAAACATTTGTAAAATTTCAATTACAAAATAATTTATATCATTAGCTATTTTCCTGTCCGCCTTAACATTAACAGAAACATCTAATCCACCACAAAACACGTCATAAAAAGCATCTATATTTTGAGGAAATAGAGGCAATATTTGAGCTAATAATCTATGCTTATTTCCAATGTAATTAAATGGTGATTTTATATAATTTTCGCTCATAATTACTCCTTTTCTACAAAATATAATATTTCTTTTAAGTTTTTATTTTTATTTGTATGTGCGTTCTTATATCTTTTATAATCTATAAATTTATAATCCACAGTGCTTTGCTTTCCATATTTTTCTAAAATACTAATAATCTCATCATGGGATAATAAACCTTCTGTATTATAGCTAAGAATAATATATCTCGAATTAGTCTTTTTGATTAAATCTTCAAAGGCATTGAAAACTGAGTCTTTTCTACAATAGTCACTTTTTTGTTCAGAATAATCTCTTAATCCAGTTACTCCTTTTATTATAGGAGCATCATATTTAGCTATTGTTTCTAATACATGATAATTGGGCAAGTACTGTCTTTGATTATATGGTGGATCAAAGTAGGCTAAATCTGTTTTTATATTTTCGATTAATTTATTAGAATCTTCATTATATGCTTGTCCTACTGAATTATTAATTGAAAAATCTACATTTTTTAGTTCTAAATTATTCAAAGCCCTTTTATCCCAGTGCTTTAAATAAGCTCCATATACTCCTGTTATGTTGCTGATAAATGGAACTGCTTCTATTAGACAGGAAAGTAAGTAAAAATATTCATCTTCACTAATAGAAGATGCATTATACCAATTTTCAATCTGAGTCCTAACTAAATCAATTTTTAAAGCATTCTCTTCTGTGAAATACATTCTTCCACCCTTAGGACTATAATTTTGATAAATAAAGCAATTTTCTAGATGAAGATTTATATTTTCTAAGTTAAGATTATTTAAATATTCTATTGGATTTGATATATTAAGATCCTTAAATTCTAATTTAGAATTTATCCCAACTGTTCCTCTTAATAGCACATAAGAAAAATACATCAAATCGTTAGATATAACATCATATCCGAGATTTTTAAATTCACGAGATACTACTCCCGAACCAGCAAATACATCAGATATACTTTTTACATCTATTGTTTTTTCTTTAATTAATTCTAATATATATGGTATAATCAGTGTTTTGCCACCAATAAATCTCATTTGATTTCCTCTTCATTATTTCGTATATATTCAATAATATCTCCAATATCACATTTAAAATTCCTACAAATTCTGCCAAGTATTTCCATACTAACATTCTCATCTCGTCCCATTTTAGCTATGGTGTATGGAGTTGTTTTTATAGCGTTTTGTAAGTCTAGTTTATTCATCTTTTCATCTATCAATTTTTTCCATAATTTATCATAGGAAAATCCCATAATTCACCTCAAATAAAGCTTCTACTTTGTACAGTTTTTCTATGATATTATACCACATTCTACAACTTATCTTTATATACTTTTAAGACAGATTTTATTCGCCTTTTTTCTAATCAAAACATGTTTTTCTTGGGTATTTTTAAAAAAATTTACAATAATCGGAAAATTCGTCATAATTCTTACTTATTCAGATAGGTGAAAAAATAATTATTAAAAGCTTTATAGAATAATTTGGAATTAAAAAAATCGCCACAAAGGTTAATTTCTTCATGCCGATTTGATTTTGTAAAAATACTTTATTTATATTTCCTAAGTTCTTATTTTTCTTTACCTATTTTTTTAAAATAGTCTATTATTTCTTTTTCGTAGCCTATATTTTTTGGTTTATAATATTTTTTATCTTTAAGTTCATAAGGAAGGTAGTCTTGTTTGACATATGAATTTTCGTAATCATGGGGATATAAATATTTTTCATGGCTTTTGTTTGCTGGATTATTTTTATCTCTGAGATATATTGGTATTGTTGACTTTCCTTCTTCTTTGATATCTGAAATTGCCTCATTTATTCCACGATATGCTGCGTTTGATTTGACAGAGGATGCCAGATATGTGGCGCATTGTCCTAAAATAATTCTAGCTTCAGGCATTCCCACTGCATTGATATTTTGAAAGCAAGCAGATGCTAAAACCATAGCCATGGGATTTGCATTTCCTACATCTTCTGATGCAAAAATTATCATTCTTCTTGCTATAAATTTTATATCTTCTCCTGATTCAAGCATTTTGGCTAAATAGTATAGGGCTGCATCAGGATCTGTACCCCTTAGAGATTTTATAAAGGCTGAAATTGTATCATAATGTTCGTTGCCACCATTGTCATACAATAATTTTTTTCTTTGCATGGAATTTTCCAGAACATCTAAAGTTAGATTTACTTCATTGTCAACTTTATCTGTTGATAATACTGCAATTTCTAAAGAATTTAGAAGAAATCTCCCATCGCCTGATGAATTTCTGATTAAAAATTCTCTTGCTTGTTCAGACAAATTAATTTTTAAATTTCCAAAGCCTTTGATTTTATCACTGATCGCCCTGTCAATTAATTTATTCATGTCTTTATTTTCTAATGCTTTTAAATTTAATATTTGCAATCTGGACAAAAGTGCTTTATTGACTTCAAAATATGGGTTTTCAGTGGTTGCCCCAATAAGTATAATTATTCCTCGCTCTACATAGGGCAAGAGTGCGTCTTGTTGGGTTTTATTAAATCTGTGAATTTCATCAATAAATACTATAGTTTCTATATTTGAAAATTTGAAATCATCTTGAGCTTTTTGTAAGACTTCTCTCAGCTCTTTGATGTTTGATGTAACTGCAGAAAGTTCCACGAAATTTTTATTTGTTAAATTAGCAATTATTTTTGCAAGGGTTGTCTTTCCTACTCCTGGAGGTCCATAAAAAAGCAAGGAATTTACCCTGTCACTCTTAATAAGTCTAGAGAGAAATTTCCCTTGACCTATAATATGGTCTTGACCAACAAATTCTTCTAAATTTTTTGGTCTTAGCCTATCGGCAAGGGGCGACTTATTATTAAGATTTTTTTCCATAGATAAGTCAAATAGATTCATTTTTATTTATTATTTTTTCCAATTCATCAACAAAAGTTTGTAAGTCTTTAAATTCTCTATAAACTGAGGCGAATCGCACATAAGAAACCTCATCTAATTTTTTTAGTTCTTCCATAACCATCTCACCCACATCTTTGGAGTAGATTTCTTTTTTCATGGAATTTTGAATGTTTTTTTCAATCCTATCGCTTGCATTCTCGATTTTTTCTCTTGATACAGGTCTTTTTTCACATGACTTTATCATTCCATTTATTATTTTATCTCTATCAAAAGCTTGCCTAGTCCCGTCTTTTTTTATAACCATAATGGGAGATGATTCTATCTTTTCATAAGTTGTAAATCTCCCCTTACATTTTAAACATTCTCTTCTTCTTCTTATTGTATTATCTTCAGTTGGTCTTGTATCAACTACCTTAGAATCTTCATAAGCACAAAATGGACACTTCATAATTACCCCTATTCAAAAACCCCAACTCTTCATATTCAGTTCAAATAAAAAATTAGGGTTATATTAGTTCATAATAAATTGAGCGGACATAAAATCCGCTCATAATTTCAATAAAACAAATTATTTGTTTCTATTAATTTTTAAGAATGATGGAATTTTTAATTCTCCATTGTCTTCTTCTTCATTTTCTTTTAAATTTCTTGCAACAAGGTTTGGTTTTTTCTTATCATCCTTCTTGCCATCATCTTTATATTGGTCAAATTCTGTTGCTATTACTGTAATCTTAACTTGATCTTTAAGAGTTTCGTCAATTCCTGCTCCGAAAATAATGTTAGCATCTTCATCTACACATTCACGAATAAGATCTGCAGCTTCGTTAACTTCAAAAATTCCGAGATCATTTCCTGCAGTAATATTAAGTAATACTGATTTTGCTCCTTCAATAGAAGTTTCAAGAAGAGGTGAATTTATTGCAAGTTTTGCAGCTTCAGTTGCTCTATCATCTCCTGATGCAATTCCTATACCCATATGTGCTATACCCTTGTCTTGCATTATTGTCTTAACATCAGCAAAGTCAAGATTAATTAAATTAGGTACAGAAATTAAATCAGAAATACCTTGAATACCTTGTTTTAAAATTTCATCAGCCATTTCGAAAGCTTCAGAAAAACTTGTCTTTTTATCAGCGATTGATAATAATCTGTCGTTAGGAATTATAACCAAAGTATCAACTTTATCCTTTAAAGCAGAAATTCCTCTTGCTGCAGACTTAGATCTCTTCATACCTTCAAAAGCAAAAGGTTTTGTTACAACACCAACAGTAAGTATTCCAAGTTCTTTAGCAATTTCTGCTATAACAGGAGCAGCTCCTGTTCCTGTTCCTCCGCCCATACCAGCTGTTATAAATACCATATCAGTATCTTTTAATGATTCTTTAATTTCATCAATTGATTCTTCGGCTGATTCTTGTCCTACATCAGGATTAGCTCCTGCGCCAAGACCTTTTGTTACTTTCTCGCCAATTTGAATTTTATTATCTGCTAAGGAAGATTTAAGCGCTTGTCTATCAGTATTGAAAGCATAAAAATCAACACCCTTAATACCGGCACTAATCATTCTGTTTACAGCATTATTTCCGCCACCGCCGACGCCAACAACTTTAATCTTGGCAAAATCATCATGATCCATATCAAATTCCAACATATATATCCTCCTCATATGATAAAATACTTATAGTCTATTTTTAATTACTCTATGCATTAATCTTATTTTATAGAAAATAAGTCAAATAGTCAACAATAAAGTAATAAATTGAAAATAATAATGCTTTCAAGTATTTTTATCAATTCTCTTATTAATATTATTTTTTAATTTTTATTATTAATTACCTTTTGTTTGACATCATTATTTATAACTACAGATGTATCTTTAGAAGTATTATTATTATTATTATCGAAAATATCCTCTTCCTTAGTATCTTTTTCAACAACAATTGGATTTTCAGATTTTTCCATTTCAATAAGGCTTACATTTTTACCTGTATTTTTGATATCTTCCAGTATTAATTTTAACATATTAAGCTTATAATCAATATTGTTATAAGACCCAAATTCAACTTTAATTCCATCTACTGTGACAAAATTTGAGATTGAATCTAAAAGTGATACTGATTTTATATTACCTTCTAAATTAAACTTGCTATCTCTTAATTTTTCTAAAAGCATTACCTTCTCTTGAGAATCTTTATCTCTTAAAATATAATCCCCAACTTTTAAATTTTCAATATCTAGTCCATAAATATCCATTAGATTTGAATTTTTATCTTTAGTTGTGTCAATAATTCTAAAATCACTATCAATTAAATTATAATCTTTTTTTTGAATCTGATAATAGGGTTTTCTTTCTACTATATTTATATTTACCTTACCACCAAGATTAAAGGTCATCTTAACATCCTTAACATAAGGAATAGATTTAATTGAATTTATTCTATCCTTTTTTGAAATGTTATAGAATTTATCTGCTGGTCCGAGTTTCGCCTTTCTCAAAACCTCTTCTCTTTTTACCTTTTCAATACCAGAAATATTTATATCTTTTACTTTAAATAAGCTGGAATGTCTTATAGCAAACAAAATTAAAAAAATAATTGTAAAAAAAATAAAAAATCTTGTGAAAATTCTAAAGATCCTCCTAAATTTTCTATTCTTTTTTCTTTTAATTTTCTTTAATTTCCCCATAACACCACTCGATTTATTTAAATTTTATAATTTCCCTTACAATTTCAGAAACGGCATCAGGATTACCCATTTTTTTAGAATTCTCAGCCATTTTTTTTCTTAAATCATCATTATTTAAAATTTCTTCTATATTATCATATAAAAGCTTTCCTGTTAACTTATCTTCAGTAATTATTTGACTGGCATTTATATCTTTATAAGAATTTGCATTAAATACTTGGTGATTTCCAGCAGTATATGACTTTGGTATTAAAATTGAAGCAAGTCCTACCGCAGAAATTTCAGCCAAAGTCATTGCTGATGAAGATGCAATAACAAGGTCTGCAGCCATTAAATATTTAGGCACTTCAAAAGAGTAATCAAATATTTTTACATTTTCAGGAATTTCTAAATCTTTCATAAATCCCTCATAATGCTCTCTTCCAGTAACATGAACAAGTTTGAAGTCTATATTATAATCTCCTTTTATAATTTCTTTTATAGCATCGTTAGTTGATTCTTGTCCTCCACTACCGCCAAAAGAAAATACCAATTTATCTTCTGCCTTCAATCCGAGTTCTTGTCTTTTTTTATTCCTATCTAAGTGTGAAAAATCATTTCTTATAGGATTGCCAGTAAAAATAACATTTGAATTTTTAAAATATTTTTTAGCTTCTTTAAAATTTAAAAATACTAAGTCAGCCTTTCTAGATAAAAATCTATTTGTCTTACCAGGGTAGGCATTTTGTTCCTGAATCATTGTTTTTATTCCCTTTTGTTGGGCTTTTAATACAATTGGGCAACAAACATATCCACCTGTTCCTATAACAAAATCAGGTTTAAAATCATTAATAATTTTTGTAGACTCACTTAGTCCTCTCATTAAATTAACCATAGTTATAAAAGTTTCTTTATTAATTTTTTTGCGAGGTAAACCTGAAATATGAATAGGTCTAAAATCATATCCCTTTTTTCCCACAAGCTCTTCTTCTAAAGAATCTTTTTTTCCAACATATATAATTTCTGCATCTTTATCTTGTTTTGTTAATTCATCACAAATGGCAAGTGCTGGATAAATATGACCTCCTGTACCGCCACCACTTAAAATATATTTCATCAATTACCATCCTTTGATATTTTTAGCAATAATCCTACGGCTACCATACTCATAACAAGGGCAGTTCCTCCATAGGAAATAAAGGGTAAAGTTATACCTGTTACTGGCAATATCTTACAGGTTACACCTATATTAAAAAATGCCTGTATTCCTATGTAAGTTGTTATACCTATGGCGGTAAATTTGTAAAATAAGTCATCCGTTTGAGTAGCTATTTTAAAACCCCTATATATTAATATCAAGTAAAGAATAATTAAAACTAAGGCTCCTACAAATCCGAACTCCTCACATATTACCGAAAAAATAAAATCAGTATGGGCTTCTGGAAGATTTGCATATTTTTGTTTAGATTGAAAAAAACCACTTCCTGTATATCCTCCAAGAGCGATAGCATAAAGAGATTGAGTTATCTGATACAACTCATCACTGACATCGCCTTGATCAGATGCAATTAAGCCCATAATTCTTTCTCGCCTATACTTGGAACCTGGACCCATAAGAATTAAAACAACAAGTCCTAGCCCCATTAAAAGCATAATTAAAAATTCCTTTTTAGTCATTCCTGCTGAGGTAAACATAGCAAAAAGGGCAAGTCCAATAACAATAGCAGTAGAAAAGTCCTTAATCATAATAGGAACAATGGAAAATCCCATGATCACAAGAATAGTTACAAATATAGAATCTTCCTTTATTTTATTAAAATTATTTGCTAGATACTTAGCTAAGAATAGAATTGAAGAAACTTTCAAAATATCTGATGGTTGAAAGGCAAAAATCTCTCTACCTGCAATTTCAATTTTCAACCACCTTACTTGTCCATTTACTAATTTACCCATAGGAGTCCATAACATAAAAATCAATATTATACTTAAAAGAAAAACCCAATTAATATTTTTTTTAATAAAGTTTTTATTGACCTTTATGATAAATAAAACTGAAAAAATTCCTAATACCATCCAAACCAATTGCCTTATCAGATAGTAAAATCTATTAACATCATATTTAATTGTTGTTGGAAAAGATGCAGATGCTACTGAAACTAATCCAAAAATTAATAATGCCATTACATCAAATAAAAGAATTAAATCAACTTCTTTTATTTGACTTTTTATTTTCAATTTCAAGATTAAAGCTCCTTAACAATTTTTTTAAAATGCTTTCCTCTCTCTTCATAAGAGCTATACATATCCCAAGATGCACAGGCTGGAGATAAAAGTATTGAATCTCCTTTTTTAGCTAAGGATACACCAAGTTTTACGGCTGCTGGTAAATCTTTTACTATAAAAACTTCAATACCATAATTTTTAGCTTCTTTTGCCATCTTTGGTCCTGTTTGCCCAAACACAATTAAACTTCTAAGATTTGGGGCAATATTTTCCATAAGGCTATTGAAATCACTTCCCTTATCATAACCACCGCCGATAAGTATTGTCTTATTTGTCATTGCCTTAACTGCAACAAGTGTTGAATCAGGGTTTGTACCTTTAGAATCATTGTAAAAACTTACACCATTTACTTTTTTTACAAATTCTATCCTGTGTTCAACTCCTGAAAATATTTTTATACTTTGCTTAATTATATCATTACTAACATTGAAAATCTTAGCTATTATGATAGCGCCCATAACATTTTTAACGTTGTGAATACCAGGAATTTTCATGTCTTTGATATCAATAATTTCTTCCCTAATATCCCCATCTTTAAAAATAATCTTTCCATCATCTAAAAAGCATCCTCGTATATCTTTTTTTTCTGTTGAAAAATAATAAATATTTGATTTTAAATCCTTTAAATCATCTCTTGACCTATCATCATAATTAATTATAGAAAAATCATCTTTGTCTTGATTTGCAAAAATCTTATATTTTGCATTTCTGTAATTATCTTCTGTTTTATGCCAATCCAAATGGTCTTTTGTTACATAAGTAAGTAATGCAACTTTTGGTTTAAATTCATGAGTGTCTTCAAGCTGAAAAGATGAGGCTTCTATTACTATAAAATCATTATTTTTCGCCTCTAAGGCAATTTCAGATATGCCTCTTCCAATATTTCCCACTACATATGTTTTGTTTACTTGTCTTAAAATTTGTCCTACAAGTGTTGTGGTTGTTGTCTTGCCATTAGTACCAGTTATTGCAATTAGATTTTTACAGGAACTTATCTTATATGCAAATTCCAAATCACTTATAATTTTTATGCCTAAATTTCTTGCCTTTTCTAAAAGAGGATGGTCTGGATATATCCCAGGACTCTTGATAATAATGTCAATATTTTCTAAATCTCCATCTTTTAGCATTACAAAATCTTCTTCTATATCTTCCAAATTTAAATCTTTATTTTCATCATAACAATAGACCTTACAGGGCATTTGATTTAGAGCTTTTAAACAAGCTCTACCTGTAATTCCTAAACCCATAACTAATATTTTTTTATCTCTAAACATATGTCACCCTAAAATTATAAAATACGCAATGATACAAAAAATTAATTGTACCAAATAAAAAGTTAAAACTACCTTTTGTTCCTTCCAGCCCTTTTGTTCAAAATGATGATGTAAAGGACTCATTAAAAATACTCTCTTGCCTCTTGTTTTAAAGCTTACTACTTGAATAATTACAGAAAGAGTTTCTATAAAATAAACTCCTCCTGCCAAGGGAAGTGCCAGTGGTAAATTTAATAGGACAGCTATCGCTGAAACAGCACCACCTAAAGCAAGTGAACCTGTATCCCCCATAAATACTTTTGCAGGATATTTATTATAAATTAAAAATCCTAATAAAGCTCCCAAAAGGCAAATGCAGAATAATAATATTTCCATCCTTTGTAATTTATAGGCACAGATTGCAAAAAATCCCAAACAGATTATAGTAACTCCGCTAGAAAGTCCATCAAGACCATCAGTCAGATTTACAGAATTAACTGTACCCACAACAACAAAAATTATAAAAGGAATATAAAAAATTCCAAAAGAGCAAAATTGATTAATAAATGGTATAAAAACCATAGTATGCAAATTTTTTGAATTATATTGGTAGACTAAAAGAATAAGAGCCACTAAAATTTGTAAGAGTAATTTTTGTATGGCTGTTAGTCCTAAATTTCTCTTTTTTACAACTTTTATATAGTCATCAATAAATCCAACTCCAGCAAAAGCAAAAGTTGCAAACAAAAGCATGAATACAGAAAGTTTAAAATTTGTAAATATTAAAGTTGTTATAAGAATAGTTATAAGGAATATAAGCCCACCCATAGTTGGTGTCCCACTCTTTTTCAGATGAGATTTTGGTCCATCTTCCCTAATACTTTGCCCAGCCTTTAATCTCCTCAAAATTGGTATAAATATTCTACCCATAATTAAGGCAATAATAAAATTAACTAATAATACTACGATAACTTTCATCTTAATCTCCATGATTTATATTTTTTTTGCTTTTTTTATTTTTATCTTTACTTTTGCTATTTTCTGAATTTTTATTCTCATAAGAATTTCCCTTGGTTCTCAAGATATTTTTTTCTTTATTTGAATTATTTTCATCGTCTTTAGCTGATGAATCGCCTAAGTCTTCTAGGACAATTTCAACAAGCTCATCTTTGTCTAATTTTTCACCCTTTGCCGGACTTTGTGAAATAAAGTATCCGTCGCCTTTGATATTATACTCTAATTTCAATTTATTTAAAATACTTTCAATTTCTCTTTTACTCTTTCCAGACAAATCCGGCATAGTAATTTTTTCTTGGTTATTATTTTCAATAGCCAAATCTACTATACTACCATAAGGAACATCTACATCTTGAGAGGGATTTTGACCAACTATAACCGCAGTATCTTTTATATCATTAATATTGGTATTAAACCTCAAACCTTTTTCAATTAAACATTTGCCGCCATCTTCTATAAGTTTACCTGTCACATCTGGAATACTAACAAGTTCCTTTTTATCATCTTTAACTTCTTCAGTCTTTGGAACTTTTAAATAATTTAATATTCTATCCATTATTTGACCACCAACTGGAGCTGCAACTGTTGAACCTAAAATTTCACCCTTGGGATTTTTCACAATAACAAGAACGGTAATTCTTGGGTCTTGAATAGGGGCTACACCAATAAATGAAGCAATGTAAGCATCTTCATAACCTGTTCCATCTTTTTTTACAATTTCCGCAGTTCCTGTTTTTCCACCAATTCTATATCCAGGAACTTGTGCTCTTTTACCTGTACCATTTTTTACAACTCTTTCCATAAGAATTCTCATAGTATCAGATGTTTCTTTTGAAATTACCCTTCTTAATACTGACTTATCTTTCTTCTCTATTACATTATCATTTTCATCTACAACCTCTTTGACAATTCTAGGCCTGTTTAAATACCCACCATTACTTATAGCAGAAACTGCATTTATTAGTTGAATAGGAGTTACGGCAATTCCATGACCGTAAGACATAGTGGCAAGTCTAACATCACTTATTGAATCAGGACTAGATGGTATTAAACCTGAAGCTTCTCCATTTAATTCAATACCCGTTCTTTGTCCAAAACCATAAGCCTTTATATACCTTAAAAAATTTACCCTACCAAGTTCTAAACCTATCCTAACAAAAGATACGTTGCATGATTGTTCCAAGGCTTGTGCCATTGTTTTTGGACCTCTCTGGTGAGAAGTACACTTTAAAATAGCTCCATCAATATTAACCTGACCAGTACACACATAAGTTTTATCTGGACTTGTTGTATTCTGTTCAAGAGCTGATGAAGCGGTTATTAATTTGAAGGTAGATCCTGGTTCATATTGGTCATTAACATTGAAATTTCTCCAGTTATCATACCAAATATTTGTCTTTTCCTCATCAGTATAAGATTTCCAATTTTTTTCTTGATCTTGGTTTATAGGCTCTTTAGGATTATTTAAATTATAATCAGCCTTAGATGCCATTGCTAAAATTTCTCCACTTTTAGTATCTTGAACTATAACATCAACTTGGTCGGCCTCATTTTTTTTCAGAGCATCTTGAGCAGCAGATTCAACGAACTGTTCAATATTTGAATCAAGTGTCAAAACAACCGAATAACCTTCCTTAGGCGCAAAAGTTTCTTCTTCTGTCAAGGGAATAATATTATGAGCGTTGTCTTTTTGAGAAACATTTTTTCCTGGAATTCCTGTTAATTCTTCATCAAAAGATGCCTCTATACCATATTGTCCCAAATTTTCATCATTAGTAAAACCTATAACATATGAAGCAAGATTATTAAAAGGATAAAATCTTCTTATTACATCATCAACTGACATGGCTTGAAGATTGTCTTTTTTTTCTTTACTTAAAGTGGATCTTTTGTCCCTTAATTTCATAGCCATAGTCCTGTCAATATTAGAAACAAGACGTACAACCTTTGAACCCTTCATTTTTTCAAGAACTTCTTCTTGGTCAACTTGGCAAATTTCAGAAATTATTTTGGAATCTTCTAACAATATTTTATTTTTTCTTTTCTTATAATCGCTTACAGATTCATTTTTTACTCGTTCGAGATATGACATATTATAAAAGACATTAGCCTTGGAAATATTTATAGCTAATTCCTTCATATTCCTATCATAAATAATTCCCCTATTAGAGCTAATAACTTCTGATTTTGTTATCTGATTTAAGGCATCAATTGTTAATTTTTCAGATTCAACAACTTGTATATATAAAAGCCTAAAAATTATTACAATAAATAAAATAGCTAGAATAAGAAAAAATATAAGAGCTGAATTGTTTACTCTCTGCCTTTTTTTAAGGAAAATATTTTTATCTTTTCTAGCCTTATTTTTTAAAATTCTCAATTTATCCCCCTACTCATTTTGGAAAGATCTAAGAACAGACACTATGGGACTTAGGAACACGTTATAATTAACATCTCCTTGTGGTTTTTTTGTTTTTGTATCAATATAAACTATTTGCCAATCGTCAGGATATACCATACCTAACTTATACATAGCAATATCGGCTACCTCAATTTGTGATTTAATGCCCTTTAAATCTCCTGAAAGAGTCATTTTTGTTTTCTTAAGTTCATTTATCTCATGTTTAGTACTCAAAATTTGCCTGTCAAGCCCAGCTATTTGCGAATACATAAAAGTACTTGCAGTAATCACCATAGCTACAATAATCATAGTAAACAAAAGCGGTTTATTTCTAAAAATACCATGACTCATTTTTATATTATAATTTCTTTTTAATTTTTTTGTATTAGCAATTATTTTCTTTGTCATGACTTACCTCTAACTTCTCAGCTACTCTAAGCTTTGCACTATGACTTCTGTTGTTATTTTTAATTTCCTCTTTAGTCGGCACTATAGGCTTTCTTGTAATTATTTCTATCTCTCTTTTTTTATCACAAGTACATATGATTTGCTCAGGTGGGCAGACACAATCACTATAAAGGTATCTAAAGGCATTTTTTACAATTCTATCTTCAAGAGAATGAAAGGAAATAATAGCAAGTCTGCCACCTGGATTCAATCTTTCGACAAACTTATATATAGATTTTTTTAAAACATTAAGTTCGTCATTTACCTCAATTCTTAGAGCTTGAAAGGTCCTTTTTGCTGGATGTGGACCATCTCTTCTAGCTCCTTTAGGTACTGCCTTTTTTATAACTTCAACTAAATCAAATGTAGTGTTAATTTTCTTAATTTTTCTTTCCTGAACAATAAATTCAGCAATTCTTTTAGCCCAATTCTCTTCTCCATATTCCTTAATAATCCTATAAAGTTCATCTTTAGAATACTCATTAACTATAGTTTTTGCCGTTAGGGGTAAAGTTTTATCCATTCTCATATCAAGTTCACTATCAAACCTATATGAAAATCCCCTTTCTCCTTTATCAAATTGGTAGGATGAAACTCCAAGGTCCAAAAGAATACCATCAACTTTTTTTATATGTAAACAATCTAAAAATTCTTCAAAATTCTTATAATTTGTGTTGAAAAGTTTTACATTTTCATATTCACTAAGAACTTCATGTGATTTTTTTATAGCATCCTTATCTTGGTCTATACCGATTAACAAACCACTGTTATTTAAAATTTTTGCAATGCCTTTGCTGTGACCTGCTCCTCCGATAGTTGCATCCATGTAAATTTTATTTTCTCTTATATTTAAATTTTCTAAAACCTCATTATAGAGAACACTTACATGTTTAAATTCCATTATATCCCCAGCTCTGACATCTTTTCAGCTAATTCTTCATAAGTTAGACCTTCTTCAGAATTATATTTTTCCCAATTTTCTTGTGACCAAATTTCAGCCCTATTTGAAAGCCCTACAATCACAGATGAATCTTTTATATTTGCATAATCTCTTAAATTTTGTGGTATCAAAACCCTGCCTTGCTTGTCAATTGCGCAATCGCAGGCACCAGAGAAAAATGTTCTCACAAAAGAACGAACAGCCTTATTTGTCATAGGAAGTTCTTTTAGTTTATTTTCTATTTTTTCCCATTCACTATTGGGATAAAGAAATAAACATTCATCAAGACCCTTAGTCATAACAAATTCATTTAAGTCCTCTCTAAATTTTGATGGAATTGTAACTCGTCCCTTGGGATCTAGGCTGTGATAATATTCACCAATCAACATAATTTTTCACCACTTTATTCCATTTTGAACCATTCTTCTCCACTTGCCTTTATTTTACTACAAATAATTACCACTTGCCATTAAATTTATATGTTTTTTAAAATTAGGACTATAGTCCCCAACTTAAACCTACCAATCTCAGAAAAATTTTTATCTATAAACCTTAAAAATTTTTATAAAAAAACCAAACTCATAAAATGAGTTTGGTAAATAAATTTATATTAAGTTATTTATTATATTTTTAGTTTCTATTACCTACAAAATAAAAATCGCTTCCCTGACCTAATTTAGAATTAACTCCATAAGGAAATTTGTGCATATTCAAAATTGTCTTAACAATATAAAGACCTAGACCTGTACCAACACTTGGTCTTGTGTGATTATTTGAAACCCTATAAAATCTATCCCAAATATCTTTTATATCTTTTTCACTTATTCCTATACCATGGTCAATACAGTGGAATTCTACTCCCTTATCAGATTCAATAATTTTTAAAATTATTTCCTTATCATCTTTAGAGTAATTTATGGCGTTATTTATAAAATTATAAATAACTTGCTCAATCTTTTTCTTATCTGCTACTATTTTTGTATTTCCATGAGTATATATTTGGAAATTGATAGGAAAGCCCTTAAAATATTTAAATCTTTCTGCAACTTTTTCCACAACTTCAGCTAAGTCAAAATCTTGCTTTTTTATATCTTCAAGCTCTGACTCAACTTTTGAAAGGTCTAATAAGTCATTAACAAGGTTTGTTAAATTGTCAGCTTCAGAAATAATTGTATTTAAATGTTCGTTTCTCATTTTTTCATTATTTCCTGAAATATCTCTTATCATTTCACCATATGATTTTATTACAGTCAATGGAGTTTTTAAATCATGGCTTACATTAGCTATTAAATCTTTTCTAACCTCTATAGTTTTTGTCAGCTCATCTTTTGCATAATTTAATGTTTTTGAAAGATTATCAATTTCTGTGTATTCACCTTTTTTGAAATAAACATTGTAATCTCCATCAGCAAGAGCCTTAGCTGTATTTGACATTCTTACCAAGGGTTGAGAAAGTCTTCTTGATAGGAAATAAGCTAAAAACATGCCGGAAAATAAGGATAAAATTGTTACCATAAGTAGTATCCTCTTTGTAACATCAACTGTTACATCCACAGGTTTTAGAACGGTATCAATAATTACATAATACTTTTTTCCACCATTTTCTCCCAAATATCCTGAATAAATAATTCTTGGTTCTGAGTCCTTTTCAAATCTCATGGTAGTAACTTTATACTTCAAATTTTCTCTTTCTAAAGTACCAAAAAATCTATCAAAAGTGTTCCTTGACATATAGGATTTTGAGCTTTCTATTAATTGAAACCAAGTTACAGGATATACAATTGCACCATCTTCATCAAGTACAGATATTGTTAAGCCTTTGGAATTTGTAAAATTAATTAAAATGTCTTGAAAATTATCACTGTTATATTCATTTCTTAAAGTATTTCCAACTTTTGTAACTTCATGTATTTTTAGAGTTTCATATACATAAGAAAAAAGCACAGTTTGTAAAAGCCATAAAGTTATAAGAATAATTATTGAAAATAAGGAAAAATATGTCCATAGTTTAAAGAGAATACTATTTTTATCAATTTTTATTTTTTTTATCTCTTTAATATTTTCATTCTCTTGTATCAAACTTATATCCTACTCCTCTTACTGTTACAATAAATTTTCTGTAATCCTTTATTGAGTTTCTAAGCATTTTTATATGAGTATCAACAGTTCTATCATCACCAAAAAAATCATAACCCCAAACTTTATTTAATAAAGTTTCTCTTGAAAGGGCTATATTTTCGTTTTTAACAAGAAAAACCAAAAGGTCATATTCCTTAGGTGTCAAATCTATTTTTTCACCGTCTACAAAAACAACCCTTCCACCTAAATCAATTTTTAGACCTTGAAAAATCAAATTATCGTTGTTGGTAGTTTTGTTATTTCTATTTACTATGACATTTAATCTTGCCATAAGTTCTTTTGGTGAAAAAGGCTTAGTTACATAATCATCAATTCCTATTTCAAAACCGAATAACTTATCATATTCTTCCCCTCTAGCAGATAACATAAGAACAGGAATATCTTTTATTTTCTTTATTTCTTTATAAGAGGAAAATCCATCAAGTCTTGGCATCATAATATCCATAACTATTACATCAAAATCATTTTCTTTGACTTTTTCAATAGCATCAATTCCGTCCACAGCCTCAACAACTTCATGTCCCTCAAATTCAGCATAGGTTTTTATCACTTCTCTAATTTTCTTTTCATCATCAACAACTAATATTCTAAACATATAATCACCTTTTTTAATTAAATAATAATATTGTGTTTATTATATGAAATAATAGTAAAAAGATAAAGGAAATCAAAAAGTATCTTCTAATAGATTGACTATCAATATCCTAAATCGTTGTAGATATTAAAGGAATAACTATTTGTAAAAGCTTCTTGTTCTAACTCATTATTTCTTAATTTTTCCCTAAATTCATCATCATTTAATCTGTTTTCAGATTGAAATTCGTAATAAGTTAGAACTGGTCCCCTGCCCATGTAGAGCTTTCCATTCAAGGCATAAACTACATACATATCATTTGAATATCCAAGACCAACTTCTTGAAAATCTCCTTCTTTTAATCCCCAAGTGTTTGCTGGTACCTGCATAATATCGGCAACAACAGCCATATCCCTTTGGGAAGAATCTTCAAGTTCCCAGAAAGCTTTAGCATTTGGATCTACAAAAGATATAAATATATTTTCCATTTCTCCTCCAATAGAAGTCAATCTATCGTTAACTTCCTTGGATAAAGTAGAATTTTCAAGTTCACTAACTGAACACTCAATTAGAAATTTATTCAAATCTATAAAATTGTCAAATGCCTTTAATTGTTCCTCATCAAGTAAGTTTCTATCAGTTAAATTTTCTTTAGTGAAGTTTAAAAGATAATCAAGTCTTTCGTAAAGCTTGATATTTGGCTCAACAAAATTACAGATTTCAACATCATAACCTCCACCCATTTCAGCAGAAACAACTTCTGAATAAAGAATGGTATCATGCTTTAAAGCTGCCCAAAGTCCCAAGGCTGAACTTAAATTTTTCTTATTCCAATTTTCATTTTGCATAAATTTTGGACTTTTATTGCCATATGTGTTAGAAAATTCCTTCATTAAGGAGAAATAACCCCTATACAAATTTTTATTATAAAAATTTTCCGGCAAGTTTTCTACTTCGTCTCTTAAATTTTGGAAAATCTTAGGATATTTATCCCATTTTTTAATATCTTCATCCTCTTCTACAAGTTTTTGAGCTGTTTGGTTTCCAATAAGAGCCATGATTTCAATACCCTTATAAATTGGTTTTTGTGAGGGCCCATTACCACCAACATCTACAAGTTTTTGTGCCCATTTGTTATCAATTGGTGCTTTTTGCGGAATTATAGCAAAATAATTCCCCTTAAATCCTGCTATCTCTAACTTATCCTTATCTAAATCTTCACCAATTTTTTCTAAAACTTTCTTATCATTTAATTTGTTAATATCACTGGTCTTATCAAAATATTTCTTATAATATATTGCCATTTTAACTGGAGATGCTTTTTCAGATTCTTCAACTAAAAAATCCAAGGTACCTACAACATCAAGATAAATTTTTGATAATTCTTCATCTTTTAAAATATTTTTAGTAGCAAGCAAAGAACCAATTATATTTCCATAATTTAGCTGATTTTCATCTTTAATATAGAATTTATTTTGTGAATATAACATATTAAGTTGAAAATATTTTTTTAAATTTTCACTCTTAGTGTAATGACCACGAACTTTAAATTGAGAATAATCAAAATCTTCTCTACTGATATTTGAAACTAAAGATTTTTCACTTCTAATATTTTTGTATTCATCAGATGCTAAATTAAAAATTTCTTCGTCTACCCTTAAATTATTATCTGACTTTATTAAATTATCACCTATTATAAATTCGCCCGTTTCAAAAAGTATAAGATTTTTCTTAGCTGCTTCTTTGACTGTATCATCTTTAGCTTCCGTATAATCTTTTATTGCATACTCAAGCATTTTTGAATTAAAGTTTTTCAACATTGGTAAAAACTTATCCTCTTCAATTTTTCTCAAAGTGTTGTCATAAAAAACATGATAAAGATGAACCATAGAATCAGTAGTTACAAAATTTGACATACTTAAATATTCGTTATATTCGTAAGTTTGAAAAGGCTCTTCACTGCCATAGGAATTATCAACATAAAATCCATCTTTTATAATATGTTCTTTAACCTTATCTGGAATTGTAATTTCATCATAATAGGCTTGCAAATTTGTAATGTTAGATAAATCTTCTTTTACATCAATATTCGTATAGTTTACCTTAACATCTCTATGAATTTCGTCCACATCCTTGATTGTATTTTTCAAGGGTGATTCTTCCATGTTTTCTTCTGCTATTTGACTTTCACCTGCAGCTGAATTTTTTTGCATTTGCTTATTATTTTTAGAACATCCACTAAAAATCAAAACAATAAAAAGAAAACTAACTAATAACTTTTTCATATATTTTCCACCTTCCTTTATCCTTAACAAGGATATTCCCATTTTTAAACTTTATATCTTCATATTTTTCCAAATTATAAGTATAAATTCTTTTAAAAGAAAATTTATCATATATGTAAACTTCTACATTTTTACTATTTCTAGTCTTTAAGATAGCATAAATTTTTGAAATATTTTCTTTTTTTACCATGTAATCTAATAAGGGTTTACTGAGCCTTGATGAGCGATATTTAGGGACGAATTTATCTGTAAAATTATAAATAAATATCCTCTTTGCCATAACTCTGTGATGAGGAGATTTCTTGTAGACACCAAAAATAATCTCTTGGGTCTTTTCCTTATCCATTTGACAAATATCAACTTTAAAAATATTAAATTTATTTTTGCCCTTTAATTTTATCTTGAAGCCAGCCGCTGGAACTGATATTGTATTGGCATAATTAGAAAATCTTGGTCCAAGACATATAACTTCATCTTCCATATTATTATTTCTAATAAAACCCTTGTCCTTATATTTTGGAACTTCCTTTGCATTGAAGAAAAAAATTATTAAAATTAAAAAAATAAAAAATAACCTTTTCATAACTCCATCATATCATTTTTAGATATTTCTTACAAACACAAATATTTTTTAATCTTTCTGATTTTTCACAAGAAAAAAGCTGCCTTAAGCAGCTTAAAAATTTATTTATTTAATTTTTCGTTTAAAAGTTTATTTACAATCTGAGGATTGGCTTTTCCATGTGATTCTTTCATGACTTGACCTACCAAAAATCCTAAAGCTCTATTCTTTCCATTCTTAAAATCTTCTATGGATTGAGGGTTTGAGGATAAGACCTTATCAACAATTTTTTCAATTTCACTTGAATCAGAAATTTGAACCAAACCTAAATCTTCAATAATTTCGTTGCACTTCTTACCAGTTTCAAACATCTCTCTTAAAACTTTTTTACCTGCATTATTATTAATTTTATTTGATTTTATAGCCTTCAACAGTTCAATAAATTCTTTGTCTTCAAAAGGCAATTCAAATTTTTCGTTATTTTCAATATCAATTCTTCTTAAAATTTCTGTCAAAGTCCAGTTTGAAAGCATATTATAATCATCAAATTCTTTGGCGATTTTTTCAAAAAATTCAGATAATTCTTTTGATGATGTTAAGATATTTGAATCATATTCATTGAGATTATATTCTTTTTTAAATCTTTCCTTTTTAGCATCAGGAAGTTCCGGCATATGGGATAAAATTTCTTTTATATCATCATCACTTATAACAACTGGTGGCAAATCTCCTTCGGGAGCAAACCTATAATCAGAAACTGTATATTTTACCCTCATCAATATTGTTTCATTTTTTGCATCATCCCAACGCCTTGTTGTTCTGATCTCGTCAATATTTTCTTCAAGAATTTTTTTGTGTCTTTGAACTTCAAAATCTATTGCCTTTTCAACACCTCTAAAAGAGTTGATGTTTTTTACTTCTGTAACAGCAGTTTTTTTACCGCTTTCTTTATCCTTTATATTGACATTAACATCACATCTCAAGGAACCTTCTTCCATCTTGCAATCAGAAATTCCTAAAAATGTTAGAGTATTTTTTAATTTTTCTAGAAATGCTCTAGCTTCTTGTCCTGAAGACATATCTGGCTTTGTTACAATTTCAATAAGAGGAACTCCACACCTGTTATAGTCCATTAAAGTTTCTCCCTCTTCTGTGTGCAAACTCTTACCAGTATCTTCTTCCATTTGTATTCTAAAGATTCCTATTTTTTTCTTTTGATCCCCAACTTCAATTTCAAGGTATCCATTTTCACATATGGGTTTGTCATTTTGTGTAATTTGAAATCCCTTTGTTAGATCCGGATAAAAATAATTTTTTCTATCAAATTTAGATTTATTATTAATCTTACAATTCAAAGCATTTGCCGCCATTACAGCATAATTTAAAACATTTCTATTTAAAACAGGCATTGCTCCAGGAAGCGCTAAACATACGGGGCATACTCTTGTGTTGGGTTCCCCGCCGAAGGAATTTTCACAGCTACAAAATGCCTTAGTTTTAGTAGATAATTCAACGTGTATTTCTAAACCTACTATTGTTTCATAACTCATAATAAACTCCTTTCAAATCCAAAAGCTGCATTCAATAATTCTCTATCTTTAAATCTTTTTGCTGTAAATTCTATACCTACTGAAAGCCCCTTGTCATTTTTTGGCATAGGTATAGAAATTGAAGGAGAACCTACCATGTTTGCAGGAATTGTAAATAAATCTCCTTGATAAATCTCAACAGGTGACATATTGTTGTCAATTTTAAAAGGATGGATGGGATATGTTGGACAGATCATAATATCATAATCTTTAAACATTTTTTCCATATCTCTTTTTATAAGTCCACGAACTCTTAGAGCCTTATAATAAAATTCGTCAGCTAAATCCAAAGATAAAATATGAGTACCGATCATAATTCTCCTTTTAACTTCCTCTCCGAATCCCTCTGCTCTTGATTTCCTATACATTTCTTCAATATTTGAAAAATCATCAGCCCTATGACCATAGATTACTGAATCAAACCTTGCCATATTTGATGCGATTTCTCCATTAACTAAAATATGATATGTTTCTATCACATATTTTAAAGATTCAATAGGATATTCTTCAACTATTGCACCATTTTTAAGTAAAATATCAATGGCTTTGTCAAATTCAGCCTTTACATCTTTATCTAAATCCATATCCATGTATATAGATGGTATAGCAACCTTTAATCCCTTTAAATTATCAATTACATTTTCGTAAGAAAATTCTTCTTTAAGAGATGGATTTCCAACAGATGTCGCATCTTTTTCATCTCTTCCTTCTAACATTTGTAAAAGCATAGCAGTATCGCTGACATTTTTACCAATAACACCAACTTGGTCAAAGGTATTTGCCATTGAAGAAACTCCATATCTTGAAATTGTACCATAAGTTGGTTTCATTCCGACTAATCCACAAAAAGATGAAGGTTCTCTAACACTTCCCCCTGTATCAGTACCAAGAGAAATAGCTGCCATTTTTCCAGCAACAGAAGCAGCAGATCCACCTGAAGAACCTCCTGATACTAAAGAAGTATCCAAAGGATTTTTTGTAACTCCAAAATAAGAAGTTTTTGTGCTGGCACCCATAGCAAACTCATCAAGATTTACCTTGCCTAAAATAATTCCATTATTTTCCTTTATTTTTTTTACAACTTCTGCATCATAAGGGCTAACATAATTTTCAAGCATTTTTGAAGCACAAGTCATCCTTAAACCCTTAACTGCGATATTATCTTTAATTGAAATTGGAATCCCAGCCAAAGATGTCAATTCATCCCTATTTTTAAATTTTTCGTCTATTTCTTTTGCTTGTTTTAAGGCTTCTTCTTCGTTAAGGCTGATATAAGCATTGATTTTGGAATCTTTTTCTTTTATTTCTTTAAAATATTCTTTTGTTACTTCTACAACGCTAAAATCTCTATTTCTATAGCCGTTTGCTAAATCCTTAACTGTTAAATCAACAATTCTCATATAAAATCACTCCACAAACTTTAACAACTTAAAATAGCCGTATTTTTCTGAGGCTGTATTTGCAGTTGCCTCTTCCTTTGACATTGACTTCTTAATTTCATCATTTCTCAAATTATTTTCTGTGCCATTAACTTGAAAAACTTCATCCAAACCTTCGGTATCAATATTCTTAATTTTTTCTACCAATTCCATGTTTTCTTTAAAATTTTTTTCAAAGCCTTTTAATTCTTCTTCAGTAAAAGCAATTTGTGCAATATCAGCAATATGCTTTATTTCATCTCTAGTCATGTCCACCTCCAAGAATTTTATTCAATTCTTCTTCATTTAAAATTTCTACAGATAATTCCCTAGCTTTATCATATTTAGAACCAGGATTTTCACCTACAATTAAAAAGTCCGTATTTTTTGAAACGCTTGAGCTAACCTTGGCTCCGTTGTTAATAAGTTCTTCTTCTAATTCTTTTCTCTTACGAGATAGGCTTCCTGTTATAACAACAGTTTTACCTTCAAATTTTAAATCTTTATTTAAATTTTCTTCATAAACTACCTTAATTCCATAGGAAAATAGTTTTTGTAGACCGTCTTTTATATGGTCATCTGCAAAGAAATTAATAATTTCTTTTGCAGTTATAGGACCTATATCTCCAACTTCTATCAAATCATCAAAACTTGCCTTGGAAAATGCCATGAAATTTTTATAATGCTTAGCCAAATCCCTTGCAGTTTTAATTCCCACATTAGCTATACCTATGGCATAAATAAAGTTTGAAAGAAAAGGATTTTTTGAATTTTCTATAGCTTCTAACAAATTCTTAGTCTTCTTTTCTTTAAATCCCTCAAGCTTTATTATATCATCATATTTTAAATTATAAATATCTGGAATTTCTTTTAAGCCTAATTCGTCCATAAATTTCTCTATAGTTTTTTCACTAAAACCATTAATGTTCATAGCATCTCTTGATGCAAAATGAACAAGTCTTGATACCAACTGTGGTCTACAAGATAAAGTATTTGGACAAAAGATGTGAACTCCATCTTGAAATAAATGAGCACCACAAGCTGGACAAACTTCTGGTCTTTTAATAGCAAAAGTTTTTTCATCACTTGGCAAAACCCCTAAAATTTCAGGAATAACATCATTTGACCTTCTTATTAAAATATTAGAATTAAGCCTTAATTTTTTTCTGTTTATATCATCAAAATTATTTAATGTTGCTCTTTTTATAGTAACTCCATCAATCTCCACAGGTTCTATTATAGCAGATGGTGTTACTTTTGATGACCTTCCCACATTCCAAACAACTTCAAGCAACTTGGACTCTGCAATTTCAGCCTCAAACTTATAAGCTATAGACCATCTGGGAAATTTTTGTGTGAAAGATAAAATCTCCCTTGTCTTAAAATCATTAATTTTTATAGTAACTCCATCAATTTGTATGGGTAAATCCTTCCTGATGTCAGCTATATAATTTATCTTTTCTTGAACATCTTTGAAAGATTTTACCTTGTAATTGTATTTAGAAACTAAAAATCCCTGACTCTTTAAAAATTCTTTCATTTCTACATCGTCTTTAAAATTTTTACCTTCTATATAATTTACATTATAAAAATATGCAGTTAAATTTCTAGCCTTAGTTTCTTTGGGATCTAAATTTCTCAAAGCACCGGCCGCAGCATTTCTTGCATTTTTTAACTTTTCACTAGCTTTTTTATTATATTCTTCCAGAGATTTTAAAGGCATAAGACCTTCTCCTTGAATTTCCACAAGTCCTTTATAATCTATGGAAAGAGGTATTGAATTTATAGTTTTTACTTGGCTAGTTATAACCTCTCCTATCAAACCATTACCTCTGGTGGTTGCCATTTTTAAATATCCATCTTCATAGGTTAAATTAATTGTTAAACCATCAAATTTAAGCTCCAAAATAAGCTCCATTTCACTAAGCTTATCTTCATGACTCTCATTATAATTTTCTATGAAATTTTTATTTTTTTCAATCCAGTCCCTAAGTTCATCAAAACTTTGTGCCTTATTCATAGAGTATAGGGGATTTAAGTGCTTATGTTTTTGAAAGCTTTTTAATATTTGTCCACCAACCCTTGTTGTGGGAGAATCTGCTAAAACTATATTCTCCTCTTTTTCCAAGTTCACAAGTTCATCATACATTCTGTCATAAACTTTATCATCAATAAGAGATTTATCTAAGGTGTAATAATAATATCCATATCTATTAAGTTCTTTAACGAGTTTTTGCATTTTTTCAGATGCTTGCATCAATCTATCACCTCTATAGGAGCTACTGATAAAAGTAATTTTTTTAATCCCTTATTTTCAAATGAAACTACAACTTCTATATCTCCATTTTTTTCTTTTTTCTGAACTATCATACCTTGACCGAAAATTTTATGTTTGACTTTATCACCTACATTTACACTCTTTATGCTTTTCTTAGGTGTTTGAACTTTTTTATATGTTGTAATTCTTTCATCTATTTTCCCACTGTAGTCTATAACATCAATGAGCCTTTGATTTTTTTCTTCAACGATTTCTATGGTGTCTTGCATTTCATTTATGAATCTGGATTTTATTTTAGGAGTCATCTTCCCATAAAGATATCTAGTTTTTGAAGATGATATAAACAATAAATCTTCAGCTCTTGTAATAGCAACATAGCAAAGTCTTCTCTCTTCTTCTATGTCTTCATCCTCATCTTGTCTAATAATAGGGAAAAGTCCTTCTTCCATGCCAACCAAAAAAACTATTTTAAATTCCAAACCCTTAGCAGCGTGAACTGTCATAAGATTAACTCCCTTGGCATCGCTTGTTTTATCAACATCAGTTAAAAGGCTCATGTTTGAAAGATAATCACTTAGGCTTGTTTCCTTATCATAGGACATAATATTTGAAATAAGTTCATCAATATTAGATATTTTAGTCCTTGCTTCAAGGGTGTTTTGATTTTTTAAATCCTCTACATACTGACTTTCATCTACAACAAGCTCAGCAAGCTCGCCAACATTTAGTGAATCTTTTCTTTCTATCAATAAATTTATCAGATTTGCAAAAGATTTTATATTTTTCTTTGCCCTTACGTTTAAATCTTCATAATTTTCAATATTTTTTATGACTTCAAACATAGACAAGTTATTGTTAATAGCATAATCTCTTATTTTTTCAATAGAAGAGTCGCCTATACCTCTTTTTGGTTTATTAATAATTCTTAAAAGAGCAATTTCATCAAGGGGATTATTAATAACTTTAAGATATGCCATAATATCCTTGACTTCTGCTCTATCATAAAACCTTAATCCACCAACAATTTTATAATTGATTCCTTCCCTTGACAAGGATTCTTCAAAACCTCTTGATTGGGCATTTGTCCTATATAAAATTGCCATATCTTCAAAAGAATATCCCTTATAATTTAGGCCAAGAATTTTATTTGTAACTGCAAATTCTTCCTCATTTGAAACAGAAAATTCCTTATAATAAACTTTTTCTCCACCTTGTCTTTTTGTCCAAAGACTTTTACTTAGCTCCTGTGGATTATTTTTTATTACAGAATTTGCAACATCTAAAATATTTTGTGTTGACCTGTAGTTTTGTTCCAACTTAATAATTTTTGCTCCAGGAAAATCTTTTTGAAAATTTAATATATTAGAAATATCTGCCCCTCTCCACTTGTAAATAGATTGGTCATTGTCACCAACCACTGTTAAATTAGGAGCTTTCCCACAAAAAAGCTTAATTAATTTATATTGAATTGAATTTGTATCTTGATACTCATCTACAAAAATATATTTAAATTTGTTTTGATAAAATTCTCTAACATCTGGAAATTCTCTGAGAAGTTCTACTGTTTTTATAAGCAAGTCATCAAAATCCAAGGCATTATTTTCTTTGAGCTTGTTTTGATAAAACTCATAAATCTTTCCTGCATTAAAATTAAATATATCTTCTTTATTCCCATCTAAGACTTCAGAAGGAGTCAATTCTTCATTTTTCCAAGAAGAAATTTTTGATAAAATTGTCCTTGAATTATATATTTCCTTATTTATGTTTAATTCTTTGTAGCTTTCTTTTATAATAGTATTTTGATCGGCTCTGTCATAAATATTATAATTTGAACCATAACCGAGATTTTCTATATTTTTTCTTAATATTCTTACACATATAGCATGAAAAGTTCCAATCCACATTGGAGAAACATCTTCATCAATAAGCATTGCTACTCTTTCTCGCATCTCTCTTGCTGCCTTATTTGTAAAGGTGATGGCTAAAATTCTCCATGAAGGAACCTCATTTTCAATTAAATAAGCAATCTTACTTGTAACAACTTTTGTTTTTCCGCTGCCAGCTCCAGCAAGAATCAATAGAGGCCCTTCATTGTATAATAAAGCTTCTTTTTGCTTGTCATTTAAACTGTCAATATCCATTACTTTTCACCTCTATTAATTATATCTCTTATGACATAAGACGTTAATATAAAACCACACACTGGAGGAACAAATGATATAGAACCTGGAGTCCTATTTTGAGTTTTTTGAGGAATTTCCTCAGAGTAAACAACAGGCACTTTTTTAATATTTCTATCTTTAAGTTCTCTTCTCATAATTCTTGCAATAGGATCAATTTTAGTTTTTTCTATGTATGAAACTTTAAACTTAGTTGGATCATACTTATTGCCTGTACCCATTGCTGATATTACCTTTATATTTTCTTTTCTAGCTTTTTCTATTATCAAAATTTTTGATGCGATAGTATCTATTGCATCAATAATATAGGAATAGTCAGAAAAATTTATTTTATCTTCATTTTCTTTATTAAAATCAAAGGGATATTTTACAATCTCAATATCCCTAATTGATTTTATCCTATCATAAGTTACATCAACTTTATTTTTACCAAGGCTTTCTTTTGTAGCATAAAGTTGTCTATTTAGATTAGACTCCTCATACATATCCTTATCACATATGCCGATCTTACCGATTCCAGCCCTCACAAGACTTTCGCAAGCAGCACATCCTACCCCGCCTAAGCCAAAAACCAAAACTGATGAATTATTAATTTTCTCTAATTCTTCATCAGATAAAATTAACCTACTTCTGTCAAAAAATCCCACTTTGACACCTTAATTCTTTAAACTTATATCTATTAAATTTTGTCCGTCTATCCTACAATTTCCCTCAATTATGTCACCAATTTGATGAGTCGTCTCACTGTCAACAACTATAGATTTTGGAAGGATAAAATCATTACTATCTATTTCTATAATGTCAAGGGTTAAATACTTGACTGTTCCTCCATCAACAATTTTTGTAACTTTACCCTTAAATTTAACTCTTTCCTTTATAACTTCTTTAAATTTATCTTCCTCTTGTTTTAAACTTTCATCAGAAAATACATTATTATTAATGTTATTGTCAGAATTTACATTTTGATTTTCAATATTATTACCTGTTTCTTTTGCTTTAACTTTGTTATCCTTTGCTTTATCATTATTTTCTAAAGGTTTGATATTATTTTTCTTTAAATATTCTCTAGACTTATAAGTTATTACTGCCATTTCAGACCTTCTTATAAATTTTGAGCCATTAAAATAACCATCAGACCCATCCTTAGAAAAAATTCCTATTTCAATCAAAGTTGGCAAAACTTCTTTAACATTTGAGGGGATCTTATCCTTGTCTTTATATGTTAAATTATTTTTCTTTTTAACAGAACTTACAGATAGGCTTCTAGCAAAAAGCAAGGCAACTGTATTTCTTGATGGATATTTTTCCCCATTAAGTAAACCTTTCTTATATGCAGATTTTAAAGATAGTTCTGTTATAACTCCCTTATCTAGGCAGTAACTAACACAATCCCTTGCCCAATCAACAATCTTATATTCATTTAAAATATTATTATATTTTTCCCTATAATTTCCCATATCATCATGACTAGGGTTATTTATACTTTTTAAGATTTGTAAAGTTTCCAAAAAAGAAACAGCTTTATTCGGTTTAAATGTCCCATCAGGAAATCCACTAAAAATATTTTCTTCGCTTAATTTATATATATACTCATATGCCCAAGATACTTTTCCAACCTTACTAACATCTTTAAAATCTTTTGCAAAAGAATTTAAAGGACTTAACATTAAAATAGCAGCTAAGGCTACAGATTTTTTTATTTTCATACTATCACTCCAAAAAGTATTATAACATATGGTCAAATTATAAAAAATACTAAGCTTTGTATATAATTTTTTAGCTTTAGTTTTATATAATTTATTTTATCTATAGTTTTAATATAGAAAATATACAATAAAAAACATGACCTGAAAATTCAAGTCATGTTTAGCTATTATTAAAAAATTTAGTCAAAATATATTGACTTTATCTATAGTAAGTTGAATAATCATAGTTTCCATAACCATAACCATAGCCGTTGTTATATCTTGAGAAATCATACTTATTTCTATAGGTATCATCTACTCTTGCTTCACCACTATAATGTGTATTGAATGAAGTATATTCTATAACTGGTTGTCCATTAGAATTTATATAGCCAGATATATCTAAAATATCATTTCTTGATAAACTTCTATCAATTATACCTCTAATGTCATAGGTTTGACCTAATATTACATTTCTATTATCTGAATTAATTACCCTAACTTTTACATCATATTGACTATAGTTAAAAGGATTTGCTGAAGAATTAAAGGAAATTACTTGTGCCCTTGCACTAAATTGATTATTTTTGTCAGTTCTAATAATTTTTGTTACCTTTCCAGAGGAATCAAGAACTAAACTTACACTTAAACCTCTGTAATCATAATCCCTCATTTGAGGATTAGTTGCACTGCCACTATTATTTTCAAATTTAAAATTATCAGCTAAATCATAATATTTTTCATTACCGCTGGAATCTTTAATTTTTAAATAACCTCTGTTAAAATAGGACCCTGAATAAAAATCACTAATAGTTCCTGATATATTTCCTATATTTGAAGATAAATCAATTGCTACTTTATAATTAACATTTATCGTAACACTATCATCTTTTCTTATATCCAATAAGCTATTTGAACTTGAACTTGTTAAATAGAAAGTATAATCTTTATTATCATTTAACTTTAATTTTATATATCCATCTGTTTTACTTGATTTTATTTCAGTAACCTTACCTCTGACATCAGCATTTTTAGGAAATACATTAATTTCTGTAATCTTATTATTAGAATCAGTCTTAAATTCTACTAAATCATCAACAGCAATCTTATCAAAATCAATCTTATTTCCATAGGCAGTAATTTTAACATCACTTGCTAAGTCAAAAATCTTTGTGTCGGCAGTTGAAATTTTGCCAGTAGTTCTAAAATCAATACTTGAAGAATTATCTCTATATCTAATAGTTAATTGTTTATTTCCCTTAGAATTTACATAACCAACCATGTTTGATGAACTTGAAGTTATATCAATAACCTTAGCAAGACCTAATTTATCATTATCATTAGTTTTTTCATATTCAACTTTTACAGTTTGACCACTTTGTAGATCTTCAAACTTTGCAGCTTTTCCTTGAATTTTATAAGATGTAGCTTGATTTAATTCAAAAGAATATTTTGATGAATCTTTTTCGATAATCAAGACATTTACATTGTTAAGTTTAGAAGCAAGAATTACTTTACCAGTCATTGATTCAGTTTTTACAGTAAGAGGATTTCTCTTTACAAATTCAAAACCCTTTTGTGTAATAATAGCAGCTTCTGCTCTTTTTATAGCTCTATTTCCATCAAAATATCCATCAGATCCAGTTGAAGAAAATATTCCTTCCTTTACTAAAGAAGCTAAATAGCCTCTCACATTATCAGATATTTTATTCTTATCTTTGTGTTTCAAATAAGATTCATCGCCCTTAGAAGAAAGTTTTAATCCTCTTGCGAAAAATGCCGCAATATCAGCCCTGTTTGGATATTTATTAGAATTATCAAAAAATCCCTTGCTAGCAGCATCTTTAAATTCTGCTTCTGAAATAATATCTTTATAAAGAGAAAGTGTTAGAGCCTTCTTAGCCCATGATACTTTGCTATTTTCATCTACAAATTTGCCAAATTTCTTATCAGCTTCTTTAACTTCATCTTCACTAGGATTTACAACTTGAATAAGAAGTTGTAAAACTTCAGGAAGTGATACCGGTGTTTCTGGTTTAAAAGTTCCATCAGGATAACCAGAAATAACATCATTATTACTCAATACATCTATAGCATCATATGCCCAGGAATAACTTCCAACCTTTTTAACATCACTAAAAGATTTAGCATAAACGCTAGTGCTTAACAAAGTAACGGCACTTAATCCCACAGCTAATGCCTTCTTTAATTTAATATTTGTCATAATTACCTCCTTTAATGACTTATAACAATTATAACACGTCAATATAATTATTTGTATTACATTTTTATAACAAGCGTATTATAATATTAAATAAATAAAGATGTTAATTTATATAATTTTTGATATAATTTAAAAAAGGAGTGATTCTATGCGTTATTTACCCGTTAGCTTAGATACAAGAGATAAAAATATTCTTGTACTAGGTGGAGGATATATGGCTTATTCAGCTATAAAAACCCTAGCAAAAACAGAAGCTACAATATATGTTATAGCCGATATAATTAATGATGACATTAAAAAACTTGCAGATAATTATGAAGAAGGTCGTTTCAAACTCAAAGAAGAAGAATTAACAGAAAATTTTGTATTTATGGGTTATGACTATGTAATCATAGCAACAGAAAATTTCCAAATCAATCAAGCGATGGAAAAACGTGCCATAGATAGAAAGATGATTTATCAAAGATGTGATATACTTTCCTCTTCAACCATTGTCCTTTCCAAAGTTTTGGAACATGGTTCAATTAGTGTAGGAGTTTCTAATTCAAAACTAAATCCAGTCGTTACAGATAAAGTTTATAGTGAAATTGAAAAATTATTAGATACTTATTCTTTAGACAAGCTAAATATTCTAAATTCAATTAGAAGTGAACTCATAAGAAAAAACACAAAAGATATTGATGACATAATCGAAGGGCTTTACAAGGAAGACGATAAAACTTTAGATACTTTATATAAGAATATTAAAGATTTCAAAATAGATGATAAAAAATCAATAGATGAAATTTTAAATGCTATAAAGACAAATACCGATATAAAACTAACTAAAGAAGATATCAATAAAGAAGAAGCCATAGAAGAAAATATAAAAGAATTTAAAGAATTAAGCGAAGATAAAGAGAATAATTAGAGGTGATTTTATGCTTGGAAGCACAAGTAATATAGAAGGAAAAGTTTTCTCAGAAGAAAAATTTGAAGTTTTTAAAAAAATACTAAGTGCCGGTGAAAAAATTGATAAACATAACCACCCCGATTATTCAGTTATATTTACAGTAGTAGAAGGAAAAATGAAAGTAGTTCTTGGTGATGATGAAGAGCACATCTTAGAACCAGGAAAAATTTTAAAATTTGATGGTGAAAATTATATCCAAGCTTTAGCTTTAGAAAACAGCCAAATATTTGTAATACTTATAAAAAAATAAAGACTCAATTATAGGCTCCTAATTTGGGATTTACTTCCTTAATATTTAATCGGCATGAAGGTTTGATCTTGATGCCGATTTTTAAAATAATACTATAAAAGGCTATGAGCATTTAAACTCATAGCCTTTCCTCTTACCTCTCAAAGACTCTCTAAATCAGTTTTCTATAGTAACTAATTCCATTAGCCTCTATTGTTTTTTTTATCTTTTATCATTTTTAGTATGTAATCCTTTACTACTCTTTTATTAAAAATAAATAAGCAAATCAGAAGAACACCAACGGAAACAAAGCCACTTTGATGTGCCTTCCATCTATTATAATAATAAATAAGCCCTAACAAAAATGATACATCAACAATAATTGTTATTATTGCCCAGACAATTATCATTTGCCTTTCTTCTTTTTTATTCATTAAATCACCAACCTTTTAAATTTTAACATAAAAAAACCACAGTTACAAATTGTAACTGCGGTCTTGTTTTTTAAAGATTTCTTAATTTCTTAAGTATTATTTTTTGTTCAACACTAGCTACAAGTCTTCTTGTATATTCAACTGTATCAGGATTTACAGATATTGATGTTATTCCGCATTCTACTAAAAATTCACAAAGTTCAGGATATTGGCTAGGTCCTTGTCCACATATTGAGCAAGTTATTCCTTCTGCATTTGCAGCTTCAATTAAAATTTTAAGGGCTCTTTTTACTGCTTCGTTTCTTTCATCAAAATAACCCATATTATTTAAAACTCCACTATCTCTATCTGCTCCCATGGTTAATTGAGTTAAGTCATTTGAACCGATTGAGAATCCGTCAACTAATCTTGCAAATTCTCTTGCTTGCATTACTACTGATGGAACTTCTGCCATAATCCAAATCTTGAAGTTTTTAGATTGTTTTAAGCCTTCATCAGCCATAATATCTTTTACAACTACAAGTTCTTCAGGTGTTCTAACAAAAGGTAGCATTGCGATTACATTTGTTAGTCCATATTCTTCACGAACTTTTTTCATAGCTCTACATTCTAGTCTGAAACCTTCTTCATAATCAGGAGAAATATACCTTGATACGCCTCTCCAACCGATCATAGGATTTTGTTCAATTGGTTCTACTTCGTCTCCACCTTTTAGACCTCTAAATTCATTAGTTCTGAAGTCACTCATTCTAACGACTACATTTTTTGGATAAAGGGCTTGAGCTACTTTTGCAATTCCTTCTGCAAGTTTTTCTATCATAAAGTCCCCTTGTCCTGTCTTTGCAAGATACATTGGGTGAGCTCCTATTGCATTTGTAAAAATAAATTCAGTTCTCATAAGACCTATACCGTCTAGTGGTAAATCTTTATATCTATCAATTAAACTCGGTTCTCCAAGATTCATATAAATTTTTGTAGCAGTAACAGGAGCAAATATGTTTCTTAATTCGTCAATGTTACCAATGCTTGCACCATTCTTACCGGAATTTTCTTCTTTTTTTGATTCTTTAAGAACATTTCCTTGATATACAATTCCTCTAGTAGCATCTACAGTAACTGTATCTCCATTTTTCAAAACCTTTGTTGCTTCTTTTGAGCCTACTATACATGGAATTTGAAGTTCTCTTGAAACTATTGCAGCGTGACAAGTTCTTCCACCTTCATCAGTTACAACACCAGCTGCTTTTCTCATCGCTGGAACCATATCAGGATTTGTCATACCTGTAACTAATATATCTCCATCTTCTACAAGGTTAATTTCTGAAACGTCTTTAATTAGTTTAACTTTTCCACGTCCTATTCCTGGGCTTGCAGCAAGTCCCTTAACTAAAGTTACTAATTTTTCTTCTTCCATTTCTTCATTTTCCTCTCTATTTTCATTATTTTCTTTTAAAGTTGTTATAGGTCTTGATTGTAAGAAATAAAATTCTTTTGTATCTTTATCAAATCCCCATTCTGTATCTTGAACTGAACCGTAATGAGCTTCTACTTTCTTGCCCATTTCTACAAGTTTTTCTAATTCTTTTTCGTTTAAACATTCTTTATTTACAGCATCTTTTCCTAAATAGTCTGAAACTTTAACAACTTCAGTTCCTACTCCATGAGATTTTTTAACTACCATAGATTCTTTTGCTGCAATATTTTTTTCTAAAATTTTTCCGGATTTTTTGTCTATAACATATTCATCAGGAGTAACGGTTCCTGAAACTACAGCTTCACCTAAACCATAGCTTGCATTAATCATCATTTGATTTGTATCGCTTGTAACTGGGTTTGCTGTGAACATAACACCTGATTTTTCTGAATTAACCATTTTTTGAACAACAACACTTAATGCAACATTGAAATGGTTATAATTTTGTTTTTCCCTATAATAGATTGCTCTTGAAGTCCATAAAGATGCAAAGCAATCTCTGATATGTTTCAATAACTCTTCCTCACCTGAAATGTGAAGGTAAGTATCTTGTTGACCTGCAAAAGATGCATCTGGTAAATCTTCTGCTGTTGCTGAAGATCTAACTGCAACTTCAGGATCCTTAACATTTAATTTTTTTGAGAATTCTTCATATGCAGAAATAATTTCTTCTTTTAATTCTGGATAAAATTCTCCTTCTTTTATTTTCTTTTGTATTTCTTTTGATACATAAGTTAATTTGTCAGTATCTTCAACGTCAAGAGATTCCATCAAAAGTCTTACAACTTCGTCAAGACCTGCATAATCAATAAATTTTAAGTAAGCTTGGGCTGTAACACAAAATCCTGGTGGAACTGGTAATTTTGATTTAGTAAGTTCTCCTAAATTTGCTCCCTTTCCTCCAACAATTCCTACATTTTCCTTAGAAATTTCGTCAAACCATTTAATATAATTATACTTAGACATTTAAATCCTCCTTTTATTACTATTAATATTATAGCACAAATATTAATTATGTTATACTATTTTTTAAAAAATTTTTAAAAAAATAAGCCCTAATAAATAGGGCAAAATTATTTCTTTAAATTTTTTATGAGTTCTGCTATGGATAAAGTTGAAATATCTTCCTTAGGAATATTTAATAAATCTGCAAATTCATAAATTTCTTTTTCGCTAGGACCTTCTATTTCTGCATAAGGGTATGGATAAGTTTCTTTATCCCAAGTGTCTAAATCAATTTTAAAATCTTTATACTTATATTTTCTCCTATATTTTTTCCCATAGTAGAATTTATCATAACCTAATAATTTAAAGATATTTTTAAGTTCCTCAACATCATCAAAAGTTATGGTATGCTCAATATTATCTCTTACGTTTATATCTGAAAGATTTTCTTTAAAGGTTAGGTAATTTATTTTTTTCCCATCTTTTTGGCTAACTCTAATCCTCAAATATCCTACTTTTTTATAAATCTTATGTCCTGTAGAATTTATTCTAATATTTTCTTGGTGTTCTTCTCCTAAATATTGTGCGCCAAGCTCAATCAATTTATTTTCTAATTCTTTTAAATCTAAATTTAAAATTTTTAATTCTATTTCTCTTTCCATGACCTAATCCTTTCTAGCTTAAAATCTAAAAAATCACTTGCTATGAATTTATAAGAAACATTGTCTAATTCTCCTTCATAACGATACTTATGACCCTGTCCATGCAAATGCCCGTAAAGACAAAGCTTAACATTATAATCAGTTAAAAGTTTTGTAAAATCACTGGCACTATGGTCTTGGTTAAACGGAGGATAGTGAATTAAAGCAATAATTTTTTTATTCTTTGCCTGTTCTAATGATATTTTTAATCTGTTCACTTCTCTATTATATATCTTTTCATCCTCTTGTGTAAATTCTAAAGAATCTTTTGATATCCAACCTCTGCAACCGCAAATTGAAATATCTTCATATTCATAAGTATTATTATATAAAAATTTTATAGTCTTAAAGCCTAAATTATTCATTTTATTTAGTGAAGACCACCAATAATCATGGTTTCCCTTTGAAATTATTTTCTTTCCGGGCAGGGAATCTATTACATTTAAATCATCAACTGCATCTTTAAGTTTTAAAGCCCAGGAGATATCACCCGGCAAAAGTACCAAATCATCATCTCTAACCTTTTCTTTCCAATCAAAAATTATCTTTTTATCATGGTCTTTCCAATTATCTCCAAAAACATCCATGGGCTTTTCTTTTGAAAAATCAAAATGCAGATCTGCTATTGCATATATCATTTTCACCTCAAATTTATTAAATTATAATCGACATTCATTTTATTTAACATATTAATTTCTCTTTTATTAGATGTGAAAATTATAAGCTGTTTATAATCCCTTAGATAATCAAGTGCCATCTCTAATCTTGTATCATCATAATTGGCAAAGTGGTCATCTAAAATTATGGGGAGATTATCCGTAAATAATATTTGAATTAATGAAAGTCTAAAGGCAAAATAAAGCTGGTCTATAGTACCTCTGCTCAAATTTTCTATACTCACATACTTTTCATTTTCATCATCATATAAAGAAATATTGTAATTATCATCAATAATTATTTTCTTGTATTTTTCTTTTGTAATCTGTCCTAAAATTTCCTCAATTTTACTCTTTAATCTCGGAAGCATTTTATTTCTATTTTCTAGTAGTAAATTTTTAAGCCTTTGGTAGGCAAGCTCAGTATAAGCCCTTTTAAATTCAACCTTTTCGAGTTCTTTTATTAAATAATCTTTCTCTTCTTCTAAATCTTTAAGTTTATTTACTGAGGCTTCCAACAAATTAATCTGTCCTTTAAGTGTAGAAATTTTTAATTTTCTGCTATCTATTATAGAATTTATTTCTTTGATAGAAAGATCTGTTTGTGTTATTTCTTCAGACTTTATATTTTCGATTTTTGTTTTCTCGTAAAGATCTTTTTTTAATGCTAAAGATTTTTCCAGATCAAAAATATTGTTGTTTTCGTATTTATCCTTTAATTCCCTAAGCGAAGTGACTTCATATTTTTCAAAAATAATTTTTAACTTATTTTCTAAATCTTCTATTTCTTTATTAAGCTTATCTCTTTTTTCAATTATATCCTTAGATTTTTCTTTTCTATACTCGTTAATTGCTCTATTCTTGTCATTTTCATTGACTTTTTCTTTTAGAAAATTGTAAAGCTCATCAATATCCTTTTTATGGTATTTATCAGTCAATTGATTGAAAAGTCTATCAAAATTTTTCTTCTTAGCAGTTTTTTGAATGGATAAATTTTTAAGAGTTTCCATTCTCACCTTAAGCCTTTCTACAAGCTCCTTATTTACCCTAAATTTTACTAACCTTAAATAGGTATAGATAGAAATAAAAACTATGGAAATAAATAAGGGGTATAGGTGAAATTTTATGGATAGATAAATTACAAGAAAGGATATTAAAATGGAAAATAAGCTCATAAATAGATAAAAATTTCTCTTTTTTTCAGAATTTCTGATATCTACTGATAAAAATTCCATTTCTTTTGAATAATTCACGCTATTAAGCTCAGAAATTTTCTCCTTATAGGACTTTAAATCTTCAAAATCCCTTTCCATATCTTCATCTATTTGAAAAACTTCATAATTAGCATGTAAAAGCTCGTCTATCTGCAAATAATCTTTTTTAATCTCTCTATTTAACTCTACAGATTGTTGAAAATCATTAATACTTACAGCCTTGGCTTTCTCTTTTATAATTTTTTCTTCTATAGATTTAATTTGTCTTTGTAAATCCTTGTTATCTCTAATATTAGCAGCAAGTAAATTTTTTTTATCAGCTTCAAGAGCTGATTCTTCTTTTTTTAAAATCTCTAAGCCCTTAAAATATTCTATTCTTTTATCATCTAGTTCTAATCCTTCTTTATTAATCTCTTCAAGCCTTTTACTAATTGAACCAATCTTAGTCTTTGTTCTGGTCGGCTTTCCATAAGAATCTAAATCCTCTTCAAGCTTTTCAAGAGCATAATGATAATTTATTTTTTCATCATTAGAAGTGATAAAATTTGAAATTTTTTCTTTCAATAGCTTGCTGGCTTTCTCATCTATTATGCTTCCCAACTGTCTGATATAAAAAGTTGAATGAAATAAATGCCTATTCATATTAAAAAAATAAAGCCCCGGCTCTTCTATTCTCGAATATTTTTTAAAAATTGCTAAATTAGAAATATTAGTGCCCTTAGTTAAATTTAAAACTTCAATGCTATTATTTGAAAAATCTCTACTTATTCTGTACTTATCATCTTTTGTAAGTTCTATATAACCCTTATAATCACTACCTTGCCAAGGTTTATATTTTTCGTATAATTCATCAGTTCTTTTTGCCTTTAAGCTATCTTTTGAAAATCCATAAAAAATTCCATCAATAAAGGCATGGCTTGTGGATTTACCTCCTTCATTTTCTGCAAAAATAATATTTATTCCTTGTCTTAAATCAATCTCTTTTCCCTTGAATTTTCCAAAAGCACCTAAATAAATTTTATCTAAAAGCATCTGATTCCTCCATTAAATACTTGATGCCAATTTTCATAGCCTCTTTTTCTAAGTCATTATCCAAGTCAAAGGATGAAATAAACTGTCCAAGAATATTATTCTCGTTTTCTCTTGAAATAGTTTCAATATCAATTGCTGGCTTAATGTTATTTTCTATTTCTATATAAAAACCATCAAGGGATGATTTTAAATAATCTAGTAGATAATCAATATCCCCATAATTACCGTCTAATCTTATTCTAAATAAATCCCTGTCGTTAAGTTGATTTTTAATAGAAGAAAAAATATCCGAAACAGATGAATCTTCCCTAACATTAATATCTAAAGTCTTGAAAGCTTTTATCTGAGTCTTTACAAACCTCAACTCATTTTTTAAAAAGTCAACAAAAATAAAACCATGGTCTCCATCCTCCTTAAAAGATAAAGGCTCAAGAGAACCGCTATAATAGGTATTATCATAAACTTTTCCGCCCTTATGAATATGACCCATGGCAACATAGTCAAAATTTTCGGCATAAGATTTATCAATTTTTAAAAAATTTCCCTCATCTACTATTCCATGAACTAGAAGAATATTAGTATAATCTTTTCTGATGTCAGCTTGTGGCAAAGAAATATTAAAATATTCCTTATCATAGGAAATTCCAAAAATTCTAGTTTTTAAATCATCTAAATCAAAATAAGAAAATTTATTAGAGAAAATATGAACATTTGCAGGAATTTTTACATTGTTGTACAAGGAATTATCATCTAAAAAATCATGATTTCCACAAACTATAAAAACAGGAATTTTTATATCCTCTAAAATAGATAAAAGTCTTTTCATAGAAGATAAGGTAAAATACTCCCTTTCAAATAAATCACCAGCTATTAAAAAAATATCTATATTTTCATTCTTAACAAAAGTACAAACTTTAGAAAAATTTTCCCATTGGTCAAAAGAAATTTTTTCAACAATATCTATTGGTAAATCTCCCTTATATATCTTGTTAAAATGCACATCTGCTAGATGTATAATCTTCATTTAATCACCAATAATATTATATCATATGTAAATAATTGCTTTTTAAAAATTATTATCAATTCATGTATTTATTTGTGAAAATTAATAAATATTATTTACAAATAAAAAGATATGGCATAAAGATAATCTTCACCCCATATCTTTTCTTAGCATCTTATATAATTTATACTATTTAAAGCACTCTACATTTACGAGAAATATCTTTTGGGTCGTTTATTTAAATTAAATAAATCTCGAAAAATATAAAACACCTGCATATTCTCCTACGCAACTACTTCCATTACATTGATGATGTCCTGTATATTTTAATGTTCCTGAATATAGGGCGTTTCCTCTACGTTCAGTTATACTTATACTTGATGGAAAATCACTTGAATTATTATAATAATAATATGGATTATTATAAGTATAGTAAATTGCTTCATCTTCAAATCCTCTAGCTCTTACCTGATAACTAAAGGCTTTTTCATTTTCTAAATCGTTTTCCTTTGATTTAGCAAAAATAGGACTTATACATAACATCACAATCATAATAACAAAACTAACTGCAAGAATTTTCTTCTTCAATTTTACCAACTCCTTTACTTTAACTTTATTATTTGATATCATTATACTAAATAAAAGTAAAGGAGAATTTTCTTATGAAAAAAATATATTTTAATTTATTTTGTTTTATACTTATTATAAGTATGATTGCTTGCAATAAAAATTCTGTTTCTAAACAAGCAAGTATAGATAAAAATAATAACAATTCTATACAAACTGAAGAATATAAGAATAAGGTATCTGATAAAACAAATAATTCTGAAATTCATAGCCAAGCAGATGAAAAAACACTACCCCACCAACAAATTAATAAGGATAATTTAAAACTTGTTATTGGTAGTAAAAAAGCTTCTGAAGTTCTTAAAAAATTAGGATATGAAAATCCTGTTGGCGTACCTGATACTTGTCAAAAAGACTGGCCTGATGCGACGGTTTTTGGTTCAGAAGATAATCCTAACTACGAAATTTTAAAAGATTTGCACCCCACAGTATATATCACAGAGAATAATTTAACTTATAAAAATTCTAAACCTAATGAAAAATTACATTCTTGTGGAGTATATTATTATAATTTTAAAGATGATTGTGAAAGTGAAGAGTATTTAGCACAATTAAAAGATATTAGCTACCTAATTTATAATAAAGATAAAGCAGAAGAAGTTATTAATAATCTTGCATTAAACGAATCTAACAATAAAAAATAATTAAATATGTTCCACAGCTTAAGGTCCTATAACTAAAAAACAAAACCACTCATGAAGTGCTATAATTTAGCTTTCATAAGTGGCTCTATTTTTATATACTTATACTATAAAAAGTATTTATGCTATCTCATATTTATTATATAATAATTTTTTATAACATATATAAAAATATATTTACTAATACTGATTTACTATTTTTAGAAGAGTTTAAAATCTTATAAAATTAGTTTTTGTAAAGTTTTAAATTCTTCTGTCCCTGCTATTCCTGCAAGGTCAAATAAGATTGTTTCTGTATTTGTAACTACTGCTCCCATTTGATCTAAATTTTTTAAAGCATTTAAATGATTTTCTTCTTTTCTTGAACCTAGAGCATCCATGGGTAAAAATACTTGATATCCACTACCAAGTAAAGACCTCACTGTTTGATAAACACAAATATGGCTTTCTATTCCACAAACTATAATTTGCTTTTTTCCTACTGAATCTATGGCTTCTTTTATTTCTTTGTCACTGTAACAATCAAATGATAATTTTCCATATTCTTTAGAGTCTTTTAAATGTTTTCTTAAAACTTCTTCATTAGAGCCTAGACCTTTTGGATATTGGGCTGTTAAAATTGTTGGCATATTTAAAATTTCACTAACTTTTGCTAAAATAACAGAATTTTTTAATACATTTTCGTTGTTATGAATTGCCTTTAATATTTTTCCTTGTAAATCTACAAATAAAAATAAGCAATCATCCCTATTTAATTTAAAATTTTTCATAAGCCTCCTACATTTCCTCCACTTTTACTTCATTCATTATTTTTTTAATTTCACTCATTTGTACTTGCGAAAACTTCATATAATTTTCGCAAATTGAAGATGCCATTGCAAGTTTTATTGTAGTTTCGATATTATAATCCCTATCCAAACCTACAGCAAAACCTGCTAACATCAGAGTTTTATTATAAGCTTTAAAATCAGATATTTTTTCAAGATATACTCTATAATTTTTATCTTTTGTTGAAACAACAGTTGCTCTGTTTGAATTTACTACAACTATACCTACACCCTTATCTATTAATTTTTTAGAAAAAGCTGGCACATCTCCAGTGTAGTTTACCTTTTCATCTTTAAGTGCATCCTTTTTATCTAATATTAACAGATAGGGTTTTGAATCTTTAATGTCTTCTAGCTTGGAAGGATTCACAAGTACATGAACATTTTCCTTATAACATATTTTTATAAGACTTTCGTATAGATCATCATTAAGAGATTCATGATCAATTAAAGAAATGGCAACGGCTTTTTTGCCCTTGATTTGCTTTGCAAACTCTTCTTGAATATCAGCCTTATCTTCCATAGTAATCCTTGGAGCTTTGCTTGTGAATATTGTCTTGTTATCATCTGCTTGGAAGATTAATTTTTCAATGTTATCATCTTTTAATTTTATAGATTCGGTTTCAATATATAGATTTCTTAAATCTCTTTCTATGAGTTCACCAATTACAGTACCTTTTAACATCAAAACCTTTGAATCTTGAAACAATTTTTTTGAAAAAACTGCCATATCTATGCCATAACCTGAGGCATAAAATCTATTTGATTCTATTAAATTTTCTTCACCTTGGTTAATTTTATCAACTTTATATTTTCTAATAAGTTTAGGGTTGAAATCACAATATAATATCATTTAATGCACCTCATTTTATATTTTCTAATTTCTGCAAAATATCTGCTTTCAAATCGTTAATTTTTTTATCTCCTATGTTTTTATCCTTATCTTTTGTATAGATATATAATTTTATCTTAGGTTCGGTTCCTGATGGTCTAAGAGAAAACCATGATTTATCATTTAAAATAAATTTTAAAACATTTGAAGGACCTACATCTTTATATCCATTAATAAAATCAATTTTTTCCTTACATCTGATGGCGCCAAATTCAGAAATATTTTCATTTCTAAATTTATCCATCATCCTTTTTATTCTTTCAGCTCCCTTTTGACCTTCTAGAACAATTGAGGTTAAAAATTCACTAACATGTCCATATTCTTTAAAAATTTCTTGCAGTTTATCATATAGGCTTATACTATTTTTCTTATAAAAAGCTGCCATTTCTGCTACTAACATTGCAATTTGAACACCATCTTTATCTCTAACAAAATCAGTCACTACATATCCTATTGATTCTTCATAGCCAAAGACAAATTTATATTCATCAGTTTTTTCCCAAATATTAGCATAATTACATATATTTTTAAAACCTGTCAGAGATTCAAAACATTTTATGTTGTAAGCTTTACCAATATCTTCAATTAAATCTGATGAAACTATGGATCTAACCATTGCCCCATTTTGTGGAAGAATATTTTTTGATTTTAAGCCTTTTAATATATAATCAACTAATAGATATGAAAGTTCGTTACCTGAAAATCCATAATAATCACCTTTTTCCCTTCTGCCCAAAACTCTTAGCCTGTCGCTATCAGGGTCTGTTGCAATAATAATATCTGCATCAACTTTATTTGCATATTTTTTCCCTATATCAAAAACTTCAATAAATTCCGGATTTGGAAAAGAAACAGTTTTAAAATCTGGGTCTGGATTTTCTTGCTCCTTGACCACAGTAACATTTTTAAATCCTCTCTCTTTTAAAATATGCCTTACAGGTATATTCCCACAACCATTTAATGGTGTATAAATGATTTTTATATCTTTATCAATATCTTCTCCCTCATAAATTTTTAGATCAAGGACTTTTTTGTAATAGCTCTCATCAAATTCTTTATCAACTTGACAGATAAGACCTTTTTTTAAAGCTTCATTATAGTCATGCCTTTCGATATCAGTGTAATCAATTTTTTCTATTTCTTGTAAAATTTCATCTGCCTCATCTGTTAAGATTTGAGAACCCTTTGGTCCATAAACTTTGTATCCATTATAAACTTTTGGATTATGAGAAGCAGTTACCATAACTCCTGCAGCAGTTTTTAAGTATCTTACTGCATAAGCAAGCATTGGTGTTGGTCTTATACTATCAAATACATATGTCTTAATACCAAGGTTTGCAAAAATTTCAGCTGATATTCTTTCAAATTCTTCAGATTTGTGACGCACATCTCTTGCTATTACAATCCCTTTTTCCTTTAAATTTTTCTTAAGTATAACTTGACCTATTGCAAAAGCTGTTTTTGAAACAGTATAAATATTCATTCTGTTGGTTCCTGCACCAATAATTCCTCTCAAACCAGCCGTTCCAAATTCAAGACTTTTATAAAATCTATCTTTGATTTCTTCTTCATCTTTTATGGTTCTTAGTTCTTCTTTAGTTTTATCATCAGTAAAAGAAGAGTTTAGCCATCTATTATACTCATCTAAATAATTCATAAGTCCTCCTTGCAAATATCAAAAAATTTAGCTCCTATTAAATTTGCAACATCTTTTGGATTAATCTTAACTTGCAATCCAACTTTTCCACCGCTCACAAAAAAGTAATCCAAATCTTTTGCTGATGAATCTATAAATGTTGGAAATTCTTTTTTCATTCCTATGGGTGAACAGCCCCCATGAATATATCCTGTAAGAGGTAAAAGCTCTTTTTGATGAATCATTTCAATCTTTTTTTCTCCACTTGCCTTAGCTGCTTTTTTTAAATCTAATTCGCTTATAGAAGGAACAACAAAAACATAATAATTTTTATCCTTAGACACAGTAACTAAGGTTTTAAAGACACATCTGGCATCTTCCCCCGTTTTTTTAGCAACATCAAGCCCACTAATGCCACCATCAGTATTATATTCAATTAAATCATAAGTTAATTTATTAGAATCTAATATTCTAGCTACATTTGTTTTTTTCATAACTACCTCGCAATATTTATATTAAGTCTAACTTATTGCAGTATTTTTTCTGTAATATGTTAGTTTCTAAATTTTATACAATAAAAATGGTATAGATTTTTCTTAATAAATCTATACCTATATTTTAACATATTTAACTTGTTTAATTAATGTTTCCTTTTGAGCAAAATAACAATTATTAAAATTATTACACCTAAGATAACAATAGAACCACCAGGTTTTAAACCACAGTAAAAGGAAATAAAAAGACCTCCTATTGTAAAAACAACGCCAAAAACTGCTGATAATACAGTTGTTTTAAAATATCCATAATTAAACTGTAATGCCGAAGCAACTGGCAAAACCATTAAAGATGAAATAATTAATACACCAACAGTCCTTGAAGAAATAGAAATTGTTAGAGCAATTAAGAACATAAAAATTCTATTTATTCTCTCAACCTTAACTCCACTTAGCCTTGCAGAGGTTTCATCAAAAGAAATATACATTAAATCTTTATACAGATAAGAAAAAATCAAAAATACAACTAATGAAGAACCAATAATCATATAAAACTCAAAACTTGAAATTGTAATTATTGAACCGAAAAGAAAAGATTCAAAATTAGCTGCTGTATTTATAAAGCCTGAAATTAAAGATGCAAGGCCAACTCCAAGGGACATGACAATTGCAGTAGAAATTTCTCCATATCCTGGGAAATTTTTTCTAATAAATTCCATGAAAAAAGTTGCTATTATGCAAGTTATCATAGCTCCAATAATAGGCTGTGTTCCTGCTAATATACCAATCATTACCCCAGCTAAAGAAACATGGGATAGGGCATCTCCTATAACTGAAATTTTTTTATTTACTAAGACAATTCCCATCAACGGTATAACTATGGAGATTATAAAACCAACAATTAGTGCCTTAATCATATATGAATAATGAAAAATTTCCACTATTTCACCTCTTCAATCTTCTTATCTTTAATCAAATAAATTCTATTTGCCAAATGTTTAACTTCTGAAAGTTCATGAGTTACCATTAAAATACTTATATTATGAAAATTATTAAAATGCTCTAAAAGATCAAAAAGTGCTAATTTAGATTTATAGTCAATGCCAGCAGTAGGTTCATCTAATATTAAAAAAGATGGAGAATTTACTATAGCTTTAGCAATTAGAACTCTCTGCCTTTGCCCACCTGAAAGTTCTTTATATAAATTGTTTTCATAATCGCTCATTCCGACAATTTCTAGGGCATTTCTTACAGATTTTTTGTCTTTTTCACTTAATTTCTTAAAGCCTTTAACTTTATGATATAAAGATAAGGATACGAGCTCAAAAACTGTAATGGGAAAATTTAAATTATTACCAACAGTAAGTTGAGGAACATATCCTATCTGATAAGAGTTATTTAAAAGGGGAAAAGTAATTTCTCCCCTATAAGCCTTTATTTCATTTAAAATAACTTTTAAAAGGGTGGACTTGCCTGCCCCATTGTCACCAATTAAAAGCGCAAAATCCCCCTTTTTAATTTCTAAATTAATATTTTCTAAAATATTTTCACTTTGATATTTAAAATATAGATTTTTGATTTGCAAAATCTTATCTGTCAACTTAAAACCTCTTCTAAGATTTTTAAATTATTTTCCATAATTGAAAAATAATCTTCACCCTTATCCATTTGTTCTTGAGTCAAAGTTTCCACAGGAGAAAGAACTTTTATTTGTGCACCTGTTTCGGCTTTAATTGTATCGGCGATTTTTGTTGAAGTCATTTCTTCAACACAAATATATTTTATATTATTTTTCTTGATATAGTCAATTATTTGTGCCATAGTTTGTGCATCTGGTTCATCTTCGTTAGAAATATTTTTTATAGGAACTTGACTTAAGCCATAATCCCCACATAAATAACCAAAAGCTTGGTGAGAAACTACCATAACTCTATTAGGTAAAACTGATATTTTTTGGCTGTATTCTTTATCTAGATCATCACACATTTTTGCATATTTATCAAAGTTTTTTTGATAATAAGACGCATTATCTGGGTCAATCTCAGATAATTTATTCTTAATATTTTCCATTTCAATTTTTGCATTCTTAATTGAAAGCCAAGTATGAGGATCATACATACCGTGATGATGTTCTTCTTCATGAGATGAATGATTTTCCTTAGCTTCATGATTGTGATTATTTTCATTTTCATGATTGTGGTTATGGTCTGCATCATCACTATTTTGACAACAGTCATGGTCATGGTCGTGGTCATGAGTAGCTTTAATTAAATCAACACCTTCGCTTGCTTGGCAAGTTTTTAAATCAGGATTAGATTCTATAATTTTATCAGTAAAAGATTCAAGGCCTGCCCCATTGTAAATAAAAAGATCTGCCTTAGATAAATTTTTAATATCATCACTTGATGGTTCATAATGGTGAGGTTCTTCTCCAGGTTTAGTCAACATAGATAAATTAATTTTATCTCCACCTATTTTTTTTGTAAAATCATATATGGGATAAACAGACGCATAAACATTTAATTTACCATTACTTTCTTCATTTTTTGCTTCATTATTTGCGGCTGGTTTAGAACATGCTGTAAATAAAAGAGCAAGTAATATTACAAATATTTTTTTCATTTTTTCCTCCTTTATTGCGAATAGTTCGTATTCGCAACATTTATTATAACAAATCTTTTTCAAAATACAAGGGTTTTGAAAAATAATTTTTTTATATTATAATATAATAAATAAATGATAAGGTGAGCATATGAATGAATATAAAAAGTTATTAAAAAACCATGGATTAATTGTAACAAAAGGGCGAACTCACGCATTAGAAATACTGAAAAATTCAGGAGTTCCCTTAAACGTTGAAGAAGTATTTCAAAAAGTTGATAGAAAACTTGTCCCCAACTTTACATCCCTATATAGAATTTTGAATCAGTTATTTGAAGCGGGACTTTTGAATAAGACAATTCACCAAGATGGAATTAATTATTATGAGTTCAAAAGTCCACACCACAAACATTTTATTGTTTGTAAAATTTGTGGCACTATTTCAGAAATTAAGCACTGCCCAATGGAAACATTTGAAAAAGAAGTTTCAGAGGAAACAGGATTTACAGTAGAAGGACACACTGTAGAGCTTCAAGGCATTTGCCCCAAATGTCAAAAAGATACCAATAAAATTTAATAGCTGATATATTTTTATTATTTACAAAAAATGCCAAATTTTTATATTTGGTATTTTTTATTTAGCTTATATATTATATTTCAAATCCTCTTAAAAATTTTCTGTAATTTTAGTTTTTTAATTATCTAATCTTTATAATAAAATTTTTTCACATAAAAATCTATTTTTGGCTTTATCCATTTCAAAATTTTTTATTGGGTATATTTATGATGAGGTGATTTTGTGAGACTAAATAAGGATGATGAAGTTGTTTACGAAAGAATTTTTACCGAAAAAGATTTAAAAGACTATGCAACAATTGCAAACTTTTGGGGCAAGCATCACGAAATTCCTAATGACAAGGGCGAATATCTTTTGCAAGGACTTCTGACTGCAAGTCTTACTAATAAAATTGGTGGTGACTATGATATTTTAATGTACAAAATGGAGTTTGATTTCTTGAAAAAAGCCTACACAGGAAGAAAATTGAAGTGTGTGAATGTTGTTGATAGCCTTATCAATAAGGGTGGCAAAAATTTCATCGACATAATATCAGATGTCTATGATGAAAATGGAGACCACCTCCTTCATGGTTTTTTAAGGGGCATTTTGCTTGACTAATTTAATAAAAATTTTTAGACCAGACAAAAAAATATATACACACAAAAAAGAAGAGCGTAAGCTCTTCTTCTTAAAATATTTTAAATTAAAATTTATAAATTTACTTTTAATTTTTAATTTATATCAGCATCTTCCTTTTTTTCTTCTTTAGCTGAATTTTCATCACTTGAAGGAATTTCTTCACTTTCTTTTTTATCTTCAAATTCATCAGGTGAATAATCTTTTAGGATTGACATAAATTCTTCACCTGTTATAGTTTCTTTTCTCAACAAAAATTCTGCTATCGCTGATAAAGCCTTTATATTATCTTGAAGAATTTTTCTAGCCTTAGCATGGGCTTCTTCAATTAATTTATTTACAGCCTTATCTATTTCGTATTGAGTTTGTTGTGAACAGCTTAAGGATGCATCTGCTCCTAAATATGGATTATTTATTTCTTCCAAAGCTACAAAACCAAAGTCATCATCCATTCCATATCTTGTTATCATAGCCTTTGCAATTTTTGTTGCTTGTTCTATATCATTTGAGGCTCCTGAAGTTTGTGTTTTGAAAATTATTTCTTCAGCGCTACGTCCACCTGTTAAAGTGACAATTTTATTAAAAGCTTCTTCTTTTGAAAGTAGAACTTTTTCTTCTTCATCTACTTGCATTGTGTAACCTAAGGCTCCTGATGTTCTAGGAATTATTGTTATTTTATGAACAGGAGCACTTTTCTTTTGCTTTGCAGCAACAAGCGCGTGTCCAACTTCATGATAAGCTATAATTCTTTTTTCGCTGGCAGAAATCATGGTATTTTTTCTTTCATAACCAGCTAGAACAACTTCCACTGATTCTTCCAAATCTCTTTGGCTCATCTTATCTCTGCCTTCTCTTACAGCTCTAAGGGCAGCTTCATTTACCATATTTGCAAGATCAGCTCCACTTGCTCCTGCAGTGGAACGTCCAACTTGACCATAATCTATATCCTCATCTTTTTTAATTTTTTCTGCGTGCACTTTTAATATGGCAATTCTTCCTGCTAAGTCTGGGAGTTCTACAGGTATTCTTCTGTCAAATCTTCCTGGTCTTAAAAGAGCAGGATCAAGAGAATCAGGCCTATTTGTAGCCGCAAGTATTACTACACCTTTTTTGGCATCAAAGCCATCCATTTCAGATAAAAGTTGATTTAAAGTTTGTTCTCTTTCATCATTCCCAGAAAAACCAGCTCCATCTCTCTTCTTACCTATTGTATCAATTTCATCTATAAAAATTATACAGGGTGCTTTTTCTTCAGCTTGTTTAAATAAATCTCTAACTTTTGCTGCTCCTAAACCAACAAACATCTCCACAAATTCAGAACCTGAAATTGAAAAAAATGGAACTTCTGCTTCAGATGCAACTGCTTTTGCAAGAAGTGTCTTTCCTGTTCCTGGAGGCCCTACAAGTAATGCTCCTTTGGGAAGTTTTGCACCAATTTCTGTATATTTTTTTGGCTTGTGAAGAAAATCAACTATTTCCCTTAAGGCTTCCTTGGCTTCTTCTTGACCAGCAACATTAGAAAATTTTATTCCTTGCGTTGACTCTACATAAATTTTTGCCCCACTTTTGCCAAAATTCATGGGTCCAATTCCGCCTACATCTCCCATTTTTTTGAAAATAAATTTTGAAAAAATAAACCAAACTAATCCCATAAAAAATAGGGTTGATAATAATGACAATAAAAGTTGCATTATGGGATTTATTTCTTTAGGATAAATTTGCGAACTTTTTACGTTGTGTGCTATTAATCTATCAACAAGTGATGGGTCAAAAAATACGCTAGTTTCATATTTTTCAGTCTTTCCATCTTTTTTTACTACTTCAAAAGCAATAGTTTTATCTCTAACTTCTACCGTCTTTACTTTTCCCTCATTGACCATATTTACAAAACTAACATAGTCTGATTGTTTTATATCCATCCCTCTATTGATTTTGGGAATGGTAAAGTATGAAATAGTAAAAACTAAGAAGATTGCCAATATATAATATAATGCATTGGGGTCTTTATTCTTTTTCTTGTTATTGAATTTATTATTATCTTTAGAAGACAAATTCATGCTCCTCTCTTTCTTAAATTAAATTTATTATACCCAAATTTACTAAAATATAAAATATATGCCAAATGTTTGGCATATATTAAATAAGTTCTCTTCTGTTTTTTAAAGCTGCCGAAATAGTTATTTCATCATAGTATTCTAAATCTCCACCTACGGGAAGCCCATAGCCTATTCTTGTAACCTTTAAATCAAAAGCTTTTAAAGCTTCCACTAAAAATGACGCAGTTATATCTCCATCTACAGTTGGAGAAGATGCAATAATTATTTCTTTGATTTCTTTATTGTTTTCAACTCTTTTTATTAATTCTACAAAATTTATGTCCGACTCAGTTCTTCCCTTTAATGGAGAAATAAATCCATTAAGAACATGATAAAGACCCTTATAAGTATGTGTTCTTTCCATTGCATCAACATCTTTTGGATATTGTACAACACAAATAGTAGACTTATCTCTATTATTATCTTGACAAATATTACAAGGATCGGTGTCGGAAATATTACAGCAAAGTGAACATTTTTTTACTTTTGATTTAATGGTCCCAATGCTATTTGCTAATTCTTCAACTTCCACCTTATCCATATCTATTATATGATATGCAAGTCTTTGAGCAGTTTTAGGACCAATTCCGGGTAGCCTTGTTAAATTTCTAATTAGTTGTTCAATAGGACCTACTATATTATCCATCTATTATAGTCCTGGAATATTTAAACCGCCAGTTAACTTACTCATTTTTGAATTCACTTTATTTTCAGCATTTCTTAAAGCTTCATTAACAGCAGCAACAATTAAATCTTCAAGCATTTCTACATCTTCTGGGTCTACGGCTTCTTTATCAAGTTTTATAGATATAACTTCTTTATTGCCATTAACAGTAGCAGTAACTGCTCCTCCACCAGATGTAGCAGAAATTTCTTCATTTTTTAAATTTTCTTGCATATCTGCCATTTCTTTTTGTAATTTTTCAATTTGCTTCATCATATTATTCATGTTTCCACCACCACGTGGATAACCGCCAAAACCTCTTGCCATAATTCCTCCTAAATATTTTCTACAAAATTTTTACCAAATAAATCTTCCAGTTTTTTTAAAGTTGTATCGTCAGCTATACTGATTTTTACATCAATATCCATGCCATAACGTTTTTTTAATACACTTTTAATTATTTCAAGCCTTTTAGGTTCATTTGTCGATTTCAAATGAAATTCATGACCAGGACCATAACAAATATTTAAAATCCCGTTTTCAAAACTTAAAGGCTTAGCATCATTTAAAAGTCCAACTAAAGGAACTTGATTTACTGCTTTTAAATCATTTAATATTTCATTCCAATCTTTTTTAATATCAGTTATTCCTAAAGATTTTTCAGGTGCTCCATTATCTACAAACTGATCATCAATGTTTTCTAAAGAATTTTTATGATATTCTTTTTTATCCTCATCAATAGACCTATTATAGTCTGAATTTTCTTCAGTATTTATTGATAGAGGATCACTTTGACTGGATTTTTCTAAAACCTCATTTTCAGACTTCATATCTGAATTTAAATTTATTATATCATTTTCATTTGGCTTTTCCAAAGATTGCCTATATATATTTTTATTATTTGATGAATCTTTTGTTAGAGAACCTAAAAATTCAAGCTTTTCAACTCTTTTACTCAAATTATCTAAATTCATTTGCAAGCTTTTAAAGTTTTTCTTGTTACAGATTTTAATGGAAGTCATTTCAAGTAAAATTCTCGGATTTTCCGCATACTTTAAATTGACCTGCAAATCTTTTAATTCATCAATTATATCAAGAATATTATCTAAATCACAAGTTGCAGCCTGTTCTTTAAAATCTTTTAAATATGTTGAATATACAAGATTTTCAGGATTTTTTAAAGTCCTAACTAACATTAAATCACGCATATGTTTTAAGAGTTGATTGTTCAAGGATAAAAAATCTTTACCTTGAATGGCTATATCATCAATTACAGAAATTGCTCTTTCGGCATCTTTATTTAAATATGCGCTTGTAAGTTCAAATAGGCTTTCTGAAGAAGAAATACCTAAAACATCCATAGCTTTTTCTATTGAAATATGGTCGCTATCAAAAGATAAAAGCTGGTCTAGAACTGAAAGAGCATCTCTCATTGCCCCGTCAGAAGTTTTTGCTATAAGTTGATAAACTTCATCGTCTAAAGTTTTTCCTTCCATCTGACTTATATATTTTAATCTCTTAATAATATTTTCTAAAGAAACCCTTGAAAATTCGAATTTTTGAGTTCTTGAAAGTATAGTTGCAGGAATTTTTTCTTTTTCTGTTGTAGCTAAAATAAAAATAAGATGACTGGGAGGTTCTTCTAATATCTTTAAAAGTGCATTAAAGGCACCCTTAGAAAGCATGTGAACTTCATCTATTATATACACCTTATATTTTAAAAAAGTTGGTGGGTAAATTACTTTGTCTTTTAAATCACGAATATCGTCTACCCCGTTATTTGAAGCAGCATCCATCTCTACAACATCAACAGAGGTGTTATTTAAATTAGAAAGACAGGATTTGCATTTGTTACATGGATTCCCATCAATCGGATGCTCGCAATTAACAGCCCTAGCAAAAATTTTTGCAGCTGATGTTTTACCAGTTCCTCTGGTTCCTGAAAATAAATATGCGTGAGAAACTTCATTATTTTTTATTTGATTTTTTAAGCTCATGACTAGAGCATCTTGACCTATCATTTGGTTGAAATCCAAAGGTCTATATTTTCTATATAAAGCTTTATACATTTTCTTTATTCACCATTTTTATTATAGCAAAAATATTGAAAATAATAAATTATCTAATATTTTTAACAGGACTTTCACAACATTATCACAAACAATCAATATCATATAGGAACAGATATTATTTAGGAGGAATTAAATTATGAAGAATTTAAAGAAATTAGCTAGTATTGGTATCGCTTCTGTTCTTATGTTAGGAATGGTTGCTTGCCAAAGCGGAAATAAAACAAATGCAAATAAAGCTCAAGAAAATGCAGTAGAAGCTCAAGAAAATGCTGATAAGAATCAAGCAGAAGCTAATGCATCTCAAGCTGAAGCTAACAAAGCTAAAAACGACGCTCAAGAAGCTGCTAAAGAAGAAGCTACTAACAATGCTTCAACTGAAGAAGCTACAAACAACGCTTCAACTGAAAAAGCTGAATAATTTTTTTAAAGTTTGGGCCTCTTTTGAGGCCCTTTTTTTACATATATTATTATAATAAAACATTTTTTAATATTTAATAATTTACATTTATGATATAATAATATTAATTTTGAAAGAAGGTGGCATATGTTTTGTCCTAATTGTGGAAATATTGTTTCAAAAGATGACAATTACTGTACCCTTTGTGGGAAAAAGCTTAAAAATATAAAAATAAGCGTAGAAAATTTAGAAGATACTGTAAATACCAGTAAAACAACTACTAAAGAATCTACAAAAGATGTTACAAGGATTTTTAATCCACATAAATTAGATGGCATAGATACTACTGATGACATAAAAAATATAATTGCTGCTGTTGATAAAAAGATTTCTAAAAATATTAGAGATTATGAAAATCGTTCTAACACTTTAGACGATATCCCCAAAGTTAAAGAAACTAAATCGGCTCCAATTATAAAAAAAGATTCACCTAAAAAAGATGAAAATTTAAGTAAGAAGACTGATGTTAAAGAATCTGCTCCTCAAAAAAATATAAAATCTGATGAAAATTCTTTTAATGAATTCAAGATGTCTGAAAAAGAATTAGTTAGAAGAGTTCAAGAAGAACTAAAAAGAAATAATTTTAGCGAAAAAGATTATGAAAATTCTGATGATTCTTTAAATGACAAAAAATCTGAGACTAAAGCTGAAGATAAAAATAAGAAAAAGACATTAAAAGATAAATGGAAAGATTTTATAAATGAAGACGATGATGAATTTTCCATCTTCAATGATTTAAAAAAGGATAAATCTTTAAAAACTGCTAAAGAAAGAGATTTTCACCTAACAAATACTGAGGACTATTCTAATAAATCGATTGAACAAACATTGTCTGTTCCGAAAATTACAACTGAAAATGAAAAATTTTTAGATAAGATTGTCAGTAAAGAAAAAAGAAAAAACAAAGCTGAAAATAAAAAAATAAATAATTCTTCTAAAGAAAATGATAAAGTTTCTCCAAAGAATCATACAAAAAGTAAATTTTGGAATAATGAAAAAATTAAATCAAATATAAAAGAAGAAAAAATAAAATTATCTAAGCTAAAAGATAATATAGAGGATGATTTTAAGGAAAAACATATAGATAAAATAGAAAATGTCGATACCAATAGCTTTCTATTAAATAACTTCAAAAGATTTTCTGTCTTAAATCTAAATTTTTCTGATTTTCTAAAGAATATAAAAAGCAATGAAAGTTTGATATTGCTTGGTCTAGGCATCCTATTGATTTTTGTACCAATGTTTATAGGTCAAGGAAAATTATCTTTTAATCTTATATTTTTCTTGCTTTTAAAACTCGTTTTTGACTATATTCAGTTTTCTATACCTTTAAAAGTCGCAAAGGAAAAAACTAATCTTACAGAAATCTCCGATAGGTTTAGAATCAATGTTTTAATAAACTGGTTTTATACGAAAATACTTTTATTCATAGGATACATAATAACACCTATGGGTGGATTTTTCCAATTTAACCTTTTAAAAGCTATGACACCAATGCCAATAGCTACAATAATTATAATTCTTCTATCCCCTATCATAGCCTTGGGATTTTATTATAGGGATTTAGAGAAAAACAAAATTATAGATTTTGTCGGATGGTACTCATCAATGTTTATTTTGTTTGAACTGATCTTCAAACTATCATGGTTTGGTCTAAACTTTATATTTAATACTTTGTTTTAAAAAAGCTGCCTTAAGTAAGGTTTTCTAAGTTGGCAAAAAACCAACTTAGAAAACTGCTTTAAATGGCAGCTTTTTCTTTGATAGATTTTCTCCATTTACTTCCCAATAAATAAATAATATATATGAGTAAATTATAAATAGCAAAAACAAAAATAGTATAAATTATTTTATTCACTGAATCAAAAAAACCAGTAAATATTGGACTATGAAGTAAATATCCAGCATTTGAACCTGTAGAATAACCAAAAATAAGAAAAACTAAAAGATTTATATTTGCAAATTCATACATGAATTTTAACTGTCCCTTTGAAAACTCGTAATTATCCACAAAAATAAATATTGCAGCGCAAATAATTATTATAAAATGTTTTGCAAAGAAGCAGAATACTGTTGCATGAGGAAATTTGTAAGGATAAATATCCGGAGATATTAAAGCCAATACTCCACCTATACATCCCCAATAAACATTAACTGTTTTAAAGCTATCTTTTTCGTTAAATAAAAGTGCAAAAAAACCTGCCCATTGTGCAATTCTACAGGTATATATGGGAAGCAAATCATCCCAACTAAAAGGCTCTTTTAGAAAAAAATAATAGTAAATAAATTCTTCAAGAATAACAAAAAATATTAAAAATAATCTCAAAGCTTTTTTAAAGTTTTCTGAATTTTCAATTATATTGCTATTTTTATATATACCAACCAGTATTAATGCAATAAAAATAATTATAGAGATATGAGCTAGAGAAAATTTTTCAAAAGGTACATTCTCATTAGTGTGTCTAAAAAAATAAGTCAACAAATTTATCACCTACAGTAAAAATATTAACCCCACCCTTACATAAAAGTGGCATAAATTTTATCTAAAATTATTTAATTTATAATCAATAAAACCGCCTATAAGACGGTTTATTAATTTAATTTATTTATGTTCATTTAAAAAATCATTGATTTTTGGTGCGACTTCTCTTTGACTCCTACTGCTAACAAATAAACCAATATGACCTGTATTTACTTCTAAAAGCTCCTTATCTTCAGAGGAAACTGCATCCATAATAGGCCTTGTTGCTGCTGGTGGAACCTGATTATCTTTCAAACCTAAAATTGCTAAGAAAGGACACTTGATATTTTTTAAATCTACTTTTTTCTTCCCATCAAGCGAAAATTCTCCTTTAATTAAAGAATTTTTATGATACATTTCTATTTGAAATTCCTTATAAGCCCTGCCTACTTGATCAGGTGAGTCAAAAATCCATTGCTCCATCCTTAAAAAGTTGGCAAGTTTTTCTTCATCGTCAATATAATCAATAAGACCAACATATTTATCAATCATTAGATCTAAGGGTTTTAAAAATACAAAACCTGCATTCATAAATTCACCAGGAATATTTCCAAATGTATCTACTAAAACTTCTGGATCCAAATACTTGCCCCATTTAAAAAGTAAACCATCGTTTGTAGAAAAATCCACTGGCGTAACAAGACTAACTAGATTTTTAATCTTATTTTGATTTAAAGCTGTGTATATATAAGAAAAAGTTCCGCCCTGGCAAATTCCCATAAGATTAATTTTATTTAATTTATGTCTTTTCCTTATAAGATCAACACAATCATTAATATAACCATTGATATAGTCATCAAGACCAATATATCTGTCATCAGCAGTTGGATATCCCCAATCAATTATATATAAATCTTGACCACCTTTTAAGAGATTTCTAATAATAGATTTATCTTCTTGTAAATCCATCATATATTGTTTGTTGACAAGTGCATAAACAATCAAAAGTGGTGTCTTGTTTATATTTTCGACTAAGGGTCTATAATGGTATAATTTCATCTTATCTTCTTCAAAAATAAGGTCTTTGGGAGTTTCATTAAAACCACTGTAATCAACATTCATAATATTATTTATGCCCTTTAAAAGTTTGTCATATGATTTTAAAGATTGAGTCAAAGACTTATCAACTTCAATTCCATAAAAATTATCCAAAGAATACCTCCTTAATCCTCAAAATTATCCTTATCTTTTTCCCTAAGCTCCCTTTTTAAATTACGAATTTCTTTTTTTAAATCATAAACAGACTTGTAAAGAGAATCCATATCTTCATTTGTAGGCATAGGTAAATTCTTAAAAGCATCCATTATAAGCTTATCTAAATCTTTTTTCAAAAACATTAATGAATCCACATAATTTCCTAAAAATTTGCTAAATTCGTCTGAATAAAATAATTTGTCAAAATTTTTAGAAACATTAGACTTCCAAAATTCATAAAATTCTTCAAAAGTCTTGGGTGTATTATCATTTTTAACATTTTCCACAAAAGAATTTACAACATCTTCTGTTGTATCCATGACAACAGTATTTAATTTTATATTAAGTTCAGCAAAATAAATTATAAATTTTATAAATCTATCAAAAGTTTGCATACGAACCTGATAAGTGTTTCTATCAATTCCAAATTGCGGTGCATTTAAAAGCTTTTCATAAGTCTTATTATAATTTTCTTTCCAAATATTGAAAAACTCAAGGAAGCCTTCAGGGTCTAATAAAGCACCTTTCATGAAACTATCAACTAAATTTTCACTTGCGTCCATCCAAGGCCCATAAATTATATTTGCAGTTTCCTTATAAGTATTTGTTAATTCATAAGCCTGTTTGAAAAGGTCCTGTAAATCTAAGGGTAAAAGAGGAAATATGTGATTATTTATAAATTTAACTTGACTCACTTTGAAGTTTTCTAAAGCTTCGTCTATAACCTTTTTACTGTCCTTATAATTGTCCAAAAAAGAGTCCTTATATAACTTATAAAGGTCATAATATATCTTTGAAGAATCTTTGATTTTATTTATAACTTGGAAAGGACTTCCTGTATAGTTAAAAAAATCCTGATTAATAAAAGAACCCATCATTTTTTCATAGTTAAGAAAAGGATTCATATTCGAACCAGCGTTTTTTGCAAAATTTTCTGTGAATTTAGACCAAGCATCCATAGATTTCTTTTGCCAATCCATATAATTATCAAAAAATTTAAAATCATTTTCCACTAAAACTACCTCCTATCATAATTACATCATAACATTTTATTTATTACTTATGCAAATATATTAAATATATAAATCGTTAAGTTTTAATCATATTATAATGAGTAGATTTAAAACATTTTTTAAATTTGAGAATTATTTAATAAAATTTTTCCAACAAATATATAAAAAAGAACTTAGCATATGCTAAGTTCAAAAATCTTTTTAATTAGTTTTGATATTCTTTGTAAGTTTCTTCATTGTAAGGAACTTTAATATCACCTGATATTATTTTTTTAGTTAATTCTGGAATTTTATCTAAAATTTCTTTCTTAACGTGTTTATCAGAAGTTGGTGCAATACCTACTGCTCCTTCATCTGCAAGACCTAATTCTATAGTCTTTCCACCTTCAAATTTTCCTTCTTTCATAGTTTTAATTACATTATAAACTGCAACATCAGCATTTTTCATAGCAGAAGTAAGCACATTATCAGGTCCAACTTCGTATTGGTCTTTATCAACACCGATAGCCCACATTGTTTTATTGTCTTTACTAGCATCTTTTGCTGCTGCAATAACACCATCTCCAGCTCCTCCAGCTGCGTGGAATACAACATCAGCTCCGTTTTGATACATTGTAAGAGCTATTGATTTACCTTTTTGTGCATCAGTAAATCCACCAACATATTGGCTCATAACTTCAATTTTTGTTCCTTTTTCTTTAGCTGCATAATCAACGCCAGCTCTGTAACCATATTCAAAGCCCCAAATAATATTACCTTCTTGACCACCAACAAAACCAACTTTATTAGTTTGGGAAGTCATACCAGCAATATAACCAACTAAGAAAGATGGTTCTTGTGCTCTAAACATAATTCCTAATAAATTTGATGGAGCTTCTTTTTCTCCGCCATTAGTTGGATCAACATCAACAATAGCATAATTAATTTCAGGATAATTTTGAGCAGCTTCTGTTATAGCATCGCCCATTTTAAAACCAGCACCAACAATTAAATTTTTTTCTTGGTCAACAAAAGTTTCAAGATTAGGTACATAATCAGCAGCTTGTTTAGATTCCAAATAAGAACTTTCAATTCCTAAATCCTTAACAGCTTTATCAATACCTTCTTTTACACCTTGATTGAATGATTGGTCATTAAGACCACCTTCATCAGTTACGAAACCTACATTGATTTTTTCATCAGTAGATTTTTCTTGACTAGCTTCATTAGTGTTAGCATTTTCTTTCTCTGTGTTTTTTGAAGCATTATCTTTGCTTCCTCCACATGCAGTCATTGCTACAGCTATAAATAATATTAAAGCTAATAGAGTTTTTTTGATTTTCATATATTTCCTCCTAATAATTTTCTCATTAAATTATATAACAATAAATAATTTTTTACAATTTCTATTGTAAACGATTTTTTTGTTTATTTATGCAAAAAAATCCGCAAAAATGCGGATTATAATCATTTTAAAATTTTACAAAAAGGCTCTTGGTACTATAAATACTATAATACAGAAGCACAAGTACATAAGTGCAAGACCAAGAGATTGTTTCAAATCTTTCTTATCAACCATGACAACATCTTTTGAGATTAATTTTCCTGCCAAAGCTCCAATAAATCCCAAAATTGGATAAATAATTATTATTCCTAAATTTGAACTTCCCTTATCAATAAACCTATAAAAAGTTGAAATCATAATAAACATTGGCGCCACATATAATATGTAGTTATTTCTATTAAACCAAATCATAACAACAACAAATAAGCATAAAACTAAAAATACTACTGTTGCTAGAGTATTTAAAATATTTATCCTTGAAACAAAGCTAGAATTAATCATTTCAAGTTTATTTACATAATAGCCCGAATCATTGAATGCTTCTTTTATTGAGTCGGTAGTTTTAGTTGATTCTTTAAAATCACTCATCCTTGCATTAGTAATGAACACAGAAGTTTTTTCGACTACCCTTCCTCCTGAGAATAAAAGATTTTCAGGTTTATAATAAACTGTAAAAGAATAGTCACCTATTTTTTCTTCAAGAGGTATTCTCATAACTGAATATGGTTTATAAAAGTTATCCTTAGATTTATTATAGAAATCCCTCAACCTGAATTTTGCATTGAAAAGTGTATTATTTACCTTTTCATAATCTCCTTTTAGATTAGCAATTGAGTAGTAAGGGAGTATTCCTTCTTCAAAAAATATGTGTCTAGCTGGAACACCCATAATTCTAGCCGTTGAATCTTCTCCTGTATAGGTAAAACTTATTGTATATTTTATTAAATTTTCATTATTTTGATTCTCAACACTTCTAGAAACTACTAAATCCTCAACATTTGTAGGATTTTGGAAAATAATTCCCGAAAAATATCTATCCTTGCCATCATCAGGCCAAAGCAGATCTTTGCTAAAAAATTGTGTCAGAGAAGATAAAAATAAAACTATAATAAATATTGCAAAAATAATGTATTTTTTTATCTTTTCACTCATTTTCTACCTCCAAATGAAAACATTTCACTTTATTATTATAATAACATAGGTTAATGATAAAATAAACAAAAACTTTAATTTTAAGCTATTTATGATATTTATTTCATTAATTTTATCAATTTATAAATTTTTGTGAAATTATTTTCTTACATTATAAAAAAGCTCCAATAAAATTTTATTAGAGCTTATTTTATTAAGAAGTTGCATTGAGTTCTGTCCATGCTCTGTCATATAATTTTAGGCTATCTCCTAAATCTTTAAAGCTTTCTAAGTTTTCTAAATCATGAGGATTCGGATATGCTACTTCAGAGTTTTTTATTTCCGCTGGCAAAAGCTCTCTAACTCCTTTTACAGGAGATGTATAACCGATGCAATATTTTACATTTTTTACTTGAACTTCTTTTTTTATCATGTAATTTATAAATTTATGAGCACCACTAAGGTTTTTTGCATTTTTTGGTATTACCATTGCATCCACCCATTTGTTAGAGCCTTCTTTAGGTATAACATATTTTAAATCAGGATTTTGTTCTATCATAAGCAGTGCATCTCCTGAATACATCACTCCGATATTAGCATCACCTTGAACAATTACATCTCTGCCATCATCATCCATATAAGCATATACCAAGGGTTTTTGTTTTATCAATTCATTTTTTGCTTCTTCAATTTCTTTTGGATCGACTGAATTAATTGAATATCCCAGCCTTTTCAAAGAAAGTCCTATTGTATCTCTTTGAGAATTATACATTATAATTTGTTTTTTATACTTGGGATTCCAAAGAATATCTAGTGAATCGACTTTATCTTTTACCTCTTTTGAATTGTATATTATGCCTACAGTTCCCCAATAATACGGAACTGAATATTTATTTTCCTTGTCATATGTTGGATTTTTTAAAAAATCCTCAACTTGTGAAAAATTATCTATTTTAGAAAAATCAATTGGTTGAAGAAAATCTTCCTTTATTAATTTTTCAATCATATAGTCGGAAGGAACTATGACATCAAATTTGTCTTGAGATTGAGTAACTTTAATATACATATCTTCATTTGAAGCAAATGTTGAATAATTTACCTTTATTCCCGTTTCTTTTTGAAAATCTCTTAAAATTTCTGGATCTATATATTCCCCGGCATTATATACATTGATACTTTCTTTGGCTTGATTTTTTCCGCAAGCCGTTAGAGAAAATAATATTAATAATAAGCATACAAAAATTTTTTTCATTGACTCAACTCCCTTAATTTATTTTCACTTCTCCTATTTATAATTACAAGAAGTATTAATAAAATCAACAGCATTAAAGTTGATAGGGCATTTATTGATGGATTTATTCCTTTCCTTGCCATGGAATAAATTGTTATTGAAAGATTTGTTACTCCTTGTCCTGTATTGAAAAAAGACACAACAAAATCATCTATTGAAAGAGTAAAAGCCATCAAAGCACCCGTTAAAATAGCTGGCTTTATTTGTGGTATTATTACTTTTCTTATAGCATAAAAAGGTTTAGCCCCTAAATCAAGTGCCGCTTCCAATGTATTGGTATCTAATTGATTTAATTTTGGCAAGATTGATAAAATCACATAGGGTATGCAGAATACTATGTGTGAAATTATCATTGTGCAATAGCCCATGCTGAGCTTAAAGAGTCCAAAAAAACCCATTAATGCTATTGCTGTAACTATATCAGGATTAAGAACTGGTAGATAATTAATATTTAAAATTACATCTTTTTTTATTCCTCTTAATTCATGAATTCCTATTGCAGCAAGAGTTCCAATAATTGTTGAAATTAGTGTTGCTAAAACTGCAACTATTAAAGTTGTTCTTAAAGACGACAATATTGACGGGTCATAAAATAAATTTTTATACCACCTCAAAGTAAAACCTGCCCAGGAACCTCTAAGCCTTGAATCATTAAAAGAAAAAACTATTAAGATAAATATGGGAGCGTATAAAAATATAAATACTAGAAATAAATAAATTTTATCAATCAATTTTTTCATAAGCAACCGCTCCTTTAGACTCTTTATTTTTATTCTTTTTCAGTAATCCAGGAAGTACCATAAATATAATCATAATAACTATTAGAACTATAGAAATTGCAGAGCCAAATCCCCAATCTCCTGTGAATGTAAATTGTTTTTCAATTAAATTACCTATCAAATAGAAATTATTTCCTCCCAACAAGTTTGGTATAACAAAAGTAGAAATAGCAGGTATAAATACCATAGTTATACCTGTATATATTCCTGGAAGTGATAGAGGAAAAATAACTTTTAAAAATACCATAAAACTATTACAGCCTAAATCTTTTGCTGCCTCAATAAGTCTTTTATCAATTTTTAATAGAACTGTATATATTGGAAGTACCATAAAAGGCAAGAAGTTATAAACCATACCTATTGCTACAGCCTTCATATTATACATAAGATTAAAAGGACCAAGACCAATTAGTCCCAAAGCTTTATTAATAAGACCATTTCTTCCAAGTAAAGTCAACCAAGCATAAGTTCTTAATAGAAAATTCATCCACATAGGAATTATAAAAACCATTATTAAATTATTTCTTATTTTTTCATTAAATTGGGAAATAATATAAGCAATAGGATATCCTATTAATAGGCACATCAAGGTTGATATTGCAGCTACTCCCAATGAAACAAATAGTATCTTTAAGTAAAGAGGTTCAAAAAATTTTGAATAATTATTTAATGTAAAAGAAAAATTAACTATATCTTTATTGGCATTTAATGAATAAAGTAAAATAAGTGTTAAGGGAAAAACTATAAATAAAATTCCCCATAAGGCATAAATATAAGCGTATCTCTTCATAATAAGCCCTACTTTCTTCTCATAACGTGGATTAAATCAGGTTCAATTATAAGTCCTACCTTTTCTCCAACCTCATTTTTAATTGTAGACTGTATTATCCATTCAACTCCGTCAACATCAACGCTCATTTCATGATGAACACCATAAAAAACTTCATTAGTAACAAGACCATTAATCATACCTTCATGGCGAACAAGCTTTATATCTTCCGGTCTTACAACAATATCCACTTCTTCATTTTTTTCAAAACCCTTGTCTACACAATCAAAAACATGTCCTTGAAATTCCACCTTATAATCTTCGATCATTTTACCTTTAATTATATTAGATTCTCCTATAAAATCTGCGACAAAAGCATTTTTAGGCTCATTATAAATAGATACAGGATCATCTTTTTGCTGAATTATACCATCGTTTAAAACCACAATGGTATCAGACATAGATAAGGCCTCTTCTTGGTCATGAGTTACATAAATAAAAGTTATACCGACTTGCTTTTGAATTTTTTTAAGCTCATATTGCATATCTTGACGAAGCTTTAAATCAAGAGCTCCTAGGGGTTCATCAAGCAAAAGAACTTCAGGTTCATTAACAAGTGCACGAGCTATGGCTACCCTTTGTTGTTGACCTCCTGAAAGAGAATCTATATTTCTATTTTGAAAATTATTTAATCCTACTAATTTTAATGATTGTTTAACCTTATTTTCGATCACTTTTTTAGATAATTTTTTTATTTTTAAACCAAAAGCTACATTATCAAAAACATTTAGATGGGGAAATAAGGCATATTTTTGAAAAACTGTATTTATTTTTCTTTGGTAGGGTTCATCATCTGTAATATCCTTGCCATTAAAAATTACCCTACCCTTATCAGGCCACTCGAAACCTCCAATTATCCTTAAAATCGTAGTTTTGCCACACCCAGAAGGTCCCAATAGAGTTAAAAATTCATTTTTCTTAATTGTTAAATTAAAATCTTTTAAAATTACATTATCCCCAAAAGTTTTGCTGATATTTTTTAGTTCAATAACAAATTTATCTTCCATCCTTACCCCCTAGAAATTTGGTGGAGAGCTAATCCAAATAACCTTAGCCTCTCTTTTTTTATTATTTACAAGAAAATGCTCCCTTTTAGCCTCGAAATAAAAAGTTTGCCCACTTTTTAATTCAAAAATTTTATCACCATAATGCAAACAAATGCTTCCCTTCTCAACATATCCAAAAACTTCACCTTCAAAGGGGGCAATTTTTTTAGACTTGCCACCCTCTTTTAAGGAAATTAGAGTAGGTTCCATCATATTTTTTTGTGCATTAGGGACAATCCATTGTAAAAAAAATCCCAAATCTTCATTTTCATATTCAAAATAATCATCTTCAGAAAATATTATTCTTTCATTTTTGTCTTTTGAAAAAAATTCTGAAGGAGAAGTACCCAAAGCTTCAAGAATATCTAAAAGTGAATCAACGGAAGGTGATGTAAGATCTCTTTCTATTTGTGATATAAAACCTTTCGTAAGCTCACTTCTTGTAGCAAGCTCTTCCTGAGTAAGTCCACTGGCTACTCTTAGCTCTTTTATCTTATTACCTATTTCCATTTAATCTCCTCTTATTAAATATTTTTCTTAAATTATTAAACTATTCACAGTATAAAATCAATACCTATATTTGTCAATAGGTTTATTATATTAAATTTAAAATTTATCATAATTATAATTTGAATTTCATTTATTTGTTTTTCGTGATATAATTTTTTTATGAAAGAAAGATATAATACAATTGATTTTTTGCGTGGATTTACCATCATTCATATGATTATTTTCCACTTGATATTTGATCTGATTAATTTTTATAATTTTAATATCAACATGAATTTTTATTACTACCAACAGTATATATGTATTTCCTTTGTTTTTTTAGCTGGGCTGAGCGAAAACTTTTCAAAAAATAGGATAAAAAGATCTATTATTTTGGGAATATCATCTATATTAATTTCTGTTTTTTCATTCATTTTTGATAGATCTTATACCATATATTTTGGTGTTATACATTTCTTTTTTTCAGCAGGTATTATTTTTTATTTATTTGAAAAATTTTCTATAAAATTAAATAAAAAAATTTTATTCTTTGTTAGTTTATTGCTATTTATAATTTTTAAAGATATATACAAAGGTTCTATATTTTTCAAGCTTATTGATATACCTAAAAATCTTTATACTTACAATTTATTTATTTTAGGCTTACCTAAAGCTACTTTCACTTCTGGAGATTATTTCCCGATAATTCCTTGGATATTTTTGTATTTTTCCGGTTACTATTTTTATGAATTTTTAAATATTAAAAAAAGAATGCCATCCAAAAATATTATTAATATTTTGGGAAGACATTCTCTAATTATATATTTACTCCACCAAGTTATTTTAGTGGCAATATTAAAATTAATTTTAGGCTAGTTAGAATTTACCTCCGGCACCTCCGCCGCCACTTGAACCGCCGCCGAAGCCACCAAAGCCTCCTGAGCTTCCGGAACCAAAACCTCCGAAACCACCAAAGCCGCCAAAACCACCAAAATCATCAAAACCGCCGAATCTATTTCTTCTGTATCTTCTCTTGCGATTTTTAGGACCATTTATAAAAAATGAAAATATTATATATATTACAATAATTAGAATTATAAATTCAGGACTTGACAATGAAAAATCATCTGATTGAGAAACATCTTTAGAATATTTCCCTTCCTCAGCATTTAATTCCACATCATATTCATCTTCATAAAGTTTAATTATATTATTAAAACCTTCAAGAATACCAGCTTCATAATCCAAATCTGAAGAATTTTCACTTTCTCTTATAACTTGTCCCATAGCCCTATAAATTCTGGCACATTTTGCATCAGTTATAAAACCTTCAGCTCCATAACCAGGCTCAATCTGAATATCTCGTGATTTAGTAGCCATAAGTATAAGACAACCATTATCCTTTCCCTTTTCACCAATTCCAAGCTCACTAAAAATTTCTGTGGCATAGGCTTTTGCTTGTCCTTCTTCAATGCTATCAAGGATAACTATTGCTATTTCTCCACCTGTTTTATTTTTTAAATCTAAATTTATTCCATTAATATAGTCCTTACTTTCTTGGGACAATACGTTTTGTGTATCATAAATAAAATAATCAAATTTGTTTTTATCTATAATATTTTTAGCAAAACATATATCAAATATTAATGGAAATAAGACTACAATAAATAAGAGCCTTCTCTTCATAAAATCACCTAAAATTCAACACTAGGAACTTCCATATCCTTTTCTGAAACTTCAAAATATTCTTTTTCGTCAAATCCTAATATTCCAGCAATTAAATTTGTTGGAAATCTCTTTACAGATTTATTATAAACCGTAACAGTATCATTGTATCTTTTTCTTTCAGTTGCTATTCTATTTTCTGTTCCTTCGAGTTGAGATTGAAGGTCGAGAAAGTTTTCATTAGCTTTCAATTCCGGATAAGATTCTACAACAACATTTATTGCCCTTGTAAGTTCTGCATCGGCTTTTGCAAGTTCTTTCGGTGTAGATGCACTTTCTATCCCACTTCTTGCTTGTGTTATTTTTGTAAGTGTTTCTTCTTCATGTTTAGCATATCCCTTAACTGTATTTGTCAGATTAGGAATTAAATCAGCACGTCTTTTAACTTGATTTTGCACTTGAGCCCAAGACTGATTCACATCTTCTCTGAGTGACATCAACCTATTATATTTACCTCCGAGAATTGCTACTAAAGCAATTGCTATTACTATTACAATTATTAATCCTGCTATTCCCTTATTCTTTCTCATGGTTTCCTCCTATTTTTATTATTTTCATATCATTTATAGCTTGGTCAACTAACTTATCAATATCTAAAGCTTCTTCTGAATTTTCCATCTCTTCAACCTCTGGTCTTAAAGATGGATGCTTAGGTAAAAATACTGTGCAGCAATCTTCAAAAGGTAGAATTGAAGTTTCATAAGTTCCAATTTCTCTAGCAATATCAATAATATTAATTTTATCCATACCTATCAAAGGTCTAAAAACAAGTTTACGTGTGATTATATCCGTAACTTTTAAACCGTCAATAGTTTGGGAAGCTACTTGTCCTAAATTTTCTCCTGTTATTATTGCATCATAAGAATTGTCTAAACTTAATTTATCGGCTATTCTCATCATAAATCGGCGAGAAAGAAGAGTCATCTGATCTTCAGGACAATTTTTGTTAATTTCTTTTTGAATATTTAAAAGATTAACTGAATACATGGTCATTTTCCCTGAAAAACTAGAAATTTTTTCAGCTAATTTAATAACTTTTTCTTCTCCTCTTTGAGATGTAAAAGGATAAGAGTGAAAATGTAGGACATCTAAGGCTATTCCTCTTTTTGCCATTAAAAATCCTGCAACAGGAGAATCTATTCCACCCGATAAAAGTAATAACCCTCTTCCATTTGTACCCCTAGGAAGACCTCCATAAGCTTTTATTTTTTCCATATATATATAAGAATTTTCTTTTTTAAAATCCAAATATAAATAAAAATCAGGATTATGAACATCTACTTTTAGAGGGAAATTTTTTAAAATTGCCCCACCTAATTTATTATTAAAATCCATTGAATTCATTGGATAAGATTTATAGGCTCTCTTGCAATGAACTTTGAAAGTTTTAAAATTTGGGTTTTCTTTTAGTTTTTCTCCAACAAAAGAAACCACAGCCTCTTCTATTTCTTTTAGATCACTTTTAACTTTTATACAGGGACAAATATAAACAATTCCGAATATATGCTTACACCTTTTTATTAACTCTTTTTCGTCCCTATATCCATCAATATAAATTTTTCCCATAGAATGGTATACATTTCCATGATCTAAATCGCTTATAGCCTTTTTTATTTGTCCAAGAAGTTTTGACATAAATTGCCCTCTATTCTTTCCTTTAAGGACAATTTCTCCTAAAGACATTGACAATACTTTTTCCAAACAATCACCCTATCATTATATTTCTAATTTCATTTACATACTTAATTAGTTTTTCGACAAAAATATCTATATCTTTAAAACTGATATCTTTAGATGTGCAAATTCTAATAGTTCCATCCATTAAATTGTCATTAAGACCAATTTCTTTTAAGGTTTTTGACTTGTGATTTCCGTTAGAAGAACAAGCTGAAGCAGTAGAAATATAAATTTCATCTCCCTCTAAATAGTGAAGAAGAACTTCTGCTCTTATATCTTTTATAGATACACTCAAGTGGAAATTCGAAGAATTTTTGGGCGTATTTATCTGATAATCTCTTAAATTTTCCTCTAAAAGTTTTAATAGATAAGCCTTAATCTTACCAGCATGTTCTATTCTTTGTTCTAAATTTTCATAGGCAAGTTGGCAAGCCTTGGCAAAACCTAAAATTCCCGGAACATTTTCTGTTCCACTTCTGAGACCTTTTTCTTGACCTCCACCGATGACAAGGGATGGAATATCAAGGGATTCTCTAACATATAAGGCACCCGCTCCCTTTGGTCCATAAATTTTATGAGAAGAAATGGAATAAGTATCAATGCCTAAATCTTTTAAATTAACATGAATCTTACCAACAGCCTGAACGCCATCACCATGTATTAAAACATTTCTATTTTTTTCTTTAACTCTTTTTGTAATTTCCTTTAAATCATTTATAGTCCCAAGCTCATTATGGACATGGATAAGAGAGAGAACTATAGTATTTTCATCAATTTCATCTAAAAGTTTTTCTATATCTACATTTCCATGTTTATCAACACCAATAAATTTAACATCTAATCCTTCATTTTTATAATTGATAAACTGATCGTTAATTGATGCATGCTCAATAGCAGTAGTTATTATTTTATTTCCTTTTCTTTTATTCTTTTTTATTAAACCATGAATGGCAATATTATTGCTCTCAGTTCCGCCCGATGTGAAAAAAATCTCTGAAGCTTGTGCCCCAACTAATTTAGCAACTGAACTTCTTGATTGTGCAATTTCTTTTTCAACTTTTAATCCAAAAGAATGTAGAGATGAAGGATTGGCAAAATCCTCACTCAAAGCTTTTGTCATAATATCTATTGATTCTTGACAAGTTTTTGTTGTTGAACAATTATCTAAATAAATCATCTAATCACCTATGTATCAATATCCTAAATCTTCATTTATCAAAAATACATATATATCTCTACCCTTAGCAGATGCATTTAAAAATAACTCCATATTAGCTGCATCATCATAATGTACACAATCATCAGACCTCAAGCCTTTAAAAATGTCATTATTAATCCTTCTTGAATTTAAAGGTATAGCTATATTTTCTGCCCTTCTAACAGCTTCAGCCTTGTCTGCTACAATTTTATTTCTACCAATAAATATAAAAACTTTCTTATGACCAAAGCAAACTGAAGATATTCTATTTCCAATTCTATCTACAAAATACAAACTTCCATCAGATGTAATTGCATTTGCAGAAGTTAGATAATAATCAGCATCTTTACAGTTGTCTAATCCTTTTTTAAAGCCATCTTTCCAATGCCAAAAACATTTATAACCCTTATCTATTAAAATATCATAAATTCCTAAAGTTTCTAAAGTCTTAGAGCCAGCAAAGCCAAAACTTATATTTTCTTTTGCAAAATGAAGAAAATAATCAACTGCATCTTCTCTATTATCAAAAATATAAGAAAAAAAGCCATTTTTAATAAGTGAGCTTTTAGTTCTTAGTAAATCTATCATTAAAGTTAATTCACCTCATATTTATGATATACTATTTTTTTTAAAATTTAAAGTATTTATAAGATCAAGTTAAATGCTATAATCATATTGGTGATTGCTTTGATATATAATGAAAAAAGACTAAGTGAAAATTCAGAAAAAAATTTTTTAATAATAGAAACAACAGGGCTTTCAATAAAAAATGACGTCATTATTGCAATAGGAATTATTAAAAATAATACTATTTATCAATTTATTATAGAAGATTTAAAAGAAGAGATAGAACTTATAAATAAGGCAAATAAAATTATTAGAAATGAAGAAATAATTGCTTATAACGGAACTTTTGAAAAAAATTTTTTAACTTATAAGGCTGATACTTATAAAATCCCAACTGATTTCAACATAAAAAAATTAAGTCAAAAAATAAAAAACTTTAAATATCTATTCCCTTTAGAAAATTATTCAAAAAGTAATTTAGAAGAATTTTTCAAAATTGAGGGTCAACATGTAATTTCAGGAAAAAATGTCGGCGAAAACTTTAAAAAATATTTGCTTAATAAAGACAGAAATAAACTCCTAGAAATTTCCAAAAGAAATAGGGAAAATCTAATAAAATTAAAAAACTTATATGTAGAAGTAAGTAAATACCTAGGAAAATTTCTTAAATTAGAATTTGGTAACTTAACCTTTGAAATAAAAAATATTTATTTAGAAAAAAATACAATAATATATGAAGGAGAATCCTCTTTTGAAGGAAATTATTACAGATCTAATAAAAATTATACCTTTATTTGCAATAAAAATTTCAAAGTGGAATTATTTACTCATTCCGATATCTATGATAAAGAAGATTACTGTTACTATTTATTAAAAAAAGACTTTAAAAACCTGACCAATAAATCTCATCTAAAAAGTCCTTCACAAATTTTGATTTTATACTATAAAGATTTTTTAATGGAAAATATAATACAAGTCTTTAAAAAAATAATCCAAATGGAGATAGAAAACTTTATATAAGACTATGATTAATTCAAATATCTTTAAAAAAGGCCTAAAGATTATTCTTTAGGTCCCTTTTCCTTAATATAATTATAAACTTTGTCTAACCTTTCAGCAGGCAATGTTTCTACAATTTCTTTTATTGAACTAACAATTTCAGAATCTTCTTTAGGGTCACTGCCCAACAATCCATAAATAAAAGATAATTCTTCATGAGATAACCATTTTTGATATCCCTTTAAATGACTTAGTATAAATTCTTTTTTTTCATTATCACTAATCATATTATCACCTCTTCATGACTATTTTACCCAAAAATATAAAGATAAACATAGAAGTTAAAAATTTTTCAAATTTTTTTAAATCGTAATAATTTTTTTCCAAAAAGAAAAAAATAAGTTTATTTTCTCCATTATAAAAACTGATCTGAGATTTATTTATATGATTATTAATATATAGAATCACTCCTGTGCATTTATTAGAACCTATATTTTATAGAAATTGTCCCTTTGTAATTTTTTTACATAAAAAATCTGTTAGAGATTTACTATCCAACAGATTTTATAAAGCCTCAAAAAAAGTGCTGATGATTTGCCACCAACACTATTTTCTATAAAACATTAAATTTATGCTACTAAATTCCTAAAAAATTTTATATAACATTAACTTATAAATTTTATATTTCTTTTAAATATTTTTTTAAAAACTTTACAGCTTTTTCCGGTTCAAATTTTGAAATAAGACCTACTGCTGATAAAATATATGACTTGTCAAGCAAGAATTTGGGATTTTCAGGTTTCAAATAAGAATCATCTAAATCATTTATCGACTTTAAAATTAAAGATGGATTCTTGGAATTAATCAATACTCCACCAGTTGCTAAAAATTCTTTAGCCCTTCTCAAATCCTTACCACTTTGCTTATATATATATCTTGTACTTGTAGGAATTTTTTTTAACTTGCCAATGTGTCTTGACAATGCAGTTTTTGCTGCTAAATACCCTAAAATTTGATCAAACTTTTCTTCTTCAAGATCAGTAGGAATAAAATCTGTATTATCAAAACGCTCTTGACATCTTTTTTTCGCATCAGTATAGCCAAGGTTTTTAAAAACTTGGTCACCCAAAGACTCATAAAGAGCTGTCGCAGAATATCTCATTCCCATATCTCCCTCAACTGTCCTTTTTTCATATGGCTCATCAATTTCGGGAGCTATGATATTTTCATCTCCCCAATAAGACTTGCCAATAGAATGAATATCTGTAGTAGCTCCACCGATATCAATAGACAATAGGCTTATATTATTAACCTTGCCATAAGTTGAAATAGCATTTTGAACTGCTATTGGTGTGGGTAAAAATATTTTGCATTTTTTTGATAAGGCATCTATCCCCTTAGCTTTTGTAATTGTACTTATGAAAATTTCAGCAATTACTTTTCTTAAAGGAATATAATTTACAACATTGGTTGTTGGCATTACATTTTCAGTAAATACATATTTAATATTGGATTTATCAAAAATATCCCTAATACAATTATTAGCCAACTCATTGCCACAACAAACAACAGGAAAATTATAATTTTTTTTAGCTATAGCTTTTGCGTTAAAAATTATATTGTAAGTATTTCCACCATTAGTTCCACCACAAAGCAATAGTATATCTGGTTTTAAATTTTCAATTTCATCAAGGTCTTTACTTGTCAATTCATAATAATATTCTTTTAAAATTCTAGCACCACTTGAAAGGCTGGCAGTTTTACAAGCATAAGTTGTTAAATTTTTAGAAAATCCCACAACAACAACCTTCAAACCGCCCGATGCTGAAGAGCAACCTAAAAATTCATCATATTCAAGCTTGCATTTTGCCTTAAGCTTTTCAAGCGCCTTATAAAATCCAACTCTTACATCTGAATTTACAGTAGTATAACTTTGACTAGAACCGACAATTTCTATTTTTTCAGTATCTAATAGGTTAAGCTTTGTATAAGTTGAACCTACATCTACTAAAAGATATCTCATGCAAGTTTTTCATCTACAACTTTCATTATACTTTGGTCATTTTCTTTGATTATTTTAGCAACTTTTTCCATTTTCTCTTCAAGTTCTTTTTTATAATCTTGATCTTTCAAAGAATTTAAATTAATTTTTACATTCAAAAAAGCGCCTTCTGAAGCTGCTTTAATATTAATTAAAGCTACTGCAACATCTGTTATAGCATTAGAATTACCATTTTCAGCAAGTTCTTTGCAATAAGGATAAAGTTCAGTAACTTTTGTGCCTAAAGTCAATGGAACTTCTATTGCTTTTTTATAGCCTTCTTGAATTTTTTCTGCCCTTATCTTTTTTTCATCTTCTGTTTCTTTTGGCAACTTCATAGCATCCATAACACCATTAAAAGAAGATGCGTCTTTATCTATAGCTTCTACAAATAAATCTTTATATTTAGCACATTCATTTTTAATTTCTTCAGCTCTTTTTGAAAAATCTGCATATTTTTTCTTTCCAATTGTTAAATTTGCAACCATAGTCAATAAAGAAGCTGCCATGGCAGCATTTAGTGCTGCAATGGATCCGCCTCCGGGTGCAGGAGAATTGGAAGCCGTTTCATTGGCGAATTCTACTATACTTAAATCTTTTAACATAATTCCTCCTAAAAAAGTCCTACAATATTTCCTTTATCATCAATATCCATATTTTCTGCTGCAGGCACTTTCGGTAGACCCGGCATTATCATAATATTTGAAGTTTCAACTACAATAAATCCCGCTCCGTTAGAAATTCTTACAGTCTTAATTTCAATATCAAAATCCCTTGGAGCTCCTATAACATTTTTATTATCGGTAAAGGAAAATTGCGTCTTGGCTACACATATTGGAAGCTTATCAAGTCCAAGCTCAACTAATTTCTTGACCTGTTTTTTGGCAGCTGCTGTTAAAACTGCACGTCTGCCTCCATAAATGTCTTTTACAATCTTATTTAATTTATCTTCAATTGAATCATTTACATCATATAAGAAATTAATTTCTGATTTTTGATTTTCTATATTCTTTACTAATTTTTTAGCAAGGTCTTCGGCTCCTTCTCCTCCCTTTGCCCAAACTTGGCATAGAGAAATTTCAACCCCTAAATCCTTACAAAGTTTTTCAAGTTTTTCAATTTCCGCATCAGTATCTTGAGCAAATTGATTAATTGCAACTACAACAGGAAGACCAAACTTTCTTAAATTTTCAACGTGACGTCTTAAATTTTCAAATCCCTTTTCAAGGGCTTCGATATTTTCTTCTTTAAGATCGTTTTTATTTACGCCACCATGCATTTTCAATGCTTTGATTGTAGCAACAAGAACAGCTGCGTCCGGTCTTATTCCTGATGTTCTACATTTTATATCAAGGAATTTTTCTGCCCCTAAGTCAGCACCGAAACCGGCTTCTGTAACTGCATAATCAGAAGTTTTTATTGCCAGCTTTGTAGCTATTATTGAATTGCATCCGTGAGCAATATTGGCAAATGGTCCTCCATGAATAATAGCCGGAGTATTTTCAAGTGTTTGAACGAGATTTGGCTTAATTGCATCTTTTAAAAGCATAGTAACGGCACCTTGAATTTTTAAGTCTGAAATATATACAGGTTTTCCGGCTCTTGTATAGGCAACAATTATTCTTGCAATTCTTTTCTTTAAATCGTCAAGATCTTTTGCCAAACAAAGAACAGCCATAATTTCTGATGCTACACTTATCATGAAGTGATCTTCTCTAGTAACTCCATCAGCTTTTTTACCAAGACCTATTACAATATTTCTTAAAGATCTGTCATTCATGTCAAGCACCCTGTTCCAAGTAATATTATTAAGATCTATATCAAGAATATTACCTTGGTGTATATGGTTATCAATGCAAGCTGAAATTAAATTATTAGCAGTAGTTATAGCATGAATATCTCCGGTAAAGTGAAGGTTAATATCCTCCATAGGAATAACTTGTGAATATCCTCCACCAGCTGCTCCCCCTTTAACACCAAACACAGGTCCAAGTGATGGTTCACGAAGAGCCACAACTGATCTTTTGCCAATTCTGTTAAAAGCTTGTGCTAGTCCTATTGAAACTGTTGATTTTCCTTCACCTGCCGGTGTCGGAGAAATAGCAGTAACAAGAATTAATTTCCCATCTTTATTATTTTCAGACCTCTTAATGGCATCCCAAGAAATTTTTGCCTTGTATTTACCATAATGTTCAAGATCATCATCAGATAAACCGATTTTTTCTGCTACCTGCTCAATAGGGAGAATTTTAGCTGCATCCGCTATTTCAATATCTGTTTTAAATTCCATTTTTTACCTCAATTAGTCTTCAATCAATAAAGTTTCAAGCACTTGTTCAGCTTTTAAATCTTCAATTTGCATATAATATGCTGCTGAATCAATAAGAGCTTGTAGAGGTAAAAGTCCAATGAGTTCAGTATTGACAACCCCAACTCCATAACGTCTAGCTTCTGATTTAACCATTTCAAGAGCTTGGTAGATTCTAGTCTTTTCAAAATTTACTAAGTTCATTGAAACTTGAACTTGTCCTTTATCTTTAAGTTCTAGACCTATTGCTTTTACAAATCTAAGACCTCCACCTATATGGCGAACTTTTTTAGCAATTGCATCAGCAATTTCAAGCTTATCTGTATTCAAATTAACGTTGAATGCAACAAGATGAAATCTTGCACCAACTGCAGTACATCCTGATTTTTCATTCATTTGTGCTGGACCAAAATCCGGTTTCCAATCTGGATCTTTAATTTTTTCAAAGAATCCTTCATATTGACCCTTTCTAACCTTTGCTAAATTTTTTCTTTCTTTTGTTGTAGCTGCATCTTCATATAAATATACAGGGATTCCCATATCTCCAATTGCCTTACCAACTTCATTAGCAAGTTCTACACATTCTTCAGTTGTCATTTCACTAACAGGTACAAATGGAACAACATCGACAGCACCCATTCTTGGATGAGCACCTTCATGAGTTCTCATATCTATTATTTCACTAGCAACTTTTACTGATTCTATAACAGCTTCAACAACTGCTCTTGGGTCCCCGATTACTTCAACCACTAATCTATTGTGGTCCTTATCAGGTTGATAATCAATTAACTTAATTTTTTCCTTATTTCTAAAACATTCTGTAATTTTATCTACCTTTTCCAAATCACGTCCTTCAGAATAATTTGGAATACACATTACTCTTTTCATTTTTTTCCTCCTAATGATTTATTTATTATTAAAAATATTATTCATATACTATTTCAGTTCAAGGTTAACAGATTTATTAACTTCTTCAAGTAACTTACCGCTATCTATAATATCAGTTGCTTTTTCAAGTTCATCATAGATTTCAATGTCCTTATCTTGTTCAATAAAGTCAACAAAATCTCTTATTACATCGTAAGCTTTTTGAGTTCCCTTGCCTAGATGAAGCTTACCATTTTCCATTTCCCTTCTGAAATCAACTGCTTGAGCAGCTATCATAAGTTCAGTTGCCAAAACTCTTTTAACGTTAAATACTACTTCACGAGCTTTTCTTGCTGCCCATTGACCCATAGATACAAAGTCTTCTTGATTTTCACAAGATGTTATTGAATCAACTGATGCAGGGTGAGCCAAAGTTTTATTTTCAGATACAATTGCTGCTGCTGCATATTGAGTAATCATAAATCCTGAATTTAGGCCTGGGTGTTTAACAAGAAAAGATGGCATTCCTGAAAGTGTTGTATTTATTAGTCTTTCAATTCTTCTTTCAGAAACATTTCCTAGTTCTGAAACTGCAATAGCTAAAAAGTCAAGTGGTTGAGCCATAGGTTCACCATGGAAATTACCTCCACTGATTACATGACCTTCTCCTGTTACTATTGGGTTGTCTGTTGCAGAATTTATTTCGATTTCTATCTTTTCTTTAACATATTCAATTGAATCTTTACTTGCACCATGAATTTGTGGAATACATCTAAAAGAATAAGCATCTTGTACTCTTAACTGTGCAGTATGAGTTACATATGTTGAATCTTCAAGCAATCCTCTCATATTTTTTGCAGTTGCAAGATTTCCTTCATGTGGTCTTATTGTGTGAAGTTCTTCCCAGAAAGCATCTATAATTCCTCTTGCACTTTCTATAGATAAAGCACCAGCTATATCAGCTATCTTTGCAAGTTCAATTGCATCATAAGTTGCAAGAGCACCGGTAGCTGTTAAAATTGTTGTACCGTTAATTAAAGCAAGACCTTCTTTAGCAGCAAGTTTAATAGTTTTAAGTCCTGCACGATTCATCGCTTCAGCACCCTTTAAAAGTTCTCCTTCATAATATGCCTTTCCAAGTCCAAGCATTGGAAGAACCATATGAGCAAGTGGAGCTAAGTCACCGCTGGCACCTAGAGAACCTTTTTCAGGAATAAATGGTACTACATTTTTGTTTAACATAGCTACCAAAAGTTCAATTGTAGAAAGTCTTATTCCAGAAACACCTTTTAACAATGAATTAATTCTAATGGCAATTGATGCCCTTACTTCAGCTTCTGATAATGGATTACCATATCCTGAAGAGTGAGTTCTGATTAGATTTTCTTGTAATTGTGCGTTGTCTTCTTCTGGAATGCTAACCCTTGAAAGCGAACCAAAACCGGTATTAATTCCGTAAACAACTCTTTCTTCTTCAACAATTTTTTCTACAAACTTTCTTGATTTTTCAACTTCAGTTTTTGCACTTTCATCAATTTCAACTTTTTCATGAAATCTTGCAATTTTTACTAAATCTTCTAATGTAAGATTATTTCCATTTAAAACTATCATAATAATTATTCTCCTTTTTTTTTAACACTTTTAATTTTTAATAAAACTTTTATTTTTAGCTGCATCAAAAATTTTAATTTTTTTTGATTTAGACTTAGCTAACGAAATTATACCTTGTAAATCTTCAGACTTGAAATAAAATCTCTTAGTTATATCACCCTTGGTAAAATAAATAATTTTTAGATCTTTGTAGTCATAATCATTAGCATAAGTTAATGCGTAAATATCCTCCCAATCCCAAATCTCATAAGATTTGCTAATAAAAATATTGTAAAATATTTCAAGCCCCCTACTTGTAACTACAACATATCTTTTATAAACCAAGGTTAAAAACAACACTAAAGCAATAAAAAGCCCAATTCTATAAACTGTAAAAAACCCAATTAAGGCAAAAAGAATTGTTAAAAACCACGCAATATAATTTACATAATTTTTTCTATTTTTTACATCTATATATGAGTAGATATTTCCATCTAAATCTTTCCAAGGTAAATCAAATTTCACAATAAAACCTTTCAATTAATCAATTTAATAATATATTTTTTTAACTTTTAACGAATACTAGGCGCTTTTCCTTCAGCTCTTCTCTTTTCAAGTTGAGAAACTGCATACTTATGAATTTTTTCAGGAGCATTTGGAACATTTTTAAGCATTTTTGTTTTACCAAACAAATTAGTATAAGCGCCATCAGCCCAGAAAATATTGCGTCCTAAATAAGCGGTGATAACTGCATATATTGGATTTAATAAGTTAACAAAAGCAAATGGGAAGAATTTAATAGGTGAAATTCCCAAAGTTCGCATTTGATAAGCACCACAAGCAGTCCAAGGAAACATAACAGCCCAAAGTGTACCAGCATCTTCAAGTGTTCTAGAAAGCATATTTCTTGCAAGTCCCAAATCGTCATACTTGTCATCATATAATGGTGCAGGAACTCCAATACCTAAAAATTGGTCACACATTGTAGCATCACAGAAAATTGATGTCATCATTGTTGCAAGGACAAGCCCTCCAACACTATTTATTTTCTTCTTTAAATTTCCAAATAATTTTTCTACGGTACCACATTTTTCAAGGATACCTCCAAAAGATACTGCTAAAATAATAAGGTTTATTGTCCACATTTGATGGTCCATACCACCTTTAGCTAAAGCTGCATCCAAAAATTCATTTCCTGTTTCTACACTTGGTCCATAGTGAAGAACTGAAAAAATTTCTCCAAGAGATCTTGGTTCTTGGAAAATAAGTGAAAAAATCACACCTGTAAATACAGAAATCATTACACCAGGTAATCCCGGAACTCTTAAAATACAAACGACCACAATTACTAAAATTGGAATAAGTAAGAATGGGTTAATATTAAAAGAACCAATTATCGCATCTTGAATCCCCTTAGCAATTGTTGGGTCATATGTCCCAATATTTGAACCCATACCTAAGATTGTATAAAAAATTAGTGCCAAAACAAATACTGGTCCTGTAGTTGAAACCATAGCTGTAACGTGGTCAAATAAACCAGTTTGTGCAACACCTGCTGCTAAGTTAGTTGTATCGGATAATGGTGAAAATTTATCACCAACATAAGCTCCTGAAATTGCCATGCCGGCGGTTATCGCTGGGTTAATACCAAGTCCTTGACCTATTGTCATAAAAGCAATACCTATTGTACCTGTAGCAGTCCAAGAAGAACCACAAGCAAGTCCAACAACAGCAACAAGAAGACATCCAACAGGTAAAAATAATTTTGGTGTCAAAATATCTAAACCGTAATAAATTAGTGCTGGAATTGTACCTGATATCATAAAAGATGAAATTAAAAGTCCGACCGTAAGCAAAATTAATATAGCTTCCAATGTCGCATCCAATCTTTGAATCATACCAGCAACCATATCTGACCAGGTATGACCGCACATAATTCCAACAATTGAACCCACAATAATGCCAATAATTAATGGCATATGTGCAGCATCATAAGTCTCGTTACTAAAATTAAAAACATAAATCATAAGACCAACCATTGTAAGAACAGGCAAAAGAGCTTCCAATAAATTTGGTAGCCTTACAGTTTTTTTACTATTGTCCATAATAACCTCCTTTAAAACTTTGCGCTTCGTGAAAACGCATACACATTGACTAAGCAGAAATAATCTGCGCTAAATGTATCTGATTAGAAACTAAACAGATAAGCTTTGAAAATATCCAAACAAATTTCACCATTTGGATTATTTCAAAATGAATATGATATAGGCACTTTTCATACCTAACTTCATACTTAAATTATTTCACACAGGAAAATCATTGTCAACATAAAAAAAGATAAACTTTTTGATAAAAAAAGGCTAAAATACAATATGTTAGCAAGACTTCTCGATAACTGTTTAGCACAGAAAAAAGTTTTAAATAATTCATAAAATATAAAAGCCTTAATTATCAATAACTTCAGCATATGGTAAAATTTTTAAGTAAAATGTCAATCAATATTGCAAAAATAAATACAATAAAAAATATTTTTTTTAATTTCCTTTCAGATAATATAATTCAAAAAATTTTTACCTTTAAATTTAAAATAATTAATGATTAAATATATTTACTTTGAAATATAATTTTATACTTACAAAAACGTGCAAATTTTATTTACACAAAAAAATCCGGGATTGTGTCCCGGAAATTTTTTATTATTTTACTAACTGTCTTTGATCAACAACAAGTTCTCCATCTATATAAACTTTTTTACATAGGTTTGTTGCAAAGAAATATAACAAGTAGTCAAGATTTTTGGCTTCAAATACTGATATATTTGCAGCCTTACCTTCTTCAAAAGAACCCATTGTTTTGGCTCTATCTATTGAATATGCGGCATTTATGGTAACAGCATTAAATACTTCTATTGGGGTGAGTTTTAAGGCAAAACATCCTAACTGCATAATAAATTGCAAATTTGCTGTCGGGCATGAGCCTGGGTTTGAATCAGTACATAGGGTGATTGCCATGCCATTTTCAAGCATTTTTCTAGCTGGTGCATAAGTGTCTTCCATCAAGGAGAAAGTTGTCCCTGGCAAAAGATTACCTATTACATTATTTTCTGCAAGTGCCTTAATTGACTCATCACTTATTACCATCAAGTGTTCCGCTGATCTTACCTTTAATTCAGATGCAACTTTTGTACCACCGATGTCTGCAATTTCATCTGAATGAATACGAAGTTTAAAGCCGTTTTTTCTTGCTGCTTCGAGTATTCTTTTTGATTGTTCGGCAGTAAATACATCTTTTTCGCAAAATACATCACAAAATTCTGCCAGACCTTTTTCTTTAATTTTTGGCATCATATCTATAACAATGTCTACATATTTGTCAGGGTCATCTTTATATTTTTCTGCAATTACATGGGCAGCCATAAATGTAGGAACAAGTTCAACCTTTAAATCTTCGTTGATTTTTTTTATGACTTCTAGTTCTTTAACTTCTGTATCAAGTTCAATTCCATAGCCTGATTTTGCTTCTACAGCTGTAACCCCATGAATCATAAATTGTTCCACAAGATTTCTTGTTTTGTCATATAATGTTTCAAAGCTTGCTTCTTTTGTTGCTTTAAGTGTTGATAAAATTCCACCGCCAGCGGCTAGTATATCAAGGTATTTCATGCCATTTAATTTCATGGCAAATTCATTTTCTCTGCTGCCACCGTAAACAAGGTGAGTATGAGCATCAATTAATCCTGGAGTAGCCACGCATCCTTTTAAGTCAACCATTTTTGTATGCTCATCTTGAAGTGATTTATAAGCATCTCCTTGTCCTATTTGTAAAATCTTGCCATCTTTTATTGCAATGTAGGCATTTTTTAAAATATCAGCTTCATTCATTTCTTTTCCTCTAAGAGGTCTGCCCAAATCCCTAGGTGAAAATACTTCTTCTAAATTATATAAAATCTTATCAGCTTTCATAATAACCTCCTCTTATTTTGATAAATTATCCCAATTTAAAAACTAACCTTAATTTTAGATTTACTTAATTATTTTGTCAAGGAAAACAATTTTATAAATTATGACTTTGCTAGCTAATTGGATAATATTTACAAGATATAATTTTATTATTTATAAGTGTATAAAAAAGCTTAATTATTCTGAAAACATTTTTAAATCATCTAATTAAAAATCAGTTTACAAAATTTTTTCATTGTTTTATAATTATTTAAAAAGGAGGTTGATTAACTTTATGGATAATCAAACATTAGAAAAAGCTATGGTAGTTAGGCTTGATGTTTTACCGGAAAAGAAATCTTTTGAACCCGGTATTAGACGTGCACCGGATAGGGGATTTAGATTGACTAAAGACCAAACTAAGATAGCACTTAGAAATGCTCTTAGATATATACCTGAAGAATATCATGAAGAACTTATTCCTGAATTTTTAGAAGAATTGACAAGTCGTGGAAGAATTTACGGCTATAGGTTTAGACCACAAGGAAGAATTTGGGGTAAAGCAATTGATGAATATAAGGGTAATTGCTTAGAAGGAAAAGCATTTCAAGTTATGATTGATAATAATCTTGACTTTGAAGTTGCTCTTTATCCATATGAACTTGTTACTTATGGAGAAACTGGTTCAGTATGTCATGACTGGATGCAATATAATCTTATAAAAAAATATTTAGAAGTTATGCATGATGACGAAACTCTTGTAGTTGAATCAGGTCATCCTCTAGGACTTTTTAAATCTAGAAAAAATGCTCCGAGAGTTATCACAACAAACGGACTTATGATTGGTGAATATGATAACTTAGATGATTGGGAAATTGCTGAAGAAATGGGAGTTGCAAACTACGGTCAAATGACTGCAGGTGGATGGATGTATATAGGTCCTCAAGGCATAGTTCACGGTACTTATAACACAATTTTAAATGCAGGAAGATTAAAACTTGGTCTTGGCGAAAAAGATAATCTTAAAGGAAAACTTTTTGTATCATCTGGTCTTGGTGGCATGAGTGGTGCTCAAGGTAAGGCTGGAGATATAGCAGGAGCTGTTTCAATTATTGCAGAAGTAGATATTTCAAGAATAGAAACAAGACTTGAACAAGGCTGGATTATGAAACTTGCAGAGTCTTCTGAAGAAGCTGTTAATATGGCTTTACAAGCACAAAAAAATAAAGAAACTTTATCTATTGCATACCATGGAAATATAGTTGATCTTCTTGAATACATGGATGAAAAGAATATTCATATAGATTTATTATCTGATCAAACATCTTGTCATAATGTTTATAATGGTGGCTACTGCCCAGTGGGACTAACATTTGACCAAAGAACAGATATGTTAGGAAAAGATATTAAAAAATTTAGAGAATTAGTAGATGCTACACTTAGAAGACATTTTGAAGTAATAAAAAGACTTGTCGACAAGGGAACATATTTCTTTGACTACGGTAACTCATTTATGAAAGCAATTTTTGATTCAGGTGTAAAAGAAATATCTAAAAATGGTGTTGATGATAAAAACGGATTTATTTGGCCATCATATGTTGAAGATATTATGGGACCACTTCTATTTGACTATGGATATGGACCTTTCAGATGGGTTTGTCTTTCAGGAAAACACGAAGACCTTATAGAAACTGATAAGGCTGCTATGAGCTGTATAGACCCTGAAAGAAGATACCAAGATAGAGATAACTATAACTGGATTAGGGATGCAGAAAAAAATAAATTAGTTGTAGGAACTCAAGCTAGAATACTATACCAAGATGCAAAAGGTAGGGTTGCTATTGCACATAAATTTAATGAATTAGTAAGAGAAGGAAAAATCGGACCTGTAATGATGGGTCGTGACCACCATGATGTATCAGGAACTGATTCACCTTTCAGAGAAACCTCAAATATTAAAGATGGTTCCAATGTAATGGCAGATATGGCAACACAATGTTTCGCAGGAAACTGTGCCAGAGGAATGAGCCTTGTTGCTCTTCACAATGGCGGTGGTGTTGGAATTGGCAAAGCGATTAACGGAGGATTCGGACTTGTACTAGATGGTTCTGAGCGTGTAGATGAAATAATAGATTTATCTCTAACATGGGATGTTATGAGTGGCGTAGCCAGAAGAAGTTGGGCTAGAAATGAACACGCTATGGAGGTTTCAGTAGAATTTAACGATGAAAAAACAGGAGTTATTACTCTTCCCTATTTAGTTGATGATAAGTTAATTGAAGATGCTGTAAAAAACATTAAATAAGCTTTATTAAAAAATTAAGTCGGGTGCTTATCCGACTTATTTTTTAATTTACATAATATTTTAAAAATTTACAAAAGATTGTTTGTTTTACATAATACTTTTTTTATTTTTAATTTTAATATATACTTTAAATAGTATGAAAGGAGGTTTTTTATGAAATACCAAGAAATTGTAAAGGGTAATTTTATAGAAAGGATAAATAGATTTATAGGTAAAGTTATTATAGATGGGAAAGAAGAATTGGTTTATATACCAAACACCGGAAGGTGTGAAGAACTTTTTATTAGAAATGCTCAATGCTATCTAAGTAAAAATGATTCTCCTAAAAGAAAAACAAAATATACTCTTACATCTATATTGAAAAACGAAATACTTATAAATGTTGATTCCACAGCTCCTAATAACGTTGTTGAAGAAGCAATCAAAGAAAATAAAATAGATTTTGGTTTTGAAGTTAAAAGTTATAAGAGAGAATTTAAATTTGATAAAAGTAGATTTGATTTTTACTTAGAAGGTGAAAATAAAAAAGCCTTTTTGGAAGTAAAGGGTGTAACTCTTGAAAATAATGGACTGGCATCTTTTCCTGATGCACCTACAAAAAGAGGTTTAAAACACATAAAAGAGCTTTCTATGGCTATTGATGAGGGATATGATGCCTATATATTATTTTTAATTCAAATGCATGGTCCCAATGAATTTTTCCCCAATTATAAAAGACATTACGACTTTGCTAAGGAATTAGAAATGGATAACCAAAAGGGAGTAAAGGTTCTAGTTTATGATTCTCTTGTAAGTCCATATGAAATAAAAATTCTTGATAAAATAAACTATAATTTGGACCACATTATTTTAAGACTGGCTGAATTTTCCGATAAAAAAGCTATAGAAAAGATTTATGATGATGGTTCAAAATCTCTTCATGCAATGGGTGTAGACCAATGGCAAGGAAGTTATAAACCTAACCTTTCCAATATGCAAGAACTCTTAAATAAAGAAGAGCTTTTTGTATTAGAAGATAAGGTTCCTGTGGCCACTGCTATTTTACAAACTTATGATTCAGATTATGAAGATATAAGAGGAGAATACCTCTATGGGAAAAAATATTTAAGTATCCATAGGTTTGCTGTAGCTGGAAACCACAGAAATAAAGGCTATGCCAGAAAACTTTTAAATAAAATTGAAGATTTGGCAGTTGAAATGGGGCTTAATGTATTAAGAATTGACACTCACAAGGATAATTATAAAATGCAACATATTTTACGTTCATGTGGCTTTAGATTTGCTGGTGTTATTTATTTTAAAGGTAAGCTGCCCAGAGATTCTTTCGAAAAACCCCTGCGCATAAAATAATTCCATGAACGAAAATAATAAAATAATTTTTAGACTTTGCAAAAAATCAGATAAAGAAAAAATACTAAAAATTTATGATGACGGCTCAAAAGCCTTAAATAAATTGGGAGTGGACCAATGGCAAGGCTCTAAAAAACCTAATCTTGATAATTTAGAAGAACTAATCACAAATAAAAATCTATACGTTCTTGAAAGTGATGATATAATTGCCACAGCCCTTTTAAGAAATTACGATAAAGATTATGATAATATTGATGGCAAATGGGTCTATGAAGGACCATATATAGTTATTCATAGATTTGCTACTAAATCAGAAATTCACCGTAAGGGCTATGGCAAATTTCTTTTTAAAGAGATAGAAAAATTTGCAAAAAATAACAATATAGATATTTTAAGAATTGATACTCATGAAGAAAATCTTCCCATGCTTGGTCTTTTAAAATCTTTAGCTTTTAAATACAGGGGTATTATCTATATAGACGGCAAAGATAAAAGGTTAGCTTTTGAAAAAAAACTAACCTAAACCAAGTACCTCAAAAAAATCGTTGCAAGACCTAGAAATATAAAAAATCCACAGGTATCTGTAAATGTCGTTAAGAAAATAGAAGATGCAACAGCGGGGTCAATATTAAATTTATCAAGTAATAGGGGTATCAAAAATCCTGTTATTCCTGCTATTATCATATTACCAATCATAGATAAAAATAATATTATGGCTAAATATATATTATTAGACCACATCGTAAAAATACCAGCGGTGATTATCCCAATGACAGCCCCTTGCAAAAATCCAAGAATAATTTCTTTCATGATAAGATTAAAATCTTCCTTTAGGGAAATCTCTCCCCTTGCAAGAGAAGTTAATACAATTGATAAGGTCTGACTTCCAGAGTTTCCACCCATACCTGTAACTATAGGCATAGCTACTGATAAAACTACAACTTTTGAAATCGTAGGTTCAAATTGTTTAACAACAGATGACGCTAAAAATGCTGTTAGTAGGTTTATGATAAGCCATGGCAATCTGGATTTTACAGATTTTACAATTCCTGAATCTAGATCTTCATTTCCCACCCCATGCATAGCAAGCATATCTTCGTTTAACTCATCTTCAATTACAGGGATAATATCTTCTGATGTTATTACCCCTAGGATTGCTTTATTTTGATTTAGAACAGGTAAGACTGTCAAATCATATTTAGTAAATAAGTTAGCTGCAATTTCCTGATCATCTCTACCGTACACATAAAAATTTAATTGTTCATATAAATCTTTTAGTAGATCCTCATCATCTGCAGTTAAAATTGTCCTCAAAGTTACATAACCTTTGAGCCTGTGCATATAATCAGTAATAAAAATTTCATCAATTATTTCTGTTTCAGGAGAAATTTGTTTAATTTTATTGAGGGCATCTTGGGCAGTTAAATTTTCTCTTAAAGAGATAAAATTTGTACTCATTATGCCCCCTGCTGTATCTTCGTCAAAGGACAAAATCATCTTCAAGATGTTAGAATCTGATGTCTTCATAATTTTTAAAATTTCTTTACGCCTAACTGTGGGTAAATATCCCAAAAGATCTGCCACATCAGAATTTTTCATATGCGAAAATATTTCTATTAGCTGAAAATCATTAAAAGATTTAGATATTCTTACGGCAAATTCCTCGTCACAAACTTCAAAAATTTCTGCCACATTTACATCTTTACATAGCCTTAAAAATTTAAAAAGATTCTCATCAGATAAGTCTTCAAGTTCATCTAAAATATCAACAACATGGTATTGTTCAAATAATCTATTGGCTAGAAACTCATCTCTTCCTTTAATTATCACACCTATCTCTTTTGAAATATTATCCATATTTACCTCACTTATCTCTACAGCCTTCTAGTTCAATCAGAAATCTTGACATCTCATTTTTAATATTATTCCTATAGTAAGGATATATCAAAAAAAGATTTTCCTTGGTTCTTGTCATGGCAACATAAAATAATCGTCTTTCCTCTTCTAATCCTAATGTATCATCAGGCAAAATGTCTATAGAACTCTTAGAAGGAATATTGCCATCAATTAAATCAATCATAAATACATTAGTAAATTCTAATCCTTTTGATGAGTGAATAGTTGAGAGGAATAAATTTATATTTGAATCATTAGGTTTTCTCAATAAAAACTGCAAATGTTTAAGTCTACCAATAAATTCATCAATATCTTTAGCATTTTCACCAATCAAGCTTATATAAAATAGATACTCAGAAATAGAAGTCATATTTTCTCCGAGTCTCTTTGCATTTTCCTCTAAATACTTATTATAACCCATTTCATATTGAATGAAAGATAAAGCCTTAGATAATTTCATGTTTTTTAATATTTTAAAATCACTGGCAAGTTTAGAAATATTTTTTAAATAATATGGTGGCAAATTAGGATATGCCATTAATTCTTTAAAAATATTATCAGTAACTTTATTTTTTAAATAAGCAATATGCCTTTTTGAAATATAGCCTTCAAGTTTGTAATAAAATTTTTGATAGAGAGCTAAGTTTGATAAGTCATTTGAAAAATTAATAATATCAATTATATCCCTAACTATAAAATGAGAGAAAAACTTATTTTTGTTATCTTTAATATTAAAATCAATATTGTTTCTTTCCAAAAATTCAACAAGACCTATGGCAGATAGATTGTTTCTATATAAAATTGCACAGCTACCTTGCAATTTCGGCAATTTATCCCTAATAAATTCGTACTGATCCAAAGAGTTCTTTAGTTTAATCAGCTCAACTGGATTTTTCCAATCATTATTTGTGCAAATAGCTTTTTTGAAACGATTCTGATTTTGCCCAATAAATAAATTTGAAATATTAACAATATTTTTTGAAGACCTGAAATTCTCTTCCATATAATAGATTTTTAAATCCTTATAAGTTTCATTTAACTTCAATAATTCATCAGGTTTTGCTCCTCTAAAACCATAAATACTTTGGTCATCATCAGCAACAATAAAAATATTATCTTTAGGCTTAGCCAAAAGTTTTAAAATTAAAAATTGCACATAAGAAGTATCCTGACCCTCATCGAGCTGAATAAAATCAAAATAAGACCTGTACTTATTCTTAAAATAGGCATCATCTTTTAAAATTTTGTAAGTTAAAGTTAGCATATCATCAAAATCAATATAATGATTTTCTTTCTTATAATTTTCATAAGACAGAAAAATCTTTTGAAAATTAGCCGTCTGACAATTAAAATTGTTCTCAAAAGATGAGGGATTAAGAAGCAAATTTTTACAAAGGGAAATTTCATTAGAAGTCATATCCAATAAATCTTCAGTTGGATAAGTATTATTAATTGAAATATAGATATTTTTTAAAACCTGATTTTTCAATGATTTTTTTTCTTCAATAAGCTTATAATTTTTACCACGAATCCTTGCATAATCAAGAAGTATTTTATAAGAAAAAGCATGAATAGTTAAAAAATTAGTATTCAAATTAGAAGACATTTTAGAAAATCTCTTTGACATTTCGTTAGTTGCCGACTTAGAAAAAGTGATAGTTAAAATTCTTTTGGCATCTACGCCCGTTTTTATAAGATTTAAAGTTCTGTGTAAAAGTATAGTCGTCTTGCCTGCCCCAGGAACAGCTAAAACAAGTGCCGGTCCATCTCTATGTAAAATTACTAATTTTTGTTTTTCTGTAAGTTCCAAAAAAATTCCCTCCATAATTAGTCTATACTATTTTTTTAGTTTTTTAAATCTATTTTTTTAAGGTCAAGTGTATTATAATAAAGATAATGGGAGTGATAATATGTTAATGACAAATTTTTTACAAAAAAGGAAATCTGTTAGAGATTTTAAAAATAAGAAAATTCCTGCAGATGTATTGGCTAAAATAAAAGAGAATATGAAAGTCATAGACAATCTAGATGCGATGGCTAAATTTTATTTATTTGAAAACGGTAGCATAATTTATAAAGGACTGGACGGAAAAGCCGGCTATAATGGAGTTATGATTGAAGCACCCCACTACATAGGTCTTGAATTTAATAAAGACTCTGAAATAAATATTCTAAAAAGTGGATATTTGTTAGAAAAGCTGAACACTGAAATTGTTAATTTGGATTTAGACACCTGCTGGATAACCGTTTTTGAAGTAGATGACAAGGCAAAAAAATCTTTATTTGGTGAAAATGGTGCAAATATTGATTATCTAATAGCTATAGGTTACGGTAAAAAGAAAAAATTATTTGATTTAGCTGTTACTCAAGAAAGACTTTCTGTTGAAGAGATAGTATCTAAAGGCAGTTTATCAGAACCTATAACAGCCGAATTTCTTGAAAATAGGGGACTTTTTGACTTGTTCTCCTCAATCAGATATGCACCTAGCCACAAAAATTTCCAACCATGGAGATTTATGATAAAAGATGAATCTGTTTATGCCTATATGGTCAAAAAAGATGGAGAAGACAAAGCTTCATTAATAGATATGGGAATAATTTTATTCTACTTTGAAGAAATGGCAAAAACAATTGGCATAAGTCACAAATGGAATATTGAATTAGAAGATAAAGGAGAATATCTACAAGTAGGTAATTTTAAATTATAATTCATAAAAAAATAAAATAAATATTTTCATTAAAATAGGGACGCTGACTGAGCAGTCCCTATTTTTATTCCCCATCTTACTTTTTATACTTAATATAGTCTTCTATTATTAGAGGTATCTGAATTACAGTTAAAAATATATAGCAAAGACTATAATTTATATTTTCATATGACATACTATAAGAATCAAAAAAGCTCCCAGTCTTATAACTGAGAGCTTGAAATAGCTAAAATTATTTATTTTCTTCTTTTTCTAAAACTGCTGTTGCCGTTTTTGTGGAAGGTTCAGCTTGAGTTTCTTCTTTAGCTTTTTGAGCTGCAAGCTTTTTTGCTTCCATTTCTTTTTGTTTTCTTTCCTTTTCTCTTTCTTTCATCTTAGCAACTCTGTCCGGATATTCACAGAAAATTGCTCCTGTAGGACATACTGAAACACACTTGCCACAGTTGATACATTTTTCATAGTCAATTCTTGCCAAGTTATCTTCAACATGAATTGCATCTTTAGGACAGTTCTTTTCACACATCTTACATGATATACATCCAATGTTACAGTTAGCTCTTACAATCTTACCAACATCATTAGACATACACTTAACAACTGTTTTAGATTTATAAGGAACTAATTTAATTATTCCCTTAGGACAAATATTAATACACTTCATACAAGCTACACACTTTTCCTTGTCTACTTGTGCAACTCCATCTACCATATGTATGGCATCAAATTCACAAACAGATACGCAAGTTCCTCCGCCACAGCACCCAAATGAACAAGCTTTTTGTCCTTTTTGAAAATCTGAAATTAATCTGCAATCAACAAGGTCATGATAATCATATTTATTTTTAGCCTTACCACAAGTTCCTTGACATAAAACACAGGCTACATTTCTTTCAACATTTCCTGCATTTACACCCATTAGTTCTGCAATTTTTTCTGCTGTATCATTGCCACCAATAACACATCCATTTACTGGTGCCTTACCACTACATATGGCACTTGCCATACCGTCACATCCTGGAAAGCCACATGCACCGCAGTTGGCACCAGGTAGGGCATTTCTTACTGCAATAACCTTAGGGTCTTGTTTTATATAAAATATTTTTGAAGCTACTGAAAGAATTACCCCAAAAAATGATCCTGTAATTCCCAAAAATAAAATAGGATATAAGATTGATTTTAAGTCCATATTCTCCTCCTATACCAATCCGCCAAAACCTGAAAATGCTAAAGCCATTAGGCCTGCACTAACAAGTGCTATAGGAACTCCTTGCAAAGCTTTAGGTACATTACCAATGGCAAGTTTTTCTCTTAAACATGACATAAAAAGTAATGCAAGAGTAAAGCCCACAGAAGCCCCAAAACCTGAAAATATTGTTTCTATTAAATTGTATTCTTTTTGAATGTTTAAAACTGCTACACCAAGCACAACACAGTTTGTTGTAATAAGTGGAAGGTAAACCCCCATTGCCGTGTACAGAGCAGGCGATGCCTTTTTTATAAACATTTCAACAAATTGTACTAAAGATGCAATAACAAGAATAAATGCTATTGTCTGTAAGTAAGCAATATTTAAAGGATTTAGTATAAAAATTTGAATCATCCAAGTTAAGGCAGAAGCTAAAACAACTACAAATGTTACTGCAATTCCCATACCAATTGCTGTATCAACTTTTGCAGAAACTCCCAAGAAAGGACATACTCCCAAAAATTGTGCAAATACGTAATTATTAACTAAAATTGTAGATACCAATATTACAAAAATACTCTTTAACATCAATCTGCCCTCCTTGTTAATAAGTTTTTAAAAGCTGCTATAACAAAACCTAAAAGTATGAAGGCTCCAGCAGGAGCAGCCAAAATCCCAATTCCTGGATAGATTTCTTTTGGTATAATTTGAATGTTTAATAAAGATCCATATCCAAAAAATTCACGGACAACACCCATTATTAAAACAGCCAATGTATAACCTACTCCTGTTCCTAAACCATCCACTAATGATGGAATTAATTTGTTCTTATAAGCGAATCCTTCAGCTTCACCTAAAATACAACAGTTTACAACTATTAATGGTAAAAATATACCAAGAGCTAAATAAATTGGGGTTGCATAGGCTTGCAAGATCATTTGAACTAATGTAACGAAAGTTGCAATAACAACTATAAAACAAGGTATTCTAATTTTATCTGGTATAACATTTCTTAATGCTGAAACAACTCCATTTGACATAATAAGTACAAAGGTTACTGCAATTCCCATTGAAACAGAATTTACAACATTGTTTGTAATTGCAAGAACTGAACAAAGACCTATCAATTGAATAAAAGTCGGATTGTTTTTGAGCATGGCATCTGTAAATACTTTACTTAATTTCAACTTCTCCACCTACTTTCCTTCTTTTAAATACTTATTATAAACATCTATAACTGCATTATCCCCTGCAAGGACTCCCTTAGAAGTTACTGTTGCACCAGTAAGCCATGGAATTTGATTTTGCTTATCTGGGTTTGGTGATAATTCCACAGGACCCGCAGCAGATTTTCCTTCATAAAGCGGATAATACTCTTCAGTCGTTATTCTCGTACCGAAACCAGAGGTTTCTTGATTTGAAATATTTCTAAAACCAGCAATTTTATCACCATCTAATAAAATTCCTATAGCATTTATCATATCTCCACCGAAACCTGTTGCCTTAAAGTTGATGCCATAACCAACAACTTTGCCATCTTTTTGGGCTATAAAAATTTTATCAATTGCTTTGTTTTCTTCTTTTATTTTATTAAGTTTATCTTGGTCATATTCTTTGAAATCATCTGCTGCATCTCCAAATATTGATTCATAACTTGCAAGAGCTTTTTCAAGTTCTGCTTGAGCAATAATTGGGGCCGTAAACCCATTTGCTACTGACAAAAGACCGGCGGAAAATACACAGAAAAATAAAAGAATTAATCCAAATTTAATATGCTCTTTCATTTATTTGACCTCCCCGTAAGCTTGGGTTCTTGTAAATTTATCAATGACAGGTGTGCAAATATTCATAAGACATATTGCATATGAAACACCTTCAGGAAGAGATGCTTTAACTCTTATTATGGCTGTTAAAAATCCACAACCAATAGCAAAAATTATTCTGCCCTTTTTAGTAATTGGATTTGTAGCATAATCTGTTGCCATAAAGCAAGCTCCCAAGATTAATCCTCCTGCCAAAATTTCATAAGGTATAACATCAATAGGTATTCCCAAAATAACAAGGGTAATGGCACATACTCCAATATAAATTACAGGAATTTGAACTGAAACAACCTTTCTTATAACTAGATATAAAAATCCAAGTAAAAGTAATATTGAAGATGTTTCTCCTATAACTCCACCAATATTACCTATAGCCATATTAAAAAGTGATGGCAATTTTTCATAAGCTCCTGAACCTATTAATTTTAATGGAGTTGCAGCACTTACCATATCAACTTGACTTAAAGAGGTAACTCCATTTTTAACCATCTCAGGGCTAAGATAATCAGTCATACGTTTTGTCCAGGAAGCCATAAGCACAAGTCTTCCCGCCAAAGCTGGATTCATAAAGTTAAATCCTATACCACCGAAACATTCTTTTACTATTAAAATTGCAAATATATCTCCAAAAATAAGTTCAAATACTGGCATTGTAATAGGTACATTGAAAGCAATCAATATTCCTGTAACAACGGCAGATAAATCACCTATTTGAATGGGTTTTTTAAGTAATTTTTGAGTGACATATTCAGTAAGAACACAAGCTAAAGATGACACACATATTAAAAGTAAAGACCTCATACCGAAGAAATAAACTGAGCCAATAATTGCTGGTACAAGTGCAATTATCACATCTAGCATAATCTTTCTAACGGTATCATTAGACCTAATATGTGGTGCCAGTGAAACAAAATATTCGGAACCAGTCACTTCTTTTTTTAAATTATTTTCCATTTGCTCCTCCTATTTCCTCTTTGCTCTTTGAGCCATCTTTAATTCACGCTTAGCAAGCTTTGTTGATGCTGATAAGTGTCTTTTTGCAGGACATACAAAAGAGCATATTCCACACTCCATACATTGATCTGCATGAAGTTCTTCACAAATATCTAGTCTGCCACGTAAAATTGCTGCATTTATATCTGTTGGGTTGATATTAGCTGGGCAATGATCAACACATCTTGAGCATCTGATACATGGACTTTCTTCAATAGAATTTTCTTCCTTATCTGTAAAAACTAAGATACCGGAAGTAGTTTTTGTAATAGGAGAATTCAAATTAAATACAGACTTACCAGTCATTGGTCCGCCACAAATAATTTCCTTATAATCTTCAACAACTCCACCACAGAAATCTAAAATTTCTCCTACTGGAGTTCCTATTTTTACTAATATATTTTTGGGTTCTTTAATACCTGAACCACTAACAGTTATGACACGTTCATAGGTTGGCTTACCTTTAACCATTGCTTCAGAAAATGCAAGTGTTGTTCCAACGTTTGTTAAAAACAAACCAACATCATTTGTAACCCCATTTTGTGGTACAATTCTACCAATTACCGCTTCAGATAATCTCTTAGAATCACCTTGAGGGTATTTGGTTTGACATCCTACAACTTTCAAGTGAGACCAGTTTGGATGTTTTGAAATAACTTCTTCCATTTTTGCTATGGCATCTGGTTTATTTTCTTCAATCGCCATATATGAAACCTTTTGATTATAAAAGAAAGAAAATATATCTAAACCTTCTAATATTTCTTCAGTTCTTTCTAACATAATCCTATGGTCGCATGTTAAAAATGGCTCACATTCAGCCCCATTTATTATACATTCATCTAATGGAGGATTTTCACCTTTCAGCTTAGCATGCAGAGGAAAACCAGCTCCTCCCATTCCTACGATTCCCATATCCTTCACAAAAGGAATTAAATCATCAACAGGATGTTCTCTGTAATCTAAAAATGGTTTGAATTCAACTTGTTCTCCAAGACCATCATTTTTAATGATTACACAGTCACAATACCTTGCATCAGCTGTATACATTTTTTCAATACCAATTACCTCTCCTGAAACACTGGCATGAACAGCAGCTGAAATAAAAGCATCAGATTTTCCCACAATTTGACCAACTTTAACCTTATCGCCCTTTTTTACAGTAGGTGTATTTGGGGCACCTATATGCTGAGACATAGGTATGTAAACAATTTCAGGATCCGGCATCCTCTCAATTGCAATTTTCTCAGTTAAAGTTTTGTGTTCGTCCATATGAACTCCGCCAATAGAAAACGTGAGATTTCTTGAACTCATAAAACTTCACCCCTTATTTAACAAATAAATAATAGCTATTTAATAATAACTTTGATTTCATTATAGCACTAATTTTTCATTATGTATATGTAAAATAATAAAAATATCACTTTATAAACCCCTAAGTGTCCTAATTTATAGTTTTTATCATATATAAGAACAAAAAATTTTTTTAATTTATCTATTAGAAAAAATAAATACATGGTTAAAATCCCCTATTTTTTTATATTTTTTTAAATACTAATTGATAGAAAATAATTTTGTTGAAATCGTTTTTTGAAAATTTCAATCAATTAAAAAATCCAAAATAAATTAATTTTGGATTTTCTATATAATAATTATTCAATTATTGACTTAATTTTTTGATATATTAAATCTATTGCCACATCATTATAGCCGCCTTCAGGAATTATTATATCGGCATATTTTTTTGATGGCTCAATAAATTGTAGGTGAGCAGGTCTAACAGTTTTCATATATTGATAAATAACAGAATCCAAAGACCTTCCTCTTTCCTTTATATCCCTCAAAATTCTTCTGATTATTCTGACATCAGAATCTGTATCGACAAAAACTTTTATATCTAAGAGATCTCTTATTTCTTCCTCTGATAAGATGAGTATTCCTTCTAAGATTACAACTTCCTTAGCCTCAACTAAAAGTGTCTCTTTTTTTCTGTTATGAAGCTCAAAATCATATAGTGGTTTTTCTATACTCTTTCCAGACTTCAAATCTTTTAGATGCTCAATCAAAAGTTTGTTATCAAAAGCAAAAGGATGGTCATAGTTTGTTTTTACTCTTTCTTCAAAGGAAATATTAGATTGGTCTTTGTAATATGAATCTTCTTCTATTACTGCTACATTTTCTTCCTTTATAAGTTCGACAAGTTTTTTTGTTACAGTTGATTTTCCACTTCCAGTGCCGCCTGAAATTCCAATCAATAATGTTTTATTCTTCATCTGCTCGTCTCCTAATTAAATATCCTTTTTTTAGAGGATATTGAGATTTTATCTTAAAAATTTGTTTAGCTTTATTTGCTACATCTATTTCATTATCCTTATCATCAGTCATATAATCAAGCTTTAATTTAAAATCTTTAATTCCTGGTCCAAAAATTTCTACATCTGTACCCTTAAATACCCTAGACCTTTCTTCGACTGTGGCAATTTTAGAATTTTCATCATAATCTAGGACTATACCTATAAAATCATATCCTCTAATATATGAATTTGTTTCATAAACTTGAGAATTTTCATTTGCCTTATTATAGAAAAATCCAGTTGTAAAATCTCTATGAGAAACTTTTTTTATTTCTTGCAAAAGATAAGGGTCAAACTTATAATTTTCAGGGTCTTCATAGTATTTATCTATAGCCATCCTATATGATCTTACTACTGTTGCAAGATAATATTCACTTTTAACCCTACCCTCAATTTTTAGAGATTTAATTCCAGCTTCAATAAGATCTGGTATATGTTCAATCATGCAGAGATCTTTTGAATTCATGATAAAAGTTCCTTCGTCATGCTCTTCCAATTGGAAATATTCTCCAGGTCTTTTTTCTTCCATTAAATAATATTTATAACGACAGGGCTGAGCACAATCTCCCATATTTGCATCACGACCTGTCATATAATTTGATAATAAACATCTTCCAGAATATGACATACACATAGCGCCATGGGCAAATGTTTCAATATCAATCTTATTCCCACACTCACCTATTATTTCTTTAATCTCTTTTAAAGAAAGCTCTCTTGCAAGCACAACTCTTTGAGCTCCCATTTTTTGCCAGAAACTTACTGTTGAAGAATTTGTAACTGAACCTTGAGTAGAGATATGAATAGGAAGCTTTGGTGCTGCCTCGTGAATTCTCATAAACATTCCTGGATCTGCTACTATAAGGGCATCAACGCCAATTTTTTCCAAATCTTTTACATATTCTTCTAAACCAACTATATCTTTGTTGTGTGGAATTATGTTTAAAGTAACATGGATTTTTTTTCCTCTTTCATGGGCAAAATCAGCACCCTCTTTTATTTTATCAAGAGTGAAGTTTTTTGATGCTTTTCTTAACCCAAAACTCTCTCCACCAAGATAAACAGCATCTGCCCCATATTCTATAGCTGTCTTTAATTTATTTATATCACCCGCCGGTGCTAAAAGTTCTATTTTATCCATTAGCTCTCCTAACTAAAAGTAATCCATCACCAATCGGTACAATTGATGATATAAACTCATCATTTTTTTCTATTTTTTCTAAAAATTCTCTTAAGCGTCTTACTATTGTAATTTTTCTTCTTATTACCAAATCATCATTTGCAATCATACCTTTAAATAATACATTATCGCATATTATTAAACCATCCTTATTAAGATGATTTATGGCTTCTGCAAAATAATTTTCATATTGACCCTTTGCAGCATCTATAAATATTAAATCAAATGAATCTCTGGTCTTATTTAAAAAGACATAGGCATCTTCTAAAAAAACTTTTATCTTATCTTCTAAAGAAAAATCTTTGATATTTTCCAAAGCAATTTTATACATTTCTTCTTTTATTTCTACACTAATATATTTTTCGATAAATGGTGAAGATTTTGTAAAAGAAATTGCAGAATATCCAATAGCTGTTCCAAGTTCTAAAACACTTTTAGGTTTTTTTGTAGAAATCAAAAATTTTATCAACGATTCTGTTTCTTCTTCCACTATAGGTACATGGTTGTCTTTTGCATATTCTCTTAATTTTTTTAGTTTTTCATCTTTGTCAACTATAAGTGACCTTATATAATTTTCAATATAATCATAATTTACATTTGTCATTTTATCACCATTTTATTTAGCATTAACCTATGCATTTTGAAAAATTTATAAAGCTTAAGCCCTAAAGATAAGTTTTTTTAAGGACAAGACCTTTAAAAAAAGGAATCTAATGATTCCTTAAACTTCCATAATTATTGGCAATATCATAGGATTTCTTTTTGTAGCCTGGAATATAAAAGATTTTAGTTCTTCTCTTATTTCAGTTTTTAAAGTAGTCCAATCTTTTAACTGTTTCTTTGTTGAGCTATCTAAAACTTTTTTAACTACAGACTTTGAATCCTCGATTAGATCACCTGATTCTCTAACATAAACGAAACCTCTTGAAATAATATCAGGTCCTGAAATTATTTCTCCGCTGCTTGATATAGATACAACTACAATTACAAGTCCATCTTCAGCCAAGTGTTTTCTATCTCTTAGAACAATATTTCCTACATCGCCTATGCCTAAACCATCGACTAAGACATTACCACTTGGAACATCACTAACTAATTTTGCTCCATCTTGACCTATTTCTAAACAGTTACCATTTTCCATAATAAAAATATTCTCAGGTTTTATCCCCATCTGTTCAGCTATTTCAGCGTGCTTCATTTGATGTCTTACTTCCCCGTGGGCAGGTATAAAATATTTAGGATTAACTAAATTTAAAATAAGTTTTAGTTCTTCTTGGCAAGCATGGCCTGAAACGTGAATTTCTGAAAGTGTTTCATAAATAACTTCAGCTCCGCTTTCAAGAAGCCTATTTATAACTTTTGACACATCAGTTTCATTTCCAGGAATTGGATTAGCTGAAAGAATAATAGCATCATTTGGTGTGAGTCTAATCTTTCTATGTTCACCATAGGCAATTCTTGTCAAAGCACTCATGGGTTCGCCTTGAGAACCTGTAGTTATAAGAACAAGTTCTGAATCATCATACTTACTCATATCTCTAATATCTACAAGAGTTCCCTTTTTAACCTTCAACTGGCCAAGCCTAACGGCAGTTTCTGTAACATTAACCATTGACCTACCGGAAAGTACAACTCTTCTTCCATATTTTTCAGCAGAATTAATTATTTGTTGGACTCTGTGGACATTTGATGCAAAAGTTGCAATTATAATCCTATTTTCTGTTAATTGCATGAATAGACGGTTGAAAGTTTCTCCAACTTTTGATTCACTCATTGTGTAACCTTCACGCAAAACATTAGTAGATTCCCCAATCATAGCTACAACACCTTTTCTACCAATTTCAGAAATTCTTGCCAAATCTATGGGCTTTCCTGAAATAGGTGTCATATCTATTTTAAAATCTCCACTGTGATATACATAACCAAGAGGTGTCTTTACGGCAAGGGCTGTAGAATCAGGAATTGAGTGATTAACTCTTATCCATTCGACTTCCATTTTCCCAAGTTTAACAGTGTCACCCGCATTTACTACATGCAATCTTTTTTTAGATAAATTGTGTTCTTTATATTTATTTTCTAACAATCCAATTGTAAGAGGCGTTCCATATATATCCATATCTAACTTTTTGACAACATAAGGAATAGCTCCAATATGATCTTCATGACCATGTGTCAAAACAAGTCCTCTTATTCTATTTTTATTTTCTACAAGATAAGTTACATCAGGAATAACCACATCTATTCCTAACATCTCATCTTCAGGAAAGGTCATACCGCAATCGACAATAATAATATCATCTCTGTACTCAATTACAGTCATATTCTTTCCTATTTCATGTAATCCCCCTAAAGGAATTATCTTTAGCTTATTGCTGTTTTTCATCTACATCTCCTAATTTCTTTTGGCAGTCTTCGCAATAACCTATAAATTTAAGAGAGTGATCTATGATTTTAAATTTGTATTTTGTTGTAATTTCATTTTCAATTGCTTCTAATTTATCAACATTAACTTCAGTAATTTTTCCACAATTCAAACAAATAAGATGATGGTGCCTATGGCCGGTTGATGAAAGTCTTAATTCATACCTTACAATATTATCCTCAAAGGTAATTTGATCAAGTATTCCTAATTTATGAAATAATTGTAAAGTCCTATATACTGTAGCAATACCAATTTCAGGATTATCTTTTGATATGAATTTATAAACTTCTTCTGTTGTTAAGTGATCCTTAACATGGTCTACAAAAACTTTAAAAACTGTATCCCTTTGCCATGTGTACTTATAACCGTGTTCTTTTAAAATATCCTTAACCTTAAGTGCATTTAATTCCATACTATCACCTATTGTAAATTCTCGTTCAAAAGTTCTTCATAAACTTTTGATGCCTCTTCTAATTCTTCATCATCTATACCCTTAAGAGCTTCTTCTCCATTTTTATCAGTAAAAACTTTTAAAATATAGGTATAAGAATCTTCATCTTCAGCAGGGTGCATGGCAACATATGAGGTATTATCAATCGAAAATTTCGCATCAATAATAAATTCACAAGCTCTGCCTTTTTCATCATAAAATACTGTTTTTTCCATCATTACCCCCATCTGAAGAATCCATATACGTTTTAAGTATAAAAGCTGCCGCTATCTTATCAACATATTTTTTTCGATTTTCTCTTCTCACTGAAGCTTCCATTAATACATCCTTAGCCATAAGTGTCGTCATTCTTTCATCAACATAAACAAGTTCTAATCTGAATTTATTTTTTAATTTTTCTGAAAATTTTTGAACCATCTGACAAGTAGGACCGAGAGTATTATTCATATTTTTTGGAAGACCTACCACTATTTTCTTAACATCATATTTTTCAATTAAATCATGAATCTTGTCATACGCTTCTTTATTCGATGTTCTTTCAATAGTTTCTAAAGGTGTTGCTATAGTAAAAGTTTCATCACTAATCGCTACCCCTATCCACTTTTCTCCAACATCTAAGCCTAAAACTCTATTCATTAGATCACAACCTTATAGGTACATATTAAATATGTAAATATGAGATGGCAAAACCATCTCATATCCTTTCTAAATAAACTTTTAACATTTCTTTTAAAAGCTCATCACGCTCAATATCTTGAATTATGGACCTTGCATTGTCATGGCTGGTTATATATGTGGGATCACCAGACAATATATATCCAATAATCTGATCAACTGGGTTATAGCCTTTTTCTTCCAAAGCATTAAAAACTGTCTTTAAAACTTCCTTAATTCTTGACCTTTCCAATTTTTGCTTTTCAAATACTTGAGTATTCGTATCCTTTTGATCCATAACTACCTCCAAGTAAATTATATCATAAATAAATTATAATTGTATACTAAATTAGACCTTCTAAAGTTTTTAAGGCTTCAGAAACCTTTCCTAAATCACGACCACCGGCTGTAGCCATATCGGCTCTACCGCCTCCGCCGCCTCCGCAAACTTTAGATACTTCTTTTATAATCTTACCCGCAGAATAACCATTAGAAACTAAATCTTTTGAAAGTGCACAAACAAAATTTAGTTTTCCGTCATTTTCAGTTGCTAATAAAACTACAACAGAATTTAACTTGTTTCTAACCATATCCGCTATATCTCTTAAAGAATTAACATCTTTATCCTTAAATTTATGTGTTAGATAATTAATTCCATTCTTTTCTTTAACTTCATCCAAAATATTAGAAAGTTCATCCTTATCTGAAGAATGTTTTAAACTATCAATGGCTTTGTTAAGTTTTTTGATTTCATTTAAGCTAGAGCTTAATTTTTGTAAAATATCAGTCTTATTAGCCTTTAATTCATGTGCTATTTCATCTCTCAAATTAAGAGTGTCATTAAGCATTTTATAAACAGCAGGACCAGTAACACCTTCAATTCTTCTTACACCACTAGAAACTCCACTTTCTGATAAAATCTTAAACATAGAAATTTCAGAAGTGTTTCTAACATGAGTTCCACCACATAGTTCTATTGAATAATCTCCCATGGAAAGAACTCTAACTATATCTCCATATTTTTCTTCAAAAAGTCCAACAGCACCAAGTTCTTGTGCGTGTTTTGGATTAGTAACTGTAGTTGTTACGCTGAGAGCTTCAAATATTTTTTGGTTGACCCTATCTTCAACTTTTTTTATTTCTTCTTGGCTCATAGCTTGATAATGAGTAAAGTCAAAGCGTAGTCTATCAGCTTCAACAAGAGATCCTGCTTGATTAACATGATCACCTAAAATTTCCTTCAAAGCTTTGTGAAGAAGATGTGTTACAGAGTGATTTCTTCTAATATTATTTCTTCTTACAACATCAATTTCTGCAAAACATGGACTCTTAGTAACTTCTCCATCTAAAACTTCAACAATATGAAGGTGCAAGCCTTCTCTTGTTTTTTTAGTATCGATTACCCTACACTTGAAATCATCGCCATCAATATAACCGGTATCACCGACTTGACCGCCACCTTCTCCATAGAAAGGAGTTTTATCTAAAATCAAAACTGCCTTTTCTTCTGGTCCAATATTTTGAACTTCATTATAATCTTTAAAAATTCCAATAATATTTGCTTGACACTTATCTTCTTCATATCCAACAAATTCATTTTTAAATTTTGTAAAAACACTTTCGTCTGTATGGGAATCCCAACCAATATTAGTATCTTTATGGGCATTTCTAGCTCTTTTCTTTTGTTTATCCATGTAGTCGTTGAAACCATCCATGTCCATTTCAAAGCCCTTTTCAGTTAATATTTCTTTAGTTAAATCTGGTGGAAAACCATAAGTGTCATAAAGTTTAAAGGAATCTTCTCCGCTTAAAATCTTTTCATTTGAAGATTTTAATTTTTCGATATATGAATCTAAAATATTCATACCAGACTCAATGGTCATTTGGAATTTTTCTTCTTCACCCTTTATTACATCTTTAATTCTTTGGCTATTTTCTACAAGTTCTTTATAATTTTCTCCCCAAGATTTAATAATGAAATCACAAAGTTCATATAGGAAAGTTTTTTTAATTCCTAAAAGCCTACCGTGACGAGCAGCTCTTCTGATAAGACGACGTAAAACATATCCTCTTCCTTCATTAGATGGTCTTACAGTATCTCCAACTAAAAAAGTTATGGCCCTTATATGGTCTGTTATAACCCTTGTGGAAACATCAAGTTTTTTATCAGTTCCATATTTATAGCCTGAAATCTTTTCGATTTCATTGATAATTTCAGTTATTGCGTCAATTTCAAAAATATTATTAGTTCCTTGTAAAACTGTAGCAATTCTTTCAAGACCCATACCTGTATCAATATTAGGATGAGAAAGTGGAGTATAATTTCCCTTTTCATCCTTATCAAATTGAGTGAAAACAAGATTCCATACTTCTATAAACCTGTCGCCTTCACCACCCGGTCTTTCATCAATAGAGCCGTACTTAAGTCCTCTATCAACATAAATTTCAGTACAAGGACCAGACGGACCGACTTCAAGTTCCCAAAAATTATCTTCCTTACCTAAGCGAATAATTCTATCTTCAGCAATACCTATATCATTTTTCCAAATATTAAAAGCTTCATCATCATCTTTATATACAGTAACCCATAAATCATCTTTGTTAATTTCTAAATTTACTGTTAAAAATTCATAAGCCCAAGGAATTACTTCTTTTTTAAAATAATCTCCAAAGGAAAAGTTGCCGAGCATTTCAAAAAAAGTTGCATGTCGGTCCGTTTTTCCAACATTATCAATATCTCCAGTCCTAATACACTTTTGGCAAGTGGTTACTCTTTTACCAGGAGGAGTGGCTTCTCCTGTAAAAAATTTCTTCATTGGCGCCATACCCGCACCAATTAATAAAAGTGATTTATCATTCTTAGGAATTAATGAAAAGCTAGGAAGGACTTTATGTCCCTTCTTTTCAAAAAAACTAAGGAATTCTTTTCTAATTTCATGTAAGCCCAAATTTTTCATTCCACACCTCATCTAAAAAACTCCTCTAAAGAGTAGCAAACAATAATTATAAATAATTATAAAGTTTTTGAAAAAAAAAGTCAATTTAAAGGATTAAATCCCTAAAAATATGATATTATTTATACAAAAAAATATCAGCCACATCCTATAAGGATGGACTGATAGGCAAAACTTTTCACACCAGCATGTAAAGCTAAATAAAAAGCTTGCGTATTTATGTTTTTATTTAACTATCAAAGATGGGAATTTAATATAACCTTTTAATGCTTGACTTCTCTTATGTGTCTATTCTTATGTAAATAATTACCCTATTTTTCATTATTTCTATATTTATGCTTATTATTCTACACTCATTTTATATAATTCACTATACTCCTCAGAATTTTTTATCAGCTCATTATGAGTTCCAACTCCACTAATCACACCATCTTTTAAAATAACAATCTTATCTGCCTTATCTACATAATGATTAAATTTATGCACAATAACAATACCAATTTTATTCTTAAAAATTTCCTTATACATCTGTGCCATTTGATATTCAGAGACAGGATCTAATGCAGCATTGGGTTCATCTAAAAAATACAAATCAGCATCTCTTACAAACGCTCTACTAAGAGCAACTTTCTGCCACTGTCCTATTGAAATTTACTTGCCATCTTCAAACCAAAAACCAAGTTGTGTATCAATATCTTTAGGCTCTTTTTCAATTAATTCCTCTATAATATCCATACGCTGTAGCAATTCCTATAATCAGAGTTAAAATCAAAACTACTATCAAAAAACGGCATATATCTCTGCCATCTGCTGAAAATTCAATTTTATTCTTCATAATTCTCCTCCTATATAATTGGTTAAATCATACTCTTACGAAATTATTATTTTCAACTTTTTATCTCTTTGTATGCAATCATACAAAGTTTGTCTTAGTATACCATATGTAATGTCTATCCATTTTATTACTAAGATAAGTCATCCTCTATAGCAGATAATTTCAAAACTCCTACTTTTTTACGTAAAACATCTTTATTCAATCGTAAAAGTAATAAATTATCACTCTCATTTATTCACTAAATATCTTTCCTTTTTAATTTAACTTCTTCTCAGTAAATACAGCCGTTCTCAAAAAAAATATAGCTATAAATGCAAAAACTGCAAAAGATACTCCTAAATCCATCCAATCTCCGGAATACAAATCTTGAATTCCACCTTTCTTTGTAGCCACAATGGTTGAAATTGCATTATTCATAAAATGAAGTAATACAACACACCATATACTGCCTGATTTTTCGTAAAAATATGCAAAAACAATACTTAGAAAAATGCAAACTATAATTTGAGTTGTGAGAGCATAAAAGAAATTTTCCGGTGTGGAATAATAAAATAAAACCAGTGGTAAATGCCATATTCCCCATATCACTCCAAGAAGTATCACACCTTTTATTTTCCCAAACTTTTTCTGCAAACGAGGCTGAAGAAAAAAACGCCAACCGTACTCTTCGCCAAAAAATAAAGGTACATACAAAAAAACCAGCGGTATCACAAGTATTTCTGCCAACCAAAATTTATAATCAAGTGTATACAACACAAAGTCTATATTTCCGCACAAAACTTCTGTAGCAATATCGATTATATTTTCAAGAACAATGAAATAACATGCGTATAATATAATTTTCTTGAAATTAAAATCAGAAAGTTTCCACAACTTCATTAAGTCTTTATTTTCTTCCATCTTGTTTTCTTTGTATATGAAAAAAATCAAAAAGAGATTTGTCAACCCTACTATTATTGGAAAAATATTTCCAATAAGTGATTCTCCATTGAAAAGCCCCCAGACAATACCTAAATAAGAAGGTAAATCAATTCCCATAAAAATCGATATTACCACATACAGAAAAATTAAAAATGCTGTTATTTGATAAAAATCAAATATTTTTTTAGGATATACTTTTGTTTTGTTCAACTTAACGGTAAGAACAACGGATAAAGTCGGTATCAACATCATAGCAGAAGCTAACGCCTGTATACTTAAACCTATATAATATCCATAGACTGTAGCAATTCCTATAATCAGAGTTAAAATAAAAACTATTGTCAAAAACCTATATATATCTCTACCATCTGCTGAAAATTCAATTTTATCTTCCATAATTTTTTCACCTGTAACTTTCATATCTAGATCGAAATCTTCATATTTATTCATAATTTCCTCCTTATTATTCGCTCTGCTCCGAATTTATTATTTTCAACTTTTTATCCCTTTGTATGCAATCATACAAAGTGTGTCTTAATATTCCATATGTGTATGATTCAAATTCTCTTGTGCCATTCAATCTGTTACAGCACATATGAAGTAAACTTAACCTAATATCGCTTATATCATTTGTTAAATTTCTCTTACTCGAAAGCTCGGACATCGCACTATCAACTATGCTACTTCTTTGAACACTTTCTAAAGTGCCATCAAGAATTTTCATATATTCTTTCCTTTTCACTTTGTATTCTTTTCGATAACTATTCTTATTTGTTACTTTATCAAGAAGTTCATACATTTCATTTTTATCTTTGACTAACTGTCCTAAAAAATAGGATACTACTAAAAAATATACTTTTTTAACTACTTTAGAATCAGTCATGTCATTATTAGCTATAGTTCTAATTACAAACTCACTATTTTCAAAAAATATATTTTCAATAAATTCTATTAAATCTGCTCCACCATATCTATTATTCTCTCTATGATATTCATTAATTGTATGAGTTCTTAAAATATCAATATTCTTAACTTTTGAAAGCCAGTCTTTTACATATGAGAATTTATCAAATGCTTGCTTTGCATTTTTATACTTAATTCTTAACCTGATATGTCTACCTGTTTCATCAAAATATCTAATAAAAAAGAATTTATCAATAAATAGTTTTCTTTTTTCATTCTCTAACATGATTGAAAAATCGTTCTCCATTTCTTCTGGAGTATATATTTTTAAATATACCCAACCATCTTCAAATGGTGCTAGTATCCTATTTTTATTTTGAATACCTATATTTTCTTTAAGGGTAATTTGTTCAATCTTATCTTTATTTTTATAATTTTTTTCTGTACTATAAAATGAAAATATACATTCTAATGCGTAAGAATTTCCATATATATCTCTAGCAATTTTATTATTAAACAGATCAGCCTCTATAGCAGATAATTCCAAAATTCTTGTTTTTTTATATTCCTTATAAAGGATTTCCATAGTAATATCTTTATTTGCTTTTAAAAGTAATAGATTATCATTTTTACACATATAAAAATATTCTGGTAAATTATAGCGTTTAGAAAATTATTTAAAACTATTTACAAAATCCATGTAACTTATTTCATCTGATAGATTTTCTCTAAATAACCATTTTTCAGATGAGATTTTTATATCTTCAACAAATATTTCAGGAGTATATGTATATTTATTCATTGATAAAAGTGCCAATCTATTTACAATTCCTAACTCATTTTCATCATTTGATATATCTTTAATTAGATTAAATAACTTACTATTTATCTGTGGATTAAGCATATTATCCGTTATCATTTTGCATAATTTGTTTTTTGAAATAGATTTAAGATACATTCTATTGTTTTCTGTCATTCCGCATACTAAATCAGCCAGAAGTATATACTCTGAGTTGTTATTGAAGGGCATACTAAGTGCTAAAGTATAAGGGTAATTTCTTTGACTATTTAAAGATTTGTGAATCTTCCCTTACTTGGCATTTCTATTAAATCTACATATAAATAATCATCACCTTTTGCATATTCATATATTTTATTATATTACTTAAATTTATCTTCTTTAAAAACTCCAGAAAAACGTTGGAAAGATTTCCCTGCTTCATTAGCACCAAAATTCGCACCTATTTTCATTTTAATTTCATCATCTTTATAAATCATTATGTTCATATCAAAAGATTTCGAAAAGTTAGTTTGTTCATTTAATACAAGATTTTTAAAATCATCTTTATAAAGATAAACTCTTTTTTCTCCATTAAATAAAGCTTCTTGCACTTTATTATCTACTATATTTGTTATTTTTGTGTCTTGAGAACTTGGATTGTATTGATTTTCTAAATAGTATGACAACCCGTTAAAACCAGCAGGATCTAAAAGTTGAATAAGTGGAACTTCTACAACTGTCCCATATTCTTCTTGAAATCTATTCTTAAAATCTTTAAGTAACGAAAATGTTCTTGATTCTACACTAAAACTTCTAATTACTTCGACAAAATTTTCCAGTTTGTTTTTTATTGAAATAGGAAGTTCACAACTTTTCAAATTCATACCAGTATTCACATTTAGATATAATTCATTCTTATAAATTTTCTTCATAATATTAGTTATTTTTTTAAGAAAATTTATCCCTCCCCCAAACTTTTCATAGTTTTTAATTTCATTGATAATTTCTAATAATTTAGCTTGCAAATCTTCGTTTAAATTATTTTTTTTTAAAACTGAAAGTATATATAAAATAGGATTTTCACAATACGCTGGAATCCTAATCTCTGTAAGTATTCCTTTTCAATTAATAGATTTATTGTATCAATGATTTTTTCTCTGGGAACGTTTTTATAATAGTTATCAACAATATCTATCAATTTAGAGTATTTTTCAAAACTCACAGTATTATCTTTATAATTTGAATAAGTTTTGTAAATCTTATACTTGTATTTTTGTGTTCATTTAATCTATTTACACCCTGATTAACAAAATTAGGATTTCGAATTCTACTAGATGTAACATAGGTGCTTTTATTCCATACAACAGAAATTCTATCTAATACATTCTGATCTCTTTGAAGTTCATCTACTAATTTATATATCCAAGAATAACTAACTAATATTTTTTATCTGGACTATTTAACTTTTCAATGCAAGATTTGTCATCAGAAGAAAAACTACCTAAAGCTACATTCGCCATTAACCCAAAAGGAGTCGTTCTAGAAGAAGCACGTATTAGATATTTATAAAGGCTTATAAAAGTTGCTTGATCTTTTTTATCATCTTGTCCTATTTTTAAAATTGCATGATATAAAGATGGACTAGATATATAAAGTGCCTCAAGCATATACTCATCAAGACCTAATTTTTTTATATAATTCCATACTTCTTTTTTATCTACAGTATATAAATTTTCAGCTACACTTAGTGGGAGTGCTGGTGTTCTGATCATAAATATATCATGGCATAAGTAAGTCATATAAATCCCTCTTTTTTTATAAATAATAAATATTTTTTTTGAAATTGTTTTATAAATATTATTTGCTATTTAATCATTTATTAAATTTTTAGTCTATCTCTTGCTAAGAATAAAATGTTTTTAATGATCCATTATATTTTTAATATTTTTGAAAACCTTTTATCATAACTTAATCCAAATGTACTTACCTTTTTGAATAATTATATAGGCATCATCTAAAAAATCAGATGCAAAATTATATACTTGGAAATAATAATTTTTTATACATAACAGTACACTAATAAATTATCAAGTCCAATATACACCTCTATATTTTTTTGTCAATATTTTTTATAAGAATTTTTTTCCAATAAGGGGACTTAAACAGTTAAAAAAATTAATTTCTCATAAAAATATATTGACATTTTGAAATAATAAGGTAAAATGTATGTAAGTAAAAAATGTTGATTAGAAAATAGTAGCTTTAAGTTGATTTTTAGAGAGACAATGGTTGGTGAAAATTGTTATGATGCTTTTAGTGAATGGGTCTATGAGTGCAAGGCGAATTATAGTAGCCGAGACGGGTTTCTCCCGTTACAGAGATAGGATATGAATGTATCTGAAAGAGGTCTATATTTTTATAGAAATAGGATGGCACCGCGAATTCACCATTTGCTCCTATATTAGGAGTAAATGGTTTTTTTATTGCCTTCGTTAAATCTTAAATCAAATTTTTACTAATTTATAAATAAGATAGGAGAAAATTATGATGACAACAAGTAAATCTTCAACAAAAGTATTAGTGACAAGCGCAATTCTTATGGCTTTGGGAACAGTCCTACACACAATTATCCCTTCAGTGGGAATTAAACCAGATTTTATGCTGGCTTGTATGTTTGTATCTCTCATACTTACAAACACCAATAAGGAAATGGCTGTTATAGGAATTGTAGCAGGAATAATAACTGCAATGACAACAGGATTTCCTGCTGGACAAATACCTAATTTAGTAGATAAAGCTTTAACAACAATTGTTTTTGGTATATTTCTTAGAGCTTTTCAAAAAAGAGGGGAATTAAAATTTTATCATTATGGCATATTATTTTTCTTAGGAACTATGTTTTCAGGAAGTGTATTTTTAACAGTGTGTCTACTGATGGGAAGATTGTTAGGTTTATCAGAAGTAATACAAATATTCCAAGGCGGATTAATACCAATGTTTGTTGCCGTAGTATTTCCTACAGCCTGTGCAAATGTAGTTTTCGGAACACTTATGGTAAAAATAATTCAATTAATGAAAAAGACAAGATGAAAATTAAAGTTAAAAACCAATTAAAATTTTATTATTAAAAAAAAACTATGAGTTTAATCGCTCATAGTTTTTTTATATTTACACAATATAAGTTCATCATTAAAACCATTCTATTGTTATAAGCTATGTGATAAATTATTATTTTTCTAATTTCCCCTTATAATTTATTATTCCTCCTTCAAGATTAACCGTATCATAACCTAATTCACTAAGCTCTTGGCAGACCATTTCTGATCTTCTACCGCTCCTACAAAGAACATAAATCTTTTTGTCTTTAGGTATTTTATTTAAACTTTCAAAGACCTGCATCATAGGTATGTTATGAGCACCTTTTATTGTACCCGTTTCTAAAAGTTCAAATTTTTCTCTTACATCTAATATATATGGTTTTTCAATTTTTTCTATTTCATTTACATCCATTTTTTCCATGTAATCACCTATAAAAATAGACTCCTTAGGAGTCTAATTATTTTTCAGCTACTGCTTCTATTTCGATTATGCCGTCTTTTGGAAGTTTTGAAACTTCAACGCATGATCTTGCAGGTTTGTTTGTAGTGAAATATTTTGAATAAACTTCATTTACACTTGAAAAATCATTCATATCTTTTAAGAAAATATTTACTTTAACAACTTTATCAAGGGATGAACCAGCAACTTGTAATATTTCTTTTATGTTTTCTAAAGACCTTGCTGTTGCTTTTTTAATGTCATCATTAATCAATTCTCCGCTTTCAGGAATTATTGGAAGTTGTCCTGATGTGAAAATTAGTCCATTAACTTCAATTGCTTGTGAGTATGGTCCAACTGCTGCTGGAGCTTTTTGCGTTTGAATTACTTTCATTTTACTTATCCTCTTTTTCTTTTAATTTGAAATTTCCATTTTCTTCTTCATCTTTAGACCAAAGTCTTTCGATGTCATAATATTCTCTTTCATCTTTATGGAAAACATGAACGATTATATCGCCATAATCAAGGAGTATCCATCTTGATGTAGTCTTTCCGTCAATATTTTCAAGATTTATTCCTTTTTCATCCATTTTTTCTTCGATTTCATCGGCTAAGGCAGAAACTTGCCTTACTGAATTACCTGAAACTATTACAAAATAATCAGCAATTGAAGAAAGTCCCTTGATGTCTAAAACTTTTATATCTATTCCCTTTTTTTCCTTACAAGAATCTTTAATAATTCTTAACTTATCTTCTACCCTCAAGTTAGCCTCCTTATTATTTGAAATTTGTCGCTTTTAAAAGTTCATGGGCTTGATTTTCATCCATAATAAAATAAGATGTTTTATTTATATATTTAGGATAACCTGGAAGTGTTGTTGCTTTTACATTTTCCATTGAAAGTCTTGAACCTGAAACTGCAAGTTTTAATAATAAACTTTTCGGTATATTATTTTGAGTGTCACTTAAATATGCTTTATATAAAAGTGGAGCTTTAACTAGAGTTTTAGGATTTTTCATTTGAGAAAATAAGGCTGCCAAGAAAGCTTGTTGACTTCCTAATCTTTCCAAGTCACTACCTGATTTATACCCCTTACGAAATCTTAAAAAACCTACTGCATCTTGACCTTTTAAAACTTGTTGTCCTTCTTTAATATGAATTGATAAGGGTGGATCGGCTGTAGGGTCATCGTAGTCCATATCTAATGGTACATTAACCTCAACTCCTCCCATGGCATTTACTATATCCATAACAAATTTATAATCTATTGTCATATAATATTTTATATCTGTGCCTAAAAGTTTATTTACAGAATCTAGTGTCAATTCACTTCCACCATAAGCATAGGAGTGATTTATTTTTTGTTTTTTATATCCTTGAATTTCAGCATAAGTATCTCTGGGTATAGAAATTATATTTAGAAAATTATTCTCCAAATTAAAATTTACAACCATTATTGTATCTGACCTTGTATTCTCAGCCTTTTTTGAATCCAAGGAATCAACACCTAATACCAAAAATTGAAAATCATTTAAATTTTTTGCATCCTCATTTTTACTTAAACTGTATAAATACAGACCTATCAGACCAGCGCCTAAAATTACTACAATAAAAATAGTAGTAAAGAAAGCTTTAAAAAAACTTTTCATTCATTCTTCTCCAAATAATAATTTCTTGCTTTTATTGTATCTAAAGCAATATAGTTTTTTAATTCGATTAAATTCTTTATGTTTTCATCTAAAACATAAAACATAGCCTTATCAAGATTAACCTTGGCAATTTCTCTTGCTTCTATCGCTTGAGGAAAATCTCTTTTTGGCTCTATATAGTCTGCTAAAAATATTATTTTCTCCAAAGTCGACATATTTTCTCTTCCTGTTGTATGGTAAGAAATTGCATTTAATACATCTCTATCTTTGATTTCATATAATTTTTCTGCAAGTTTTGCTCCTAAAAATCCATGTATTATAGCAGGAGCTTTTTTCATATCTTGACTTAATGATAGACCAAATTCTTGGCAAAGTCGTGGATAATCTTCCTTATTTTTTAACTTTGCACAGTCATGCAAATATCCAGCCAACTCAGCTTTTTCTACATCTGCCTTGTGGATTTGAGCAAGCATTTTTGCACTTTGTGCAACTCTAAGCATATGTTTGTAGCGTTTTTCTCCAACTCTTTCTAATATATCGTTCTCGTATTTTTTATAATCCAATTTACTCATCTCTATATAAATTATTTTCCCTAATAAATCTTATTACTTCATCAGGAATTAGATACCTTACAGATTTTTTAGTTTTCATCCTATCCCTTAATTCTGTAGAAGAAACTTGATACAAGGGTCCATTTATAATGGTAATTTGGGTGTTGAAATTTTTTTTCAAAAATTTAATTTCTTCATCAATTTTATCTCTTTCTAGGTATTCAGGTCTTAAGGCAGCAACAAAATGAACTTCCTTGGAAAGCTCTTCTAATTTTCTCCAAGTTTTTAGTTGAAAAATCGTATCTGAACCTATAAGAAAAAAATATTCTCCAGGATGATTCTCTTTTAATTTCTTGACTGTATTTACAGAATAAGAAATTTCCCCACTTTTAGCTTCAACATCAGATATTTGAAAATTTTCATTATTTTTTATTGCTATTTCTACCATTTTATATCTAATGTCTGCGCTTATACTGTTTATTTTATGGGGTGAATATCCTGTAGGCACATAAATCACTTTATCGAGATTTAATTCATCCCTTAAATATTCACTTATCATTAAGTGTCCATAATGAATAGGATTAAATGTACCACCTAAAATACCTATCTTTTCCATTTTATTCTCCAAATTCAATCTTTTTATTTTCTTTTGATTGCCTATAAATTGTTAATTTTGAACCGATTTGTTGAACAAATTCAGCACCTGTTTTTTCAAGTATTTCTTGCACAATCTCCTTAGCTTCTACTGGAGAATTTTTTAAAACTTTTATCTTTACAAGCTCATGATCTTCCAAAGACTTATCTAACTGATCAAAAAGGCTTTCAGAAAGCCCAAATTTTCCTATTTGAACTAGAGGGTCCAAATTATTTGCTAAAGATTTTAAATAAGACCTATCTTTGCCTCTTAACATATACATCTCCTAGTTAAAAAATTCAAATTCATAGCCACCAATATTTACTGATTGACCTTCTTCTATACCAAGACTTTTCAGTTTTTCAATAACATTATTTTTTCTTAAATTTTCTTGAAAATATTTCAAAGATTCGTAATCATTAAAATTGGTAGATCTCATTAATTTATCAATATATGGTCCTTCAACGATGTAATCATCATTTTCTTTTCTAACTGTAATTGCTTCTTCTCTTACTTTATTTTCTACATAAGCTTTATCATAGGTCTTGTAATCAATTCCCTTTTCTTGAACCAATTGGTAGGCCTTTTGCATTAATAATTTTACATTTTCTCCCGTTGCAGCAGAACCTTCTATTATTTGATACTTAGATGATAAGGCTTTTTTTAATTTTTCTAAATTTTCCTTACTTGATGGTATATCCATCTTATTTGCAAATATAATTTGAGTCTTATCTCTAAGTTTTTCATTATAATTATATAATTCTTCATTGATTTTGTAAAAGTCTTCTAAAGGATCTCTATTTTCAGAGCCCGAAACATCTAAAACATGAATTAAAACTCCTGTCCTTTCTATATGTTTCAAAAATTCATCTCCTAAGCCAATACCTTGGCTTGCTCCTTCAATTAAACCTGGTATATCTGCTAGGACAAAAGATTCTTCAGGTCCTAAGCTGACAAGACCTAAATTAGGTGTAAGAGTTGTGAAATGATAATTTGAAATTTTTGGTCTTGCTTTACTAACTTGGGATAAAAGCGTAGACTTTCCAACATTGGGAAAACCTACAAGACCAACATCAGCTAGAAGTTTTAGTTCTAAAATAACTGATCTTTCTTCACCCTTGGTTCCAGCTTGAGCAAAATTCGGTGAACGTCTAGTAGAAGTTTTGTATTTAGCATTACCATGACCTCCACGACCACCGTGACAAATTACAAATTCATCATCCTTATTTTTAAAGTCATAAATAACTCCACCTGTTTCTTCATCCTTAACCAAAGTTCCAACAGGTACTTTTAAGATAATGTCTTCTCCAGCCTTACCATATTTTAACTTGTTCATTCCGTTTTCCCCATTTTGGGCCTTATACTCTCTTTTATATCTAAAATCCATTAGGGTATGAAGACCTTCGTCAGCTTTAATTATTACATCTCCGCCTCGTCCTCCATCTCCTCCATGAGGTCCTCCTGCAGGTTCATACTTTTCACGTCTCCAAGCTACGGCTCCATCTCCGCCTCGTCCTGCCTTTAATCTTATTTTTGCACTATCTATAAACATTTATGACTCCTTCTAATTTATATAAGTATACAACAATACCATTTCTAAACTGTGAAAGACCTGTTAAATATTAGTGAAAAAAAGAGGTCGCCTTTTGACAACCCCTAATACTAATTTAACTAAATATTTCATATATTATATTGAATGTTTATGCAAGTTCAACATCTTCTTGAAAAACATTGACATATTTCTTTCCGCCCTTACCTTTAGTTACGAAAGAAACTTTTCCATCAACCTTAGCAAAAAGTGTGTCATCTCCACCACGTCCAACATTTTCTCCTGGGTTTATTTTTGTTCCTCTTTGTCTTACAAGGATAGAGCCTGCAAGCACATAAGAACCGTCACCCTTCTTAACACCAAGTCTTTTAGCGTTAGAATCACGACCATTCTTAGAAGAACCAACTCCCTTTTTAGAAGAAAAAAGTTCCAAATTAAACTTTATCATATCACACCTCCAATTTTAAATAACGGGGATAAGTTTCATCTATCTTCTTAAGTCCTAAAATTAAATACTTAAAAGCAAATTGAACCTTATCATCTATATAATTTTCACAAATTTTTATGCTTAAAAAACCGTCGCTGACTTCTTCTTTTATGTCCTCATCACGAAAACCTAAAAGTTCTATTAAGGAAAAGTAAAAAGTTTCAGTAAGGGCAGATATTCCTGCACAAACTATTCTTTCATACTCTCCACCATCAGCATGACCACTAGCTTTAAAGCCGTAATAATAATCTTTTTCTTTGAAAAATTTTATCTTAGTCATTAACCTATATTTTCGATTTCAACTAGGCTGAAAGGTTGACGATGTCCTTTCTTACTTCTTTGATTCTTCTTAGCTTTATATTTGTAAACAACAACTTTCTTATCTTTTGCTTGTAAAAGAACTTTGCCTTCTACTTTTGCTCCTTCAAGGTATGGCTTTCCAACCTTAATACCATTATCAGAAATAACTAAAACTTTATCAAAAGTTACTTTTTCTCCCTCTTTGATATCAAGTTTTTCAACCTTAATCTTATCACCTTGACAAACTCTATATTGTTTACCACCTGTTTCAATTACTGCGTACATTGTAGCACCTCCTCATTACAAGACTCGCCATAAAGGTAAAATTTTCGACCTTTTCTGTGCGGTTACATTTAAGTATAATAGCATAAATAGCCAAAAGTATCAAGAAAAATTTTACAATTTTCCCTTCTTTAGTTATTATAATACTAAGGAGGGAAATATGAAAATATTATTTTTAAATAAAGATTATATTCTTAGGGCTATTTCCATGAAAGAAGTTATAGAAGAAGACGAAAAAGCTTTTGTTATCACTTCAGATAAAAATGCAAATATTCCCTTAAGGACAAATGTTGATATAAAAAAATACAAAGGTCAAGCCTTATATATGCCTGGTTATATACCTGAAGAAGAGATTTCTGGTCAAAAAATTATTTCAATTTATCCTGAAAATATTAATAAAAACTTACCTTCGGCTCCTTCAACTATGATTCTTTTAGATGCACAAACAGGTTTTGTAAAAGCAATTATTGATGGAACTATACTTACAAGATTAAGAACAGGGGCAATGTCTGGAGTTGCATCAAAATATCTTTCAAGAAAAGATTCAAAAATATTTTTACTTATAGGTACAGGTGGTCAGGCTCAATCCCAACTTGAAGCTGTCTTGACAGTCCGTCAAATTGAAGAAGTTTATGTATCTGATACTAATTTCAAACGTGCTCAAGAATTTTCTTTTGAAATGCAAGAAAAATTCAAAGATAAATTTGATGTAAAAATAATGCCTATAAAATCTCCTAACGATATTGTACCTAAAGCCGATATAATTACGACTGTAACCACTTCAAAAACCCCTAGCTTTGATGGCAAGCTAATAAAAAAAGGAACTCACATAAATTCTATAGGCTCCTATACACCTGATGCTCAGGAAACTCCTGTAGAAGTTCTAAAAAAATCTTCAAAAATCTATTTTGATGCTTATGAGGCTGTTTTATCTGAATCTGGTGATGTTATTATTCCTATAAATAAGGGAGAATTTTCTAAAGATAAAATTACTGGTGAAATAGGTCAACTCATAAAAGGAAATAAAAAACCTAGAGAAAACGATGATGAAATAACTTGGTTTAAAGCAGTAGGAACTGCAGTTTTAGACCTTGTTGTTGGAGAAAAGATATATAAAAAAGCTATAAAAAATAATATAGGAGAATTTTTAGAATTTTAAAAAAACGGCTGAGTCTTTTATAGACCAGCCGTTGATATTTATATTTGATTTTTAAGCTTCTTCTTTTTTACCTTCTTTAAATTTTGAAATTATAAGAGCTATTACTACGCCGACTATCATTGGCACAACCCAATATAAACCGAGTTTTGTTAAAGGTAATATGTCAAAAAGTTTTTGCAAGGGGCTTGAAATTCCACGTTCAACAAAGGCTGCCAAAAATCCCAAAATTAAATTAATATATACTGGAATTTGATAAACTAAATCATATTTTATCCACTTGTTAAACATACCAAGAATTATAAGAGTTGTAATACAAGGATAAATTACTTCAAGAATTGGTGCAGAAATTTTTATAATTTCAGAAACTCCCAAAACTGATATGAATCCACTAACAACTGATGCAACTACAACTAATTGCCTATAAGAAAATCTTCCATTTAATAGATTAGTAAAATAAGAAGCAGTGGCTGATACAAGTCCTATTGCTGTAGTTAAACAAGCAAGAAGAACAATTATTGCAATTACATAAACACCAACTGTCCCCAAAACTCTGTTAGTAATATCTACTAATAATTTGGTATTATCTATATCAATAGGCACAAGCATATTGCCTGAATAAGTTGCACCGATATGAGCAAGACCTCCATATACAAGGGCTAGACAAATAGTTGCAGTTAGACCAGATAAAATTGTCATTTTAAATTCTTTATTTTTGTCATTTAATTTTAAAGTTTTAACTTCACCGATAACTACAAGGGAAAACATACAGCTTGCAAGTGCATCCATAGTTTGATAGCCGTCACGAAGACCCTTTCTTATTACACCATCTACAAGAGCCTTATCAGCTATTGGTCCTACAGGATTGATGACTGCTTTTATAATTAAAATTCCTACAGAAACAAGTAAAGCTGGAGTTAAAAATTTCCCTACAATATCTACAACTCTATTTGCTCTTATTGTTAATAAAATACATACCAAAAAGAAAATAAAGGAAAAAAGATATTTAGAAAAAGAATCACCAAATATTGGAATTATTGCAATTTCATAAGATGTCGCTGCTGTTCTTGGCATTGCAAGAAAAGGTCCAATACAAAGAATTATTGCTAAAGATACTGCCACCGCAAATTTTCTATTAACTCTTGAACCAAGTTTAATTATATCACCATCAAAATTAGCCAGGGCTATAATACCAATAAGACCAAAGCCCGCATCAGCGATGCTAAATCCTAGGGTAGAAAGTCCCCATTTGCTACCACTTATGAAGCCAAGATAAGGTGGGAAAATTAAATTTCCAGCCCCAAAAAACATGGCGAAAAGTGCAAAACCAATGACTAAGATTTTAGTCATTCTCCCTTTAATCATAATCTCCTCCTTTATAAAATTTATTCAGTAAGTAAAATGTATAAGGGTTATTTTAACCCTTTTCTAAAGATATTTCAAGATAATAAAGCCACTAAATTGATTTTTTAGTAGGTTTTCTTGATTTTGTTTATATATTTATTTTCACCTAAAACGGTAATTAAATCATCACCCTCTATAATAAAGTCAGAGGATGGATTAACAAACATTTCTTTTTCTCTTTGAATAAAAAGTATAGAACATTTATATTTTTCTCTAAACTTCAGATCCATTAATTTTTTTCCAATCCAATTTTTATCAACTTCAACTTCAACAATAGAATAATCTTTAGAAAATTCTATAGAATCAATAATATTTTCTCCAGATAAAATATCCGCTAACCTATGACCCATTTCTTTTTCTGGCTCTATTATTTTATCTGCACCTACACGGGATAAGATTTCGCCAGCCCTCTTATTAGATGCTTTGGCAACAATTTTTTTTATATTAGCCTCTTTGCAAGATAAAACTGCTAAGATTTCTGCCTCTAAATTTTGGGCGACACTAACTATTGCCACATCAAAATTGGAAAGTCCCAATTCTTTTACAGCATTTTCATCTGTAACATCACAGACAACTGCTGTTGTAACATTAGGTGCAATTCTATTAATCAATTCTTCATCCTTATCAACTGCCATTACATCTTGACCTAATTCATATAATCTTTTAGCAACTGTGGAACCAAATCTTCCACAGCCTATTACTACAAAACTTCTCATATTTTACCCCACTATAATTTTTCCTTTTGCATATTTTGTTGATTTTTTATTTTTTCTCTTCAATAGTCCCAAAGCTACAGTAGTTGGACCAACTCTACCTATAAACATTAAAAACGTCAATATTATTTTTGAAAAATTCGAAAGAAATGGAGTTATCCCCCTTGAAATACCGACAGTACCAAAGGCTGAAACAGTTTCATAAAGTATATCAAGAAAGAAAAATTTTTCACCCTCTATAAGAGTTATAACCATTGATACAAATAAAACAATACCTGAAGCGAAAAAGAATATTGTAATGGATCTTAAAATTACTTCCATTGGTATTCTCTTTTTGAAAATTGAAACCTCTTCATCTCCTCTTAAAACCGAGAAAGTACTCATAACTAAAACCCCAAAAGTTGTTGTCTTAATACCTCCTCCAGTTGATGCCGGTGAAGCACCAATAAACATTAGTAAAATTGTTAAAACAACTGATGAACCTTTCATTAATCCTATATTAAGAGAATTAAAACCAGCTGTTCTTGAGGTTACCGACATAAAAAACGAAGACAAAATTTTTTCTTTTTGTGTAAATCCATGCATGGATATTTCTTTATTTTCCAATAGATAAAATGAAATTGTCCCGAATAATATCAAAAATGCTGTAATAGTTAAAGCCACTTTAGAATGTAGGGCTAATTTTCTAAATCTTCTAGACTTATATATATCATAAAAAACTGAATATCCCAAACCTCCAATGATTATTAGAAATGCAATACTTAAATTAATTACCAGATCTCCCTTAAAGTCTACTAAGGAATTTCCAAAAATATCAAAGCCAGCATTACAAAAAGCTGAGATAGAATGGAATATAGAATATATTAAGCCTGTAAAAGAACCATAAATTTGATTAAGTCTTATATATAAAACTGAAGCTCCCATAAATTCTACTACTAAAGAAAATATAATGATATTTTTTGATAATTTAACTATACCGCTATAAGAATCCAGTCCTGCCCCTTCTTTAATAAGAAGTCTTTCAGTAAGTCCTATCTTTCTTCCTAATATCAAAGATACTAAAGAAATGATAAGCATTGTTCCAAGACCGCCCATTTGAATAAGTAAAATAATTACAAACTTTCCAAAAACTGACCAATACGAAGTTGTATTAACTACAACAAGCCCTGTAACACAAGATGCGGATGCTGATGTAAATAGGGCATTAATAAAGCCTATTGATTTTCCACTTTTGGATGCAATAGGTAATGTCAAAAGAATCGCACCTATTAAAATTAAAATTAAAAAAGATAGGGATATAATAAGTTCTGGCTTTTTCACCCATCTTTTAATAATAGCTTTAAAAATTTTAAACAATTTATTTTTCATTCAATAAAACTCCCTATGGTCTAATATATACTTAAAATGAAAAAAAAGAAAGAGAAATTTATATAATTATTAAATTAAATTTTTGTAAAAGAAAATTATAAAGCTTATATATAAAAATACTCGGATAAAAAATTAAATATCCTATGCCAAAGCTAGGATATTCACAATTTGATAAAAAGATATAAAAAGAAGGGTGACAAGAGCCACCCACTTATTATTTTAATATAAATCAATATATCTTTTTTAATAATCTGTTTGTAATTTGTCCAGTAACAATAACCAAAAATGTTTCAATAGCAACCTTTACTACCCTTGTTGGTAGCAAGACTAAAAATCCATTGCCATATAATTGTGATAACCATAAGGTATTTAATAGACAATGAACAATTATAGCTACTGCTATGCACGAAACTGCAATAACTAGATTATCTGACTTATTCTTCATGAAATAGTAGGAAATAAGTCCTGGAATTAAGCCTGTAAGCATTGCGGATAAAGTAAAACCAAAATGCACTGTTCCTTGAGAATTAATAATAATCCCTAATAAATCTTCAACTACACCACAAATAGCTCCGACAAAGGGACCGTATAAAGTACCTGTAAGAACAATTGGCATCCAACCTATTCCTAATCTCAAATTTTCTGTAAGCATCACAGACAAAAACCTAGTTAAAATAATTGCAAGAGCAACTAAAATAGCTGATCTTGTTAAAGTTTTTGTAGACATGACTTGTCTTTGCATAAAAAAAGCTCCTTTCTTAAAAATAAGACAGAGCTAAACAGCGGTCGCAATAAAGAATCATAAGACTCTGCTTTTCGTCTAAGAGCAACTACCCATCTCTTAGCACTTGACGCTCTTTACCTACTCTGTTAATATCCATTATAGAATAAAATAAAAATTAAAACAAGTAACAGAGGTTAATATGACATATATAAAATGGTTAATAGAAAGAAAAACACCTATGGTGGATTTTACTGTTGAAAATGTAGCCTTTCTTCTAGAAAAATTAAATAAGCCTCAAGATAGGATTAAAACTATCCATATAAGTGGTACTAATGGCAAAGGCTCATTAGTATTTTACCTTGAAAATGCTCTTTTTCTTAATAATTATAAGGTAGGAACTTTTACATCTCCTTATATGACAGATATTAATGATTCTATTGAGATAAATGGACAAAAAATTTCAAATGAAGATTATGAAAATGTATTGGCAAAAATTTATCCAATTGTTTTAGAAATGGATAAAATTAATAAGTATGTAACAGGATTTGAAATACAAGTTGCAGTAGCTTTTCTTTATTTCTATGAAAAAAAAGTTGATGTTGCAATTATTGAGGTTGGCATGGGTGGACGATTTGATGCAACAAATGTTATGAAATCACCTCTACTTAGTGCTTTTACAAGCATATCCCTTGACCATGCAAATCTCTTAGGAAAAACTTTAAAAGAAATTGCATGGAATAAGGGAGGAATAATAAAAAAATCTCGACCAACTTTTTTGTACCCCCAAAAAGAAGAAGTTTACAAAGAGTTAAAAGAAATTGCCGATGAAAATAATTCTGAAATTTACAAGTTTGATTTTTCAGAAATTAATATTATAAATGAGGATATAAATGGAAATGAATTTTCTTTTAGAGAATATAAAAATGTTAGGACATCATTAATTGGTCGACATCAAGCCTACAATGCATCTCTTGCCCTATCAATACTTAGCTATTTAAAAAAATTTTTTGTACTTGATGACGAAAAAATAAGGCAAGGCATTTATAAGACAACAAACCCAGCAAGGTTAGAAATCATATCAGATAAACCTTTGATTTTAATGGATGGCTCTCACAACGAAGAATCTATAAATTCTCTGATATCAAACTTAGATAAATTTAATTATGAAAAATTAATTCTTGGCTTTTCAATATTAAGGGATAAAGAAAGAGAAAAAATAATAAAAAAATTGGCAAAATATGCAGATACAGTTGTTTTAACAGACATTGATTCTGATAGAAAATCAGATATAAATGATTTATATAACATTTTTAAATCTTATACTGATAAGAAAATTTATATGGAAACTGATATAGAAAAAGCAGTTAATAAAACTCTAGAGCTTTCCTCTAAAAAAGATTTAATATTGTGGTGTGGAAGTTTATATCTAATGAAAGATATAAGACATTTTTTAAAAAATCATAAATAGATAATTAATTAAAGAAAAAAGTAGCAATATGAAACTGCTACTTTTTTTTAAATAGAAAATTAAATTAATTATTTTTTTCAAGGCTTGTCCTAAAGAAAAGTCCCCCAAATAAACTTATTTAATCAGAAATTTGTATCAAATTATCTCAAAGACAAAGGCTTGTCTAAAATTTCTTTTATAATAACAGCATTGGCCAGGTCTGAATCCAAAAAATGCAAATCAAATTCCCTTGAATCAGTTTTTTCACCATCTTTTTTACTAATTTCTACGTCCTCTGGAGTTTTTTTGATTTCCATTCTGTAAGCTTCTTCTTTTTTTTCTAACTGGTCATAGTAAGCCTTTATCTGATTTTTTTCCTCTTGGGCCTTTCTCAAATATTCCTTATTGTCAAATTTTTTTACATTACTGTTTTCCTTCTTTTCAAATAAATTTTTAACAAAATCATGTGCCATTTCTCTATTTGAATCAACTCCATGGGATAAGATATCCCTTAACTCTTGAAATGCACTGTTATATTCTGGACTTCGTGGCTCTTTTTGAAGTTTTTTATTTGTAAGAATAGGATTTTTAGAAATGCTCTTTATAATCTCCCTATTTCTTTTAGCACTTTCAAATGAGAATTTTATTTCTCTTTCTTTATTTTCTTTAAGTTTTTTGGAATATTCAGTTTCCTTAGAAGATGTTTTTACTCTTCCCCCCGTCTTCGGCTTCTTTAAAATGTTAGACAAAGAAAAAGCGTAAGCAACAAGAATTATAAAAATAAAACTTTTTGGCATTATTTATTTTCCTTTTTAGTTTTATCACTGGTCTTAGAGATAGAATTTCTCATATCTGTATCTGAATTTAAATTTTTAATCTTATAATAATCTATAGCTCCTAAATTTCCAGATTTTAAAGCTTGTGCCATTGCAATAGGAACTTCTGATTCTGCTTCAACAACCTTAGCCCTCATAGCTTCAACTTCAGCCTTCATTTCTTGTTCACGAGCAAGAGCCATAGCACGTCTTTCACTAGCCTTAGCTTCAGCAATTCTCTTATCAGCTTCAGCTTGGTCTGTTTGAAGCCTTGCACCTATATTTCTAGCTACATCAACATCTGCAATATCAATTGATAAAATTTCAAAGGCTGTTCCAGAATCAAGTCCCTTTTCCAAAACTACTTTTGAAATTGAGTCTGGATTTTCCAAAACTGATTTATAAGATTTAGAAGAACCTACAGTTGTTACAATACCTTCACCAACTCTAGCTATTATAGTTTCTTCTCCAGCACCACCGACAAGTCTATCAATGTTTGCCCTTACTGTAACTTTTGCTTTTACAATAACTTCAATACCATCTTGGGCAACTGCTGAAATATTTGGAGTTTCTATAACTTTTGGATTTACAGAAACTTGCACAGCTTCCAAAACATTTCTACCAGCTAAATCTATAGCTGCAGCTCTTTCAAATTGAAGAGGTATGTTTGCTCTTTGGGCAGCAATTAAGGCATCTACAAGAGTATTTACATTCCCTCCTGCTAAGTAATGGGCTTCAAGACCTGAAATATCAAGGTTAAGACCTGCTTTTGTAGCCTTTATAGATGGATTTACAATCCTTGATGGTCTTACACGTCTTAACTTCATACCTACAAGATCAGAAATTTTAATTCTCACACCTGAGAAAAATGCCGTAATCCAAAGTCCCACAGGTACAAAAGAAAAAAACATTATTAAAAATACGAACACTAAGATTATGATTCCTAAAGAACCAACTTGAAAAATATTAGTCATATACACTCCTTTAATCAATTTTTTTCAACAAAAATTTTCGAACCACTAATTTTTATTATAACAACTTTTTCATCTTTATCTATATAAGAATTTGAAGAAATAACCTCAAATTCTCCCTTACATCTTTCATCTTCCTTATTATTTATAAGTCTAGCCTTTCCTACAGGTCTTAAAGGGCTTATAGTTAAAAGAATATCTCCCACTTTTACACATGGACTATCAACGCTCAAATAACCTTGTTCGCTTGAAGATTCTTTTTTAAGTAAAAATTTGTCTAAAATTTTCAAATTATAACCCAATTTAAAAAGTATAAATCCAAGAATTAAGGAAATTATCAAAGCTATAGCCAAAGATACTAGGGCAAAGGTAAAATCTCCCATTGAATTAATTAAACCTAAGGCTAAAAGAATCATACCTGAAATACCGGGTAGACCAAAACCAGGGACTAAAAGTTCTATAAAGATCAGAATTATACCAACCATAAACATAACAAAACTGCTTATGCTAGCACTTCCTGCCGAAAAGGTACCTAAAAAGAATAAAAATATACTTATTATTGAAATGAGTCCACCTAGACCAAACCCTGGACTAAAAATTTCAAAGACAATAGCCATCATGGCAATAGTTAGTAAAATTCTATGAACATTTCTATTTAGCAGTAGCTTCTCTAAAGTATTTGCTAAAGAATTATCTTCATTATTTCTATTTGAAGAACTAAGATCACTATAATTTTTTGAGCTTACATAAGATAAGGTATAAGATCTATCCTTGTCAAAAATTTCTTGGGCAAAAACATTTGAAAAAGAAACTGCAAAAATTAGCATTAAAATAATTGCTATAAACTTCTTCATATAAACCTCCTATTTATTTATACCCATAAAAAATACCTTCTAAGAAATTTTTATTCTAATAGATATTATATATTATTTTCTTGTTACAATGTGTAAATAATAAAAAAAGTATCTATAGTTTTGAAAAATTCATATTAAATTAAAAATATTTTCTAATATTCCTACCACTATATTTCCCCTTAATCTAAGACAATCATATATGTAATAAATTTATTTTAATTCCAAGGGCAATTTGAAAATCCAAAATTTATCAATTTACTTTAAAATATATTAAGTTTTTTAACAAATATCATTATCTATAATCTATAATATAAGCGTATAAGGAGGTTACTTATGTATATTAGAAAAGTCAGTCATATAGGTCTTACAGTTACAAATTTACAAAGGTCTATAGAATTTTATAGAGATATATTAGGTTTATACTACAAGGGTCAAATGGTGATGGAGGGAGCTTCTTCAGATGAGCTTTTCCAAAAGAAAAATATTTACGCAAAAGTAGGATACCTTTCTTATTCAAAAGAAAATTCTCCAGCCGATATAGAGCTTATTGAGTTTGTTGGAACTCCAATTACAAAAAGAAGTCCTAGTTTATTTGAAACTTCAATTTCAGAGTTATGTTTTGAAGTTTGGGATATAGAAAAATTTTATGAAATGCTCAAAGCAAAAAACGTAAAAACTATGTCTAGTCCTCAAGAATTTGATTCTACAAAGTATGGTATGGGAAAAAGTAAAGCCTTATATTTTTATGACCCAGACGGAAATATATTAGAAGCAATAACACCAATAGATTAATACTTATAATAAAAAAACCTAGGATATTTTCCTAGGTTAATTTAATAATTCTCTTGCTATTTTATTAACAGCGTTGCCATCAGCCTTTCCTTTTACTTGCGGGATGACAGCTTTCATCAATTTTCCAATGTCTTTCATTGAGGAAATATTTTCTTTATCAATTGCATCTTTTACAATTTCTTTTAAATCTTCTTGGGAAAGCTGTTTTGGTAAATATTCCAACAGAATTTTCATTTCGTCTTCAGTTTGTTTTACTAAATCTTCCCTATTTCCTTTTTTGAAATCTTCAATTGATGATTTTTTCTCTTTTAACTGCTTTGATATAATTGTGAGAATATCTTCGTCAGTAAGCTCAATACGTTCATCAACTTCTCTTTGTTTAATGGCTGAGCGTATTAGAGTTATAACATCTTTTCTTAATTTGTTATGGCTCTTCATTGCATCTTTAAGGTCTGCCATTAACTTGTCTTTTATAGACATAATTCACCCTCTTTAGAATCTATGCTTTTTACGACGCGCTTCTTCAGATTTTTTCTTTCTTCTTACGCTTGGTTTTTCGTAATGTTCTCTTTTTCTAACTTCTTTTAAAACTCCACTATTGGCGCATTGTCTCTTAAATCTTTTAAGAGCATTGTCTAAAGATTCATTTTCTCCAACCCTAATTTCTGACAAAATATCCCTCCTCTCATAGAAAAGAGTCGCCTCTCGGCATCAGAAATATTATATAATAAATTAATAGAAACTTCAATATTATTTTATAAATTCCTATAAAATCAATATTTACAGATAATTAATCTTCATATAAATAATTATATGATAAAATCTCTCCATTGTTATTTCTTATGTCAAAATCTCTATATATCTTTTTAACTTCTTTTAATAAAATAAATAAACCTATTATATTTGGTATTACCATAAGACCATTAAACATATCCGCCATTTCCCAAACTAATTCAATTTTTAATACTGAGCCTAAAATTATAAATAAAAGTACCAAAAATTGATAAATTCTCAAATAAACTTTTTTCTTGAATAAAAATTTAATGTTTGATTCTCCAAAATAATACCAACCTACAAGAGTGGTGAAGGCAAAGAATGTTAAAGAAATTGCCAAGAAAGATGAACCAACTTTTCCAAAAGCAATTTTAAAAGCTTCCATTGTAATCATTACAGATTGAAGGCTGTCTATTTGATAAGTCTTTGTTGCAATTACAACCACTGATGTTGCAGTACATACAAGCATAGTGTCAACAAAAACTCCAATCATTGCAACGCAACCTTGTATTACTGGATGATCAACATGGGCAACCGCATGAGAATTTGGTGTTGAACCCATACCAGCTTCATTGGAAAAAAGTCCCCTTGCAATCCCATATCTTATGGCAGTTTTAACAGCAATACCTGTAGCTCCACCTAAAAGTGCCTTAGATGAAAAAGCACCTTCATAAATTGCTTTAAAAGTAGGACCAATCATATTTGAAAATCTTACCATTACAACAATTGAACCCAATAAATAAATTACAGCCATAAATGGCACAACTGTTTCTGCAAACTTTGCAATTCTTCCCATTCCACCTATAAAAATAAATGCAGCAAAAATAGAAATAACAAAACCTATTATAATTGCAGGCATATTAAAAGCTTCTGCCAATGCAAGGCTTATGGAATTAGATTGAACCATATTACCAACAAAGCCTAGGGCTACAACAATTAAAACTGCAAAAGTTGTTGCTAAAAACTTCCCTAGATTTTCAAAACCTTTATTTTTTAGTCCTTGTGATAAATAATAAGCAGGCCCACCTACTAAATCACCGTTTCTTCTTCTTCTGTATTTTTGAGCAAGAATTGCCTCTACTGAAATTGTAGACATACCAAAAATTGCTGTCATCCACATCCAAAAAACTGCTCCAGGACCTCCCATTGAAATGGCGGCAGCAACTCCACCTATATTTCCTGTACCAACTTGAGCAGCTACTGCTGTTGCCAAGGCTTGAAAAGATGACATTGAGCCTTTTTTAGTTTTTTTCTTATTAAAAATTCCTCCAAACGTCGATTTAAAACCTATAGGCAATCTTTTCAACTGAGGAAATCCTAAATAAATAGTGGAGAAAATTCCAAAACCTAGCAATATTATCATCATAGGTGGTCCCCACAAAATACTATTAATATTTTTAACAATATTAGTTAAATCAAGCATATATCTTCTCCTTAAAAATTATAAAAAATAGCATGCAAAATCTTGCATGCCATAGATTATAACATAACTTTTAGTTTTAATAAATTAGTTCTGTACTACTTTTTTTCTTTTCTTAACTTTCTTCATTCTAAAAAAGTCTTCTCTTTCCTTTTCTCCTAAAATATCTTCAATATATTTTACTGTATTTTCAAATCTCGGAATTTGAATTTTGTCTAAGGCATTAGCTCTTTTTACTGTTTTCTTAATTTCATCAGCAAGCCTTATACATGAAGATTCAATCTGAGCCAATTCATAAATTAAGTACAATAAATTTTGCATATTTATAGAAGTATCATCTAAATCCATAGTTGAATCATGGAAAGAATATTCTGTTTTAACTTTTTTCTTATTAAACTTTATTTCAGGAATATCAACACCCATAACTGAACGATTAATAATTTCAAAATCTTCTTCAAGCGCCACATCTTTTGAAATTTCAGAAAGAAGCTCACTACCCATTGATACTGTTGCTGATTTTAAAGAATCATATGTCTTATCAAAAGTCTTTGAAATTTCTTCCTGCAAATTTTCAGCCTTTTTATTTAATTCCATTATTTCCTTAATAAGAACAGTTCTTTTTCTGTCTAAAAGTTCATAACCTTTTCTTGCAAAAGAAAGTTGAGCCTTTACTGCTAAAAGATTAGCCTTTGTAGGAACTACCTTAGTTGCCATTTTCATCACCTAAATATTTTTCCACATATTTTGGGCTGATTCTGTCCAGATATTCACGTGGTAAAATTCTAAGCAATTTCCAACCTAAATCTAGTGTTTCACCAATAGACCTATTTTCATCTTGTTTTTGAGATAAAAATTCCTTTTCAAAAGCTGTTCCAAATTCCAAAACTTTCTTATCTCCATCGGATAAGTCATCTTGTCCAATAATTTGAGCCAAAGCCCTAACATCTTGAACCCTAGAATAAGATGAGAAAAGTTGGGCAGATAAATCTGCATGGTCTTCTCTTGTGTATCCTTCACCTATACCATCTTTCATTAATCTTGAAAGAGAAGGTAGAATATTAATAGGTGGATAAATATCGCTTCCTTGTAAGTCACGAGAAAGAACTATTTGTCCTTCTGTAATATATCCTGTCAAGTCGGCTATTGGGTGTGTAATATCATCTGAGGGCATTGTCAATATTGGAATAAGAGTTACTGAACCATCAATTCCCTTTATCATTCCTGCTCTTTCATACAAAGCAGCCAAATCTGAATAAAGGTGACCTGGATAACCCTTACGAGAAGGAACTTCTTCTCTACCTGATGAAACTTCACGAAGTGCTTCAGCATATGATGTAATATCTGTCATAATAACAAGCACATGAGTATTTTCTTCGTAAGCTAAATATTCAGCAGCAGTCAATGCACATTTTGGTGTTATAAGTCTTTCCATAATAGGATCGTCTGCGTAATTGATATACATTACAACCCTTTCATTAACTCCGGCATTTTTAAAAGCTTCTCTGAAAAAATCAGCTTCATCATGTTTAACTCCAATTGCAGCAAAAACTATGGCAAAATTTTCATTTTTATCTCCTGAAATTTTAGCTTGTCTAACTATTTGCGCTGCTAATTGATTGTGGTCAAGTCCTGATCCTGAAAATATTGGAAGTTTTTGACCTCTAATTAGAGTCATAAGTCCATCAATTGAAGAAATACCAGTTTGAATAAAGTTTCTTGGATATTCTCTGGCTACTGGATTAATAGGTCTACCACTAACATTGTAGAATTTACCTGAATAAATATCTCCACCTCTATCTATTGGTTTTGCAATACCGTTAAAAACACGACCTAATATTTCTTTAGATAGAGGAACTTCAAAAGGAACGCCCGTAAATTCCAAGCCAGTATTATTTCCAGAAACTCCCATATTTGTTCCATAAACTTGAACAAGAGCTCTGTTGTCATCAATTTTTACGACTTCACCAACTTGTGTTTCATCTGTGGTTTTTGATTTAATCTTAACAACTTCTCCATAAGAAACTTGGTGGAGATTTGTAACTTCAATCAATGAACCTTCAATTTTTTCTAGTGTAAAATATTCTTTTTTCATTCCGTCACCTCATACTTCACCATAAGATTGGAATAAAAACTTCTAACTTTATTATTTAATTCTACAAACTTATCCATTTGGTCATTTCCAATATTATATTTCATATTAATTACTTCGCCATAAATTTCGTCATTTCTGATTATGGATATTGGAATATTTTCAGATAATGCTTTTTTACCTTCTTCATAAAGAAGATCAATTGTTTTTAGCATTTCAAATTGTTTAGTTAAAGGCACAAAGGTATCTGTATCATTAAAAGCATTTTGTTGTAAAAATCCAACCTTTACCACTCTTGAAATTTCAAGCACTAACCTTGATTCATTAGGTAATACATCTTCACCAACAAGCATTACAATTTCATTTAATTTAGCTTCTTGATGCAAAAGGTCTAAAAATTTATTCTTTAATTTAGGTAAATCACCATCAAGATTTATATCATAGTAATTTTTAAGTGCATCATTATATTGTGAGTATGAATTCATCCAGTTAATTGCAGGATAGTGTCTTGCGTAGGCAAGGTCTTTATCTAAGGCAATAAATACATTAACAAATCTTTTTGTGTTTTCAGTAACTGGTTCAGAAAAGTCCCCACCAGCTGGAGATACAGCACCAATAAGTGTTACTGAACCTTCATGTCCTGAAAAACTTTCCACATAACCAGCTCTTTCATAGAACTCTGCAACCCTTGATGGTAAATATGCTGGGTATCCTTCTTCTGCAGGCATTTCTTCCAAACGTCCAGAAATTTCTCTTAACGCTTCAGCCCAACGTGATGTAGAGTCAGCCATTAAAGCAACGTGATATCCTTGATCTCTAAAATATTCAGCGATAGTTACACCTGTATAAATACTGGCTTCACGGGCAGCTACTGGCATATTTGATGTATTTGCAATTAAAATTGTTCTTGACATCAAAGGTTTACCAGTATTGGGGTCCATTAATTTTGGAAAATCTTCAAGAACTTCTGTCATTTCATTACCACGTTCACCGCAACCGATATAAACAATAATATCAGCATCACAATATTTTGCAATTTGGTGTTGGGTCATAGTTTTACCTGTACCAAATCCTCCTGGTATTGCTGTTGTACCACCCTTAGCTAAAGGGAAAAATACATCAAAAATTCTTTGTCCTGTAACTAAAAGCTTATTTATTGGAAGTCTTTCTAAGCATGGTCTTGGAACTCTGACTGGCCAATCTTGGCTAATTTTAACAGAAATTTCATTTCCTTCCTTGTCCCTAACTTTAAGAACTTCTTCTTCTATATTGTATTTTCCGTCACTTTTTACTGAAACAACTTCTCCCTCAACTCCAATTGGTATAAGAACTTTATGTGTGATTATATCTGTTTCAGGAACTTCAGCAAATATTTGACCTTGACTAACCTTATCTCCTACCTTTACAAGGAAGTGAGTTTGCCAAAGTTTTTCGGTGTCAAGAGAAATTAAGCCTATACCTTCTGGCATAAAATTGCCATGCTTATCTTTAATATTTGTAAGAGGTCTTTCAATACCATCAAAAATATTTGATATCAGACCAGGACCAAGTTTTACAGATAGTGGAGCCCCAGTTGAAACTATTGGACTTCCAGCTTTTAAGCCTTGTGTTTCTTCATAAACTTGTACTGTACCCAAGTCTTTTTCTATAGATATAACTTCCCCAATTAACTTTTCTTCACCTACTACAACCATTTCACGGATTTTAAAATCCTTCATGTTGTAACCAACAACTACGGGGCCATCAACGCTTTTTATATAAGCTGTATTCAATCTTCCACCTCTTTCATTATCAAATGTAACATTGAACCAATCTTATAACGACTATCTTCAATTTTTTCAGATAGACTTAGATTTATTTCGTAGTTCCCATTTTTATCAGAAATTATTAATCCACCAATAAATTTTTCAGGCAATCTTTTAAATTCCACTGAAATATTATGGCGTTTAGCCTCTTCCAATATTTTGTCTTTTAAAGCATCGCTCTCAGCATCTCTCAAATACACATAGATTTCATCATCATCTAAATCTTCTAAGGCTTTAGCAAAAGTGCCAAGGACATACTTGCTATAATTTTCTGTTTTTGTATAATCTTTTAATCTTATCCTTACCTTTTCCAAAAGTTGATCTAATTGTCTTTCAGCCTCAAAAAGTTCGGCAATACGATTTTCTTCATGAGCTTTTGAGACTAATTCATAACCATTTTTGTTAGCTAGATCAACTCTTCTTTTTACAATTTCAGAAGCTGTTTTTTTAAGCTCATCTTCTTTTTCTTTTAGTTTTTGATTATATAAATTCTTTTCATCCTCTAATTTTTTTCTACATTCTTCACTTTTTTTGGCATAAACCATATGTGTGAAAATTGTAATTTTATTTTCTAGTAAAATCATATTAACCTCATCAACTTATTTTAATTCCTATGGAGTCCTTAATATATTTAAGAATAAAATCTTTTTCCAATCCCTTCTTCAAATCCGGAATTGTAACTACAAGAGGCATTTTTTGTTCTTTAACTTTTATTAGCTCATCTTGGATTTTATCTTCAACTCCTCTTGTTAAAATAATTATTCCAATATTATTATCATGAGTAGCTGCATATAAATTCTTCTTAAGGTCCTCTTTATCCTTGCAATATACTCCTTTGACTCCAGCCAACCTAAGACCTGTTATTATATCTTTGCTGTCAGATAGAAGTATAGATTTCATTATAGTCTACCTAAAATCATTATAGAAATAATAAGTCCGTAAATTGCAATACCTTCAGCTAGTCCAAGGTAAATCATAGTCTTACCTAAAATTGATGAGTCTTCAGAAATAGCACCAATTGCTGCGGCACCTACTTGTGATACTGCAAGACCAGCACCAATTGAAGCAAGTCCTGTTGAAAGTCCTGCTGCTAAAAATCCTAAACCGCTACCTTGTTGAGGTGCATTTGTTGCTGCTCTAGTAATTTCTGGAACTAAAGTAATAACTCCAAATACAATTACTGGTACAAAAATAATCAAGTTAAGTCTGATAAAAGCTCTAATAAATTTTTGTGACTTCTTTTGTTTAGAAAGAATTACATAACCTGTGCTTGCGAATATAGCAACTAAGGCTAAAATTGATAAAATCATTAATTTTTCCATAATACTCTCCTTTAATTTTCTTTTAAATTTACATAATCTGGGTGGAATTCATATCCATCACCCTTATAATATTTACTAAACATTTCATAATATTCAAGTCTTAGAGATTGGATAAATACAATAAGACCTTCAAGGCATATTATAACAATATTACCTAATATCAAAATTAATAAATTTCCTGGGAACTTACCTATCATTTGAGCTAAAGTTTGAAAAGCTAAGAATAAACCAACGTGGTTAATAGCAAAAGCACCAACCCTTATGAAAGAAATAATTCCACTCATTGTAGATAAAAGTGCTTCAAGAAGTCCAAACGCTCCTTCTATATAGTAATCTCCAGCAGAAATCTCAGGTATTTCTTTAGTTACCGCAGATTTTATAGCCCTCTTTAAAATCATAAGCACAAGAGCTAATATTATCAAAGCTAAGGAAACACCATTATTAATTAATCCTTGGGCTCCCATAACATTCATACCTATATTAATCATAGCAAAGAATATTATGACACCCATAAATCCTTCCTTGTCAAATATGGCATCAAAAGTTTCCTTTCTAAGAAGCCTATTAACAATTCCCAATATATAAGATATAAATAAAAGACCTATACCAAAATAAATGGCAATAACAAGAGTTTTATTTATATTATCAAAAGGTTTAAACCATAAACCTTTTAATATATCTTCTCTTCCAAAAACTGAACCGTATAAAATACCGAATATACATGATGAGAGACCCATTCTCATCAAAAGTTCTCCAAAGTTTTTGCTTTTTCTTGCTAAAAGAATTCCTCCTATAAAAAACACAGCCCCTTGACCTAAGTCCCCAAACATAGCTCCAAAGAGTATCATATAAGTAATCGCTAAGAAAGGTGTTGGGTCAATTTCACGATAATTAGGAGTTCCATACATATTTATTAAAAGTTCAAAGGGTTTAAAAAAATTTAAGTTTTTTAATTTAGTAGGTGGATTTACACTGTCTTCCGGCTCAATAAAAGCTACACTTACATCATCATAAGCATATAATATATTAGCCAGTTTATCTATATCAGAAACCCCAACCCAGCAGGACATATAAAAGTACTTTTTACTCTTTGTTAAATACTTTTTAACCTCTTCAATCTTTTCATAAACAAGCATTGAAGCAAGAGTAACCATCAATTTATCCCTCTTATTTGTATACAAATCTTTCTTAAAAGATTCAATATCAAAAAGTTCCTTCTTTAAATCTGTTTCAGTTTTCTTTAAATTAAGAAGAATTTCTTTAGCTGTTCCCTTTTCATTTACAGAAAGGTCAATGTCCCTCCAGTTTAATGACTTTAGAACCCTATCCATTTCGCTTTGCATATCATTAGGATAAATAGCAAGATAGATTTCATTGTTGTCAATAGTTGCTGTATGGAAAATCATAGCAACAATAGTATCATAAGATTTTTTTAGCCTTAACCTTCCATCTTTATCTAAAATCCCGAATCTAACTGTAAAATATTCCATGTTGGAGATTTCAGAAAGATCTAAATTAACATTTTTAAATAATTTATAATTTTCCTCTATACTTTCAACAGCCTTTAACTTTTCACGAGTTTCTGTAGATTTAACCATTTTTTCTCGCATTATTTGATAAAACTTTTCAAAATCAATAGATAAATCAATTTTATCTAGAAATTCTTCATCAATTTTATCAATTTGCAAAAATTCCATAATTTCTCTGGCTCTTTTTACAGTTTCTTGATTTTTAATATTACTTTTAAAGGTTGTTATATAGTTTAATTCTATATTCCTTTCAAGATTTCTTTCATCTTCAAGACTGAATACAAAATTATTTTCATCTAGTTGTGCTTGAGAAGAAACAAATTTAGCCGATTTTACCTTTAGAATATCCAATATTATATTATCCATATTATCTAAAGGTGCCATGGCATTCATCATTCTCATTTTTTCAACTGCCATAATTTCACTTCCTTACATTTACAAGGTAATCACTAACTTTACCTTTGCCAATATCAAGTCTTTGGGCTTCCATAAAGATTTTAATATCCCTAAGTTGGGCCTCAAAAACTACTATAAAACTCAATAAATGACCAAAATTACTGTGAGTTTTTCTGAATTCTTTGCACGCAAAGTCATAGCAAAGCCTATTGGCGCTAACAGAAACATTTGCTATAGTTTCTCCATTCTCATTAAATAAAAAATCATAAGGTGTCTTACTAAGAATAGATTTAAAACCCTTAATATTATCGAGATGCGATAATTCCCTTAAAGTTTGGAAATTTAAGTATTTGCCACCAAATATTATAAAATTTATCAGTTCTTCATCTAACAATTTGTAATTTACAGAACCTCTATAAATCCAAATAATATTTGCTATATCTATTTTTCTGCCAAAAATTTCTGTAAACTCTTCTTTGTTTTCTTTGGAAAAGGCTTTTACGCATTCAATAATCCTTGTATAATACAATTTATCAAGGTTCATTTCCATATAGAACAATATTTGATCACTTGGTTCATCAATGTAGGTTCTTAAAGTTCTATAATAAATAGAATTTTTACACTTCTCAACAAAAGTTTTTAAATCCATATCGGCAATATCAAAAGTCTTACCATTTAACGAAAACTCATAAGTTTCCTTGTTTCTATCTCTTACTAGAAATCTAAGAGCTTTCTTAAGGTCATTATATTCCTTTACTCTAATATATTCATTAAGAAAATCCCTATAAGGACCGCTTAAATAAGAAATAAGTCTTTTAAGTTGCTCATACAAAAACGTATCTAAAGCACTTTCAGCTTCATTAGTATTCATTCCAAAATTTAAGTCTTTAAAAAGTTCCTTCGATTTTAAAAATTCAACAGTATCCTTAAAAGAATTTGTTGAAATTAAAGGTTCATAGTCCTCAGGGCTTAAAAGTTTAGAATACATAGCATCAATTTTTGCATTAATAGCTACAAAATTACTCATAATCATCCTCATCTAAGATAATTTTTAAAGCCTTATCAATTAAATGGTTTTCTTCCTTGTTGTAATCATCTTCAACTTTTTTAAGCCTCTTTCTGTTCTCGCTTAGAATTAAGGAAGCTTTATCTTCAAATGATTTTGTGATTTCATTATATTTACTCTTTGCAAGGTCCTTTGCTTGTTCAAGAGTTTTATTTTCCATATCAATAATCCTTTTTTGTAAATCTTCTCTGAGATCAAAGATTTCTTTGTTGGTTTTGTTAACCATTTCCTTAGTCTTATTGTCTATGGCAATTATACTATCTATGCTCTCTTTCAAACTTCTCCCCTTCCTTTAAAATAAAATTACGCCAATAATATGATTATATTCTTTTTATTTAATTAATCAATAGGTTTTGAAAAATTTTTTTTATGGCGGTTAAACAGTTGAAATTTAGGGATTAAAAGCCTCAAATAAATGATTAAAAATAAGCTCAAGCTGGCTTGAGCTGTCAGTATTTATAAAATTGTGATTTTTTCTTCTATGCCCCGTTTTGAGAAACTTCTAAAAAAATCCTGTGCTTGTCATTTTCAGACTTACACAGAGATGGACTATATCCTTACTTAAAAATTGAAAATTATTCTACATCAAAGCATCAACTAAATTATGTTTTGAAAAATATAGGAACATTATCCAATGCCATAAGTAGAGAAAATGAAAATTCAAATGGTAAGAAATCTATTAAGCATTATATAAAAAAGCATCACATTATTCCTCTTTTGGTTCTTATAAATTTCCTTACTTTTTGAAATATATCTTATTTTTATAATTACCTAGATGAATCTCTTCAAAATAAAATTGCTAGAGCTTTTGGTGAGAGATATAAAGAAAGTTACCAGTATCTCAATTGATGACATATTTGCAATTTCAGGATTTCATAATAAGTGGTTATTAACTTAGCTACTTCTTTTTTTATTTGCTCACGATTATCTTCAATTTATTAAACAACTTCATCATATTCATTTCGATTTTCCTATTTTTTCAGCTAATTTTAGTATAGATGAAAAGCTCTTTTCCAACTCTAAGGTATTAGTAGACGTTTTACGGATTTCATCTAATAGAAACTCATAACTTGCAAAGCTCGATAAGCATGGCTTTGTTGATTATCATTATTTAATCATGTTAGCACTGATTTTATCAAATATTTCTTCTCTTAATTTCCAAATACCTGAATATGGCTGTTCAATATAGCTAATGTTTTTGTCTTTATATAAATACACTATGCTTGGACTATCTACTGCATTTTTGTGATGGAATTTAAAGATAAGATAATCATTAATATTTGTGGGCTGATCGTTAACACTTTCCCTACCGGTATCATTGGTGTTTCCCTCAATGTCTGCAATGATGACTGCTATTTCATCTTGATTCTCAATTTTCAAACGATCTTCCGAAGTATTTTTCATAATTTCAATTTCTTTTATTTCTTCGGCTTTTGGTAGATTTATTTTTTTATTACTACCACATGCAGTTAATGACAAAATAGTGATTAAAACTAATGCTATTCCAAGATATTTTTTCATAGTTTTCATCTCCTTTTTCTATTTATTGTAATTCTCCCTCGGTACAATTCTACACTTTGGCGTAAAAGGTCCTCTTGGAATTATTTCTGTATTTAGTTTTACTATTAAGTCATGAGTATTTTCTTCGCATCACTTGCACAAATTTACAGATAGAGTAACTCTATATAATTTTTGACAAACAATTAGCATTAAGGTGCATATTATAAGCATCGTTACTTGATATGACAAATGCAAGAAAATCATCATTATAACAGGAACTGCAATCATAAATATTGCAATAAAATTGGTTAGTATGGCTGCTGTACTATGCTTTATTACACTTATCTCATCATTCCATTTTAATTTCATATATCTTATGTTAAGATACAGTCCTACTACAGAAATAAATAACGAGTAACATGTCGGAACAACCAATACCAAAATCATTTGAATCACATTTAATTTAACTTTCAAGAAAATCATTGTAACTGCGAAAAAATATCCTATAGAGTGTATTAAGATATTTACTGCTATTTTGCTGTTTACAACTTTTGCAATAGACACTGGTGATGATTGCAATATCCATAGGTTGTTGCCTTCTAACGATATGGAGGATGATGTAGTGCAAGACATTATTAGAAACGAAGCAATGACCAATGATCCGTATTGAGTGAGGATTAATTCCAATGAGCTTATTCCAAACAGATTTTCTATATTAGAAATTCCAAATAGAATACATCCACACGATACAAAACACAAAACCATAATTCCCAAAGCAGTATTTATTACATAACTGCTTGAGCCTAAATACCGTCTCAATTCTTTTTCAAACAATGCTCTAAATGGTGTCTTTATCTTAATAGTTAAGTTAGCATCTCTTTTCCCTTGAAAACTTCTATTTAGAAACAGGTATATTTTATCATAATTTTTCATCGTCAAAGTGCAATACAAACCGAATATTACAGCTGAAGCTAACACGAAAATAGCAAGTCCAATGTATAAACCTTCTCCTATATAAAATAACTTTGATAAAGGAAATATTTTTATAAGCTTATTCTCAATAATTTTTTCTAACGCTGAATATTTCACCCCACGATTCATTGATATAGCTATAAAATATCCCATGAAAAGCAAGAATGATAATATGATATTCACAATATTTTTTCTTTTACATAAACTACCTAACATCTCGATTAAAATCGCTAAACCAGAAGCTACACACATAGGGATGATAGGGATAATTATGCTTGTTACTAAAAAAATAAAAAATAGCTCAATTGAGATGTATTGTTTAAATACTAATAACATCACATCCGGTAACAATATGCTTTCGCATATAATTAAATCTATTAAATATAGTATAAAAAACTTACTTGCAATGATTTCAGATTTTTTTATCGGGAAAGAACTAAGCATTTCAAAGTCTTTGTTATAAAAGAAAATAGAATTACTTTTAAAAATCGTTGCTAAAACCACAAAGAAAAATGATATGGAGACCCCATATGATACAGCATACTTATATAAACCCATTTCTATAATCGATTTTATTGAAAAAAAATTATACAAACAAACCAACAAAAATACAGAAAATAAACTTAATGAAGTATATATCAATGTTTCTTTTTTATTTCTCTCTTCGTTTCCGATATTAAGGAGATTAATAACTTGATTTTTTACAAGTATGATAGTATTTTTCATTTTTTAATCATCTCCATAAAATATTGCTCTAATCCATCAGAATTTTTTAATATTTCTGTTGTTTCCCCCTCAACAATCAAATGTCCATTATCTATCATGGCAATCTTATTACACAACTTTTCTGCAACTTCTAAAACATGTGTTGAAAAGAAAATTGCTCCACCATTTATCGCTAATTTTCTCATTTCTTCTTTTAGTAAATATGATGATTTAGGATCTAATCCCACAAAAGGCTCATCCATTACTAATAACTTAGGGGAATGAATCAATGCTGAGATAATTACAATTTTTTGTTTCATCCCATGTGAATAGGATGAAATTCTATTGTTTAGAAAGGATTTCATTTCAAACAAGTTTGAGAAATATTCTAACTTTTCTTCTATTATATTTTTTTCGACCTCGTATAAATCAGATACAAAATTGGCATATTGAAATCCTGTCAAGTTTTCATATACATCCGGATTATCCGGTATATGCCAGCCCAAACCAGCAGGGGACAGACTACCCTTGCTTTTTTATTTTTTTCATGCCCTCTAAAATTGAAAAACATATGAATGATAGGTTCCTGCGTGACCTGGGTGTTGATATCGTGTTTGTGCAGCAACGTAATATCGTAAATGGAAATGCGGAGATACAGGCCATAGCAGAGTACCTGGATGGGACGCTGGAACTGTTTGATTATGTAGACAGTAGTGGAAGGACAGCCAAGATACGTACCTTTGAGCGGCAATGGCAGACAGAAGATGATGAAATGCATTATCAATTCCATATCCGGCAACGGGTAAGCGCTCCAAGAAACAATGAACTGATGCAGATAATGGAGGAAAACAATGCCAGCATCAAATAAAATTAAAGGCTCTATTGCGATATCGCAACAGAAGAAGCTGAAGAAATATCCGCCCGACAAATTACTGCATAGTAAGGTCCTGTCAGGATATCAACC